>Ga0315283_10003525_pt1 | contig 13394 bp, 12 predicted proteins | sample YL17G09_0_MG_FD_204541 | JGI IMG/M metagenome (GOLD analysis project Ga0315283, IMG submission 204541) | Sediment microbial communities from Yellowstone Lake, YNP, Wyoming, USA - YL17G09_0 | ecosystem: Environmental > Aquatic > Freshwater > Lake > Sediment | place: USA: Wyoming | collected...
CCAGGATGTTCCACAATGGCTTGCCGTCGGCGAAAGAGCTCTTTATTGTTTTCAATACGTTGTTTGTTTTCATAAATCAAATCGGCATGTTCCGAACGCTCGATAAACCGTCCTTTTTTGTTTTCAGTACATTGCGCGAAAAAAAGGCAACGCAGGCATTCGTTGGTTTTGTAGTGTTTTACTTTATTGAATGATTTGCCCCTGCTTTTGTTGTACCAGGTGCCATTTGTGGTAAGTGTTTGTTTTGCAGGGCAGGTGTATGTAGCGGTTTGTTTGTGGAATGTAAAATGTTCGACATCAAAAGCAGGATCAGGCGCATGCGAGGCTACATCAGGAATGGCAACCAATACCTCAATGCCTTGTTTGTGGGCGTAATCAAACTCGCTACCGGTATGGTATCCTTTATCATAAATTGCAGTAAAGTCCTTATTTTGCAAAATGGTTTTGGCCCTGCGAACCATGCCACCCATGGCTTTGGAGTCGTTTTGATTGGTTACCTTAAAGTCGATCGGAATATTGTGCTGTGCATCCACAGTTGTTTGTACGTTGTAGGCTACTTCGGTTATGTTGTTGCGGGTAATTAATTGCCTGCTTTCTGGGTCGGAAGTGGAGATTTGAGTTTCTCCGGTTTGTTCTAATTGTTGTTGAAAATCCTGATATCTGACTTTGCGCTCCTTGTGTTTTTTGATTTTTGCCTGAATCTCCGTTTTTTCAGTTTCGCTTACCGGGTCCTTATCTTCCGATGCCAGAATTTTACTGTATTCTTCAAGCCTGGCATCGATGTATGCAATATGACGTTCAATCTTGCCCTGATTAAAATTGTTCTTTTTGGAGTTTTGAGCGCGAAGTTTGGTGCTGTCGCCGGCAACTAATTTGCCACCAATCAAATTAAAGTGTTTTGCCAATAGCACCGTTGCCCTAAAAACCCTGCGAATGGCTTTGGGGTTGTCTCTTCTGAAATTGGAAATGGTGTTGTGATCGGGCACCAGGCCTTTGAGCAGCCACATCAGCTCAATGTTTCTGCCACATTCTTTCTCTAAAGCCCGGGAGGAACGGATGCGGTTTAAGTACCCGTAAATATAGAGCTTAAGTAAATCCGCAGGTTGATAAGCCGGACGACCATTCTCAATAAAAGTTACTTTAAACCCAAAATCTGCCAGTTTAAGGCTGTCCACAAACATGTCAATCAAACGGACTTCGTTATCCTGATTAATTGCTGCTTCGAGGGAAGAAGCAAAAAGTGGAATCTGGTTTCTGTCTTGTCCTGTTATAAATTTCATGACATAAATATACAGATAATCAATGATATAACAAAATTAACAGACGTAAAACCGGATAAAAAGTTATCAATATTAAGATGTTGATAACTGCTATAAAATTGAAAGGGAAAGGGGTTTTTAGACAGTCTGACGGCCAACAGCTAATGGCTAAAGGCTTTTTGTCTAATGGCTATTGCATTTTTTGAGTAATGTGCAGCTAACAGCTAATGGTTTACGGTTTTTTCGTTGCTTTAATCAATCATGGCTATTTAGTGACTATATTTGCATTTACATTTTGCTTCAGTTTGCTAATCTTCAGAGATCACAAAATCAATATTTTTACCTTTAGTTCGTAGTAAGTGTTGCAAAAAAACGTTTTCTTCTTTCTTATTTTAACCATGGCTGTTTTTCATGCTGCGCTGGGGCAGGAAAGCACTATAGGAAATGACGACACTTCCAGAGTGTACCGGAAAATTGAACATTTTGCTGATAAAACCAGGGTTACGAAACTGATCCACAAGTTGGTTTTTAGTCCCATCCCATCTCCCGGTAAACAGTATAAAGAGAAACAACACAAAATACCACTTCAACAATCAAATAGCTGTTTTGAAGGGAAAATTATTCGCAGGATAAATGTCATAGTACTCGATCCTTTCGGCCATGCCTTAAATGATACAATAGTATCGCCAAACGGGTTTATTGAAAATACCGGAAACAGGTTTCACAAGAGTACACTCTCTATCACCATCAGAGATCTTTTGCTGATTAATAAAAATACTCCATATGATTCATTGATGGCGAAAGAGTCGGAACGCCTGATACGAAGGCAGAAGTATGTCCGGGAAGTGGTTTTGCAACCAGTGGTCATCTCTAAAGAATCCGACTCTGTTGATATTAATATCCGGGTGCTTGATGTGTGGAGTATTATTCCCTCGCTGGCAATCGATAACGATCACCTTGAAATTGGATTATCCGAAAATAACTTTATGGGGACGGGGCATCAGTTTCAGAATAATTTTTCCTGGAATCATGCAACAGGAAATAGCGCATACATAGGCAGGTATTTTATACCGAATATCAACAATACTTATATCAATACAGCGCTTCAATACAGAAAAGAAGAGAATAAAGATTATACCAGGAGTTGGACAATTGAGCGGCCGTTTTATTCGTCGTTTGCCAAATGGGCTGCAGGATCCTACTTTGCGCAGCAGTTGCAAAAAGACTCCATAGCTTATCCTGACTCCACCCACATGCTGCAAAATTTTAAATTCGATATCCAGGATATCTGGGCTGGTAAAGCATGGCAACTATCCAGCGGTAAATCAGAAGACGAGCGGTCAACAAATCTAATTCTTACCGGAAGATTGTTAAAGTTAAGATATCTTCAAATGCCCGATGAGGTTTATGATTCGTTACATATTTATTCCAAAGAACAATTTTTATTTACAGGCATTGGCATTTCTACGCGTAAATATGTACGCGACAGATATATCTTTAATATCGGTGTTACGGAGGATGTTCCTGTTGGTAAAGTTTTTGGTCTGGTTGGCGGATATCAGTTAAAAAATAATAAAGGTCGATGGTACACTGGAATGAAAATATCCTGGGGTAACTACTACAACTGGGGATATTTTAGCCCGAACCTGGAATTCGGGACTTTCATCAAATCTTCAAACTATCAGGAAGTAGTTATCCGGGCAGAGATAAACTACTTCTCAGGTTTATTTGAAATAGGAAAATGGAAATTCAGGCAATTCGTAAAGCCAATGCTTATTTTAGGAATTGACAGGTTGCCGGGCGATAAGCTGACGATAACAGGAGGAATACCAGACTTCAACAGTTCCGCTATTGTTGGAACTCACCGGATGTTAGTCACGTTCCAGACACAATCCTACTCGCCCTGGAGTATATGGGGATTTAGGTTTGGTCCATATCTGAATTGCACATTCGGAATGCTGGGTAACGAGGCATCAGGATTCAAATCCAGTGAGTTGTATTCGCAGTTTGGCCTCGGAGTGCTTATAAGAAATGAATACCTGGTCTTCAATACATTCCAGATATCGCTGGCATTCTACCCACATGTTTCAGGTGCAGGTGATAATGTTTTCAGATTAAATCCTTACAAGGCAAGTTCTTTTGGATTTCGCGATTTCGATCTTCAAAAACCTGTGACAGTTCTTTATCAATAGGATAAGATTCAAGGTGGATTAGCTGCGAGGCAATTTCAGGCTCGCTTCAGGGTAAATCGGGCTGAATTAATATTCAACTAACCATTAACCATTCACCATTTGTACAAATACCCCACCCCTACTATAAAATATGTAATCGGGTTACTCAGATGTAACTCCTTCTGAATCATGTAATACAGATCGAAGTTATGATGTTTGGAAAGTGCATATTCCACACCTGCAGAAGTACGGATATTGTCGAAAGCATTTAAGCGTGGGTAATTGAGGGGCGAAAATACTTCTACTGACAAATAAGGCTTAAAGAGTTTATTCAATTCCCATTTAATGCTGAATTTATTGCGGGAATAGTATTCTGCAATGCCTCCCTCGGATGCGCGGCCAATATCGGCATATTGATCCTGCAAGCGCGTACGAAACTGAAACTCAATTGGCTTAAACTTCTTCTGGAATTTTAAATCAACATAAAAGCGGTTCCTAGGACTGTAGGAATCATCCACCCGTCGTCTTTGAGTAAACCGATAATTTGCGGCTACCTGGAAAAATTTATTAAACTTATAGCCCAGCCCTGCATCGGTAAAGTAAGCTCCCAATTCGGAAATATTTTCATTGAAGCGAAACTCCTGAGATACAGTAGCTGTAAGCTTATCAGCCACTTTAACTTCCAGGCTGATGTTTGTCCACAATCCGGCATCTTTCTGCTGCGCGAGAAGTACAGGGCTGAAAAGTCCGCCCATCGCGATAGCAAATATAAGAAGCAAGTAGCGCGGAACTGAGATCATGAAATGAATCTATTTCTTGTAATAGTAGATATTGATTGATGTGGCGTCCTTCAGGAAATCAATCGAAGTTATCGTAAAACGGTGGATATTTATTCCTGTCCGTTTTCTCAGATCTTCAAGCAGCAATTGTTGATCTTCAGGCTTAATCAATTCTATATTTTCGTAGATGATGCTTTTTGATACTTCCTGTTTGAAAACGACCGGATGGTCGAGGATAAAGATGAAGACAACAAAGATAAGATTGAACACGCTAATGGGCAGAATATCCAGCCCGATCGCATTTATCAGCCCAAGTGCTATTGCAATCAGGAGGTAAGTCATTTCCTTCATCGAGATTCCTTCGGTGCGGTATCGCAGCATCGAGAATACTGCAAACAACCCAAATGCAGCCCCCATTGAAATACTGGTTTTGTTCAGTACAAAAGTGATGATGAAGATGATAATATTAAACAGAAAGAAAGTAAACATAAATTCCTTGTTCCGGTAGTTCGGGAAATAGATAAGCCCGAATATGATGAACATGGCTGTTATATCAAGGGCAAGGCTGTATGCAAACCGAATGGTCAGTTTCACTGTTTCTTTATAATTCTCAGTCACAGCAGCAGGCGTAATTCCCTCATTTGCATGCGCCTGAGTGTAGGTTTCTGTTGCAGACTTATTGTCCTGTGAAAAAGCGGGCGTAAACGCAGAAATTATTACCAGGAATAAAAGAGATGTCAAAAAATGTTTAATGAAAATCATAACCAAGTTTATTTAAAGTATTCAGTCGGTATTTGAAACGATTTTTTTTTACATCCCTGTTCATGCATACAACACCCAGACAATATTTACTTATATAGTTGCTGCGTTGCCGCTTCCCTTGCATTAGTTGTTGAAAGGGTGAAATACAGTGCCTTTCCTGTTTCACCTCAACAATCGCCATGCCTTCGATATTTTTTTCCTTACCATGGCTTGTGTAACGAATATCTGTATCGATGGTAAGTCGCTCATTGGCCAGGTTGTTAACAAAAGTTATGCGGTTGAAGAATACCCTGAGAACAGGCACGTATTGACTGTATTTGCCGGGGGTATGGCTTGTGATAAATTTATTTAACGGATCATTCAAAGTTTCCAATATACATTCCACCGGAATACGTTTCTTTATGGTGCGGTGGGTATTGGTTTTAGATTTTATTTCGAAGAACGCAAGGTCGGAGTTTACATATTTACGAAAGCGGATTTTATAGCGATTTTGCCTGCCACTATGATGCATCCTGTAAAGATGGTAATCGGGTGTATCGTAATATAAGGTTTCGTAAGGATGCACCAATTCGCCGGCAATAACCAAAATCCTGTATTGGTTCTGCAATGCGGCCAGGTATTCTTCCAGCAAATCCAGATTGATAACATACTTGGTATCTATCCGATCAAAAAGCTTCACACGATCCATCTCCTTCAGGCTGATTGGAGTAAAATTCAGAAGAGACGAAGTAAAATCTGTCATCTTAATTCACTGAGGTATTATCTGAAATTAATCATTTTATTGAGATTAGGTAATCCATATTAGCTGAGAGGCATTCATTGCTTACATCAGAATACCCTGAAATTCCCCTACTTAAAGATTATTATATCAGCTACTTCAACAGTTTGCTTATTGTCTGTGATCTCAACCTTCCGGATTACAGAAGTTATACCGGAAGGTAATGTCAACGTAGAATCCTTCGAATAAGTATAAATGGTATAGTTTCCCGGACGCAGGTATTTGAATTCGTAAACGCCGTCGTAGTTTGTCCTGGTACGCTCGCTAAAGCTGCGGTCGTTGCCGTAAATGATAAACACATCTTCGTCAGCAGCGCTGTAAATGCCTTTCAATTGTGTAAATTCAGCATTATAATTGTGGGCAATAATTTTGCCGAAAATGGTTGAATTTCCACCATAACCGGCTTCCTTGGAGCAGGAAGTCATTAGAATGCCAGATATGAATACCAGAAAAAAGAGAAATGATTTTTTCATATTAAAACTTATATACGCAAACGTTAATCAAGCATCAAAAGTATGTCTTTTTCTAATTCTAAAAACTCAGCGTAATTATATATGAACTTCCGGTGACTTTAATCCCGCCATCAATATGTCGTATGCTTGTGAAGTTTGGTTTGTTCGCAGCTGGTGGTTTTTAGTTAATTTTGTCTTCAGTCAAAATACGCTTTAGTGATGCTCATCATCAAACGTCATAGTACGGATCCCTACTTCAATTTAGCTACTGAAGAATATGTGCTGAAGAATTTCGCTGACGATAGTTTCATGCTTTGGCGCAACGAACCATCTGTCATCGTGGGAAAACACCAGAACACGCTGGCCGAGGTCAACCTGGATTATGTGAATGCAAACCAGATTAAGGTTGTCAGAAGGCTTTCCGGTGGTGGTGCAGTTTTCCACGACCTGGGAAACATCAATTTCACATTCATCCGCAAAGGCGATCACCATACGCTTGTCGATTTCCGTAAATTCACCGGGCCTATCCTCGAAGTTATGCAGAAACTCGGAATAGAGGCCCGCTTCGAAGGTCGCAACGACCTTACCATCGATGGTTGTAAGTTCTCGGGTAATGCTGAACATGTGTTTAAGGATCGCGTGCTGCACCATGGAACGCTATTGTTTTCGGCCATGATGAATGATTTGTCCGGCGTGTTAAACGTAGATCATTCAAAATTCAGCGACAAAGCCGTGAAATCAGTGCGGAGCCGGGTCACCAATATCAGCGGGCACCTGAAGGAGCCTATGGACATTGAAGACTTCATGGAACTGGTCTGCAACCACGTGAAGGAAAAATATCCTGAAGCCCTTACCATTGAGCTTTCCGACACTGATCATCATCACATTGAACAGCTGGTGAAAGAAAAATACAGTACCTGGGATTGGAATTTTGGATATTCACCTGAATATAATTTCAAAAAACAGTTAAAAACAAATGGCGGGCATATAGAAATGAACCTTCATGTGAAAAATGGTTTCATAACTGAGGCAAAGATTTTTGGTGATTACATCAAGAAACCCGACACTTGCGAAATAGAAACTGCGTTAAAAGGGCTTCCACATACCGGATCAGCCATCCGCGCTAAACTTTCAACGATTGAAATCAGTGATTTCTTTACGAACGTGTCACTGGATGAACTGATTTCCATTTTTTTCTGATTTCGGTTTTGCACCTGATAAATGTCAGGAATGCATGAACATATTGAGTTTCGTCTTGTTAGTGAATGTAATTTCTAACCCGATAATATTATGCAAGCCCAACAAATTTTCGACCGGTTATGGGCTGGTTACACTGAACAAAACCCTGAAGCCCTTAGCATTTTCAACCTTTTTATAAAAAAAGGCGAGACTGTTGCAAACGACCATATCGCCTTTCGCACGTTTAACGATCCGCGGATCAACATCGATGTGCTAGCAAAACCTTTTTTAACTGCTGGTTACGTATATAAGGACTCATATAAGTTCGAGGACAAACACCTGTTCGCCAGGCATTATGAGCATCCTGACATGCCTGATGCCCCGCGTGTTTTCATCAGCGAACTTATCTCAGAAGATTTCAGCTATGAGGTGCAATCGGCCATCACTTGCCTGGCAGATAAAATTCCGACAACATTGCCGGATTCAGAAGAGCTGCTTTTTTCGGGAAACACCTGGGGAACGCCTTCCTATGAGCGTTACCAAAAATTGCGTACGGAATCGGAATATGCTGCATGGGTGTATGTATACGGGTTCCGGGCAAATCATTTCACAGTAAGTATCAACAGCCTCAAAAAGTATGAAACTATTGAGAAAGTCAATAAATTGCTTAAGGACAGTGGTTTTCTGTTGAATGATGCCGGTGGCGAGATTAAAGGAACCCCAGCCGAACTGCTGGAACAATCGAGCACACGTGCAGGCATTCTCCCTGTAACTTTCCAGGAAGGTGTTTTTGAAATCCCATCCTGCTACTACGAATTTGCGCGCCGCTATCCCGATAGCAGCGGGAAACTTTATTCCGGTTTTATCGCTAAATCGGCGGATAAGATCTTTGAGAGTACTGATTTTTATAAGAAGTAGACGTTTGGGTATGAACGTTCAAATCTTTCAAACTCATCAAACCTCCAAAATGCAAAATGTAAATAATAAGTCAAAAAAATCAATTTGAGAAATAAGAAACTATATATCACCTGTCTCTTTGCCTGTCTTATTGCCACTACTATAACCGGATCCAGTCTGCTGGCCCAGAATGCCAACAATTTCAACATCAGGATCAATGCCGGGCCTGCTTTGGCGTTCGGTCAGTTAGGTTCACAACATTACAACACCGGTGGTTATGCACTTTCGGGATTTAGCGCCGTTGCGGAAGGAATCTGGTATTTACATAAGGCATTTGGAGTGGGTGTTGTGGTTTCCACAACAAGTTTTCCTTTTGCCGATGGAGCCTACGCCCATGATATGGTAAACAGCGACCCATTCATGGAAACGCTTTACCTCAAGTCTGATTCGTACCAGGTGCGAACTTTAACAGCTGGTTTTTATTATCGCAAACATATATCGGGAAAATTCTCGGCAACCGGTAAATTGACAGGAGGATTATTATGGGCCCAAACGCCTGATCACCTTTTTTCTGCTTCATATTATACTGTACCAAACTTTGCTTTTAAAGTAACACCATCCCGGAGTACAAAAGCCACGTTTCAGCCTGGCCTGGCCTGCAAGTATCAACTATTTGATCAGGTAGACTTTTCGTTAAATGCAGATTATACCATAGCCGTTCCGGCATTCGGTTTTCACACTACAACAAAGTCCTATGTTAAGAAACTAACTTTTTCGTATCTTAACACAATGATTGGTATCGATTTCAGATTTTAGTCCCTAAAAATTCAAATCCGAATAACAAATGAAAAATCTTAAGAAGTATTACAAAGTAAATGCTGCACCCGAATACGTATTTAAAGCACTCACCAACCCGCTCACTATTGAGTTATGGACAGGCTCTCCGGCCATCATGGATGATCAGCCGGGAACCGAGTTCTCGCTTTGGGATGGAGACATTTGCGGTAAAAATCTTGAAGTGGAGCCCGGGAAAATGCTCAGGCAGGAATGGTATTTTGGTGATCAGGAAGAACAGTCCATCGTTACGATGAAATTGCATCCCGATGGCAAAGGAACATCCGTAGAACTGTTGCATATCAATATTCCGGATGATGATTTCGAAAGCATTCTCGAAGGCTGGGATAAATACTACTTCGCCCCGCTAAAGGAATTGGTGGAGGATTAAGGCTTTAGCTACGATTGAAATAGATGGAAATAGATGGAAATAGATGGAAATAGATGGAAATAGATGGAAATAGATGGAAATAGATGGAAATAGATGGAAATAGATGGAAATAGATGGAAATAGATGGAAATAGAAGGAAATAGATTTTACTGTTTGATACACGACTTATAGTTAAATGATACCCCAAAACAAATTCGACGAGCTCCGGAATAGCCTTGAAGGTGAATTGTTTACCGATCGGGCAACAAGGTTACTGTATGCAACTGATGCTTCGGCTTACCGCGAAATACCGCTTGCCGTTGCCAGGCCAGGGAACAGGGAGGATATCTTCAAACTTATCGCTTTTGCACGGCGCATGAAAACATCGCTGATACCCCGTACTGCCGGCACTTCGCTTGCCGGACAGGTTGTTGGTGGCGGGATAGTTGTCGATGTTTCAAAATACCTGATTAAAGTAATTGAAATTAACGTAGAGGAACACTGGGTGCGTTTAGAACCTGGTGTTGTGCCCGACGAACTGAATAAACTTACTGAACCGCTGGGCTTGTTTTTCGGACCGGAAACATCCACATCCAACCGTTGCATGATAGGAGGAATGGTTGGTAATAATTCATGCGGTTCGCATTCGCTGATATATGGCAGTACGCGTGATCATATTATCGAAGTCAAAGTGTTTCTGAGTGATGGAACGGAAGTTGTTTTCGGACCACTCTCAAAATCTGCTGTTGAAAATAAATGCCTACAGAACGACCTGGAAGGAAATATCTACCGCAATATTTATCATATGCTTTCTGATCCTTATAACCAGGAGCAAATACACGCTGAATACCCCGATCCGGACCTGGAACGCCGCAATACAGGCTATGCCATCGACCTGTTGCTCGCCACAGAACCATTTACGCCAGGAGACACGCCCTTCAATTTTTGCAAGCTAATTGCCGGTTCGGAAGGTACACTCGCCTTTATCACCGAAATTAAATTAAACCTTGTTCCGCTTCCGCCTAAGGAGAAAGCTTTGTTATGTGTGCATTGCCACCGGCTGGAAGATGCTTTTCATGGTAACCTGATAGCTCTTGCCCATAAGCCTGTTGCGGTTGAATTGATGGATCATTTTATACTTGAGCAGACGAAGACAAATATCGAACAGCGTAAAAACCGCTTTTTTGTTGAAGGAGAACCCGGTGCTATTCTGATTGTGGAACTGGCTGAGGACACAAAGGAAGCAATCATGGAAAAAGCTTCAGCTATTGAACACGATATGCGACAGGCCGGCTATGGGTATTATTTCACATTGGTGACGGGCACTGATATCGGGAAAGTATGGGCTTTACGTAAGGCAGGTCTTGGCCTGCTCTCCAACCTTCCCGGCGATGCAAAACCAGTGGCTGTAATAGAAGATACGGCTGTGAAACCCGAATTGCTTCCTGCATACATGCAAGATATCAAGTTGATGCTTGACAGCTATGGTTTGAATTGTGTTTATTATGCGCATATTGCCACTGGCGAGCTTCACCTGCGGCCCGTCCTGAACCTGAAAGACCCTAAAGATGTGGAGCTTTTTCATACCATAGCGCTCGAAACAGCCAAACTGGTAAAAAAATACCGTGGTTCACTGAGTGGCGAGCATGGGGATGGCCGGCTGCGTGGTGAATTCATTCCGCTCATGGTAGGCGAACATAATTACAGATTACTTAAAACCATCAAACAAGCCTGGGATCCTGAAGGAATCTTTAATCCCGGAAAGATTACCGAAACTCCCCGGATGAATTCCAGCCTGCGTTATGAACCTGGCAAACCTGTGCATCAAATAGATACAGTATTCGATTTCGAAGAAGCAGGCGGCATACTACGCGCCGTGGAGCAATGCAACGGGTCGGGCGACTGCCGCAAAACGGAGATAATAGGTGGTACGATGTGCCCGAGCTACATGACAAGCCGCGATGAGAACACCACCACACGTGCCCGTGCGAATACTTTACGCGAATTCCTCACCAATTCCGATCAGAAAAATCCTTTTTACCATCGTGAAATTTACGAATCGCTCGATCTATGCCTGTCGTGCAAAGGCTGCAAATCGGAATGTCCTTCCAATGTTGATATGGCAAGGTATAAAGCTGAATTTCTGCATCATTGGTACAAATCTCACGGAATTCCATTGCGCACCCGCCTCATCGCTAATAATTCTAAGATCAACAAACTGGGAATGCTCCTGCCTGAAGTGTTTAACTTTTTTGTTAGCAACCGCATCACCTCCATCCTGCTTAAGAAAACGCTTGGCTTCGCTCCTGCCAGGAGCATTCCTGTGTTGTATAAATTTACATTGCGAAGTTGGGCGAAAACCCAGGCTAATATCGGGACTAATTACCCTAATGGTAAGGTTTATCTCTTTGCCGATGAATTTACCGATTACAATGATGTGGAGATCGGTATGAAAGCCATTACACTGTTGAACAAATTAGGTTATCGGGTGGAAATACCCGGGCACTCCGAGAGCGGCAGGGCCTATCTTTCAAAAGGACTTGTGCTTAAAGCGAAGGAACTCGCCATCAGCAATGTGAATCTGCTGAAAGACTTTGTAACCTCATCATCACCCCTGATAGGGATAGAGCCATCCGCCATTCTTACTTTCCGTGATGAATATCCAAGCCTGGTGGGCACTGAACTGAAAGAAAAAGCTCACACCCTTGCCGCCAACTGCCTCATGTTCGATGAGTTTATCATGAGCGAGGTGGCAACAGGAAAAATAAGTAAAGCACAATTTACAATGGAAGCAATGAACATCAGCCTGCATGGACATTGCCACCAGAAAGCGCTTGCTTCTACCGGCCCCACAAAAGAAATGCTTTCCTTACCCACCAATTATAAAGTGGATGAAATTAAATCAGGCTGCTGTGGTATGGCAGGATCCTTTGGATATGAGAAGGAACATTACGAACTCTCTCAAAAAGTTGGAGAACTTGTTCTCTTCCCCGAAGTTCGAAAAACACCCGCAGAAAATATCATTGCTGCTCCGGGCACAAGTTGCCGGCACCAGATTAAAGATGGTACAGGCAGAACAGCACTGCATCCGGTGGAAGTTTTGTTTGATGCGCTCAAATAATAAGCTGAAACGCATCCTCTTCTTTGTACGACGGTATTGAAAGTTTAAGTTCGTATCTTGCATTAATTTTATAGCAAGATCTTATCACTGAAATTCTACACGGCTTCTTTACCCTTTTTCCTTGTATTATTAGCAGTAAGCCATCTATGAGAACTCAATTTTATCCTGAGAATGTTTTTAAGTTTTGCCCCCGATGTGGAAGTTCAAGGTTTATTCCTGTAAACGATAAGGAAATGCATTGTACCACCTGCGGATTCAGGTATTTTGTGAATCCTGCAGCCGCCGTTGCTGCACTCATAACTGACACCAGTAACAGACTGCTGCTCACCCGGCGCCGTAATGCGCCTTCCGAAGGAATGCTCGACCTGCCCGGAGGATTTGTAGATAAGTTCGAAACGGCGGAAGATGCCATTATACGCGAAATAAAAGAAGAGCTCAACATCCGGATTGATGAAATCAGCTTCTTTGGTTCGTTTCCGAATGAGTATCTTTTCGGAGGTATTGTGTATTTTACACTCGATATCGTTTTTGAATGCGCAGTAAGCAATTTCGACACACTCCGTCCGGCCGATGATGTAACTTCCTGCGAATTTATTACGCCCGATAAAATCAACCTGAACGAAATCGGACTGGATTCGGTAAAGAATATTATCCTTGCTTATTGGAATGCAAAGAAGTAAGGATACTCACCTGAAAACTTTATCAATTGTCTTTTTGTGGTAAACAAGCATAAAACTATACTTTCCCCTTAAGACATTCGTACATCACCACTCCCAGGCTCCAAAGGTCGCT
>Ga0315283_10003526_pt1 | contig 13392 bp, 12 predicted proteins | sample YL17G09_0_MG_FD_204541 | JGI IMG/M metagenome (GOLD analysis project Ga0315283, IMG submission 204541) | Sediment microbial communities from Yellowstone Lake, YNP, Wyoming, USA - YL17G09_0 | ecosystem: Environmental > Aquatic > Freshwater > Lake > Sediment | place: USA: Wyoming | collected...
AGGCCCATCCTGCCGGTGCCGGCGACGAGGAGGTGCCGCTTCATATCCGCAACTTCCAGGCCGACGTCTTCGTGTTCACGTGCTTCGGTGCGCCCGGGATGAACGAAGCGTGCTGGGTGAGCGAGATCCCGGGCCCGCACTCCACCGCGACCGCCACGCCCAGAGCCGCCAGCCGCTCTACGACCTTCTGCCAGCGAATGGGTGTGGAGATGTTGCAGGCGGTGCACTCCAGGAGTTCAGCGGGGTCTTCGAGCAACGCCTGGTCGATGGGAGAGACGAGGGGGCAGAACGGGGCGCTCCAGGCCAGGCCGCCGAGAAACGCGCGGAAGCGGTCGGTCGCCGGAGCCAGGTAGACGGGGTTGTGGTAAGGCATGTCGACATCGAGAAGAACGGCCTTGAAGGCGCCCTCCCGTTTGGCGACTTCGAGAAAATCCTCCAGATCAACCACGCTCCCCGAGAGGACTGTGGCGGTGTCGTTGTTGATGTTGGCTCGCGCGACCCCCGCATGCGCGGGGTCACCCAGCAAGCTCACGATCTCGGCAGCACGCATGCCGATGACAACGGCCATGCCGAATTGCCCGGGGGGGCAGGCCTCCCTGACGAAGTCGCGCGCCCGAACCACCATGGCCATTCCGTCGCCGAAGCGGACGGCCCCGGTGACGGCGAGAGCGGCGTAGAGGCCGAGACTGTGGCCGGCGACGTACGACGGCTCGAGCCCGGCCTGCCGATAGACGGCGGCGACCGCACAGTCGAAAGCATACGTGAATAACTCCAATAACTCCTCCGCTCGCGGGGAGGGGCGTCCGGCGGCGGGCCGGGGCGCCAGGATCGCATAGAGGTCATCACCCGCGAACGCGACCGCCTCGTCCAGGAACGGCCTCATCACCTCGCGGTGGCGCTGGAAAAACTCGCCCTCGTGCCCGCTCGGGGTGACCCCGACCCCGGGGAAAACAAAGGCCGCCCTCCCCTGCGTCTTCAGGTCCGGCATCGCACCACGTACCCGGCCTGCATGAACTTGCTCACCTCGGTCACAAAGCTCACGATCCGCTCGCCCGGGGCAAGCCGCTCCGAGCGCACGATCCGGTCCAGGCCGATGAACGCCATCGGCGGGCCGCAGTAGCCGAGTTCCGCGAGGTGGGCGGCGAACGCCTCGCGCCTGATGCCGATCGCCGCGCATTCCTCGAGAACGGACTCGACGATGTGTTTTGCCGGGAGGTTGACCTGGAAGAACCTGACCGTCGCCGGTGCGATGCCGCCGCGCGCGAGCATCCGCTGCAAGCCGTGGAAGAAGACCGACCCGCCCTCTTCCTGAAAGACGCCGGTCGCGAGCGCGTTGCGGAAATTCTGGCGCAGGTGATGTCGCGCTTCCTCGAACTCCTGCCGCGGGTTCATCCAGAGCGCAGGACGACGGTTGAACATCAGCGACGGGCGGTGGCCGCCAACCGATTCGATGTAGGTCTGCTCCACCTCGAGAACGGCGGCGCGCTCGGGGTCCGTGGTCAGCACCAGCGCCCCCGCCCCGTCGCAGAGGAACCAGCGCAGGAACAGCGACTCCTTGTCAACGAGCGGCTGGTTGTAGTACTCGGCGCGCAGCTCGGAGGACGAGACGCTCGCGGAGACGACGAGGGCGGTGCGGTAATCCCCCGCGGCCAGCAGCCGGTGGGCGAGATGGAGCGCCTTGTAGGCCGAGGTGCAATTCGCGTGGATGGAAAACTCGGCGCAGGAGTCGATGCCGAGCGCTTCCTGGATGCGCACCGACGCGGTCGGCATCTGGTCCTGGTGCGCCGAGCCGTAGCAGATCAGGTCGATCTCACCGGGCGCCATCCCCGCGGCGTCGAGCGCGGTGCGCGCGGCCTTCGTCGCCATCGTCACGTTGTCGTCGGTTGACTCGCGGGTCAGCGGGTCGATGGCGTAGTGAACGTAGGCGATGTCGAGCAACTCCCGCATGACCGGGGCCGTGTTGGCCAGCCAGCGGCGGATCTTCGGCGGTGCGTCGGTCAGCTCGCCGAGAACCTCGCCGCTGCGCTCGAACGGGATCGGCTCCCCCGGCAGGTACGCCCCCGTCCCGACGAGGTACACCGGCTGCGGACAACAAGCGTCATGCTGTGTGTCAGACATGTCCTGCTGATTCCTCTCGGACAACAGATTCCTGTCCAGGCTTCGGGGTCCTGACGCTGCGGACCTCCATCGTGCTCACTTCGCTCCGCCGATGGAGACCTCCCCTCCGCGCCACCCCTCCGCCGACCATGTGTTCGGTTACCCATCGAAATATAAATATTTCAGTTTTATTCCGGTCATAAAGAGGACGCAGAATCGAGCCGAGACAAGGCGCACGACGAAGCGAATGCCGAGGTGTGCTGGTGCACACCGCAGGCGGGCGCGAGGAGTGCAACGCAGTCGCAGGCCGATTATGCGCCATCGTCACGGGAAAAAATTGCGACACCGTTGTGGCCGCCGAAGGCAAAGGAGTTCGACATCACGTTGCGCAACTCCCGCCGCCGGGGCGCGTTAGGCACGAAGTCGAGATCCAGCTCCGGGTCCGGGTCGGTGAGGTGCCAGGTCGGCGGGATGAGGCCTTCGACGAGAGCTTTACAGCAGATCACGGCTTCGATGCCCGCGGCGCCGGCGAGGCAGTGGCCGGTGAGGCTTTTCGTGGAGGAGACAGCCACACTGCGGGCCGTGGCGCCAAACACCGCGTTGATCGCTTGCGTCTCGTAGAGGTCGTTGATGCGGGTCGAGGTCCCGTGCGCGTTGATGTAGTCAATACCCGCGGGCGCGAGTCCGGCGTTCTCCAGGGAACGCCGCATGCACACGGCCATGCCGGCCCCTCCCGTCTGCGGCGAGAGGATGTTGTACGCCTCGGAGCTGAGCCCCGGAGGCGGCATCAGCGCGTAGACGCGGACTCCGCGCCGCCGCGCTGATTCCAGTGATTCCAGCACCAGGACGCCGCCGCCCTCGCCGATCACGAAACCGCTGCGCGCGCGGTCGAAGGGTCGCGAGGCCGTCGTCATATCGCCCGGATCCTCGGCAAGGGCCATCAAGGAGGAGAACCCCTGGACGTCGAGGCGGTTCAACGAGGAGTCCGCGGCCCCGGTGACCACGGCGTCGGCCTGACCGGAAGCGATGAGCCAGTGCGCCGCCGCCAGCGCGTACGCACCGGAGGAGCAGGCGGTGCCGACGACGAACGACGGGCCGGCGAATTTGAACTTCAGGCTGACCCAGGCCGCCGGCGAGTTCGACATGCCGCGCAGTATCCGGTGCTGGTCGATCCCCTCCGCGGTCCCGATGTAGCCTGTACCCGTCGTGCCGAGAACCACGCCGACCCGGCTGCGGTCGACGTTCGCGGCCTCCAGCCCCGCGTCGGCGATCGCCATCTGCGATGTCGCCAGCGCGATCATCGTCCCCCGCGTCATCTGGTCGCGGCTGCGCTTCATGATCTGCCGCGTGAACAGCTCCTCGGCCCCCGCCGGCAGCTCGACGCCGAAGGGGGTCGGCAGACCCTCGGGGTCGAAGAGCGTGAAGCGCCGGACGGCGTTCCTCCCCTCGAGCAGGCCCGTCCAGCAACTCTCAAGATCGAGGCCGAGGCCGGTCATCAGCCCGAGCCCGGTCACCACCACGGAACGAGTGTTCACCCGATCTCCTTGGCGGTCTTCTCGGCGGCGGCCATGCCGGCCTTCACGACCTGGAGGAAACCGCCCATCTTGTCGCTCCAGGCCGAAGCGAGCGCGAGGCGACTGACCGGGAGGTTGTTTGCGGCCAGCAGCGGCCGGTGCACGCCCATCCGGCACGCGAACCCGAGTATCGCCCCGGCGGGGTTGCCGGTGTAGCGGCGCATGGTGCGGGGCGTGGCGAGGTCCGTGACGCGCACTCGGGCCCCAAGCCCGGGATAGAGCGCTTCGAGCTGCGCCATGATTTCGCAAACCGTCTCCTGCTTCGCCCGGCGGTACTCCTCGTCGCCGAGGCCGATCCAGGCGTCCGGGTCGGTGCCTGCGGCCACGACCACCGTGGAGCGCTCCGGCGGGGCGATCCCCGGCTCGGTCACGGCGTGGGCCGTGACGGAGAAGCCCTCGACGGTGCGGCCGCCCCGTTGGCGCCTCATACAGGCATCGATGTCGGCGTCGGGAAAAACCATGGTCAGGTGGCGGTCGATGCCCACGGTCTGGGGAGCACAGTCGATCCCCAGGCTCAGAACGAGCACCGAGAGCGAGGGCTTCAGCGTCTCCAGCCCCTTGAGCCACGATGCGGGAAAGTGTTCGTCGCCGATCAGGTCGTGTGCCAGCGTCGGCAGACTGACGCCCGCGACGACGGCGTCCGCCGGGTAGACTCGCCCGGCCCCGGTCTGCACGGAGACGGCGTTCCCGTCCGAGAGGTTGATGCGTGCGACGGGGCACCGGCACACGATCTCGCCACCGAGCTCGAGCAGACGCCGCTCGAGGGCGCGGCTCAGGCTCGGCCCGCCGCCGGCGATGGTGCAGAGGCGGCCGCCGAAAAGAACGTGAAACATCATCATGAAGTTGACGGCGGGAAATTCGTCTGCGGGGATCCCCATGAAGACCGAACACTGAAAAAGCAAGGCGGCCAGCCGGGGGGCGCGGACAAATCGGGCCAGGTAGACCTTCGTCGAGGTTGCCGAGTGCTTGAGGAAGGCGGGGAGCCGCGGCAGGAACGCCGGTACCGACCGCCACTTGCTCACCTCCGCATCGAAGAGGGGTGCGTACGCGCTGACGTGCTCCTCGAGGTCGCGACGGAAAAGACGCAGCCCTTCGCGTTCGTCCGGAAAGGCTGCGGCGAGACGCTCGAAGATGGCGGCGTAGTCGTTGGGCAACGAGAAATCGAAGGTGCCGAGGCGCACCCGAAACCCTTCCGGCAGCGGCAGGAACCGCACCGCGTCCCCGAGACCGAGACCGTCCACGAGGCGGCGGAACTCCTGGCCGGCGCCGCCGGCGGCGGTCACGTGCAAGGCGGGATCGAAGGTCCACCCCTGCCGCGAGAAGGAAACGGCGTAGCCGCCGACGTGGGGCTGCGCCTCGAGGAGCGTGACGGCGATCTTTTTTTGAGCCAACGCCACGGCGGCGCTCAAGCCCCCGAGCCCGCCGCCGACAACGACCACCCGTTTTGTCATCGGTCACCGTGCGATCGTGGCGCGGGAACCCCCGAGCCGCTAAAGCTCAAGGCTGACGATGTCGTCACCGTGCCTGACGATGGCGAGGGTGAGCTCGACGATCTGTCCTATGGTGTTCGCCGGCTTGTTCATCAGGTGCCGGCCGAGAGTTTTGAGTTCGACGGAGAGGCCGTACTTTCTGCGGACCGACTCCAGGAGCGACAGCAGCATGAGGGAATCCCCCTCCAGCTCCTCGATGATGTCCGTCTCGTCGGTGAGGCGGTTCGGGTCGATATCGCACTCGCTGGCGAAATAGTCGTACACCAGCTCGCGAATCTCCCGCTCTGTCTGCTGGTCAATCTCCCGCATTCGCGCGTTCCTCTTGTGATGTTTCCCGTTTCCAATGAGTTGGTAAGGATACTCCAAAATGATCAATAAATCCATCTCTTGGAGGGACGCTACGCAGAATTTTTCCGGGCTGTCAGCAGATAGGAGCCCGGCGAGCGGCGTAGGAAGCGCGTCTCCGGTCGTGAACAGCCCGCGGCGACGAGCCACCGCGCCACTTCGCTTGGGTGGTGCAAGCGACCCGGCGTCGCGTTGAAGAGTTCGAGGGCGATCACCGCGGCTATCGCACGCTGGAAACGCGACGATCGCGGACGCAGGTGATGGTCCACGACCACCGCCAGCCCGCCGGGCCGCAACGCCGCGACTGCGCGGCGCACCAGCGCCTCCGACCGCTCCGCAGGGAAGACGCGCACGAGGTTGAAGAGCAGCACCACGTCGCAATCGCCGGGATACTCGTCCTTCCAGAGGTCCCCCGCGAGGAAACTCACCCGTCCGCGCATTCCCGCGGCGGCAATCGTCTTCTCGGCGACGTCCCGCGCTTGCGCCCAGTCCAGCACGACCGCCGAGAGCCCCGGGTGGCGTTGGCAGAAAGCGGTGCTGTAGCAGCCGTGGCTCCCGCCGAGATCGAGGAGCCGCCGCGCGCCGGCGGGAATTCGCACCCGCCCGACGATCTCGGGTGCCGACAGGCTGGCCACCGCGCGCAGGCCGGCATGATAGCGGTCCCAGCTGCCGGGGTGACTGTCGAACCATTCAGCCGACCGGCGGATCGGCTTGCCCTCCCGCAGGGCTTCTTCGAGAACGTCCCAGCGCTGCTGCATATCCTCGAAGAATTCGAAGAGATCGGCGACGCCGGCGGAAGATTCGGCAAGCATCCATTTGGTCGTTGCCGCGGTATTGCGAAAGCTGCCCCCCCGAGCGCCGACGTACCCGAGGGCTTCGAGCAGTTCGAGAAGCAGCCGCACGCCGCGCTCGTCAACGCCGAGGCGCCGCGCGAGTTCCTCGGGACGAAGCGGCCGCGGGGCCAGCGCTTCAAAGAGGCCAAGCCGGAGGGCGACAAGGATGCTCTTGGCGGCGAAAGGACCGTACAGGTCGACGATTGGCCCCGGGCCGAGGTTGCTGTCGAGAAAAATCAGCCGCTCGATGGCGGTCAGGCGCAGAGGCACGGCGTCACCATCCGTTCCCGGAAAGGGCCGCTCCGCAAGAATTTCCGTCGCTGCCCCGAGACTGCCGACACGGCTGCACGCCCCCCCGCTGTGACTCTGGACCCTTCGAGTTGCGGATCATCCTGCTGCCGGAGACAGATGTCAAGATTGATGAACCCGCTGGTCAGAACGCCTCGGTGATCACCGCGATCGGGAAGACGCCGTACCGGGAGTAGCCGAGATCGATGCGGAGGTTGATCCGCTCCTTGGGGTCGAGCGTCACCCGCAGCCCGAGACCGCAGGTGTACTGCAGATCCCCGAGGTTCAGGTCAACCGGCCGCTCGGCCACCTCCCCTATTCCCGCGAAGGCCGCGCCCCCCACGATCTTCCAGATCGGGAACCGGTACTCGGCCTGCACGGCGGCCATCGTCTTGTCGCGGAACCGCCCGTCGAACAGACCCCTCATCACCGAGATGCCGCCAATCGAAGGCAGCCGGTAGAAAGGCGGGTCGCCGGTCATGAAGCGCCCCTTCGCCTGCAGGGCCAAAACCTGCCCCCCGCCGAGCGGGAAGAACCTCCGCACGTCGAGGTTATAGTCGTCGTAGGTGAAGTCGCTGCCGACGGAGTCCCCGTGCCATCCCGCCCAGAACTGGAGAAATGTCCCGGTTGTCGGCGCATAGATGTTGTCGCGCCCGTCCCACTCCGCCTGCAGTTCCACGCCAACGTCGGTACCGCCGTCGCTGCCGGTTACCGCATCGCTATCGAGAATCCCCCCCTCCTCCACGATGGGGATCCTCGCCGCCCCGAACCAGACGCCGGGACCGATGCGCAGCGACCGGAAGACCTTCTTCGTCGCCGAGAAGGTGACACCGGTGCCGGTCGCGGTGAAATCTTCCCGCGTCCCGTTCTCGCCGGCTTCGGTGCCGACCCCCCAGAACCTGGCCGGCGTCCGGTGCGTGTAGACCTGGCCTTTCAGCAGGTAGTCCTCGCCGTGCAGGTACACCGAGGGAGCGAACCCCACGGCCCACTGCTTCTCAAGCGAGTAAAAACCGGAGACGGCGATCGTGTTGGGGCGCGCCTCCGGGGGGGCATCCTTCCATCGAAGTGCGCGCACCATCATCGCGCCGAACAGGAAGTTCGTCTCCCGGGAGTAGGCAATGACGGGAACTACCGGGAGCAGCAGCTCGTTCTTATTTTCGTCCTTCTCCGGCAGCGGCTCCGCCTGGGCTGCGGCCGGACCGGCTGACACCAGCAGGAGCACGCCGCAGAGCGTCAGCAGCGCAAGGGCTTTGCCTCTCTTCAGCCGCATGTCGACCCGACCTTCCCTGCCGCTGGAACACAGGACCGGCTGTTCCCACGATCCCCGCCAAGCCGCTCCCGGATCAGCGACGCCACCGCAGGGTCGAGTGAATAGCTATTCTTGCGGTAGCCGCGCAATCCGTCGAGGAAGGACCGCACGCGCGTCTCGTGCTCTTCGTCAAAGGTCAGGTCGAGACTGGCATACAACGCGTGCAGGGCCCGCACGGGGTCCGCCTCCAGATCTTCGAATTGCACCTCCGAGCGCCGCCAGGCGGGAAGCGCTGAAATATCCGTCTCGAGTCTGGCCAGCATGCTCTGGTAGACCGCCACGATCTCCTCCAGGTGCGGCGGCCCCCACCACGACCCGAGCGTCAGGCTTCTGCCCAGGACCTCCCACATCCGCTGCGTCGATGGGATCACGGCGACCGGGTCGCGCCGGATGTGGATGAAGCGGGCCTCCGGGAAGAGCGACTCGAGCAGCGAAATTCGAACCGAGTGGAACGGGTTCTTCAGCACGACACGCTTGCCGGTCGCGAACCCGACCTTTTTCACGAAGCCCGAGAGCGCGTCGCACCACGCTGTGACCTCCGTCTCGCGGACGAATCGCGGCTCCTCGTCAAGCAGAAAATACCGCGCCGAGACTGGGAAGATGAGCCGCTCCAGCGGGGAGTGTTCGATCAGGCGCAGGAGCGCGAACTCATCCTCGTGCGGCTCGTCGGGAGCAAGGCGCACCTGGTCCATCGGACGCGTGGGTGAGAGCGTGCGACGCAGGACCGGCTCGATGTACCGTCCGGCAACGAGAAAACCGGAGGGGAGAACACACTGGAGCATGGTCGGCGCCGTGAGTCGAGGGTCGAGGGTCAAAAGCTGGTGCAGGAACGTGCTGCCGGTGCGCCAGTGGCCGACGATGATGATCGGGTCTCGAGGCGGAGGCACATCCCGGAGCCGCGCCCCGTAGACGGACTCCTCGCGTCGCTCCCAGAAATACGCCCAGGCGCCGACCCACAGGAGCGGCAGCAGGCGCGGCAAGGCTCGCGGGCTGACCCGGTTGCGTCGAAGGAGACGGAGGATCCTGCCGAGGGGGGCGCCCGTGAGGTGGTGCGGCGTCATCGGAGGTGTCGCAGGACTTCGTCCGGAGCACTCGTGATCGTCGCGCGGTCGTTCGTTTCCAGCAGCCCGATAATCATTCTGCGACGATTATACATTCACCGCACCTGCAATTCGCCACCCATCTGTCACCCCTGACCGTCACACGGTCACCCTTCTTGACAAATATGCCGTTTGCTTCAATGTGTCGTTGATCGCGGGGCGAAAAGCCCACGATCACGGGAGGATCGCCATGGGAAGGGAAATCAGCGCCGGAGCCAGTCCGTTGACCGAGCCGCGTATCGCCCTGATCACCGGCGCGAGCAAGGGGATCGGCGCGGCCGTCGCCCGGGCATTGGCGCGAGACGGATACGACATCTGGCTCAACTACCGCAGCGACGAGGGCGCCGCCCTGGCGGTGGCGCGGGAGATCGAATCCGCGGGCGGCCGCTGTCGTCTTCTGAAGTTCGATGTCGCCGACGAGGCGGCGGTGCGCGAAACGCTCGGCCCGCTGCTGGAGGAGCGCGCGCCGGCGGTCCTCGTCAACAACGCCGGTTTCGCGCGCGACGCCCTGTTCGTCTGGATGACCCGCGAAGAGTGGCGCGACACCCTGGCCGTGACCCTCGACGGTTTCTTCCACGTCACGCGGCCGGTGCTGCTCGCCATGCTCAAGAAGCGCGCGGGCAGCATCGTCAACGTCGTGTCCACCTCCGGCCAGACCGGGGTGCCCGGGCAGACGAATTACTCGGCCGCCAAGGGCGGGCTCATCGCGGCAACCCGCTCGCTCGCCGTGGAGGTCGCCAAGCGCAACGTCCGCGTCAACGCAGTCGCGCCGGGTTTCATCGAGACGGACATGACCAAAGCCCTGCCGCTCGACAAAATCTTGCCAAGCATACCGCTCGGCCGGCTTGGGCGCCCCGAGGACGTGGCCGAAGCGGTCTCCTTTCTCTGCTCGCCCGGGGCTTCGTACATCGTCGGGCAGGTGCTCTCGGTCAACGGCGGCACGTACCTGGCAGGCTGCTGAAAAAGGCCCATCTGCGGGACTCGCCGTGGCACCTTGATTATTGCGCGCAAACCCTCGATTATTGACAAGATTACGGCTTCGGACTATCATCCCAAGATGGCAGTTGGATGTCTGAAAGCACGACGCCCGGAATCTTTTCACCCCGGATGGAATCAACCAAAACATCATGATGAAACGATACGAATGATGCTGCATGCCTAGGCTGGCGCGGCATCCCGAGGTTGGGTTTGCGACCACGGCGGCATCCGCCGCGGTCCAGGTGAGGCTGCTGCGCCGTCACCTCGCCCACGCCGCACGATCCCCGTTTTACCGCGAGTTCTTCTCCCGGTCGGGGTTCGACCCGCGGCGGGTACGAACGATGGCCGATCTGGCGCGGCTGCCGTTCACCACCAAGAGCGAGCTCGAGCAGCGCGGCCACGACTTCCTCGCCGCCCCGGCGCACGAGGTCGTGGATGTCTGCGAGAGTTCGGGAACGACCGGCCTGCCGGTGACCATGTTGCAGACACGCGCCGACCTCGAGCGCCTGGCTTACAACGAGGAGTCTTGCTTCCGCTCCGCCGGCATCAGCCCCGGCGAGCGGGTGCTCGTCGCCGCGGCGCTCGACCGGTGCTTCATGGCCGGGCTGGCCTACTTCCTGGGGCTGACCCGCCTCGGGGCGACGGCCATCCGGGGCGGGTCCGGCTCCGTCGCCTTTCTGGCCGAACTCGTCCTGCGCCACCGCCCCACGGCCCTGGTCGGGGTCCCCACGCTCCTCGCAGCGGTCGCCGAGGCCATCGCCGCGCGCGGCGTACAGCCGTCGGGGGCAGGCGTTGCCCGGATCGTCTGCATCGGCGAACCAGTGCGTTGGGACGACCTTTCGCTCTCTCCGCTGGGTGAGCGGCTCGCGGCGCTCTGGGGTGCAAGCGTGCTCGGGACCTACGCCAGCACCGAGATGGCCACGTCGTTCGCCGACTGCGCGTTCGGGATGGGCGGGCATCTCCTCCCCGACCTGATGGTGGTCGAGATCGTGGACGAGCAGGGCCTCCCCCTGCCGCCCGGGACGGCGGGGGAAGTCGTCGCGACCCCCCTGCAGGTGAGCGGCATGCCGCTGGTGCGCTTTCGCACCGGGGACATCGCAGCCCTCCATACCGCCCCCTGCCCCTGCGGCCGGACAAGTCCGCGGCTGGGGCCGGTGATCGGTCGCAAGAGCCAGATGCTCAAGATCAAGGGGACGACCGTCTACCCGCCGGCGATCTTCGCCGTGTTGCAGGAGATCCCCGAGGTACGCGGGTACTTTCTCGAGGTGCGTGACACCTTCGAACTCTCCGACCGCATCACGGTGACTGTCGGCGCCGCCGGGACCGGCCTGACCGTGGAGTCTGTCGCCGAGAGAATCGCGGTCCGCACCCGCGTCAAGCCGGAGGTCGTCATCGTGACCCCGGAGGAAATCACCGCGCGCACCATGCGCGCCGACAAGCGTAAACCCATTGTTTTTTTCGATTTGCGGGAGAAGCGACATGTCCATTGAACCGGATCGCCCCTGGGGATCCAATTTCACCCCGGAAGAAATCGCCGAGACTCGCGCGCGCAAGGGGCTGCTCTCGATGGAGCTGGAGCTCTCGCGCGAGTGCAACCTGCGCTGCGTCTACTGCTACGCCAGCTCCGGCAAGGCGCTGCACAACGAGCTGACGCGCGAGGAGATCGCGAGCGCCCTCGACCAGGCGATCGCGCTGGGCGCCCGCCGGATCATCGTCATCGGCGGCGGCGAGCCGCTGCTGTACCCCGGCGTCATGGACATCATGCGCGGGCTGCGCGAGCGCGGCATCGCTGTCGACCTGTTCACCAACGGAACGCTGATCACCCCCGAAATCGCCCGCGAGCTGTTCACGATGGGCGTCTCCCCGGTCGTCAAGCTCAACAGCATGCGCGAGGAGGTCCAGGACGCCCTCGCCGCGGTCCCCGGCACCTACCGCGCCATCCAGGAAGGCCTGAAGAATCTGATGGCCGCCGGCTACCCGAGCGCGAACCTGCCGCTCGGCGTCGAGACGATCATCTGCCGCCAGAACATCGACGAGCTGCCCTCGATGTGGATCTGGGCGCGCGAGCGGAACATCGTCCCCTATTTCGAGATGATCACCTTCCAGGGCCGCGCGAAGCGGCAGCTCGACCTGAACGTCTCCTCGGAGGAGCTGCGCCGCGTCTTCTTCGAGCTCTCGCGTATCGACCGCGAGCAGTTCGGCTTCGTGTGGGAGCCGCACCCCCCGATTGCCGCCCTCTCCTGCAACCGGCACGAGTACTCCTGCACCCTCAACGCCCAGGGGTACATCCAGCCCTGCGTCGGCGTCGACATGTTCATCGGGAACATCCGCCACGCCCCGCTGGCCGAGATCCTCGCCACCGCGCCCGTCATGGAGACCATGCGCGGCCTGCGGGGTCACATCAAGGGGGCCTGCCGCTCCTGCGATCAGTCGCAGGAGTGCTACGGTTGCCGCGGGCTGGCCTATCACGTCACTGGCGACTTCCTGGAGGCCGACCCGCTCTGCTGGCTCAACCCCAAGCGGATCATCTGACGCGGGAAGCCTGGTTTTCCTGATGCCGACATTCCCGATGCCGATCGAGCGGCTGCTCCCGCAGCGTCCGCCGATGCTCCTGCTGGACCGGCTCCTCTCGTGCACCCCAACCGAGGGGACCGCGGACACGCTGATCTGCCCTGGGAATCTCTTCCGCCTTTCCGATGACACCATCCACGCGGCGGCCCTTTTCGAGCTGATGGCGCAGGCCTACGCCGCCGTTCACGGGTACCAGAACCAGCTGGCGGGAAAACCCGTCAGCATCGGCTACCTGGCCGGGATCACCCGCGCTATCGTGCACGGCGCGGCCCGGGTCGGAGACCGGCTCGTCGTGAGCGTTCGGCAGACCGCGCTCTTCCAGCCCTTCGTCCGGGCCGAGGCCCGGGTCGTTCGAGACGGTGAACCGCTTGCCGAGGGGGAGCTGACGCTCTTCGTCCCGCCGACCGGGCAGGAGCAATCGTGAGATCTCCCTTCGCCTCGGGGCGGACCCCGTCGCACAGAGCTGTCTTCCTCCCCATCGAGGGGGGAGGGTTGGCAGGGGGTGGGCTTTGTTGGATCTCCACCCGCCCCCACCCCCCTCCCCTCCAGGGCGGGGAATCCCGTTTTTCGCCGAGCAGGCGCCAGTTCCTTTACAGCATGGTTGGCTGTGTGGTCGTCTGTCTGCTGCTCGCCGCGGCCGCACCGCTGCGGGCGGCCGGTCCGCAGGACGAGGTGCTGGCGCGGTTGGCCCGGAACGCCGCCGGGATCGAAACCCTGCAGGGGCGCGTCCTGCAGGAGAAACGCCTGGAGATGTTCAAGGACACCGTCACTTCCCGGGGCCGATTCGCCTACCGCCGCCCCGACCGG
>Ga0315283_10003527_pt1 | contig 13392 bp, 6 predicted proteins | sample YL17G09_0_MG_FD_204541 | JGI IMG/M metagenome (GOLD analysis project Ga0315283, IMG submission 204541) | Sediment microbial communities from Yellowstone Lake, YNP, Wyoming, USA - YL17G09_0 | ecosystem: Environmental > Aquatic > Freshwater > Lake > Sediment | place: USA: Wyoming | collected...
CGAGCGCCTCGTCCGGCGTGCGCTGCTCCAGCCCGCCAGGCGGGCTGGCGCGCCGCCTGCCGATCCGTTCGAACAGACCGACGACTGGCCGCTGGACGCGAGATCGCCAGGACGCGCGCCACAGCCACCGACGCCGGCGGTGACGGAAGCCGTGCCGGCACTGGTCGCACCACAGGTCCCGTCCCGCCCGCTGACGGCGGCCGCGGCGCCTGGCGATCGCGATGTGGCCGGCCCGCTCGAAATCACCGAAACGGCGTATGCCGAGCCGGCGCTACCGCCGACGGCGCCGCCGCCGGACGATACGCCACACCTGGAGCACCGGCCAGCGCTGCCGACGGCCCCCATGCTCCCGGCAGAGCCATCGCCGCTCGCCATCGCCGATCGGTTTCTCAACAGCCTCGGCGTGCGCCTGCCGGATGTCGCCGCATTCGACGTATCGCATCCGCAGCCGCCATCACGTCCGGACGCGCTCGAGGAGCTGCCGGATGACGTGGCCCGCGTGCCGCTTCGCCATCCGGCCATCGTGCCAGCGCCTCCCGTCCCGCCGGTCGTCGCCTCAGAAGCGGCGATCGCGGGCGGCCCGGCGAGCCCCCTGTCGCGCGTTCGCGACGTCGCGGCGCCGCACGCCGCAACCGCGGGGGACCGGCCGGGTCCGCCGCACCGCGAGGTACTCGTCGTGGAGCGGCGCGCGGTGGCCGTCGAATCCCGGGGCCGCCCGCGCATCGGCGCCGGTGCCCCGCACATCGGCCTCGGCCAGCTCTGAGCCACCATGGCGCTGCTCGACCTCGGCCTCGTCACGCGGACGTTCCTGACGCTGCTCGAGGAGCGGCTGCCGCTCTACCCCGACTGGCCCGCCCTTACGCCGATCAACGTCTCACCGGCCTCGCCCGACGGAGTGACGGTGGGCACGCACGCCCTCAGTTTCTACCTCTATCACGTGCGCGAGGACGCACACACGAAGTCGCAGGACTGGCAGACCGACGAGGACCGTCCGCTGCGGTTCAAGCCGATAGGCGTGTCGCTCTTTTACCTGCTGTGCCCCAAGAGCAACGCCCCACAGCCGCGCGACCGCGCCTTTGCCGATCAGCTCGTGATCGGCCTGGCCCTGAAGACGCTGCACGACTTCTCGATGATCGACGACACCACGACAGTCGACACGCTCGGGGGCCCCAAGCTGCTGATGCCGCCGACCATGCGCGGGCGCAACAACCGGCTCCGTGTCTGCCTGCAGCCCAAGCCCTCGGAGGAAGCGCCGAACTTCTGGCAGGGCGGATCCCTGCCCACGCGTCTGGCCGCCTATTACGAAGTGAACGCGACACTTCTCGAGCCCGACGAACCGCGCCGCCGCCGGGGCCGCGTCCTGATGGTCGGGGTGCACCCGTTTGTGCGCGGCCGGCCGTACATCGAAGGGACGCGGAACACGGTGACGTTCACGATTCCCGGGGAGGTGACGTCGCGAGACGTGGCGCTGTCGCCGGCCGAGGTCGCCTACGGCGCTCCGTTCGAGGTCTTCGGCTCGGACCTGACGGGCGACACCACCGAGCTGCTGCTCAGCCATCGCGACTTCGCCGAGCCGCTGGCGGTCGACGCCACGTGGAACGTGACGACCAACGGCACCGTGCTCACGGCGGTCGCGCGGCCCGCGATCGGCGTGCAGCCGGTGCTGCCCGGTATCTACGGCGTGTTCGTCGTCGCGACGATGCGCAGCAGGCTCCCCGACGGCAGTTCCCGTGACTTCGAGACCTATTCGAACCAGGGCACGCTGGCGATTGCACCGGCCATCCTGGCGCTCACCTTTGCCGCCGGCCTTGGAACCATTCAGGTCGATTCGTTCGAGCCGCATGCGATCCTGGCACCCGATCTGCTGGTCTTCGCGGGCTCGGCGAAGCTGACGCGCACCAACGTCGATCCGCCGCCCCCCGGCAGCTTCTTCACGCCTCCGGTCTTGCCCGACACCGACAAGATCCGCTTTCGCCTGCCGGCCGGCACGCCCGCGGGCACCCTCATGCCGATCCGGCTGATCGTGCGTGGCGCCGAGTCGGCACCGCGATGGGAGATTGCGCCGTGAGCGCCTCCGCATCGCGCCGGGCCGAGCCGCCGGCGGCACCAGCGGCTCCCGAACCGGGCGCCCGCGAGGCGTGCGCGGCGGCGCTGCGGGCCCGGCTCGACGGCACGTCGATCGCCGTCACGACGGCCGCGCCTCGCTTGAGCGAGCTCCAGCAGATGTTCGGTCTGTCGCCGTTCGAGACCGACGTGGTGGCGGCGTTGTGGACCGCGGCCTACGACGGCGCCTGGCGATCGACGCTGACCGGGCGTGACGCGCTTCCCGGCCATCTCACGGTGCTCGGCCTCGCGCAGACGCTCGGGCACGAGCCGCGCGTGCGCCTGGGCAGCGAGTCGCCGCTGCGCCTCTGGCGGCTTGTGGCCGAGCACCCCTTCATCGAGGGCACGGCAGCCGTGTCGATCGAACCGGCGGTGCTGGCCTGGCTCGACGGCCGTCCAGAGCTCGAGGCGTCGCTGGTCGGCCACGTGCGGCTGGTCGAGCCGCGCTTTGCGTTCGACTCGTGGGGGCTCGACGCGCGCGCCGAACAACTCGCCGAGGGGGTGAGAGCGGGAGAGCGCTGGCGTGTCCGTCTGATCGGCCCCGACGTCGTGGCGACCGAGGCATATGCCGCCGGGCTCGCCCGGCGCCTCGGCCTGCTGCTGCTCGCCGCCGACATCGAGCCGGCGCCGCGCGACGAGGCCCGCGAGCTGGCCGTCCGCGTGCAGCGCCAGGCCTTCTTCGACCGGGCCGCGCCGTGCTGGCGCGCCAGGTCCGCCGAGATCGCCTGGCCGCGGGAGACACCGCCCTTCCCCGTGCAGTTCGTCGTCGGCGACGAGGCGCTCGGCGGCGACGACCGCTTCCACGACCTCGACGTCATCGTCGGTGATCCGGTGGTCGCCGAACGCCGGGCGCTCTGGCTGGCGTCGGTACCGTCGAGCGCGTCGTGGCCGGCGGAGGCGCTCGACGATCTGGTCCTGCGCTGCGACGCCTCGCCCGGAGAGATTCTCCGCGCCGCGGCGACGGCGCCGCGTGACGCCCGCGAAGCGGCGCAACGCGTTCGTGAATCGGTCGCCGACGACTTGCAGGGGCTCGCGCAGCGCCTGCCGTGCCCATTCACCTGGGACGACCTGGTGCTGCCGGCCAAGGTGCGCGAACGCCTGGAAGACGTGGCCTTCGAGGCGCGCGAGCGCGCGCACCTGTGGTCGAACGCGGAGGCGGCGCGGCTCTACCCGCAGGGCCGCGGCCTGGTCGTGCTGCTGTCTGGGCCCCCCGGAACCGGCAAGACGATGTCGGCGCAGGTGATCGCGGCGGATCTGGGCCTCGACCTGCTACGCGTGGATCTGTCGCGGATCGTCAGCAAGTGGGTCGGCGAGACATCGCAGCATCTGCAGCGGGTCCTGTCGTCGCCGGGCAGCCGTCGCGCGGTGCTGTTCTTCGACGAGGCCGACGCCGTGTTCGGTCGACGCATCGAGGACGCGAAGCACGCGCAGGATCATTTCGTCAACCAGGATCTCGGCCACCTGATGGTCGCGCTCGAGTCGTACACCGGCGTCGTGCTGCTCGCGACCAACCTCAAGGCCAATATCGACGCCGCGTTCGTCCGCCGCATCCGGCACAGCATCGACTTTCAGCTGCCGGACGCCGTCGCCCGGCACGCGATCTGGAAGCGCGCCGCCGAAGCGCTCTTCGGGGCGCCGCTCGACGCGGCCGTCGCCGACGGCGTCGCGCGCGTGTCGCGAGTGGACGCCAGCGGCGCGCAGATCAAGAACGCGGCGCTGTCGACCGTGTTCGCCGCCCGCCGCGAGCGGCGCACGGCGGACGCGGACCTGTTCGCCCGCATGCTGGCGCGCGAGCTGGCCAAGGACGGCAACAGCCTGTCGGGCCGCGAGCTGACGGGCACCATCGAGGCGCCGCTGTGAAGACGCTCGCGCGACGCCCGGGGCCGACACGACGCGCGGCCGGCAGCCACGAGCGCCAGGCCCGGGACATCGGACGCCGGTTCACGACCGGTGAGCGGGGACTGGTGTGCCGCACGTCGCCGGCGCCCGCCGCCGGTCTCGCGGTGGCGGGCAGCCCGGGGCGGATGCTCCAACCGTGGCTCCGATGCGATCTCGAGCAGGCTTTCGGCGCCGACTTGAGCGCGGTGCGGCTGCATCACGATCCGCTGGCTGCGCTGGAGGCGCGCTCGCAGCACGCCGACGCGTTCGCCAGCGGCAGCCATCTCTATTTTGCCGACGGCGCCTACGCCCCGCACAGCCGGCGCGGGCGAGAGTTGATCGCGCACGAAATCGCGCACGTACTGCAGCAGACGGCACGCGCCGGCGCCGACGGACGGCCGCGCGTCGTCGATCGGCTCGGCGCGGGCGACCTGCAGCGCAGCTGGGCGAGCCCGATTGCCTCGACCGAGACCATCCCGGACGTCGCCGATCTGCTGGTGGCCCATCGCGACGCGCTCGATCCGATGGCGCCCGAGCGTCGCACGATCGAACAGCTGCGGCAGGACTACATCGCCGCTGGCGCCGGCGGCGGGGCCGCCTTCCTGCTGTCGCGATCGACGTTCGTCCTCAGCGACACGCCCGACCCGCTGCTGGGTGCGGCGCCGTCATCACTCAACACATCGGTGGCGTCGGCGCTCTACGACATCCTCAAGGCGGGTGGGATGTACCCCGCCGCAGCGAAGATGCTCCACGCGCGCCGCGACCTGCGCACGCGGTTCTTCTCGGCCGACACCTACCAGCAGTACATGGACACCTTCGCCTCCGACTTCGCGGTGGCCAAGGAACGCTTCTACCACCACTGGTACACTAATCCGTGGTTCGGCCGCGGCAACCCGCGGTTCATCCTCGACCGGACACAGATCCTGCTCCTGGGACCGTCCGCGCAACCCAGTGCGCAGACGGTCGCCAATGGCAGGTTTCTCCCCGAAGCGGCGGTGCTGGAGCTTCGCGACGTGGACACCGAAGGGTTCCATCCCGACGAGCTCTACTACGTCACCGTGCGGGTCGCGGGCGAAGTCGAGGGCTATCGCGGACAGCTCATTGAACTCGCGGTCAAGCAGACCGAGAGCCTGCGCAACTTCGATCGGCGCCGCCGCGTGGACGTCAAGGCGGCGCTCGCCGCCCAGGTGCTGCAGAAAGTCCATGAAGCCGAACGGGCCCGCACGCAGGCGTTCAGCCATATCCGCGCCGACAACCGCGGCGCGATTTCACGCGAGGCGGCGCTGCTCTGGTACGAGGACGTCCTGCCGGCCCTCGAACGCCTCGCGCAGTTTGCCCGGGACTTCTGGGCGGGCGTCATGCCGTTCGAGACCAGCCTCCGCAGCGAAGAACCGATCGAAGGTCTCACCGCACGCGCTCGCGACGTCATCGGCCGCATCGACCAGGAGCTGCCAGGCTACCGGCCGCTGCTCGACACCTTCCTGCAGTCGCTGCTGGATCGCGACGCGGGCGGCGGACTGTTCTCGCCGGCCGACTTCGAGCGCCGCCGTGACGAGGCGGTTCGCCAGCTGGATCGGGGTCTGGCCGGCACTGTGGAACGTCCGTTGGCCGATCGGCTCATCGACGCGCTGCCGTCGCAGCGCGATCGCGGTGCGTTCTCATTCGACCGCGCCGCCGCCGAGCGCCTGCTGCCGGCGCCGACCCGCATCATGGTGGCCTGGGCCCTCGGGCTGGCCGGCAATCTTCGGGAAATCGCGCTCGACTATTCCCGCTCGCTCGACGACGCCATGGTCGCCCGGCAACGGGCGATCGATCCGGCGGCGCCGGCCGCGGACCTGCGCGCCCTGACCCGCATCCGCCTCGCGGCGCGCATGGTGGAGGTGGCGCGCATCGCCGGATGGACCACGTGGCTCGACTGGGCAGGGCCGATTGTCTCGGCCACCGAGGTCGTCAACGGCACCCCGATGGATACCGACTATCTGGTGCTGCCGAGCGATTGGAAGCGCGATCCCGACGCCGCGATCACGCTGATGAACGTCGACCTGCCGGCGATGCCGCGTGGGTTCGAGCCGATGACGACGCGGGACCTGGTCGAATTCTACCTCGCCGAAAACTACGCCGCGATGAGCCGCCACATCGACGAGCTGCTCGACACCCGGAGCGGCGTCTACGACGTCGCCGACGTCCCCGTCCTCAATGAGGCGCTCGCCGCCGCGCGAAACGAGGCGCACCCCCGCCGCGATCTGATCGAACGGGCGCGCCACATCCACCCGTGGCGCGACCTGGGCGGCTCGCCGCGGCCCGCCCCGCGGCAGTCGTTCGTGAACCTCCTGCGCGAGCATCCGCTGACCCGGCTGAAGGTGCAGGAAGAGGAGCAGATGGTGGCGCCGCTCACGTGGGCGGTGGGCGCGACGGAGGAATCCGGGGTCCAGGCGGCCGTCCTGTGGACGATGCCGTCGCCCGTCGCGCTGATGGCGACCGTGCAAGCCATCCCAGGCGTCAACGTCGCGCTGCTCGCCGGCCTCGTCGAAATCCTGCAGACGTGGCCGCTCGATCCGGACAGCGGCGTCGGGCGCCTCCGCGACGTGATCGAGAGCGGCAAGGCCTTCCGTCCGCCAGCGGGCAATGAGACGCCGGTGCAGCCGACGACGCTCGACGATCTGACGCCGGCGCTGCTCGCCAGGCTCACCCTCGATGCCTGGTGGGCCCTGTGGCGGGCCGTCATCGGTGGCCTCTCCGCCGAGACTCGACGCGAGGTTGTGGCGCGGATGCGCGAAGCGATGCGGCGGGCGGGCCTGCCGGATGCGCTGGTCGCCGAGCGCAGGGCCGCCGAGGCCCAGTACCGGGCGGACGAGCGCCGCGCGCTGGTCCACGAACGACGGCGCGTCGTCGAGGTGCAACTGCGGCCGGCGCTGCAGAACTTCAACCGGCTGTCCTGGGAGGACTACCAGATCCCGGGCGGCAGCCGCGTGCCGAAGCGTCTCCTCGCCACCGAGACCGGCGCGTTGCTGCGCGAGTTCGTGCTCGTCATGCCGGACGAGGATCGCAAGGCCCACCAGTCGATGGCGCTGCTCGAGCTGTCCGACGTCATCAGCGCCAAGCTCGACGCCCTCAACGAAGTGAAGGAGTTCTACGTCTGGGGCACGTTGATCGACGAGGCGCTGCTGTGGGCCGGCGACCCCACCGAGGGCGGCGGCAACGCGGACGTCCGCCGGTCGTTCACGGCGGCCGAAGAGCAGGACGACGACGCGCTGTTCAACGCGCGCAAGGCGCGGCTGCTGGCGACGCTGTCGCACATGGCCGTCGAGTTCCAGCGCCACTTCGATCGCTGGGGACTCATCGGCGAGGTCGGCGACGGGACGATCGAGAATCCCGGCCGGGCCTATGCGGTGGACGAGCGGCACCGGCCGCTCAGCCGCGGCACCGTGTTCGCGAACGAGGGGCAGACGTACGAGATCGCCGAGGTCAAGACAGCGTTCGTCTTCCACCCTGGGGCCACCCACTTTCGCAGCCTGCCGCCCAGCGCGACCGCCGGCTCGCGCCTGACGATTGGCCCCGACGAGTTCGCCGAAGGCCACCGGCCGCATACGCTGCTGCTGACCGTCCTCATCGACGGCGGCCCTGAACCCAGGGACATCTATGCCGACGACGGCGATGCCACGCAGCTGCTGTCGAAGCTGACGTGGGCGGCGCACATGTACGCCACGCTGCAGCAGCTCGGCGAGCTCGCAGCCGCCATCGAGGTATTCGGCGAAGTGCTGATGACCGCGGCGGAGCTGTTCCCCGGCGCCGGACAGGCTCTGGCGGCGGCCCGAATCGTGGCGTCTGTCGCGGTGCTGGCGAGCACCGACATCCCCGAGATGGTCGCGGATCTCGTCACCCATCCCAAGGTCCTGCTCACGGCGGTCGGGGAGAAGCTGCGCGGGGTGCTGTCGCTCGACAATCTGATCGAGTACCTCCTCTTCAACAACAAGAGCCTCAACGGACTGATCAAAGAGCGAGGCCGCGGGCCGCAGACGGTGCGACGCAGCTCCAGCCGGCGGCTGCGGCGGCTCCTGAACAAGCTGCAGACGATCGCGCGCGGCGCCGGCCGTGCCGTGGCCAAGGTCCAGGACGCCGTGCAGGACAAGCGGCAGGGCGTCGAGCATTTCGTCCAGGGGTCGCCGCGCGTCGTCCGCTTCATTCAGATCGTCGCTGACTACTACCTGCTTCTGGCGAGCATCGCGGATCACCTCTCGCAGCTCGACGGCACCGACGGCCGGCAGGAGGCGATCCAGGAGTTCGGGTCGCCCGAGGACTTTGCCGGGAAGCTCGATCTCATGATCGAGAGTATCGGCCAGATCGAACTGCCCAAGGAGATCCTGCCCCTCAACGAGCTCGTCGACACACTCATCGACGTCGTCGGGCACCGCCTCGGCGGCAAGTACAAGCTCGGCATCAGGATTCTGATGGAGCTGCTCGACGTGGTGGGCGCGCGGCAGGAGGTCGTCGACGCCATCGTCGGGGCGCTGGAGGCCAACGGCGTCACCACCGCGAACATCTTCCCGATGTGGCAGCGCGACATCGTGCCCGACATCGAGAAACTGCTTCACGCCGCGCAGTCGGAGCTGCGCAACTCGCTCAATGACGCGTTCACGACGCTCGGCATCGATCTGCATCTTGCACAGCCGGCCGCCCGGGCGCACCTCGAGGGATCAGACTTTCCCGACGCCCCGGCCGACCAGCCCGCGGGCGGCAGCGCCGAAGCCCAGCCGATGCTCACGGAGGCCGTGCAGGCGGGCATCTACCGTCGAGCCGGCGGGGGCATGAGCATGAGCCGCGCCGCGGAACTGCTGCGGTCGCTGCCAGACGAGGGAGGCGCACCGCTGCCAGCGCGCGTCCTTGAACAGGCGGAGGAACGATTCGGACAAGGCTTCGGTCACGTACGCCTGCACACGGGCGGCCGCGCGGGACACCTGATGCAGGAGATGGGAGCCCGTGCGCTTACGAGCGGCAGCCACGTGGTGCTCGACGGCGGCCTCAATGACGCCCAGACGCCGGTGCTCTATCACGAGCTGAGTCACGTGGTGCAGCAGACCGGTCCCCAGCCGCGCGGGTCGCGGCCCCGGCCCCGGCGCGGGCGGCGCGGTCCGGGGCTGCGGTTCGACCCTCGGGCCGAGGCGGAAGCCAACACCGCGGCCGGAGCGGCGATGCGCGGCGGCGCCCGAGGTGCCCGCCTGGACGCCCGCACGGAGGGCTGGCAGCCGGCGCTCATCGACATGCTGGGCCAGCGCTTTCTACGGCAGGTGGCCGACATCAACCTGATTCAGGAGGAAGCCGCCGACATCGAGCAGACCGGGCCCTCGACCGGCCGGCGGCTGATCGGCCGTGATGTCCGCCGCGCCGTATCCGGCGTCGCGGCGAATCTGCGTGCCAAGTTCCACCGCGGCGCCAACGCCCTGTGGGCCAAGCGGTCGTCGTCGTTCTCCGGGAAGATCGACGAGATTTCGGCGCACCTGCTGTCGAATCACGACGTCATCGCCCAGGCCATCGAAGACATCGCGATTCGCGCCAGCTGGGAGGCCGAGCGCGCCAAGGGCAACAAGCCCGCGCGCATGGCGCTCGACATCCACGATTTCACGCGCCGCCTCGAACGGTTCATCTTCGGCAAGACCGGCATCCTGCTCAACCTCGACCTCGACCCGCGCGGCCACGGTCGCGCGGCCACCTTCGCCAACGCCAGCGCGCCGTACAAGAAGGCCGAGGTGACGTTCGTGTTCCTCGCCGCCATACACGGCAACTCGCGGCTCTGGCTCGACGCGCTGGAATACCGGTCGCGTCTGGGCCAGCCGAAGGTGCTCATTCCCCAGGGCGACCGCGCGAGCTGGCGCACGCGGATCCGCGCAGTGCTCCGCGACCTCGGGCCGAGCAGCGCCGTGTGGGTGGCCGGCGAGTATCGGCTCTCGGCCGGCGTCTTCGAAGGGGCCGACAAACTGGCGGAGATAGAGCGGAGCGCGGCCATCCGCGGGGATCTGCCGCCCACCGCGCTCCCATCGGTCGGGGAGTACACCAACACCGCGTCCGCCACGCTCACGCCGCCTTACGGCAACCAGCGTCTCCATCTCGGCATGTACGCGCAGAAGCAGGATCCCGGCCAACAGCGCGGCAAGGAACGCGAGTCACACCATCTCACGCAGTACCTGCTCGCCGAGTACTTCCACAACGGCAAGACGGGAACCCGCGAAACTGACTCGGAGCGCATGGGTTTCCCGCTGCTGCTGCAGGACCCGACCGCGTACGGCCCGGATCTGCAGCGCGATTCGGGCCAGCCGGGCAGCTTCCGCGACATCAAGATCGCCGAGCTCGAGGACGGACGGGGCGGCAAGATGCCGACCATCCTGCTGGCGCGCGGGACTCACCGCCGCGGCAACCTGCACATCAGCCCCAAGGGCGACGACTTCGACGACACCTCTACCGCGTCGCAAGCCGCGGTTGTCAACCACATGTACAAGAAGCGCCTTCCGACCGAGCACCGTAATCTGGAGCGCGAGGTCGCCGCGGGCCGGTCGGCGTACCGGCGCTGGGAGGACTTCAAGCGGTCGCCCAGGTTCAACTCAAACACTATCTACCAGGCGATGCAGGCGACCTATGCCGAGATTCGCCACTACATGCACCGGCAGCTCGAAAGCGGCCTGAGCGGCCTCGAGCGGGACTACTACAACGACGTCTATCTGGCCGGCCATCCGGGATCGACGACGCAGCTGATGACCCGTGGCGCGATGAAGGACGTGGCACGGAAGGCCGAGCACCACAACCGGGAAGGCGACGGCGGCACGGTCAAGGGTATGCGCCACTACGGGTGGAAGGCCTGACGCCATGACGAACACCGGCTACTCGCGGACGCCGAAACTGCTCAAGGGCGCGCTGATCTATTTCGGCGCACCCATGCTCATTCCGATCCCGAACATCATCGTCTTCCAATACAACCCCGAGTCGATGACGCGGACGCTGACGCCGTGGCAGCCGCTCAAGGCCTTCAAGGAGAAGCTCGACAAGCAAGGCAATCGCCTCAACCAGACCGAGTTCGAGGCCTACCAGGAGCAGCGCGAAAACCTGGCGCAGCCCTACGACCCGCAGGAGTCGTTCTCGCTGGTGCTCGAGATCGACGCCACCGATGCGCTCGAGTTCCCGGACTCCCATCCCGTGGCGGCACTGACCGGCATCGCCGACCGTCTTGCCGCGATCGAGATGCTGATGTATCCGCCCGGCGATTCACTGCTCGGCGGCCTGCTCGGGTCGGTCGCCGGCTCGATCTCCGTTGGGGCGGGCGGCATCAGCATCGGCGGGGGCGCCGGCGGCGCCGTCACCAAGGTCGAGCGCAAGGAGGCGCCCATCGTCCTCTTCTTCTGGGGGCCGGGCCGCATCGTCCCGGTCCGCATCACCAGCCTCTCGATCGAGGAACAGCAGTTCTCGCCGCTGCTCTATCCGCTGCGAGCGAAGGCGACGATCGGCATCCGAGTGCTCGACCTCGACGACCTGGTCACGGTGGAGGGCAACCCCGCGACCGGCGCGGCGGTCGAGATTGCCAAGGGCTGCTACAAGTTCACGCGCGCGCAGAAGGAAGCCCTGGCGCTCGCCAATCTCGCCAACGCCGTGGAATCGATCATCGGCATGCTGCCGATCTGAGCCGGAGACGCCATGTTCGATCCCAAGAGCCGCTACGCCGCCGTCCCGCCGGTCCACGTCAAGGACGCGCGCGGCCGCACCGTCGAGGCGATTCCGCCGGCGCCGCACCCGCGCCAGTCGCTGCGCGGCGTGCACCTGCGCAAGCAGAACGAGCGGCCCGACCATCTCGCGGCCCTCTACCTCGCCGACGGCGCCGGCTCCTGGCGCCTGGCCGAGATGAACGATGCGATGACGGCGGAGGTGGTGACCGAGCAGCGGGAAGTCGCCATTCCGAACCCGCGGATCGAGGACGAGTCATGAGCCTGGGCGCCGCGATCCTGCCGGGCGGCTTCCCCGATCCGTCGATGCCGATCCCGGACGCCGTGCAGATCACCGAAGCGGTGCACGAGCCGACCACCTACGCGCTCAGCTACCAGTTCGCGAGCGAGAGCGAGGACTACCCCATCCTCAGCGACAGCCATCTCCAGCCGGAGAAGGAGATCGGGGTGATGGTGATGGTGGACATGGTGCCGAAGTTCCTGGTCTCCGGCCCGGTGACCCGACACGAGATCACCATCAGCAACGGCGGCACCGGCGCGACGCTCGTGGTGAGCGGCGGCGACGCGTCGATCGCGATGGACCGCGAAGACAAGGCCAAGATCTGGAACAACGTCACCGACTCGCTGGCGGTGGCCTCGGTGCTCGCCGACTACCAGCTCGTGCCCGACGTGAGCCTCACGAGCACGCTGCACTCGGAGTTCACCCGCAGCCTGGTGCAACGCGAGACCGACCTGCGGTTCGTCCGGCGGCTGGCGCGCCGCAACGGCTTCTGGTTCTGGATCACGAGCGAGGCGCCGGGCGTGAACATCGGCCATTTCAAGCGCTTCTCGCCGGGGCAGCCCGAGGCCGAGCTCACCATCAACGCCAAGGTCTCGAACGTCGACACGGTGGTGATCGAGTTCGACAGCGAGCGGCCGTCGTCGGCCGCGCTCAAGCAGATCAAGGTGTCGGACAAGTCGGTCATGGCCGCCACCGTGCAGCGCTCGCCGCTCACCGGCCTGGCCAGCAAGGGCCTCGCCGATATCGTCAGCAAGACGCGCAGCGCGCACATCGCCGTCGCCACCGACGACGCGGGCGACCTCACCGCCCGCGCCGAGGCCATGCTCATCGACCACGGCTGGTTCGTGACCGCACGCGTCGTGGCCCGGCTGTCGGTGTTGAAGAAGGTGGTGCGCGCCCACACCACGGTGTCGCTCAACGGCCTCGGCACGCGCCACTCGGGCAAGTACGTGGTGTCGCGCGTCACGCACGACATTACGCCCGCCGATCACGTGATGACGATCGATCTCGCCCGCAACGGGTGGAACTGAGGGAACGGCGATGAACACCGACTACGGCGAGCTCGTCGAGGAACTGCTTCGCAAGCGCTACTTCGGCAAGTACCGCGGCACCGTCCTGGACAACAACGACCTGTTGCGCCTGGGCCGGCTGAAGGTGAGCGTGGACGCGCTCGTGGACAGCGGCGGCCTGTGGGCGCTCCCCTGCGTGCCGTACGCGGGGCCGAGCGTCGGTTTCTACTGCCTGCCGCCGACAGGCGCGCTTGTCTGGGTCGAGTTCGAGGGCGGCGACCCGTCGTTTCCGATCTGGACCGGCTGCTTCTGGGGCGACGGCGACCTGCCGAGCGAGGTGCTCACCGCCGACACGCGCCTGCTCCGCACCGAGCTGGCGCAGATCACGATCCAGGACCTGACCGGCGAGATCACGATC
>Ga0315283_10003531_pt1 | contig 13386 bp, 10 predicted proteins | sample YL17G09_0_MG_FD_204541 | JGI IMG/M metagenome (GOLD analysis project Ga0315283, IMG submission 204541) | Sediment microbial communities from Yellowstone Lake, YNP, Wyoming, USA - YL17G09_0 | ecosystem: Environmental > Aquatic > Freshwater > Lake > Sediment | place: USA: Wyoming | collected...
GGGTGACGCCAAGGCCTGAGCCGACCTGGACACTCTGCAACAGCTCGGCCAGCGCGAGCGCCGACCCCGGCCGCTTCATCGGATCCTTCTCGAGAGCGGTCATCACGGCCGCAACGAGGCCGTCAGGCAGATCCCGGCGGGATGGGAGGAGCGGCTCCTCAGTGGTGACACGCCGAAGGAACGGGGCGATTCCTTCACCGGCCGGCCCTTGAAAAGGCGCACGGCCTTCAAGCAGCGTATAGAGGGCTGACCCCAGCGAGTAGACGTCCGATGCGATCGACGACGGCGCGCCCTCAAGCTCCTCTGGTGACGTGTGAAGCGGGGTCAGAGAGACCGTCCCGGTCGTGGCCTCTGGACCCAAGACGACGGCCGAGATACCGAAGTCGGTGAGCGCTGGCTCCCCAAAACCGTTCCTCAAGATGTTCTCGGGTTTGATGTCCCGATGGAGCATGCCGGAAGCGTGAACGACGCTGAGAGCCGCGGCCATCTTGACCCCAACGTCGAGCCCTTCCTCGCCGGTGAGCGGTCCGTCAGCGGCGAGACGAGCGGCGTACGACCCGCCCTCCATCAGCTCGATCGCGATGAAGGGCCGACCGTCTTTGCACTCGCCGGCGTCGAAGACCGTAGCGATGTACGGGTAGTTGCTCATCGACCCCGCTGCCCGACACTCCCTATCGAAGCGCCGCTGAGCTTGCTCGTCACCCAATCTGGCATGCAGCACCTTTAGCGCAACCTGCCGAGCGAACCGGACCTGGGACGCCCGATAGACGGTGGAGAACCCACCGACACCGATCTGGCCTTGGATCTCGTAACCCTCAGCCGAGGGCGCTTTGTTCACGACAGAGCTCCACCACGCACGCGACGCGGCCTAGTGTCCGCGTCGGCCACACACTGCCCAACCATGCGCGCACCTTAGCCTCGATCCACCGATCGACTCCCGGGACCCAGGGAGACGGACGGGATCGGATGCGGGGTGGTCGGGTCCATTCGCGTCGAGGACGTTGGAGGCGGCCTCTGATCGCTTGTGTTCGTCATTTGCACCCTTCGAGCCTGAATCGCCTTCCATCAGGCCGAGGGGGTTGTTGGCTCGCGGCGTCCTTGACGACGCGCCTGGCGATGCCAACTAACAGCCCGAACCTCCGTGCGACGGAAGGTCGTTCACGCCGGTCGGTCGAGGGCCTCCTGGTCGGTGATGCTCTCGACGAACTGGACGAGGCCGAGTTCGACGGCCTGGTCGAGGACCTGCGCGAGTGTCTGGCGGTGATGCCCGACCGTTTTCGGGGCGAGGGTCTTGAGCAGCGTCCCCTGCCAGGTGATGACGTGTTCAACCTTCAGCTTGGCGACGGGCACGGTGCCAAGCGTCGCGACGACCTTCCGAACACGGTCTTCGGCCTGGGCCCACGTCGAGGCACGAACCTGATGCTTCTGCACGTTGTGCAACCACCACTCGGCCAGCTCGCCGATCGTGGTCGTGCGAGTCATGGACACGGGCGACTCGGGCGCCGCCGAAAGCTGTTCGAGTTTGCGATCGCGGGCGGCGAGCGCCTTTTCGCGTGTCGGCCCGCTGGCGGTGCGGGGACGACCCTCGCCGGGGACCCGGTAGCTCGCCCGCCACCGACCATCCGATGAAAAATAGACCGAGCCTTCGCCGTTGGCGGCTTTGCCGCGCACATGCACGGTGCCGTCCGTGTCGGTCGAACGCTTCCCGACGGGCCGTTTCGCCATGCTGCACCTCCCGTTGCCCTGGTGAAAATGGTAGCAACGATGGTAGCTACGGTAGCTACCGTGGCAGCAACGGCCCTGAACTGTCAAGAGCGCTGTCTGGACGGATCTGGACAAAAGCCCAGGTCAACGGCCTACAAACCGGACTGTCTCAGACTGCTCGGGACTGTCCCGGACTACATGGCGGAGGGAGTGGGATTCGAACCCACGGTGAGTTGCCCCACACACGCTTTCCAAGCGTGCCGATTCGGCCGCTCTCGCATCCCTCCCGGGTGCTGCACACCCCCGGCGGGACACCCGGATGAGGGCGACCTGACGAGCGTGCGGTCGCTCAGGCTATCCTGTCGTCGAACCCGCTCTCGCATGTGGTGGTCGGGTCCTGTGCAACGAGAGCCTGTGAATCGGGTCAGGGCCGGAAGGCAGCAGCTCTCAGCGGGACCTCTCGTGTGCCGCAGATCACCTGACCATCACATGGGGGAGCGGGTTCCTCGCGTCCGCGGCCGGGTGGTCCCGGGTCGACGGACGGCGCTCGTTGCTGCTGGCTTCGCCACCACGTGCGCCCCGGTAGGCTCGGCCGCCGATGGCCTACCAGTCGCTGTACCGCCGATACCGACCCCAGCGCTTCGCCGAGCTTCGCGGCCAGGAGCACCTCGTGCGGGCCCTGCAGCACGCCGTCAGCACCGAGACCGTCGGTCACGCCTACCTGTTCAGCGGACCGCGCGGCACCGGCAAGACGTCGACGGCCCGCATCCTGGCCAAGGTCCTCAACTGTGCGAACCCGATCGACGGCGAGCCCTGTGGCGTGTGCGACTCGTGCGTCGCCGTCGAGCAGGGCAGCTCGTTCGACGTGCACGAACTCGACGCGGCATCGAACAACGGCGTCGAGGCGATCCGTGAGCTCATCAACAAGGCGTCGATGGGCACGCCCGGTCGCACCAAGGTGTACATCCTCGACGAGGTGCACATGCTGTCCACGCCCGCCTCGAACGCGCTGCTCAAGACGCTCGAGGAACCGCCGGCCCACGTCGTGTTCGTGCTCGCCACCACCGACCCGCAGAAGGTGCTGCCGACGATCCGCAGCCGCACCCAGCACTTCGATGTGCGCCTGCTGTCGGCCGACGAGCTCACGGCGCTGGCCGAATTCATCATCGACGACGCCGGCCTCGAGGTGCCGCCCGGCGCCGTCGACTATGTCGTCCGAGTCGGGGCCGGGTCGGCCCGGGACATGGAATCGGCGCTCGACCAGGTCGTCGCCGCCGGTGGCATCCCCGACGACAGCGATGCGCTCGACGAACTGGTCGAGGCGCTGTGCGAACGTGACACCGGCCGGGCAATGCTCGCCGTCGAGGCCGCCATCGCCGGCGGCCGGGCGCCGAGGATGCTCGGCGAGATGCTGATCGGCCGGCTGCGCGACGTGTTCCTGGCCTCGATGAAGTCCGACCTGGCCCGGCTGCCCGACCGCGACCGCCAACGGGTCACCGAGCAGGCCGGCCGGCTCGGGCCGGCCGGAGCCACCCGCGCCCTCGAGGTGCTCGGCGAGGCGTTCGTCGGCATCCAGGACGCCCCCGACCAGCGCATTCCGCTCGAGGTCGCGCTCGTACGTCTCACACGGCCCGAGCTCGACACGTCGGTCGCCGCCCTGGCCGATCGGGTGACGCTCCTCGAGCAGGGCGCGCCGCGGCCGGCCGGAACATCCCCCGCATCATCGGCCGGAGCGGCCGCGACCCCGGCCGACTCGTCGACGTCGGCGGAAGCGGCCCGCGCGGATGTCCGGGCGGGATCGGGGCCCGAGGCGTCGACGGCGCCGACGAGCGACGATCCCGCGTCGGACGCCGAGGCGGAATCGGCCGGTGGGGCCGGCCCGGCTGAGCCGCCGGCTGCGGCAGGTGGCGAAGACGCGCCAAGCGACGAAGGCGACCAGGCTGTGTCCGCGGGGGCGGGCGACGGGCGTCCGGCGTCGAGCGCCCGCGAGATGTTGCAGGCCAAGAAGCAGGCCCGGGGCGGCCCGTCGGACCGCCCGACCGCACCTCGCCGACCGACCTCAGCCGACGCCGGTCCGACCGGTACCGGTCAGCCGACCTACACACCTCCGACATCGCCCGAGCCTGCACCGACCGAGCCCACAGCGACCGAGCCCGCACCGACCGGGGCCAAGCCGGGACGGCCCCTCGACGGCGTCGACTACGAAGCCCAGCCCCTCATCGAGGCTTCGGTCCCCGAGGCGCCTGTGACTGTGGCCGCCGACCGAACCGCCTCCGAGCTCGCCGGCACCGCCGACGCCGCGCCGACGGGTGGCGCGGGCACCGGCCTGCCGTCGCGTGACGAGCTGATCGCCGCCTGGGACGGTTCGATCCTGGCATCGCTCCCACCGCGTGCCAAGGCGTTCTTCAGTGGGGGCCGCTTCCTCGAGGTCACCGACCGGGCGGCCGTGTTCGGTCTGCCGAACGCCATCCACATGCAGAAGTGCGAGAACGGTCGGACCGACGTCGAGGCCGCCCTTTCGGCTCACTTCGGCCGCCGGGTGGCCCTGCAACTTGCGGTCGACGACGACTCGCCCCTGCCCTCTGCTCCCGCCCCCGGTGCGCCGCCCGCCCCCGCCCCGGTGGACGAGCACGACGAGATCGACCTGGCCGAGCTCGTCGACGCCACCGACGTCGGCTCCTCGTCGGTCGACCGGGTGCGCGAGCTCTTTCCCGGCGCCGAGCTGGTCGATCCGGCCTGAGCATGGGGCGAGCCGACCGTCGCGGTCACGACCCCGAACGTTGCTGACGCCGACACGATTCCAACCCCGACTCTGACCAACCCCACGACCCAAACCGCCCCCGACTCCGGAGCGCTCATGACTGACCCGAACCTTCCCGACAACACCGACACCGACGCCCTCGGGGGCTTCGACATGGGCGCCCTGCTCGAGCAGGCCATGGGCATGCAGCAGCAACTGCTCGAGGCCCAGGCCGAGGCGGCCGAGGCCGTCGTCGAGGGCCAGGCCGGCGGCGGTGCTGTGTCGGTGCGGGTCACCGGCGCCATGGTGTTCGAGTCGGTCACGATCGCCCCGGCGGCGGTCGACCCCGACGACGTCGAGCTACTGCAGGACCTGGTGCTGGCGGCGCTGAACGATGCCATGGACCAGATCGGTCAGATCCAGCAGGCATCGATGGGCGGCCTCGACCTCGGCGGCATGGGCGGCATGCTCGGGATCGGCGATTCGGTGATCGACGCCGACGAGATCGACGAGATCGACATCGAGATCGTTGAGATCGACGTCGACATCGAGGACGCCGAACTGGTCGACGACGACGAGGACGCGGGAGACCACGACCACCCGTGAGCACCTACGCCGGTCCCGTGCAGGACCTCATCGACGAGCTCGGGCGCCTGCCCGGAGTAGGCCCCAAGTCCGCCCAGCGCATCGCCTTTCATCTGCTGAAGCTCCCCAAGAGCGACGCCGTGCGGCTCGCCACCGCCATCGTCGAGGTCAAGGACAAGGTCACGTTCTGCCCGCGGTGCTTCAACATCGCCGAGGGTGCCGAGTGCTCGATCTGTACCGACACCCGTCGCGACACCACGGTGATCTGTGTCGTGGAGGAGCCGAAGGACATCGTGTCGGTCGAGAAGACCGGCGAGTTCAAGGGCCGGTATCACGTGCTGCAGGGCGCGATCAGCCCGATCGAGGGCATCGGCCCCGATCAGCTGCGGGTCAGGGAACTGTTGGCCCGGCTCGATCCCGAGGGCACGACCGAGATCATCCTGTGCACCAACCCCAACCTCGAGGGCGAGGCGACGGCCATGTACCTCAGTCGGCTGATCAAGCCCCTCGGCATCATGGTCACCCGCATCGCCAGCGGCTTGCCCGTCGGCGGCGACCTCGAATACGCCGACGAGCTCACGCTCGGTCGGGCCCTCGAGGGTCGCCGCGAGATCGACCCCGACTGAACGCGGGCGCTGGAGCGAGCGGACGATGATGGCGTCGCCCTGGCCGCCGCCACCGCACAGCGCGGCGGCACCGATGCCACCGTTACGACGCTTCAGCTCGTTGAGCACCTGCATGGCGATGCGGGAACCGGACATGCCGACCGGGTGACCGAGGGCCCACCGTCGCTGATCTGCGAGGCGTTGCCGGCGCTGATGTTGCCGGCCTTGTCGAACGCCGGCCCGAGCTTCGACAGCGAGTCGGCGGTGGTCTCGCCCCGCACGCCCTCGTCGACGCTGACCATGATCGATTCACCGCGGCGCTGCGGCACCTCGACGGGCACGATCTCGTTGTCGAACAGCCCGTCGTACATCATCGAGTCGATCACGGTCTGGTCACCGATGCGGTAGCCACCGCGGGCGCCCGGCAACAGGTAAGGGGGTGTTGGTCATCGATTCCATTCCGCCGGCCACCACGATGTCGGCTTCGCCGGCCTGGATCATGAGGTCGGCCGGATGGATGGCGTTGATGCCCGAGAGGCGGACCTTGTCGATGGTCGTGGATGGCACCGACATCGGGATGCCGGCGTTGAGGGCCGCCTGGCGTGCGGTCATCTGGCCGCCACCGGTCTGCACGACCCGGCCCATGAACACGTGGTCGACCTGGTCGGGCGACCCGCCGGCCCGCTCGAGGGCCGCCTTGATGGCGAAGCCACCGAGCTCGGTGGCGGCGAACGAGGCGAGTGCCCCCGAAAGCTTGCCGATCGGCGTACGGGCACCCGCAAGAGCGACTGATCCGGCCATGTCGTGGCTCCTCCCGAAGATGTTCGGAGGAGGGTGGGGAACCGGCACCCGCACCAGCCAAATCGGTGCGGGCGCGACCGGCGGAGATGGCCCCGCGACGGCGCGACGCCCGGGTCAGACGGCGGGGGCTTCGTCCTCGAGGCGGTCGGTCATCGAATGCTCAGCCGCTCGGCCGACCGCTGCTCGCACCATGCGCAACAGCGGGTCACCGGTCGAGTCGGAGTCCGGGTCGGAGTCCGGGTCGGTCGCCTGCTCCGAACCCGGGTCGGTCGCCTGCTCCGCTCGGTCGGTCGCGCCCAGTCCCGGTGCGTCGACCTTGATATGCACGGCCCGGCGGGCCGGATCACCCGAACTGTTCGGCGGGACCTCGGTGTGGATGCCGCCGGTGCGCACGTGCGGTGGTGCGGTGGTGAGGTCGAGCACCGGCTGATCGTCGCTGCCGCCGAGCCGGTCGATGGCCTGCTGTAGGTCGGTACGGGCGGCCAGGAGCCGCTGGTGGGCGGCGCGCTCGCCCCGCCGGACCTGCTCGGCCTGTCGCTCCGCCCGGGCAGTGATCTGCTGAGCCCGGCCCCGGGCCTGCTCGGTGGCCTCGGCCAGACTCGACGACGCCTGCTGCTCGCCCTCTCGGATGATGGCCTCGGCCTGGATCTGGGCCTCGACCAGCATCTGCTTGGCCTGCTCGGCTTCGGCTTCGGCTTGCTTGCGCACATCGGCGGCCTCGAGCTCGGCGCGTGATCGCATCGACGCCGCCAGGCCCTCGGCCTCGGCTCGCATGGCCCCGGCACTGTCGCGGGCCGACCGGAGCACGGCGGCGATCTCCTGGCCGACACGACCGAACTCGTCGACGTCGGGGGTCTCGAGCGACTGGTTCTCGAGCGATTCGATGATCTCAGCAAGGAATCGATCGACCGCTTCACACTCGTACCCGTTCGGGGCCAACCGGAACCGCCGCGCTTTGATCTCGTCGGGAGTGAGTTGCATGGTTGGTCTGCCTCCTCGCGGGGATGGGGAATCCTCCGCGTGCACCGAGCCCGCTGCCTGGGTCATCTGGCCCATACCCTAGAACAAGTTCCCCCCCAGCTCAATTGATCGTTTCCGACCACGCTTCGTGGCGGTGATTCCCGGCGGTGCTTCGTGGCCGGGATTCCCGGCGATCGTTGCCGACCACGGTTCGTGGTGATTGTCCGCTGGGGCCGACTCATCACCGGCGGCCGGGCTACGTTGGCGGCCATGTTGGAGATCCGAGACGCCATCCTGGGGGGCGCATCGGGCGACGAGCTCGCCGCCCTGCCCTTGCCCGAGTCGTTCCGTGCCGCCGTCGTGCTGGCCGAAGAGCAGGAGATGTTCGCCGGGCTCGAGTCGTCCGACAAGGACCCCCGCCAGAGCCTGCACCTGCTGGACGTGGCCGTGCCCGAACTGGCTCCCGACGAGGCGGTCATCGCGGTGATGGCCAGCTCGATCAACTTCAATACGGTCTGGACCTCGATCTTCGAGCCGCTCCCGACATTCGGCTTCCTCAAGCGGCTCGGCAAGGAGAGCGCCTGGGGGGCCCGCCACGACCAGCCGTTCCACGTCGTCGGCTCCGACGCGTCGGGTGTGGTGCTGCGGGTCGGATCGGCAGTGCGCAACTGGAAGCCCGGCGACAAGGTCGTCGTCCACTGCAACTACGTCGACGACCAGGACCCGGCCGCCCACAACGACTCGATGCTGGCGGCCAACCAGCGCATCTGGGGCTTCGAGACCAACTACGGCGGCCTGGCCGACCTGTCGATCGTCAAGGCCAACCAGCTCATGCCCAAGCCGGCCCACCTCAGTTGGGAGGAAGCCGCGGTCAACGCTCTGTGCAACTCCACCAGCTACCGCATGCTGGTGAGCAAGAACGCCGGGGCCATGAGCCAGGGCGACGCCGTGCTGATCTGGGGCGCCACCGGCGGCCTCGGCGGCTACGCCACGCAGTACGTGCTCAACGGTGGCGGCACCCCCGTCGGGGTCGTTTCGTCGCCCGAGAAGGGCGAGATCCTCAAGGCCATGGGCTGCGACGCGGTCATCGATCGCCGGGCGGCCGGCTACAGGTTCTGGGCCGACGAGTTCCACCAGGACGAGAGCGAATGGCGCCGGCTCGGCAAGGACATCCGTGGCCTCATCGGCCGCGACGTTGACATCGTGTTCGAGCACCCCGGGCGCCAGACGTTCGGCGCGTCGGTCTTCGTTGCGGCTCGCGGTGGCACGATCATCACCTGCGCCGCCACCAGCGGCTACATGATCGAGTACGACAACCGCCACCTCTGGATGAAGCTGAAGAAGATCATCAGCTCCCACTTCGCCAACTACGCCGAGGCATGGGCGGCCAACCAGCTGATCTGCGAAGGCAGGATCCAGCCGATCCTCTCGGCCGTGTTCCCGCTCGATGCCGTCGGCGACGCCGCCTACCAGGTGCACCACAACCTGCACGAGGGCAAGATCGGGGTGCTGTGCCTGGCCCCCGCCGAAGGACTCGGCATCGACGATCCCGGATTCCGCGCCGAAGTCGGCGAAGACAAGATCAACCGGTTCCGTTCGGAGAAGCCATGAGCCCGCTCACTGCCCGCCTGCCCGGTGACGATGCCGCCGACGAGACCTCCGCCGCCTCGGCCCAGGTCGACCCGCTGCTCATCGAGATCGATCACGTCGCCATCGCCGTCAACGATCTCGGCGATGCCATCGATTACTACCGCGAGACCTTCGGCGCCGTCGTCGAGCACCGCGAGGTCGTCGAGAGCGACGGGGTCGAGGAAGCGCTGCTCAAGGTGGCCGAGTCCTACATCCAGCTCCTGACGCCCACGCGTGACGATTCACCGGTGGCGAAGTACCTCGAGAAGAAGGGCGAGGGCCTCCACCACATCGGGTATCGCGTCACCGATTGTGCCGTCGCCCTGCAGGCCGTCAAGGACCAGGGCGGTCGGGTCATCGACGAGGCACCGCGGCCCGGTTCGCGCGGCACGACCGTGGCGTTCGTGCATCCCAAGACGGCCTTCGGCACCCTGATCGAGCTCGTCCAGGAATAGCTCGTCCGGGTCGGGGCTATCCCGCCGATTCGGTCCGCGGTGCGCCCGCTGCGGCCGGTGCGGCCGCAGCCGTGGGGGCGCCGGGTTCGCCTGACGGGGCCAGGCGGCGACGGATGGCGCCGGCACCGGCGCGGATTCCGGCGATGAGGCCGTCGGGGTAGATCACGACGACCGCCATCAGCGCGAGCCCGTTGATCGCGTAGGTCGCGCCGCTGCTCTTCGAGCCGATGACCGCCGTCAGCACACCGCCGTCGGCGATGCCGCCCGCCACCAGCGCACCGGCGATCGACGCGATGCCACCGAGGTAGGTCGTGGCCAGCAGGGCCAACGAGCCGAACACGCCGAATGAGCTCACCGACAGCGTCTCGTACTGATAGGCGAGCAGCGTGCCGCCGAGCCCGGCGATGAAGCTCGAGATGGCGAAGGCCTCGAGCTTGGTGCGGCGCACGTCGGTGCCGGCGGCCGATGCGGCGCGCTCGTTGGCCCGCACTGCGAGCCAGCGCAGGCCCGTCGAGCCTCGGCGCAGGTTGGCCACGGCCACCACGGTCAGCACCAGCACCACGAGGCAGAGCACGCCGAAGGCGGGGCGGGGGAAGGCTGATCCGGTTGCGCCGATGCCGAGGTCGATGCCGAACAGCCGCGGCCGCGGCACCGACGTGCCCGACAGGCCGCCCGTGAGCCAGCTCCACTTGAGGATCAGCTCTTCGATGACGGTCGCCGCCGCCAACGTGGCGATGGCCAGGTTGATGCCGCGTACGCGCGACGCGGGCACTCCGATGATCAGGCCGACGGCGGTGGCGACGAGAGCGGCGAGGATCGGGGCGATCGGGAACGGCACCCCGAAGTCGGCCGTGAGCTTGATCATGGCGAAGGCGCTGATGCCGGCGAGGGCGAACGGCATGAGCGAGATCTGCCCGACGTACCCGGTGAGCAGCACGATCGACAGGGCGATCAGCGCCGTCACCATCGACACGATCAGGCCCTGTCGCCACGCGCTGTCGAGGGTGAACAGCCCGACCAGCACGAGGGCCGATCCGCCACCGATCCACCACCCGAGATGGCGAGGAGTCGGTGACGCCGGGAAGTGGCCGTGGTGCAGCGACCCGCGTGACGGGATGCGTTCGCCGCGCACCGCCATGATCACCACGATGATCACCAGCGGCAGGCCGGCCTGCCAGTTGAGATCCGGGATCCAGTGGAACTTCGTGCGCAGGTTCAGGATCTCGGACTGCAGCATGCCGATGCCGAGGCCGGCCACGGTCGTGAGGGTGAACGAGCGGAACCCGCCGAGCAGGGCGGCGGCCAGCGCCGGCACGATCAGCAGGCTGGTGAGGCCCGGGTCGAGCCCGGTGATCGGCGCGATCAGGATGACGGCGGCCCCGGCCAACATCGACGCGATCATCCAGTTGACGGCGGCGAGACGATCGGGGGAGTGCCCGAGCAGCACGGCGCCCTTCTCGCTCTCGGCCGCCGCCCGGGTGGCCAGGCCGAAGCGGGTGAAGTGGAACACTGCCGCGAGCACCGCGGTCGCCACGACCACCAGGGCGAGCAGCCACAGTCGATCGGCCGGGATCTTCACGCCGAGCACGTCGACGACATCTGACGGCAGGATCGGTTTGGGCTTGGCCAGCGCCGAGCCCTGGCTGCCGAGCCGCTGGTTGGTGATGCCGAGCAGGTAGAGGAACAGGCCGAGGCTGGCCACGACCTTGGCGACCGACGGGGCGTTGCGGAGCGGACGGAACACGAGCCAGTAGACGACGAACCCGATGATCGCGGCCATCGCCATCGAGATGGCCAGCGCCGTGGCCCAACTGGGCTTCACGTCGCTGGGAAAGATCTGGATCGACCCGGGCAGGCCGATGATCGGGATCAGCAGCTCGCCGCGTTGACGCAGGGCGATGTAGGTGTAGGCCAGGTACATGCCGAGCGCGGCGTGGGCGAAGTTGACGACACCCGATGCCCGATACGTGAGCAGCACGCCCAGGGCCAGGGCGGCGATGACCGCTCCCGAGCCGAGCCCGAGCAGCAGGTACTGGACGTAGGTCACGGTCAGCCGTTGAGGATGGCCGGCACGTCGATCCAGTCGGTCAGCTGCCGGAGCGTGCCGTTCTCGTGCACGACGAGGATCTGCTGCGGGGCGCACATCGACGGCAGGTCCGGCACCTGCTTGCCGTCGCAGGTGTAGGCGTGACCGTTGAAGCTCGGCCGATCGACGGCGGAGCGCACCAGGTCGAGCAGCGAAGCCCGCGAGATGTTGTCGGGGCCGAGCTCCTTCATCAGGCTGAAGATGTTCATGATGCTGCGGAAGCTCACGGTGCCGGCACTGGCGGCGGGCAGGCCCGGCTCGCCGTACTTGGCGATGGCCGCGCCGTAGACCTGGGCGTCGACGTTGTCGCTCGTCTCGATCGGGCCTTCGACGTTGAAGATGCGGCCCGTGACGGCGGCCTCGCCGATCTCGTCGGCGATGGTGGGCGCCGCGCAGGCGCCGACCAGGTACATGGTGGCGGTGATGCCCAGGTCCTTGGCCGTCTTCATGGCCGGCCCGCACGCCGTGTCTGCGGCCGACACGATGATGGCGTCGGGATTGCCCTCCTGGGCGCGGGTGAGCACGGGCAGGAAGTCGGTGCTGATGATCGGGTAGGAGATCTCGGTGATGTCGGTGACGCCCAGCCGCTTGAGCTCGGCGACGCCGTAGTCGATGGCCGCCAGCTTGATGGGTGCATAGTCGCCGTAGATCACGGCGACCTTCTTGGCACCCTGGGTCTTGGCGGCATAGTCGGCGAATGCCACCATGGCCCCGGGTGATCCGCCGCTGAACTGGAACGAGATGGGACTGCGCATCTCATCGACGTTCACGGGCACGCCGCCGATCAGGGGCAACTGGTTCTGCTCGAGGATCGGGACCGATCCGTTGCTGGTGACGTCGATGCCGCCGGTGACCGTGACGGCACCCTTCTGAACGAGGTCCTGGGCGCACGCCTGCGACTTCTCGACCGAGAAGGTCGTGATGCACGGTTCGAATTGAATCGGTCGACCGTCGACCCCGCCCAGCTCGGTGTTGATGAACTCCACCGCGGCTTCGGCCGCGAGGCGCAGCTCGGGGAACGAGCCGAGCGGGGTGTTCTCCTGATTGATCATGCCGACGACGATCGGGTTGTCGGTGCCGGCCGCCACCGGCGTGTCGGGCATGGTGCCGAACGCGGTGCTGGCGCCGGGGAACTGGCTGACGACTGATCCGCCGGCGGCCCCCTGGCCCCCCAGGCTCGGCAGCCCGGTGGTGGTGGGGCTCTGCACGATCTCGGTCTTCTCGACGCACCCGGCGAGCAGGAGCACGGCGGCCAGTGACGCGGCGGCCACCAGTCGACGTGTCACTGGGTGCTTGCCTGCCCCAACCGTTGCCTGCATGGGAGTCCCCCGGACGTGTCCTCGGTCTGATTGCGGGCTGACGCTAACACCGTTCACCCAGCCCTCGGCGGCGGTCCACCGGCTGGCCGACCCTGACGGGAAGATCGCCACGGCCCGGCCGCGTGCGCCATCGTTCTTCGCGCACCAGCCCGGGGCAGTGCGCCGTCTTGTGCGCGAAGAACGGCAGGGATCCGGCCAGGTATCGGCCGGCCCGACGGCGTCGATGCCCAGCTTCTGGCAGGTGAGCGGTGCGCTCGCCAGGTGATGGTCCTGGGTGACGAGCACCGCCGACCGTCGACCGCGGGCCGAAGACGTCTCGGTCCCGAACGCAGCTGTCAGAGGTGCCGAAGCCGGCGTCGCCGACGGCCGATCGGTACGGAGGAGGCGTCGGGGTATCTCGTCGAGCCGGCGGCGGGCGTTGGCCTGGCCACGACGGTGGTGGCCGGTCCTCCGCCCTTGACGCCTGACCGCTCAGGCCCTGCTCACGGCACCCGGTCTTCGC
>Ga0315283_10003532_pt1 | contig 13386 bp, 10 predicted proteins | sample YL17G09_0_MG_FD_204541 | JGI IMG/M metagenome (GOLD analysis project Ga0315283, IMG submission 204541) | Sediment microbial communities from Yellowstone Lake, YNP, Wyoming, USA - YL17G09_0 | ecosystem: Environmental > Aquatic > Freshwater > Lake > Sediment | place: USA: Wyoming | collected...
GCCTGGGCCACCGGCGAGCCGGGGATCGTCTTTCTGGACCGGCTCAACCGCGACAACCCCACGCCGCAGGTCGGGGAGATCGAGAGCACGAATCCTTGCGGTGAACAGCCACTATTGCCCTATGAGGCCTGCAACCTTGGCTCGATCAACCTCAACCGCCTCGTGCGCGACGGTCGCCTCGACTGGGCGCGGCTCGCCGAGGTGACGCGGCTGGCCGTGCGCTTCCTCGACAACGTCATCGAGGTCAACAACTACCCGCTGCCGAAAATCGACGAGATGACGCGCGCCAACCGCAAGATCGGCCTCGGCGTCATGGGCTGGGCCGACATGCTGATCGCGCTCGGTGTGGCCTACGACTCGCCCGAGGCGGTCGCGCTCGCCGACCAGGTGATGCGCGCCATCCGCGAGGAGGGTCACGCGGCATCCCGGGCTCTCGCGCGCGAGCGCGGCGCCTTCCCGAACTACAAGGGCTCGATCTTCGATCGGCCCGGCGCCGAGCCGATCCGCAACGCGACGGTCACCACGATCGCCCCCACCGGCACGATCTCGATCATCGCGAACTCCTCCTCGGGGATCGAGCCGCTCTTCGCGATCTCCTACATCCGCACCGTGCTCGACCAGAACCGACTCGTCGAGGTCAACCCGACCTTCGAGCGCATCGCCCGGGAGCGCGGGTTCTACAGCGTCGAGCTGATGGAGCGCATCGCCGAGGCCGGGACCGTGCGCGGCATGGACGAAGTCCCGGCGGACATTCAACGGATCTTCGCGACCGCGCACGACATCACCCCCGAAGTCCACGTCCGGATGCAGGCCGCGTTCCAGAAGCACACCGACAACGCGGTGAGCAAGACCGTGAACTTTTCGAGCGAGGCCACCGAGGCCGAAGTCGACAAGGTTTTCCGACTCGCCTACGAACTGGACTGCAAGGGCGTCACCATCTATCGCGACGGCTCGCGCGAGAACCAGGTGCTCTCGACGACGAAAAAACCTGAGGCCGCCGCCGCCGAACTGGCCGTGGCGCCCGAACTGCCGCGCGCCCCGGTCATCCGCCGCCGCCCGAAGGCGCTGCGCGGCTCGACCTACCAGATGGACACCGGCTGCGGCCCGCTCTACGTCACCATCAACGAGGACGAAGAGGGAATCTTCGAGCTCTTCACCACGATGGGCAAGGCCGGCGGCTGCGCCTCCAGCCAGTGCGAAGCCCTTGGGCGCATGGTCTCGCTCGCCTGGCGCAGCGGCGTCGAGGCCGCCCCGGTGATCAAGCAGCTCGTCGGCATCAGCTGCCACCAGCCGGCCGGGTTCGGCGTCGAGAAGGTCCTCTCCTGCTCCGACGCGGTCGCCAAGGCCATCGAGCGCCACTGCGGCGAGGCCGGCAGCACGAAGAAGCGGTCGCTGGACCGCGGCGCCTGCCCGGACTGCGGCAGCACGGTCGAGCACCTGGAAGGCTGCGTGGTCTGCCGCGCCTGCGGCTATTCGGAGTGCGCGTAGACGAACTCTATTCGTTGTAACAATGAGCCATGACCGCGGCTGAATTCCTTGTCCGCGAGGTGCCCCGTTTCGGGCGCCCGCTCTTTCGCCTCGGCCTCTCGGGGTCGTTCGGTCTCGACGAGGCCGGCTGCCGCGAGGCGCTCGAGCGGGTCGAGTACGTCTTCTGGACACCCCGCATGAAGGGGCTCACCCCCGCGCTGCGCGACGCGCTGGCACGCGACCGCGGCCGCTTCGTCGTCGCCACCGGCCCGTTGCTCGGCTTCTTCCCGGGGTCGCTGCGCAAGGCCGTCGAGCACGCCCGGCAGGCTCTGGGCACCGACGTGATCGACGTCTTCCAGCTCTTCTGGCTCGGGAAGATGTCGGCGTTCACGCCAGGCGTGCAGGCCGAGATGACCGCGCTGCGGGACGAGGGGAAGGTGCGGTGGCTGTGCGTGTCGATCCACGACCGGCCGCGTGCGGGGCGCCTGGCCGCCGACTCGATCCTCGACGTATTAATGATCCGCTACAACGCCGCCCACCCCGGCGCGGAGCAGGAGATCTTCCCGCATCTGGCCGCGCGGCGGCCGGCGGTCGTCTCCTACACGGCGACCGCGTGGCGAAAGCTCCTCGCCGCGCCGAAAGGCTGGACCGGCAGGGTCCCCGGCGCGGGCGACTGCTACCGCTTCTGCCTCTCCTCGCCGCACGTCGACGTGGCGCTCACCGGGCCGCGCACCGTGGCACAACTGCGGGAAAACCTGGCCGCGGTGGAGCGCGGCCCGCTTTCCGCCGAAGAGGACGCCTGGATGCGCGCCGTCGGCCGGGCAGTGCGCGGCTGAGCCTGCGCCGGGGCTCGTGTGCGACTGCGAGGGTATTGGCTCAGGCACGCGCTGGACGTCCATCGGGCGGCGGCAGGTCCACCGGCCGATAACGCACCGTGATCCGGTCCCGCCCCCCCTCCTTGGAATCGTACAGCGCTCCATCCGCACGTTCGAGCGTTTGGGCGAAATCGCCCGCGTCGACGCCGCTCGACGTGGCGATCCCCGCGCTCACGGTTATCCCGCCGCCGGGGGCGTAGCCGGTGAGGTCGAGCCCCTTGACCGTGGCCCGGATGCGTTCGGCTCTGGCCAGTGCCGACTCTTCTCCGGCGCCGGGCAGGCAGATCAGGAATTCCTCGCCGCCAAGCCGATACACCGAGTCGCCGGTACGGATGGAACTCTTGAAAACTTCAGCGACCCGCCGCAGAATCACATCACCCGCCGCATGCCCGAAGGTGTCATTGACGTTCTTGAAGCGATCGAGATCGAGGGAGATGAGCGCGTACTCGCCGACCGGGTTCAGGACCTCGAGCGCCCGCCTGTTTCCGAGCCCGGTGAGCGGATCGGTCATCGCCGCATCCCGAAGGACAGCGGACCGCTTCATCTCCAGGTACTGGTTCAGGTACTGATCCACGGCCGGCCGCAAGGTCAGCACCATCTTCTGGAGCATCCGCATGAGGTCGTCGTCCGGGTGCTCGTCGTCCGGGGTGTGGATGGACAGGAGTGCGGCGGGAGTTCCGGGCAGATCTACCGCCGGCCAACGGGGATTCGGCTGACGGCGCACCGGCTGCGCAAGGCCCAGCCCCCACATCGTCCAGCCGTCGTCCGGCAGTTCGATAAACAGGGCGCACTCCAGGGCCTCGTGCGTCAGGCCGAGGATGGCATTCATGGCCGCCACCAGCGAGGTCGGGTTCGCGATGGTGAGCAGGACCTCGGTGAGCCTGGTCTTGGCCTCGGAGAGGCGCAGCAGTCGCTTCAGGTCGACATCCGCATCAGCCAGGGTGAAGACGCCGCAGTCGATACCCATGAGCGCGGTGAATGCCTCCTTCACGATCTCGCCCGGAATGATGTGGCCGTGCTGCGGCGCGATCCGGCGGATGACCGGCCAGCGGTGCTGGATGCGAGTGAGGCCGGCCGTGAGCAACTCCGTGCTCGGCATGTAGTGCTGGTGGAAGGGGCGTGCACTCTCGATAATGGAGTCCAGATCGTGTGATACCAGGATGTTCGAGTCCGGGACGAATCCTCCGAAGAGGTCGGAGGAAAACAGCGTGGCCGTTCGGGTGTCATAGGACACCATAGCCCCGGGGAAGTGCAGATAGGGGGTGAGCTGGAACTCCAGATCACGTCCCGGCGCCAGAGGAATGGCCCAGTCGTGCTCTTCGACGAGGTAGTACCCGAAGCGGTGGCCGTAGTGCTTCAGCAGGGCCCTGGCCCGCCACTCGGTGACCACCTGGACATCATCGCGCGTGAGTCGAGTAGACAGGTACGGCAAGCCCGCGGCGATATCCGGATCGGGATGGTGGCAGACGAGGTACTTGATCGAGTCCAGGGAGGCGATCCGCGCGACTTTCTCGAGCGTGTGTTCGATGGTCAACGCCGAACCGGGATCGAGCAGGACGCCCGCGGAACCATTGTCGATGTAGTAGGCGTGGCATTGAAAAACGTCGTTGGGCAGCCGAACGCCGACCCACCACACGCCATCGCCGATCTCGAGCGGGCCGTCAGCGCTCACCGGTGCTGTGCCTCCAGGTCCGATCGCGGGAATTTCTTTTCGCTCCCCGCAGGCCCTTCTTTGGATGTTGCCGCGTACGGGAGCGCCTTTGCTAACTCCGGAGGAATTATCCGGACAAAGGCACGGGATGTAAAGGCGGAGTCCCCCGCTGCCAAGCGGGCAAGGGGGATTTTACCGGGGGAGCTTGCGTGCCGGCGCTGGACCCCTCACCCCCGCGGGATGACGTACAGGTCCGCCGGTCGCAGCGCTATCGTCACGGCGGACCCCGGCTCTACCGAGATTGCGCGGGCGACGTGCCCCGATACCGCGGCGACGATACGCATACCGCAGTCGATCGACACCTTCAGAAAAGGACCCTGCGCCACCACCGAGGCGACCGTTCCCTGAAGTTGGTTGAGCGAGGAGCCACGCCTGTCCCCCGGCGCTGCGACCAGGACGTCCTCCGGGCGTATGCAGAGCAACCCCTCCGATCCTAACAGCATCCCGGGGGCCGCGCCGCCGATCTCGAAGAACACGCATCCGGTTGTCGTGCCTCCCTCAAGCGCTCCGCCTGCCCCGAGTACGGCCGCGAACGCGCCACCGGCGCCTGAGGCCATCAGCCTGACGGGAAGCAGGTTCTCCACGCCCACGAACGCGGCGACGAAGGAGTCCACCGGCCGGCGCAGGACATCCTCTGCGGTGCCGATCTGGCGCAGCCGCCCGCAGTCCAGCACGGCGACGCGGTCGGCGATGCGCTGGGCCTCGGTCCGGTCGTGCGTCGCGAAGACGGTGGTCGTGCCCGTCGCGTGGAGCGTGTGGGCGAGATCCTCGAGCAACTCCTCTCGCGCCGGCGGGTCGAGCGCGGCGAACGGCTCGTCCAGAAGCAGGATCTCCGGCGCGACAGCCAGCGCCCGGGCCAGGCTCACGCGCTGCGCCTCGCCACCCGAGAGTGTCCGCGCCGAGCGGTCGGCGAGATGCCTGACTTTGAAGCGATCGAGACTCTCGGTTGCGCGGCGGGCGATCTCAGCCTGCGGCAGGCTCCGGAGCTTGAGGCCAGCGGCCACGTTCCCAAAAACCGTCGTGTCGAAGAGCAGCGGCTCCTGGAAGACCATCGCCACGCGTCTGCGGTACGCCAGCGCGGCTGCGCCCGCCGGCACTCGCTCGCCGCGGAAGAGCAATTCCCCCGCGCAGGGCTGCTCGATCCCCGAGAGTCCGAGCAGCAGCGTGCTCTTGCCCGCACCGTTCGGCCCGATCAGCGACAGCGTCTCGCCCGGCGCGACCGCGAGGTGCGGCAGGTTGAGCACGTCCTCGCCTCCCCTGCGGATGCGGATGCCGCGGACTTCGAGAATCGGCGCCACCGCGCTCACCGCGGGCGCTCCGCCTGCTGGATGCGGGTCAGCAGGTAGTTCACGGCGAAGGTCAGCAGCAGCAGGATCACACTCAGCGCGATCGCGATGTCGAAATTGCCGCGCCCGGTCTCCATCACGGTGGCCGTGGTCAGCACGCGGGTCGAGCCCTTGATGTTCCCGCCGACCATGATCGAGGCGCCGACCTCGGAGATCACGCCGCCGAAGCCGGCCATCACGGCGGCCAGCAGCGGCAGGCGCGCCTCGCGCAGCAGCAGGCGCACCATCTGCCACCGCGTCGCCCCGAGGGCCAGGATCTGCAGCCGCAGCTTCGGCGGAAGCTGCTGGATCGCGGCGAGGCTGATGCCGGTCACGATCGGCGTCGCAATCACGGACTGGGCGATGATCATCGCCGTCGGGGTGTAGAGCAGGCCGAGCACGCCGAGCGGCCCGTTGCGCCAGAGGGAGATGGACACGAAGAGTCCCACCACCACCGGGGGCAACCCCATCCCGGTGTTTACGAGGCTCACGAGGAGGCGGCGGCCCGGGAATCGGGTCAGCGCGAGCGCCGTCCCTGCGGACACGCCGAGAAACAGGCTGATGAACGTCGCGGTGCCGGAGATGCGCAGCGAGAGCAGGGAGATCCGCCAGACCTCGGCGTCGAAGCCGAAAATCAGGCCGAAGGCCTCGCGAATCCCCTGCCAAATCAATTCCATTTTCGCCCTGTCCTCATGCGCGCTGCGGGGTCCTGTCGCTGCGGACCTCCCCTCCGCGCCACCCCTCCGCTGTTCAAGTAATCAGTTACTCCGCCTTGCCGGCGTCCGGGAAGAAGAGCGGCGCGCCGTACTTATCGACGCCGAAGCCACCGATGACTTTCTGAGTCGCGTCCGCGACCATGAAGTCCGCGAAGGCCTTCGCGCCGGCCGCGTTGACCTTCGGCCACTTCGCCTGGCTGACCTCGATGACGTGGTAGACGTTGAGCAGGCTCTTCTCGCCCTCGAAGAGGATTTCGAGCGCGAGGATCTTCTTCATCGCCAGGTAGGTGCCGCGGTCGGCAAGCGTATAGAACCCCTTCTCCGAGGCGACGTTCAGCGTCGCGCCCATGCCGAGGCCGGTCTGCTGGTACCAGGCCTGCCCCTCGGCCACGATGCCCGCGGTCTTCCAGAGCCCCTTCTCCTTGGTGTGCGTCCCGGAGTTGTCACCGCGGGAAATGAAGGGGCCGCCGCCCGCGGCGATCGCCTTGAGCGCGTCGACCGAGCCCTTGATCCCCTTGATCCCCTTGATCCTCGCCGGGTCGGCTGCCGGGCCGACGATCACGAAGTCGTTGTGCATCACGAGGCGGCGAGCCGTGCCGCAGCCTTCGGCCATGAACTTGACCTCGGCCTCCGGGGAATGCACGAGCAGCACGTCGGCCTCGCCCCTCTGGCCCATCGTCATCGCCTGGCCGGAGCCGACGGCGATCGTCTTGACCATCAGGCCCGACTGCTTTTCGAAGGCCGGCACGAGCAGATCGAGCAACCCGGTGTCCTGCGTGCTGGTCGTCGTGGCGAGGATGATCGACGTATCGTCGGCAGCGAAAACATACTGAGGTGGGAGCATGAGTGCATTAAAAACCAGGATACCCGCAGAGAGAACGAACTTCATTTTCCGCATCATCTTCGGTTCCCCCCCTTGGCGATGTACAATTATTGGGAGTTTGCTGACACCGTGCGCAAAGAACTATTCTGACCCGTGCAGCTCCGGGGTCCTAACGCTGCGCAGCCCGTCACGGTGCCGCATAGAGGATCCTTCCCGCATCCTTGAAATCGTAGTGCCCGAGATTCGCCACACGACGGCGGAAATCCGTGTCGCGCAGCGCCCCGAGGATCGCCTGCACCCCCGGACCGAAGTAGGTGTCCTTCGTCGTCACCATGTCGAAGCGCTCCTGGACCACCTGAATGAACTCGAGGCCCAGCATCCGCGCGACCGACCCCGAGGCCAGCCCGGTGTCGGCCTCGCCGGCGAGCACCGCAAGCCCGACCTCATAGTGGGTCGCCGCCTCGCGCCCGTAGCCCTCCACAGCCGTCGGCGCAATCCCCAACTCCGCGAGCCGGCGGTCGAGCAGCAGACGCGTCCCCGCCCCCGCCTGCCGGTTGATCAGTCGCACCCCGGGGCGCCCGAGATCCCCGAAGCCGCGGATCGCCAACGGGTTGCCCGGCGCGGCGACGAACCCCAGATCGCGCCAGAGCAGATTCGCGACGACCGGCCGCACCGCGGTCACTATCCGCTTGACGTACGGGATGTTGTATTCCCCGGTCTCCGGGTCCGCCAGGTGGCTCCACGCCAGGTCCGTGTGGCCAAGGTTGAGCATCCGCAGCCCTTCGGTGCTCCCGGTGGCGGCCGAAAACAGCACCGTTCCGGCGTGATGCGCCGCCAGATGGCTCTGCAGGATGTCGAGAACCGGGTCGTGGCTGCCTGCCGCAAGCAGAACCCCCTCGATCCGCTTGCTGCGCGTACGAGCCGATGCCAACCCCTCCATGGCGTTCTTCTCGATCCACTCGTCGAGCACCCGCCGCGGAAACAGCCACTTCCCGGTGACCCGCGACGCGGGGATCTTCCCAGCCTTCACGAGCGCGTAGACCTGCTTCTCGTGGATGCCGAGGTGCTCGGCGACTTCCTTGGTCGTCAGGAACGTATCTGGCATGATAATCCCCTAAATATTACTAATAGTTACAAATTATTACCGATACACCCAATAACATGAGAAGCAACAGACGTCAATGGGTACCTCATGAGAATGAATTGTGACTCAACAAGATGGAACGACGTCGCCGTGAACGGTGAGACAGCGGGGGCATTCCTTCGGTCGTGCGTCTACGCCGCCTACCCGGCACGGCGCCCGGGGCTCGCAGTCTCGTAACTCGCCTACGGCTCAAACAACGAGCCTGCGTCCCTTCGGGACCGCCCCGGTCACCATGCCGGGCTTAACGGCGGCTCCGCGCATCTTCCCTCAGTCATGCCCCAGCCGCCTCACCGGTGCCTGTTACGGAGAGGCCGATCAAAAAGGTCCTTATGCAAGGCGCCCGACGAGCGGATGTCGAGACGTACGAGTTATACGTCGCAGGCAGACGCGAGGAGGGGAACGCAGCAGACGGGCCCTTTTCAGCGGCCGTACGGATAAAAAACGAAAGCCCCCGCTCCCGGTTGGGAGAGGGGGCCGACGTTACGTGCTTAGGATTTAGGCGGGACGGACGTTGGAGGCCGCCGGGCCCTTCTGGCCGTCGACGATCTCGAACTCCACGGCCTGACCCTCGCTCAGGCTCTTGAAGCCCGAGCCGCCGATCGCGGTGTGGTGCACGAAGACGTCCTTGGAACCGTCCTCGAGGCTGATGAAGCCAAAACCCTTTTGATCATTGAACCACTTCACTGTTCCCTTTGCCATTTTGCTGCCCCTATCTTCTGATCCCTTGAATAACCCACGCAAAACCCTGAGTTCTCTCAGGACACGTGACAGCCGACGATTGGGGATTCATCAAACGCTAGCTTACTTCGATAATATATGTTCATGACCGGGTCTTGTCCAGCATTATTTTTCGCCTTCGGTCCGGGCCCCCGAGACGGCGCTCGACGAACGCTGCCCGTGAGCACACTTCTCCATCTCCTCTCGAGCCTCGTTGACCCGAGCGAAAAGCTTTCTAGAAGATCCGGGCAAACTCGCACTGATTGAGCGGGCGGCCAGGTTCGCCCAGGAGGACCACGTCGTTGTCGACACTCGCGACAACCCAGTCCTCATTTAACTTCTCCAGAAGCCCCGATGTTCCAAAGTCAAGTTCGAGGCGCCTGTTGTCGTCGTGCTCGTTCCAGGTCCCCGGGGCCACCGGCAGGCTCGGCCGGGTCACCGAGACGGTGCCGTCAGGCCGGAAGGTGAACACATAGCCGCGAAAAAGCGACGTGTCCTCATTGCCGTTGTTGATATAATAACTCACCCGCCAGGTGCCTGTCGTGATGGTGTTCGTGAGGTCATCGTTGTTGTTGTTCGAGCATCCGCCAAACGATGCGACCAGAAGAACTGCCAGAAACAGAACGAGCCTTTTCATGGTTGTCCCTCCCTTTCTCCCTCAACGGAATCCCCTTACAAGTTACTCCGGAATCAGAGCGTGTCAAGCGAAAGTGCGGCTTGACGCCGCCGCGCATTCGCGAATAATACCCTGGTGATCGCCCGCATCCTCTCGAACGTTCCGCGTTCCGCACGGCTCTTCCTGCTGCTCGCGGCCGCGGACACGCTGCTGTTCTCGCTGTTGCGGGCAGCTTTCGCGCTCGCCCACTCCCCGTCGGGCAGCGCACTCCCCGCGACGGTGCTCGCCAAGGCCTTCCTGCTCGGAGTCAAATTCGATGCGCGACTCGCCGTCCTGGTGGCCTTGCCGCTGCTCGCGCTCGGCGGGGTGCGGGCGCTCTCGCCCTTCGAGCGGCTGGCGGCCCGGCGCGGCTGGGTCTGGTACCTCGCTCTCTCGCACCTGCTGCTGTTTTTCATCTACGCCGTGGATTTCGGCTACTATGCCTACGCCGGGAACCGGGTCAACGTTTCGATCCTGCAGTTCCTCTACAACCCCGACACCTCCGCGGGGATGATCTGGGCGAGCTACCCGGTGGTGCGCCATGCGCTCGGTCTCGCCTTGGCCGCCTGGGCCGTGTTCCTCCTCGCGCGCCTGCTCCTCGAGCGCGCCCGCCACTGGAGTGCGGCGACTGCGTCGCGCCGGCGTCGCCTTGCCGCGTCGATCGTCGTCGCCCTCGTCGCCGCCGGGGGCATCTACGGCAAGTTCTCCTGGTACCCGCTGCGCTGGTCCGACGCGTATTTCTCGACCAGCACCTTCGCCGCCGACCTCGCGCACAACCCGGTGCTCTACTTCGCCGAAACCATGCGCAAGAAGCCGGCGACCTACGATCTGGCGAAGGTGCGCGCCGCCTATCCCGTCGTCGCGAAATACCTGGGCGTCGCCGACCCCGACCCGGCGCGCCTCGTCTATACCCGCCGCGCCGCGCCCATGGGCCAGCCGGCGGGCGCCGCCCCCGCCAGCGACGGCGCGCCCCCGCGGCGGCCGAACGTGGTGATCGTGCTGCTCGAGTCGTTCGCCGCGTACAAAACCGGCTCCTTCGGCAACCCGCTCGACCCCACGCCGCGCTTCGACGCCCTCGCCCGCGAGGGGACGCTCTACACGCGCTTCTTCACCCCGACCTGGGGGACGGCGCGCTCGGTCTGGGCCACGGTGACCGGCCTGCCGGATGTGGAGACGGACCTGACCGCCACGCGCAACCCGCTGCTCGTTTCGCAGAACAGCATCCTCAACGACTTCACCGGCTACGAAAAGCTCTACTTCCTCGGCGGCAGCCTGAACTGGGCGAACATCCGCGGGCTGCTCGCCGCAAACATCGCCGGGCTGCGCCTCGTCGAGGAGGGGAGCTTCAGCGCGCCACGCGTCGACGTCTGGGGGATCTCCGACCTCGATCTCTTCGAGGAAGCCAACCGCGTCTTAACGGGCAGCGGCAAGCCGTTCGTCGCGATCGTGCAGACCTCCGGCAGCCACCGCCCTTACACGATCCCGAAGAACCACCACGGGTTCGAGCTGCGGCGGATCGCCGACGCCGAGGCGCAGCGGCACGGTTTCGTCGGGGCGGACGAGTACAATGCGTTCCGCTTCCTCGACCACGCGATCGGCATCTTCATCGAGGGCGCGCGCCGCGAGAGCTGGTTCGCCGACACGATCTTCCTCTTCTACGGCGATCACGGGCTGCCGGGGAGCGCGCCCCACATCCCGCGGGGGGACGAGGAGGCCGGCCTGACGCATTTCCACGTCCCGCTGCTGGTCTACAGTCCGGGCCGCGTCCCCGCCGGGCGACGCATCGACACCGTGGCCAGCGAACTCGATGTCCTGCCCACCGCCGCATCGCTGGCGGGGCTGCCGTACCTCAACAGCACGTTCGGCCGGGACCTGCTCGACCCGGCCTTCGACGCCGAGCGGTACACCTTCACGATCGGCGACCAGGGGAAGGTCCCAATGCTCGGGCTTATCGGCAAGGACCGCGCGTTCGGGGTCTTCGGCGACGGCACGAACCGCAGGCTCACCGCGCTGGACGGCGGCGACGCGCGCGCGAACCTCGCCGGGCGCGAGCGAAAGACGGCGGCGCGGATGGAGGAGCTCTGCCGCGCGCTCTACGAGACCGCGCGCTATCTGCCGTTCGTGAACGGGCCGGAGAAGGTCAGGGGCGCAGGCCGCTGAAAGGGGAATGAATTTCAGCACGGCTCTTGACTTACCTCAAGGCTTTCTCCGTGGCCAGGACCGATACTTCCATCAGGAAGCACCGACGCTGCAGGTATAAAAACGGCTCGCTGCCGGGAGAGGGGCGTACGAGGTCATGGAAAACAACGCTGCGAACAGACCAATCACCCCTCAGACCCGCATGGGCGAGATTATCGATCGCTGGCCCGAAACGGTGGCGCTCCTGGTTGCCAGCGGATTCGCACCCCTGGCCGACCCGGCGCATCGGGCGATGGTCAAGAGTTTGCCCGTGACCCTCGAGATGGCGTGTGCCAAGCACGGTCTGAGCCTCGAGGAGATGCTGGAGCGTCTCAACGCGGCGGTCGCCCGCTGAAGTCTGCTGAAGATCGATGATGCAGCGCTGGGCCAGTTCCAGCGACTCGGCGTCCGGGTCGGCCATGGCCTGGCGTAGCGCACAGCGGTGAGCTTTGGAGAACGGCAGCAATGTCCGGCCAAAGTCCAACCGGCCGTGTTGATAATTCTGAAGTTAGTTATGCACACAACTCAAGTTGTTGATAACAGCCCTGGCCTGAGCTGGAAAATCACCCAGGTGTAAAAACTTTTCAACATCTTGTAAACTTTTCGATGTAGTGGTGGATAACTATTGGAACGAACAAGCTCCTGAGCATGGATCTAGTTATGAACACGGCAGGACCTGTTGATAACTAAATTTTTTCCTTTCTTTTACGTACATGAATCAAAGATATTTTATATAAGTATTCTATGCTGTTACATGCTGCTACTCATCGCTGATATTATATTATTTTCAACATTAATTTTGATGCGCTGGTTCAACAGATACATTCCCAACGCCCAGACGAGATCAAGATATTTCCCGGGGCGCCTAAGCAGTTCGGTGAACAAGCAACTCTCTGGCGGCCGCGAGGACATCCTCTGGTGCGATATCGTCCAAACAGGCCCGCCGCGTGCGTGGGCAGCGCATCCCGCCGTGCACCGTGCAGGGGCGACAGGCCAGCGCGCGGCTGATCACCCGCACCATCCCACCGCGCGGGGCGAAGCCGAAGGCCTCGTGGGTCGGACCGAAGAGCGCGACCACGGGCGAGCCGACCGCGGCCGCGAGGTGGGCGGGGCCGGAGTCGTTTGCGATGACCACGCGGGCGATCTTCAGCAGCGCCGCCAGTTCCGGCAGACCCGTGCGGCCGGCAAGCAGCGGCGCGCCGCCGGGAATGAGCGCGCGCACCGCCCCGGCCGCCTCCAGGTCCGAGGCGTCACCGGCGATCACCGGCTCGAGCGCTTCCGCGTCGCGCAACCCCGCCGCCACCGCAGCGAACGACACCGGCAACCAGCGCTTGTTCGGCCAGCGCGCGCCCGGGACGACGACCGCGACGCGATCCGGGTCGCGCACCCCGGCGGCGACCAGCAGGTCGCGCACCGCCGACAGCCTCTCGGGTGGGACGACCAGCTCCGGCACGGTGTGCGCCGGCGCGACACCGAAACGGCGCAGCGGCTCGAGGTAGCGGTCGATCACGTGCGGTTGCCCGTCCTCCATGCGCCCGCGCATCCACCCCGCGGCCCAGAGGCGGCGCAGCAGGGCGTCCTTGCGGTAGGAGAAGCGCCGGTCGGCGTTCAGCGCGCCCAGACACGCGCGGCTGCGCAGCGTGCGGTGCAGATCCAGCGCGAGGTCGAAGTGACCAAGCCCGCGGCACTGGCGGCGCAGCGCGTTGAGTCCCGGCCCCGCTTCCTCCAGCGTGACGACGCGATCGATCCCGGGCTGGCCCGCAAGCAGCGGCTGG
>Ga0315283_10003533_pt1 | contig 13382 bp, 12 predicted proteins | sample YL17G09_0_MG_FD_204541 | JGI IMG/M metagenome (GOLD analysis project Ga0315283, IMG submission 204541) | Sediment microbial communities from Yellowstone Lake, YNP, Wyoming, USA - YL17G09_0 | ecosystem: Environmental > Aquatic > Freshwater > Lake > Sediment | place: USA: Wyoming | collected...
GACGGCCGCATGCGCCGGAGCGAGTACCGCAAGTTCCGCGTGCGGCCGCCGCAGGGGCGCGGCGTCGGGCCGTCCGACCGGTTCCTCGACGACGTCGCCTCGGTGCGGGACGTCGTCTCGCGCCGCTACCGGCGCGTGCTCGAGCAGGGCGGGCCGTACCCGGATCTCCTCCTGATCGACGGCGGGAAGGGCCAGCTCCTCGCGGCCTACGACGCGCTGGCGCTGCTCGGCCTGTCGAATCTGGTGGCCATCGGCCTCGCCAAGAAGGAAGAGTTAATAGTCACGCGCGATCGCCCGGATCCCATCGCGCTGGCCTCGCACCACCCCTCGCTGCTGCTGCTCCAGCGGATCAGGGACGAGGCGCACCGCTTCGCCGTCACGTTTCAGCGCAGCGCGCGCCGGATGCGGGACCTCCGCTCCGAACTCGACGACATCGCCGGGATCGGCCCCGCGCGCCGCCGGACGCTGCTCCAGACCTTCGGGAGCGTCGCCGGCGTGCGGCGCGCGAGCCGCGAGGCGCTGATGGCGGCCGTGGGCCCGAAGGCCGCCGATGCCGTGCTCCGGCACTTCGCGCGCACCGGCGTGGGCGGCGCGTAAGGGCCGCGCGGCGCCTTTGACCCTGGCCGCCTCACGGTGTTAGCCTGAGAGGTCCTACGCGGGTGATATGGTGAGTCCAGTGAAAGCGCGTGTCGTCTCCGGCATGCGGCCGACCGGCCGCCTGCACCTCGGCCATCTCGTCGGCGCCCTGTCCAACTGGGTGCCGATGCAGGATCAGTACGACTGCTTCTACTTCGCCGCCGACTGGCATGCCCTGACCAGCGAGTACGCCGGCACCGATGACGTGGCGGGGTACGCCTACGCCAACGTGGCCGACTGGATTGCCGCCGGCCTCGATCCGGACAAGTCGACCATCTTCGTGCAGTCGCGCGTGCCCGAGCACGCGGAGCTGCACCTCCTGCTCTCGATGATCATCCCGATCCCGTGGCTCGAGCGCGTGCCCACCTACAAGGAGATGCGCGACCAGCTCTCGGAGAAGGACCTCTCGACCTACGGGTTTCTCGGCTACCCGCTGCTGCAGACCGCCGACATCATCATGTACGACGCCCACTACGTGCCGGTGGGCGAGGACCAGGTGCCGCACCTCGAGCTGTCGCGCGAGATCGTGCGCCGGTTCCACACGTTCTACGGCCCGGTGTTCGTTGAGCCCCAGCCGATGCTGACCCGGTTCCCGCGCCTGCCGGGCCTCGACAACCGGAAGATGAGCAAGAGCTACGGCAATGCCATCGACCTGGCCGACGACGCCGAGACCGTGCGGAAGAAGGTGATGTCGATGTACACCGACCCCGCGCGGGTCCGTGCCGACATCCCCGGCAACGTCGAGGGCAACCCGGTCTTCATGTACCACGACGCGTTCAACCCCAACCACGGCGAGGTCGACGACCTCAAGGCGCGATATCGCGCGGGGAAGGTCGGCGACGTCGAGGTCAAGCGCACGCTCATCGCCGCGCTCGAACTGACGCTGGCACCCATGCGCCAGCGCCGCGCCGACCTGCTGGCGAACCCCGCCCGCCTGCGCGAGATCGTCGAGGACGGCTCGTTGCGTGCGCGGAAGGTCGCCCGGGAGACCATGGCCCGCGTGCGCGAGGCCATGAAGCTCTCGTACTCGTGATGCAGACGCAGCCGATCGGCCCTCCCGAGTTCGAGCCGTCGCCCGACGCGTACCGCGTCCGGCTGGAGGCCTTTTCCGGGCCGCTGGACCTGCTGATTCACCTCATCAAGAAGAACGAGGTGAACATCTACGACATCCCGATTTCGCTCATCACGGCCCAGTACCTCGAGTACGTGGAGCTGATGGAGGAGCTGAACCTGGATATCGCCGGCGATTTCATCGTGATGGCGGCCACGCTCATCCACATCAAGTCCCGGATGCTGCTCCCGCGGCCGGATCCAAGTCAGGACGACGTCGAAGAGGATCCGCGCGACGCGCTGGTCAACCGGCTGCTGGAGTACCAGAAATACAAGGCTGCCGCCAGCCTCCTGCATGAGCGGGAGACCATGCGCAGCGCCCAGTGGCAGCTCCCGGATCAGCGCGTGGCCGAGATGGCCGGCGAGGAGTTCGAGACCGAAGTCGAGGTCGACCTGGTGAGCCTGATGGCCGCCTTCAAGGCCGTGCTCGACCGGGCGAAGCAGCGGCCGAAGGTGCCGATTCCGGGCGAACAGGTGTCGATCGAGTATCGCATCGCCCAACTGCTGTCGCGGCTGTCCGAGACGGAGGCGTGCGGGTTCGAGGACCTGTTCGTCGACGCGGACTCGAGGCGGGATCTGATTGTGACGTTCCTCGCGTTGCTGGAGATGATCCGCATGAAGCTCGTGCGGGTGTTCCAGGCGGGGACGTTCGGCGCGATCCGGGTCTACAAGCGGCCGGCGCCGGCGAGGACTTCGTAGGACGCCGGCCGGGACTCGGCCGCCTTCGCCAAGGCTACGGCGCCCAAGGGATTCGGGACTCGGCCGCCTACGCCAAGCTACGGCGCCCAAGGGATTCGGGATTCGGGATTCGGAACGGCACGACACGACACGGGAAGACGGAACCGACGCATGGCGAAACGGGAGCACACGAAGCGGGCACCCGCCCGGAAGAAGAAGGCCGCCGCCTCCGCGGATGAGCCCGTGGTGGTGGTCACCCAGACGCCTGCGGTGGATCCGCCGGCGGGCGAGGCCGGCGTCGAACCGACGCCGCCTGCCGACGAACGCGTCGCGCTGGCCGACGTCCCGGGGCTGAGGATCCGCCTCGCCGACGAGGCGACGGCCGGACCCGATGCGTCGAGCGAGCCTCCGGTCTCGCCAGAGCTCAAGGCGATCGTCGAATCGCTGATCTTCGCGTCGCCGGAGCCGCTGACGGCCAAGGCGCTGGTCAAGGTGCTGGACAGCGAGCCGAAGGAAGACGTGTTGCGGGCGCTGGATGCCCTGCGCCTCGACTACGCGCATCCTCGCGGACTGCAGCTGGTGGAGGTCGCCGGCGGGTACCAGATCGTGACCCGCACCGACCTGCACGAGTGGGTGCGCCGCTTGTTCCACGAGCGAAAGAGCACGAAGCTGTCGGTGCAGGCGCTCGAGTCGCTCGCGGTCATCGCCTACCGACAGCCCGTGACGGCGGCGGAAATCACCGAGATCCGCGGCGTGAACGCCTCGGGGGTGCTCGCGACGCTCATCGAGCGCAAGCTGGTCAAGATCGCCGGCCGCAAGGCCGTCGTCGGACGGCCGTTCCTGTACGCGACGACGCGCGAGTTCCTGATGCGCTTCGGCCTCAACGACCTTTCCGACCTCCCGAAGGTCGAGGATATGGCCGACGTGCTCGGGTTCGATCTTCAGGGGATGCTGGGCGAGCCGACCCCGAGCGACCAGATGCTGCCGCTGGACCTGCCGGAAGACGAGGCGGTGTCCACGATGGCGGAGGAGGCTGCCGCTGCGCCTGCGCCGGACTCGGAAGACGCGGCGGCTGAGGCCGCGGCTGAGGCGGTCGCGTCTCACGATCTCGAGAGGTCGGCGCCGTCGGACGAGGCGCCGTCGGACGAGGCGCCGTCGGACGAGGAGCCGTCGGACGAGGAGCCGTCGGACGGCGAGACGCTGCACTAGCGACCCGTTTCAACTCGGTCACTTCGCGCGGCGTCAGCTCGCGATGGAAGCCGACCTTCAGCGCGCCGTCGCTGATCGACCCGATGCGCACCCGCTTGAGGCGCACCACCGGGTGCCCGATGGCGTCGCACATGTTGCGCACCTGCCGTGTCTTCCCTTCGTGAATCGCAATCGATACCAGGGTCTGGTCGGCCCTCGCCCCCAGCCCGCGCTCCAGGACGCGCACCACCGCCGGCGCGGTGCGCTCACCCTGGATGCGCATGCCGCGGCGCATCCGGTCCAGGCTGTCTTCGGTGGGTTCGCCTCTCAGGCGCGCGTGGTACTCCCGTTCGACCTCGTGCTTGGGATGCAGCAGGTGCTCGGCGAGGGCCCCGTCGTTGGTGAGCAGCAGCAGGCCTTCCGAGTCGTAGTCGAGGCGGCCGACCGGGTAGACGTACTCGGTGACCTCGGGCAGCAGGTCGAGCACGGTGGGACGCCGCTCGGGATCCTTCCTCGTCGTCATGTATCCGCGGGGCTTGTTGAGCAGGATGTAGCGATGCCGGCTGGCGATGCGGATGCGCTGGCCGTCGACGCGGATGTCGTCGCGGCCGGGTTCGGCCCGCGTGCCCAGCTGGAGCACCGTGGTGCCGTTCACCGTGACGCGGCCCTGCGTGATGAGCGTCTCGGCGGCGCGCCGCGACGCGACGCCCGCCGCCGACAGGATCTTCTGAAGCCGATCGCCGGTCTGCTCGGTTGCCATCTCGTCCCTTTCCCCACGCTGCGATCGTGTCTGGCTCCGGCTGAAGCCGGAGCCCACGAGTATCACGCTGTCTGAGCCCGAGTCCCGAATCCCTTGGGCGCCGTAGCCTTGGCGAAGGCGGCCGAGCCCCGAATCCCGATCGTCCCTTACGCCCTGATGAGCGCCGCGAAGAAACTCACGAGTTTCCAGATCTCGCCGTACCCGTGCTGTTGATCCATCTCGGCGTGCGTGATGAGGTTGCTCAGCAGCGTCCGCACGCGCGTCTTGTTCCGCAGGTAGCGCTCGAGGTGGAGCGTTTCAATCGCGGGGATCACCGTGTCGTCGGTGCCGTGAAGGAGAAACACCGGGCACGAGGGCGCGGGCGAGCCTTCGGGCGACAGGGCCGGCTCCCGGCCGTCGGCGCGGACGATTGGTTCGAGCAGCGCGCCGAGCCGGTCCACGTCCCGATCGTTGACCTGCCGCATCAGCGTGCGTGACGGCTCGGGCAGCGCGTCAGCCATCCGCGCGGCCTCGGCGAAGGTGCGGCCGGCGAGGCCCTTGTCGATGAGGTCGTAGTGCCCGGCGGCGAGGTACGCCAGGATGGCGCTGCGCAGCGGCTCGACCTGGTCGGCCGGCACGACGCGATCGGCCGTGCCGAGCAGGATGATGACGACGCCGTAGTCGTGCGGCCGGCGGTAGACCTCGGCGGCCGTCGCGGCGGCTGCCGGGGGGGCGCCTTCGGGCTCGAGCGCCGGCTCCTTGCCGGTGCAGAGGAATCGCAGCACGCGCGGGAACGAACTGTAGCCGCCGAACGAGAACACGTAGTCCACCCGGCCGCGCAGGGAGGGGCGGCCGGCGGCGACCGTCGTCAGCGCCCCGGAGAAGCTGATCCCCATCATGCCGATGCGCCCGTTGCGCGCGAGGCGCCGCTGAGCGGCGAGCCAGACGGCGCTGTCCTCGATCATGTCGGTCGTGCGCGCCGTGATCGCGAAGCGCATCAGGTCCGGCGTTTCCGGCGTCAGCACCGCGATGCCGACGCTCGCGATCTCGTGGGCGAGGCCGTAGAGGCGGGGCTCGTCGATGCCCAGCATGTTCACGCCGGCCACCAGCGTGACGGCGCGGCGCACGCGGGCGGGCACGTAGAGGCGGGCGCGCAGCGCTCCGTGGCGCGAGGGCACAGTGACCATCTCGACGGTGACCGCTTCGCGTTCCCACTCGAGCGCGTCGGCGACGGGGCCGCTCATCTGGGCCATGCGGATGAAAACGGCGGCGGCGCGCGTGTAGGAGCGCAGGTACGTGGCCGAGACGGCGACGACCGCCACGAGGACCACCAGGCACGCGGCAACAGTCCGGGGACGCATGGGACCTCATGTTACACTTTCGGGCCCATGCACCTCATCATCGCCATCGATGGACCGTCGGGAGTGGGGAAGGGCACCGTCGCCCGCGTGGTCGCCAGCCAGCTGGGACTGCGCCACGTGGATACCGGCGCGATGTACCGGGCGCTGGCCTGGCGCGGCCTCCAGCTGGGCGTCGACCTGGACGACGAAGCCGCGGTGCTCGCGGTGGCGACGGCCGCCGTGTTCGACGTGCAGGGCAGCCGCGTGATCATCGACGGCCACGACGCGTCGACGGCGATTCGCACGCCGGAGATCGATCGGGCCGTGACGCGCGTGGCGCGGCTTCCGCAGGTGCGCGCGGAACTCGTCCTGCGCCAGCGCGCGATGGCGGCGGCGGAAGGCGTCGTGATGGAAGGGCGGGACATCGGGACGGTGGTGTTTCCCGACGCGCCGGTGAAGATCTACCTGGATGCCTCGCCCGAAGTGCGGGCCGCGCGGCGGGCCCACGACCCGGCCCACGAGTCGAGCCAGACCCAGGCGCTGGCCGTGATCGCCCAGGCGATGCAGCGGCGTGACGAGGCTGACCGCACGCGGGCCAACTCCCCGCTCATCATCGCGCCCGACGCGGTGGTCATCGATACGACGTCGATGCCGATCGCGGAAGTGGTTGACAGGGTGTTACTTGCGGCCTCGGTACGACGTGCCTCGGCCACCGGATGACGATAGGGATTGGGGACTAGGGATTCGGGATTGGGGGCGACGCGCTCGATGGGTGTGACCTCCCGAATCCCCAATCCCCAACCCCCAATCCCGAACCCCCGCAGTTCTTGACCCAGCCTCCTAAGTGTCGTACACTCAACTGCTTGTGGCCATTCATACTGGCCGCACAATCATCAGTCGCCGGCGCTGAACCCAAGACCGGCAATCCACGAAGTGGAGGAGGACGCGCAACGCATGGCGAACGAAGACGGCGGCAACACCCCAGACCTGGACACGCAGGCGGGACGTCCCACCGGCCAGGCCTCTGGGACTGGGCCGGTGCGATCCATCAAACCAACGGCGGGCTACCAGGAGGATATGGATCCTGCTGAGTTTGCCAGTCTGTTGGAGCTCTACGACAGCAGCTTCCGCAACATCTCGGAAGGTGAGGTCGTCAAGGGCACCGTGCTCCGGGTGACCGCATCGGAAGTGGTCGTCGATGTCGGCTACAAATCGGAAGGCATCATCCTGCTGAACGAGTTCCTGGACGAGAACGGCCAGGTCACCGTGCAGCCCGGCGACACGGTGGACGTCCTCCTCGAGCGGACGGAAGACAAGGACGGCTACGTCGTCCTCTCCCGCGAAAAAGCGGAGAAGATGAAGATCTGGGACGAGATCGAGAAGGCCTATGCGGATCGCAAGGTCGTCATCGGTCGCGTCATCGAACGGATCAAGGGCGGTCTCGCGGTGGACATCGGCGTGCGGGCGTTCCTGCCCGGCTCGCAGGTGGACGTGCGGCCGGTCCGCAACCTGGACGCGCTGAAGAACCAGGAACTGCGGATGCGCGTCATCAAGGTGAACAAGAAGCGCGGCAACATCGTGCTGTCGCGCAAGGTCCTCCTCGAGGAGGAGAACGCCGAAAAGAAGAAGTACACCCTGGCGGCGCTGGCCGAGGGCAAGGTGCTGCGCGGCGTGGTGAAGAACATCACCGATTACGGCGGCTTCATCGACCTGGGCGGCATCGACGGGCTGCTGCACATCACGGACATGTCGTGGGGCCGGGTGGGCCATCCCTCGGAGATCTTCAAGGTCAACGACGAGATCGACGTGGTGGTGCTGAAGTACGACCCGGCCACCGAGCGCGTCTCGCTGGGCCACAAGCAGCTGGTGCCGGACCCGTGGAGCAACGTGTCCGATCGGTACCCGATCGGCGCGCGCATGTCGGGCAAGGTCGTCAGCCTGACCGACTACGGCGCCTTCATTGAACTCGAGCCCGGCGTCGAGGGCCTGATCCACGTTTCCGAGATGACGTGGAGCAAGCGCGTGAAGCACCCGTCGAAAATCCTCAACCAGGGCGATTCGGTCGAGGCGATGGTGCTGGGCGTGGACCCGACCGCGCGGCGCATCTCGCTCGGCCTCAAGCAGATCGAGAGCAACCCCTGGCACGAACTGGCGTCCAAGTACCCGATCGGCGCGCGCATTGTCGGCAAGGTGCGCAACCTGACCGAGTTCGGCGCGTTCGTCGAGGTGGAGGAGGACATCGACGGCCTCATCCACATCTCGGACATGTCGTGGAGCAAGCGCATCAAGCACCCGTCGGAGGTCCTGAAAAAGGGCGACAAGGTCGAGGCGATCGTCCTCAACATCGACGCCGAGAACCAGCGCCTCTCGCTGGGCCTGAAGCAGCTCGCCACGGACATCTGGGACGAGTTCTTCTCGCAGCACCAGGTGGGCGAAACGGTCGAAGGCAAGGTCGTGCGCATGACCAACTTCGGCGCGTTCGTCGAGCTGGCGGACGGCATCGAAGGCCTGATCCACGTGTCGGAGTTCGATGATCAGCAGGCTGAGAAGGTCGAACTCGAGGTGGAGAAGTCCTACCCGATGAAGATCATCAAGCTCAGCCCGTCCGAACGGAAGATCGGGTTGAGCATCCGCGCCATGCGGGTGGAATCGGATCGCGCCGACTGGCAGACCCACAGCGAGACGACGACGGGCCGCCCGCAGGCGACGCTGGCGGATCACTTCCGGCAGCAGCAGCGGGAAGACAGCGACGAGAAATAGTTCCGTGTACGACCCGGGGGGCGGCCTGTCCGGCCGCCTCCCGGTCGGTTCTCCTTCCACGGGTCCACCATGACCAAGGCCGAACTGGTCGAAGAAGTGTCGCGCGTGTCGGACCTCACCAAGAAGCACTCCGAGGTCATCGTCGACACGGTCTTTCGCAGCATCATCGACGCCTTGCAGAAGGGCGAGAAGATCGAATTGCGGGGATTCGGCAGCTTCCGCCTGCGGAAGCGGGAGCCCCGCAAGGGCCGCAATCCCAAGACCGGCGCGCGCGTGGACGTCCCGCCGAAGCGGGTCCCGTACTTCAAGCCTGGCAAGGAACTGAAGGATCTCATCAACGCCGCCGACGCAGGGCTGCTGCCCCCGCCGGCGACGCCGGTGCCGGACGACGCGCCGCCATCGTCGTAACCGCAGTCGGGATTCGGGGTTGGGGATTCGGGATTCGGGGAGATGCAGAGCCCGTCTCATGAGTTCCGGCGTGTTGATTCTGTCTTCTGTCTTCTGAATTCTGTCTTCTGACAAGGATCCCCGTGGACCGCCTGTGGTCGCCCTGGAGGCTTCAGTACGTGACCAGCACCGGCGAAGCGCACGGCTGCGTGTTCTGTGAGGCGCAGGCGGGCGTCGAGGCCGCCCCGCTGATGGTGTTCCGCGGCCGCCAGGCGTTTGTCATCCTCAACCTGTTCCCCTATAACAGCGGCCACCTGATGGTGGTGCCCAACCGCCACATCGCCACTCTCGCGTCGGCCACCCACGACGAGCGGTGCGAGTTGATGGACCTCACGCGCGTCGCCGAACAGGCGCTGACCGAGGTCTATGCGCCCCACGGCCTCAACGTGGGCATGAATCTCGGCAGGTCCGCCGGCGCCGGCATCGTCGATCACCTGCACGTGCACGTGGTCCCGCGATGGAACGGGGACACGAATTTCATGACCGTCGTTGGCGAAGTGCGCGTCCTGCCGGAAGAACTGGCGCAGACCGCCGAGCGGTTGCGGCCTGCTTTCGCACGCTTCGCGAGCCAGGCATGATCCTCGAACTCACACCCGAGCAGCAGGCGTTCCAGCGCGCCGTCGAGGCGTTCGCGTCCGCGGTGGTGGACCCCGCTGCGGCGGGCATCGACGAGAGCGGCGATTTCCCGTGGGCGCTCCTCAAGCAGGCCGGCGAGCACGGCCTGATGGGCGTGACGGTGCCGCAGGCCTGGGGCGGCAGCGGCCGCGATTACCTCAGCTACGCGCTGGCCATCGAGGCGATCTCGCGAGCGAGCGCGACGCTGGGCGTCATCCTCGTCGTGAACAACTCGCTGGTGGGCGACGTCCTGGCGCGCTACGGGTCGGACTGGCAGAAGGACCGCTGGCTGCGGGCGCTGGCGACGGGGCAGGCCACCGGCGCCTTCGCGCTCTCCGAGGAGAACGCGGGCACCGACGCGGCCAACATCGAGATGACGGCGTCGCCGGTCGACGAGGGAAAGACCTACAGCCTGACGGGCCGCAAGGTGTGGGTGGCCGGCGCCGAGAGCGCCAACGTTGTCCTGGTGTTCGCCGCGACGCGGCCGGGCATGCGCGCGCACGGCATCACCGCGTTCCTGGTGCCGATGAGCACGCCGGGGATCGATCGCACCGCGCGGGCCGACTCGCTCGGCGTCCGGGGCCTGGGCTGCATGGATCTGACCTTCACCGACGTGCGCGTGCCGGCCGATCACACGGTGGGCGCGGTCAACGAGGGGTTCAAGCTCGCCATGTGGGCGCTCGAAGGCGGCCGCGTGGCGATTGCCGCGCAGGCGCTCGGGATCGGGCAGGCCGCCCTGGACGAGGCGCTGCGCCACGTGAAGACGCGCCACACGTTCGGCAAGCCCATCGCCGACTATCAGGCCATCCAGTTCATGCTGTCGGACATGTCGACCGAACTGGACGGCGCGCGGATGCTCACCTACAAGGCCGCCGCGCTGAAGGCCCACCAGGTGAGCATCGTGACCGAGGCCGCGCAGGCCAAGCTCGCGGCGTCGGAAGCGGCGCATCACGCCGCCGACAAGGCCATGCAGATTCTCGCGTCGGCCGGGTACCGGCGCGGGTCGAAGGTCGAGCGGCTCTTCCGCGACGCGCGCGCCACCGAAATCTACCAGGGCACGTCGGAGACCCAGCGCATGGTCATCGCCGATCACATCCTGGGGCTGCGCCGCCACAGCTGACGCCCTGGCGGCGTTGCCCGGGATTCGGGGTTGGGGATTCGGGGTTCGGGCTGGCAGAGAGGGTCAGATCCGACTGCGCTATGAACACCTGCAGTCGGCTCTGACCCTCTCGGGCGCCCTTACAGGAAGCTCCCAAGCGCCTTCCTTGCCGTCCTGTCCGGCCGCACGTCGGTCTCGATGATCACCTTCAGCGCGCGCTTGCCATCCTTCAACTCGACGACGGTGCCCGGCGCGAGCTTCGCGTGGACCTTGATGAACCCGGCGCACAGGCCGCGGATCTGCAGGTCCGCCGGCTTGTTGGGCGACGCGACGCTGTAGATCTTCCCCTCGTGCCGGCCAATCGCCATGTCGGTGGCGCAGGTCAGCACCGTCCCGATGTCGTTGCCCTGCGCGTCCTTCACCACCGCGCCATGCGTGTCGATCTTGCGCAGGTCGGTGCCGACGAAGGTCAGCGTCCAGTCTGCGTCGGCCGCCTTGTCCAGCGCCGCGGATCCGTGGAACGTCTTCGTGAACCCGTCGCCCGCCGCGTTGAACGGCAGCGCGAACGGCCACGGGTGGTGGATGAAGGTCCAGTGGCCGATGTCCTGGTGCGACAGCGGCAGTACTGCGCCGGTCCGCAGCGAATCGCGCGACGCCAGGCCGCACGCGATGAGGCCGTGGTCCTTGCCCGCGTCCATCAGCAGGTTCCACACTTTCACCGTGTGCTCGCGCCCCACGAAGATCTCGAACCCGACTTCGCCGGTGTAGCCCGACCGCGAGAGCAGCAGCGGCGTACCGTCGAGCAACTGCGCGTCGCCCGCGAACGCCGACGCCGGATCGAAGTGGCCCTTGAAGGAGAAATAGGTCATCTTCTCGAACACCCTCTCAGGCGTCTTGAGGACCTTCTGCATGATCTTCACGGCCGCCGGACCCTGGATGTCTATCTTTCCAAGGTTGTCGGTCATGTCCGTCATCCGGACGTCCAGGCTCTTGGCCTTCGCGTTCGCCTCGAGGTGCGCGGCAATCGCGCCGCCCATCCCGGCATTGACGACGACTACGTATTCCTCATCGGCGACCTTGTAGACGATGCTGTCGTCGATGGCGTGGCCGTGCTCGTCGAGGAACGCGCCGTAGACGCACTTGCCTGGCGAGATGGGGGCGTTGTCCTTGCCCACGCACGCGTGCAGGTTGCGTGTGAAGCACCACTGCAGCAGGTCGAACGCGCCTGTCCCGTGCACGCGCACCACCGCCATGTGGCTCGTGTCGAAGAGCCCGGCGTGGGTGACCACGGCCATGTGCTCGTCCTTGCTGCTGCCGTACCACACCGGCATCAGGTAGTCGCCGAACTCGACGATGTTGGCCTTCTGCGCCGCGTGCCAGTCGTACAACGGTGTCTTCTTGGTGCCCATCGGTGTGCCTTTCGCTCGGGGACGGGTCGTTCTCGTGATGGTCTGACTCGACTCCGCCTACAAGCTTAGCGCATTGCCGCGCAGGAACCTGGTCGTGTCGGCTGCCGTTCCGAGCCGTTCACGCTGACAATGCGGTCGCCGCGCTATCGAGTAGGCCGACTTGCGCCACCGCAACGCAAGGGCGCGGCGCCTGGGAGACCGTTCTGCAATCCTCTCGACGGCATCGGCGCGGAGCAGTGCCTGCTTCGCGCCGACATGCTCGATCTGCCGCACGGGACCGCCTGTCCCAGCCGACTTCACGGCGCCTTCGTGTCGGACGTGGAGCGCGCGCGGCTGACCGCGGGCCTGCGGCGCTGTAGAACATAGTGCACAGATTACGAATATCGTAATCTGTGCACTGGTATGCAGAGCCTTACCGAGCGCGTTTTCCTGCTGGCGCCAGGAGGGCTGTTCGACGAAACGGTCATTGGCAACCTGTTTCCGGACAGCACGACCGGCGCCCGCGCCCTGCTCGTGCACCGGGCTCACCAGGCGGGTGAGATTGTGCGCCTGACGCCAGGGGTATTCCTGCTCGACGCCCCCTATCGGAAATCCGAACCGCATCCGTTCGTCGTGGCGGGCGTGCTGCACTCTCCGTCCCACGTCAGCCTGGAATCCGCGCTGGCGCATCACGGCTTGATTCCGGAGGCGGTGTACCAGGTCAGCAGCGTCACCGTCGGACGCCGCCGGGAGTTCGCGACGCCCGCGGGAGTCTTCACCTTCAATCGCGTGCCGGCGAGCGCGCCCCGTGCCGCCGTGGTGGCCGAGGAGGTTGCGCGAAACGCGTGGGCGTTTATCGCGGCGCCCCTGCGCGCGATTGCCGACGCGGTCTACCTCCGCAAGGGGATCACGTGGACACGGGAGGGCCTCGGCTTCCTGACCGAATCACTCCGCATCGAGGAAGACGACCTCCAGTCGATCACGTTCGACGCGATGGGCGAGATTCTGGCCAGTATCCGAAGCCGGCGCGTTCGCGCGTACCTCGAGGGGTTGAAGGGAGCCGTCACTCATGCGGGATAAGGTGCTCGGCGCGAGACTCCGCGACTATGCCCCGGCGAACCCGATCGAGCAGGAGAACGTGTTGCAGGAACTCATGCAGCACTATGTGCTCGCCAGCCTGTCCCGTGCGGGCTTCTCCACGGAGGCCCTGTGTCACGGCGGCACCTGTCTGCGCATTGTTCATGCGATGAACCGGTTCTCGGAGGGTTTGGACTTCCTGCTCAGGCGGCCTGATCCGCACTTCCGCTGGCAGCACTATCTCGAGTCCGTGCGGAAGGACTGTGCCCAGGAGGGCATTCCGTTCGAGGTGCACGACAAGTCCC
>Ga0315283_10003534_pt1 | contig 13382 bp, 11 predicted proteins | sample YL17G09_0_MG_FD_204541 | JGI IMG/M metagenome (GOLD analysis project Ga0315283, IMG submission 204541) | Sediment microbial communities from Yellowstone Lake, YNP, Wyoming, USA - YL17G09_0 | ecosystem: Environmental > Aquatic > Freshwater > Lake > Sediment | place: USA: Wyoming | collected...
TTCCGGGCCTCGCTCTCGATCTGGACGGCCAGTTCGCGGGTCGGCGCGACGATCAGCGCGCGCGGCTTGGGTCCGTCCACCGGGCCGCGACGCAGCAGCCGCGAGAAGATCGTGATTAAAAATGCGGCGGTCTTGCCCGTCCCGGTCTGCGACTGCGCGGCCACATCCCGGCCCTGGAGCGTGAGCGGCAGCACCTTGGACTGCACCGGTGTGCACTCGGTGTAGCCGGCATCCGCGATGCCGGCCTGCACCTCGGGCGGCAGATCGTACGCGGCAAAGCGGGTCGGGTCCACGGGCGGGGTCCACGGGGGGATGGGAGGCAGGTCAGGCAGGGGGACGTGTTCGCGGGGGCCCTGGTCACGCGGGCGGCGCTCGCGGACGCGGCTCTGAGGCACCTGGTCGACGGGTTCCGCCGCGGGCGATGGGAGGGGCGCCGGATCGGCTCCGGCGCCGGTCTCCTGCTCCTGCCCGCCGCCGAGATCAGCGGCCGTCGTGGTCGGTGTCGTGTCTTCCCCGCCGGGAAAGGTGGCGTTCCCCTCCTTGGGGCTGCCGCCGCGTCGGCGCCGTCGCCGTGCCCGCTTGGGCGCGTCGGCGTCGGCTTTGGGGCTGGCGTCCCCACGGGCGCTGTCACGCGGGGGGGGAGCCTCGTGATGCCTGGGGGTGCGCTCCGCCTGGAACGGTGCGGCGGTCGCTCTCCCGGTCGCTGGTGCAGGACCCGTTGTGCCGCCTCTGCCGCGACCGCGGCCCCCGCGCCGCCGCCGCGCCGGTTTAACAGCGTCCTGGTCCGCGCTTTTCACCGCGGCATCCCCGCCGGTGACCGCGGGCTGTTCCCGACGCTTGCGATCCGCGGGGTGTTCCCCGGCCTGTCCCCCGCGCCGCCGGCTGTCCTTGTGTTCGGCGGCCGGCTTCGCAGCGGCAGGGTGGGCAGGGTTTTTCCTGGGTCCGGATCCTGCTCCTGTTTCGGCTGCAGGTTCCTTCGCTCCGAAGAGCTTCTTGAGCAGTTTTTTAATCATCGGTCGGACGTCCTTTCGGGTGTGGGCTAGAACTTCTCCGCGATATCGAAGAGCTTCTGGTATTCGCGGATCGAGTAGCGGTCAGTCATCCCGGCCAGGTAGTCGCAGATGATCCGCTCCGGTGCAGTGCCGTTGATGTGCGCGCGGAATCCGGGAGGGAGCAGATCCGGGTCGTCGACATAGGCCGAGAACAGCTCGCCGAGAACCCGTTCGGCCTTGACCTCCATGCGGCGCACCCGGTAGTGGTGGTAGAGCGTCTGGCTCAAAAAGTCCTTGAGCGCCTGGAACTGCTCCGCCATCGCCGGGCCGAAGCGGACCGCCGTCCGGGCCGCCGTCCGGGCGTCATCGGGACGGCGGATACCCAGTTCCTCCAGCGCGGCGAGCGTCGCCCCGGCGCAGTCGACGATGAGCCGGCCGATGAGGCTGCGAATCGCGCCGGCGCACAGCAGGCGCGCGGGCATCCCCGGGGCCGCTTCCTCGGCTTCCCGGTAGCACTCGTCCCACAGCGGCGCCTCCTGAAGCGAACGGAACGAGATGAGCTCCGAGGTGATGCCGTCGTCGAGGTCGTGCGCGGTGTAGGCGATCTCGTCGGCGAGATTCGCCACCTGCGCCTCGAGGGAGGGCAGCGTGCCGGGCGCATACCCGCCGGGGTCGGGGGCATCGAAGTCGGTGTGGTGCTTGGCGAGGCCTTCGCGCGCCTCCCAGGTCAGGTTGAGACCGCGAAAACCCGGGTAGCGGTGCTCGATGACCTCGACGACGCGCAGGCTCTGGCGGTTGTGCTCGAACCCCCCCCACTCGCGCATCATGCCGTCCAGAACCCGCTCCCCCGCGTGGCCGAACGGCGCGTGGCCCAGATCGTGAGCGAGCGCCACAGCCTCGATGAGGTCCTCGTTGAGGCCGAGCATTCGCGCGAGGCTGCGCCCGACCTGTGCGGTCTCGAGCGAATGGGTGAGGCGGTTTCGGTAGTGATCGCCCTCGTGGTAGACGAACACCTGGGTCTTGTACTCGAGTCGCCGGAACGACGTGGAGTGGATGATGCGGTCGCGGTCGCGCTGGAAGGCGGTGCGGTAGGGCGGCTCGGCCTCAGGGTGCTGTCGGCCCCGGCTCTCGCGGCTGAGGGAGGCGAAGGGCGCGAGCAGGAGTTCCTCGCGCTCTTCGAGGCGCTCGCGCGTGTTGAGGGCCAGCATCAGAAGCAGCCCATCTGGCAGCCGGTCACCTTGATCCGGAGCCGCTGCACGGCGCGACCGGCTTCCGCGACGGGGACGGACTGGGCCGCGGCGATGCGGAAGACGGTCGCGCATGGAATCCTCCCGGAGCGCGATGCGGCAACCAGGGCGCACTCGAGAGGCCCGACGGCAACGATCTCCCCCGGATCGCCGAGGGTGGGGCGTTCACGCTTCAACGGTGTGCGCCTCCGGCATCTTCAATTCTCCACCGGGATCGCGTCGAGTCCATAGGCCGAGTGGATAATTTCCGCCGCCCGGGCGGCATTCGACTTGTTCGGGAAACTGCCCACCCGGACACGATACAAAATCTTTCCCTTGACGGACACCATGACGATGACGGCCTCGAAACCGTTGCGCTTGACCCGGGCCGCCGTTTCCGCTGCCGCGGAGCGCTCGCTGACGGCGGCCATCTGCACGCTGAATCGTCCCTTGCCGGTGAGCTTTCTGATCTGCGCCTCCGGGTCGGATTTCGACGACGTCGCCGTCTTGGTCGCTGTCGCCGCCGTTGCTGGTGCCGCGGTTTTCCGCGGGGCGGCAACGGCTGTCACTGGAGGCGACTGGGCTTCCGGTTGCCGCGCGAGCGCTCCTTGAGCAGCAGGCGGCGCGGGTGTGAGTCCCTGCCCGGGGGGCTGGGCCTCGGGTAGCGTCACCGGCGCCGGGGGGGGGGCGACACCGCTGAGGCGGTCGTAGAATGTCAATTTGTCCGGTTGCAGGGGAGTCGCGGGGGTGACCGGTGCCGACGGCAGGGGCTGGAGGGTCTCGGTGGGTAGTGCGCTTGGCGGTGCGGCGACCTCCGGGACGCGCTCGGCAACCCGGGACCCTTCCAGGACGCCCAGACCGAAAATTACGACCGCGGCCAGCACGATTCCACCAAGCGTCAGTCCGACCCGCAGCGCGGAGGTTCCCGGATTCCCCGGTGCGTCGGCCACGCGGTCGTTCACATCTGGTCCGGGGCCGCGACGCCCATCAGGTCGAGACCATTGCGCAGCACGATACCGACTGCCCGGACGAGCGCGAGACGCGCGCGGCTTGCGGACTCGTCCTCGGTGACGACCCGGACCCGGTTGTAGTAGCCGTGAAAGGCGGCGGCCAGCGCGACCAGATAGTTCGCGAGCGGGTGCGGCTCCAAGGTCCGGGTGCACACGGCCAGAACCTCCGGGAAAGCTGCAAGTCTCTTGATCAATCCGAACTCCTCGGGAAGCTCGAGCCGGCCCAGGTCCGCACCGGTCTCATCCGCGCCCGCCGCCCCGTGCTCCTTCCGGGTGCGGAAAATGCTCGCGATGCGGGCGTGGGCGTACTGAACGTAAAAGACCGGGTTATCCGCGGTCCTGGACTTGGCAAGTTCGAGGTCAAACTCGAGGTGGCTCTCGCAGCGGCGCATGACGAAGAAAAAGCGCGCGGCGTCCGCCCCGACCTCGTCCACGACCTCGGCCAGCGTGACGAATTCCCCTTCGCGCTTGCCCATGGCCACGGCCTTGCCGCCCCGGGTCAAGGTCACCAGCTGGATCAGGCGCACTGCGAGCGCGTCCGCGGGCTGTCCGAGGGCCTGCGCGACCGCCTGCATCCGCGGGATGTACCCATGGTGGTCGGCGCCCCAGATGTCAATTACGCGCTCGAAGCCGCGACGGAACTTGTCGGCGTGGTAGAGAATGTCCGATGCGAGGTAGGTGCGGCTGCCGTCGCTCTTGACCACCACCCGGTCCTTGTCGTCGCCGAAGAATGTGGAGCGAAACCAGAGGGCTCCCTCCTGCTCGAAGATTAGGTCGTGCTCGCGCAACTGTTCCTCCACGGACTCCCAGGCGCCGGGTTGGCAGAGCGAGCGCTCGGAAAACCAGTTGTCGAAGCGCACGCCGAAGGCCTCGAGGTCCCGGCGAATCCAGCCGAGGACGGTCGCCATGGCGGCCTCCCCCAGGGTGGCCGAGGCCTCGCTGTCAGGCAAAGAGGCCAGATCCGCCCCGTGCCGCGCAACGGCTTCCCGTGCCAGATCGCGCACATAGTCGCCTTTGTAACCGTCCTCCGGGAATGCGGCCGCGGCGCCGAGCTGTTCGCGGCAGCGGGCAAGCACCGAGCGCGCCAGCGTTTCGACCTGCCTGCCGGCGTCGTTGATGTAGAACTCGCGCTGGACGTCGTGCCCGGTGGCTTCGAGGATGCGGCAGAGAATGTCGCCGACGGCCGCGCCGCGACCGTGGCCGAGGTGCAGCGGACCGGTCGGGTTGGCGCTGACGAACTCGACCTGCACGCGCGCGCCCCGACCGCTATCCGAACGGCCGTAGGCGGCGCCACCCGCAAGAACGCCAGCCAGCGTTTTCAGCCAGCGCTCCCGCCGAACCGTGAAATTGATGAAACCGGGCCCCGCGATTTCGACCTTCTCGATGAGCTCGGCGGCGGGCAGGAGGGCGGCGAGGATCGCCTGGCCGAGTTCGCGCGGCGGCACTTTCCTCCCGACGACGCGGGATGCAAGTTCCATGGCGGCGTTGCTGGTAAAATCGCCGAAGCGATCATCGCGGCAGGACTCGATCGGGGCCAGGGCGGCCGGATCCCAGGCGAAACCCTGCTCCCGGGCGACGCGTGCGACGGCAGCGCCGACGAGCGACGCGAGTTCTTCCTTCACAGGACAGCCCCCATGGTGGACGCAGTGACAATGGTCCGCAGTATAACCGTGCCGTCACCCGATGGAAAGGGGGGCATCCTGATCAACTCAACGCGCCAGAAACGGCGAGCAGCACAAGAGGCGCGGAACTGGGCTTGCCAGCGCGCGGCGCTCGTCCTACACTGTGCCCGCAAGCGCATGGACGAGAGGAACAGAATGAGAACTGTTGAGAGGAGTCCGCGGGTCGAGATTCTCGTCGCCGATGATGAGTCGAGTATCGCGGAATCGCTGCGGGCGTTCCTCGAGGGGGTCGGCTATCTGGTGTCGACGGCCGCCGACGGACTAGCGGCGCTGGCCATCTTCAGGGAGCGTCGGATGCCGCTCGTCATCAGCGACATCAACATGCCCCTTCTTGGCGGGCACGAGTTGTTGCGCGAGATCAAGGCGGTAGCCCCGGAGACCGAAGTGATCATCGTCACGGGGTTCGCCACGGTCGACGGGGCGGTCAAGGCCATCAAGGACGGGGCCTACGACTACATCATCAAGCCCTTCCGGATCGCGACCATTCAACATACGGTCGAAAAGGCGCTCAACCATCGCGCGCTCATCCTGGAAAACCTGCGGCTGCAGGAGAACTCCCTGAACGTGCTGCGGACGATGGTCAACGTGCTCGAACAGCGCGATTCCTACACAGCGGGCCACTCGCGGCGCGTCACGGGGATCGCCATGGCCATCGCCGCCCGCCTCGAGCTGTCTGAAGAGGAAATCAAGACGCTGCGGTTGGCCGGGATGATTCACGACGTCGGCAAGATCGGCATCGAGGACACCATCCTGCGCAAGCCCGGCCGACTGACCGACGAGGAGTTCGCGACGATCCGCTCCCACCCGGAGCGCGGCGTGCAGATCATCGAGCCGCTGGATTTCCTCAAGGGGGCGCTCCCGATCGTCCGGCACCACCATGAGTGCTTTGACGGCAGGGGTTATCCTGCCGGCCTCAAGGGGGAGGCGATACCGCTCGGGGCCCGGATTGTGGCGATCGCCGATACCTACGATGCGATCACCTCGTCGCGGGCCTACCGCCGGGCCCGGGGCCAGGATGCGGCTTTGTCCGAGATCGAGCGCTGCTCGGGCACCCAGTTCGACCCGGACCTGGCCAGCCTCTTCCTTGAAATCTGCCGTCCGCCGGGCGGCGGTTGCGCCCCGTTCAATATCGAGGGCGAGGGGTTATCATGACCAGCGGTGCAGGAGACGTGGAATGGCAATGACAACGCTGCAGAAGAATCTGGTGTTTTTCGGGGGGGCTCTGCTCATGGTGGGCACCCTGACGTTTCTCGCCGGGGCGAGGAAGACGCGCTATGTGCCGCAGGACGAGAACCACCCGCGGCCTCTCGCGGTCGCGCTGTGTCGCGACTGCCACGCGCCGGGCAAGATGGCGCCGCAACTGGCCAAGCACCCGCCGAAGGAGCAGTGCATGCTCTGCCACCGGGACCGGGCGGCAGGCCGCTGAAAAAGGCCCATCTGCTGCGTTGCGCTTCTCCCTGCTCCCTGTGGCGGGCACCAGCCCGTCTCAGTCGCCGGATCGTCGCGCGCCTTGCACCTGGACCTTCCTAAGCAGCCTGCTAGGTTAAGTCCATTCCTTCACGACCTTGATGGTCTCGATCGAGGTCTTGCTGATCACCATGAAAGGGAAGGAATCACCCGACCCGATGTCCTTGGCGTCCTTGAGGTTGATGAACTGCTCCATGCGGGTCAGCACCTCCGAGAGCCGCTTATCGGGGTACGGCGAGAAGAACATGCCTTCGTACTCGGCGTTGGCCGTGCGGATGCGGACCAGGTACTTGCGCGATTGCGCTCCCGACGACTCCTCTACGACTTCCTTCGGCTTCATGCCGCTCTCCTTGCGTGGTGTCAATGTCTCTCGCCTCCCCGAGCGTGATCCAAGTACTCCCGAGTCGTGATCCTACCGCCATCTCCCGCGCCTTTCAAGGGGGATGCGTCCCCGGAGACTGCCCACATCCGCGCGTAACGCGCGGATCAGGAGAGTCAGGCTTGTCACCTGGCCCGGTTTATCCGAGTCGTTGCTCATATCTGAGCGCAATGTTTTCTTCAAGCGATGCTTGACTTCTGCCGCATCGTGCTTCCTGCACGAAATCCTGCTTTTTCAGTGGTTGAAATGCCTCCTCTGCTGCTGGATCCGCGCGTACGCGCGGATCTGGGAGACTGGCATGCGTCTTGACAGGCGGGTGCCGGCGCCCCTATAAACTTCCTGAACGATCGGGGACTGCAATAATTCAGGAGGGCTCAAACGCCATGTCATCGTGGGGACTGAAAAACCGCCTAGCGCGGATCATCCGGCCGGCTACCGGGCGCACCGTCATGCTCGCCGTGGACCACGGTTACTTCCTCGGGCCGACCTCCGGCCTCGAGTCGCCGGCGGAGACGATCGCGCCACTCGCCCCATATGCCGACACGCTGATGCTCACCCGGGGCGTCCTGCGCTCTTCGGTGGACCCGCGCGTCGACGTGCCGATCGTGCTGCGCGTCTCCGGCGGCACGAGCATTCTCTCCGAGCTCTCGAACGAGGGGCTCGTCACCACGATGGAGGACGCCGTGCGGCTCAACGCCGCCGGGGTCGCGCTCTCGATCTACGTCGGTTCCCCCTACGAGCGGCAGACGCTGCTCTCGCTCGCGGCGCTGGTCGACGACGGCGAGCGGCACGGGATCCCGGTGCTCGCCGTGACGGCGGTCGGCAAGGACATGGCGCGCGACGCCCGCTACCTGGCGCTCGCGTGCCGCATCGCGGCGGAATTGGGTGCGCACTTCGTCAAGACCTACTACTGCGAAAACTTCGAGCACGTCGTGCGCACCTGCCCGGTGCCGGTCGTGATCGCCGGCGGCAAGAAGCTGCCCGAGAAGGAAGCGCTCGAGCTGGCGGCGAGCGCGGTGCGCGACGGCGCGAGCGGCGTCGACATGGGGCGCAACATCTTCCAGTCCGTAAACCCGGTGGCCATGATTCAGGCGGTTCGCGCCGTGGTGCACGGGGACGCCACCGCGGCGCAGGCGTATGAGCTCTTCAAGTCGCTGCAGAAGCCGGCGCCGAAGCAGATGCGTCCAAAAGCGCGAGTTCAAGCAAAGGCTCGCCGGAAAGCGAATTGATGAGCTGGTCCGACAAATCCCCCTGTTTCCCCCTTTGCCAAAGGGGGATGATCAACGAATCCATGCTTGTCCCCCTTTGCCAAAGGGGGATCAAGGGGGATTTCCGCGCGAGTTCCTTTACAACCCATCGGTGAAGCCAGGGATGCGGGCCGGCGTCTATTACAGCAACAGCGACCTGCGGGTCGAGGAGCGCCCGCGGCCGCTCATAGGCCCGGGCGAGATCCTCGTGCGTATCGCCGCCTCGGGCGTGTGCGGCTCGGACGTGCTGGAGTGGTACCGGATCAAGAAAGCCCCGCTGGTCCTCGGCCACGAGGTCGCTGGGACCGTGGCCGAGGTCGGCGCCGGGGTGACCGCCTGGCGGATCGGCGACCGCGTCGCGGTGACGCACCACGTCCCCTGCAACACCTGTCCGGCCTGCCTCGGCGGGCATCACACCGCCTGCACCACGCTGCACACGACGAATTTCGATCCGGGCGGCTTTGCGGAATACGTGCGGGTGCCGGCGCTGCAGACCGACCGCGGGGTGCTGCGGTTGCCCGACGAGGTTTCGTTCGACGAGGGGACCTTTGCCGAGCCGCTCGGCTGCGTCGTGCGCGCTCAGCGCCTGGCGGAGGTCGGCCCCGGCGACTCGGTACTGGTCATGGGCAGCGGCATTTCGGGGCTGCTCCACGTCGCGCTCGCCCGGGCGCTCGGCGCCGGGACGATCATGGCGACGGATATCAATCCCTGGCGCCTCGAGGCGGCGCGGCGTTTCGGTGCGGCGGCGGCTTTTTCCGCCGCAAGCGACGTTCCCGCGCAGGTGGCTGCAGCGACCGGCGGACGGCTGGCGGATCGCGTCATCGTCTGCACGGGCGCGCCGCAGGCCGTGAACCAGTCGATGCACCTGGTGGCCAGCGGCGGCACGGTGCTCTTCTTCGGCGCACCGGACCAGAACGGCGAGGCGCGCATCCCCTTTCCGGAGATCTGGCGCCGCGAGATTACGCTGCAGACATCCTACGGCGCCGCGCCGGGGGATCTCGCCATTGCCATCGAATTGATCCGCACCCGCCGCGTCCCGGTCGCGGTAATGGTGACGCACCGTTTCCCGCTGGAGGGCATCGGCGCGGCGTTTCGGGCGGTTGCGTCGGGCGGCGAGTCGATCAAGGTGATCATCAATCCCTGATTCGGGAAACTCGTCCCCGTGCGCGAGGCAGCGGGGGCGTCCCTTCGGTCGTGCGTCTTCGCCACCTACCCGTCACGGTGCCCGGAGCTCGAAGTCTCGTAACTCGCCTGCGGCTCAAACAACGAGACTTCGTCCCGGCGGGACCGCCCCGGTCACCGCGCCGGGCTTAACGGCGGCTCCGCGCATCTTCCCTCAGTGACGCCCCAGCCGCCTCGCTTCCCGTTACGGCCGCTGAAAATGGCCCGTCTGCGGCGTTGGGCTTCGCGCGTCTGCCTGCGACGTGCACTAGTACGCCTCGGCTCCACTTGTCGCCCGCCTTGCAGCCGGACCCTTTTGATCAGCCTCTCCGAGACCGTTCGGCGAAGGGGTGGCGCGGAGGGGAGGTCCGCAGCGACAGGACCCCGCAGCCTGAACGGAAAACGGGCGCTCTATGAGTCCGGAGAGTTGGGCGCGGCGGCCGGCGGCTCCGCCCGCTCGATCACTACGAGCAACTGACCCTCGCGCACCGACTCGTTGAGCCGCACGCAGACCTCGGCGATCTGGCCGTCGAACGGCGCGAGGATCGCGTTCTCCATCTTCATCGCCTCGAGGTTCGCGATTTCCTCGCCCTGGTGGACGATGTCCCCGGCACGCACCAGCCCGCGCTCAGGGTTGCCGATGCGCCAGATGTTGCCGTTCGCCGGGGCGCCGATCTGGCCCGGCCGGGTGGCCATCCTGATCTCGACCTTCTTCGCGCGCGGCGTCTCGACCGTGTAGACCTGTGTGCGGTTGTTGACCCGCACGACCACGTGAATCCGGCCCTCGTGCTCGGCTCCGACCGATACCAGTTCGATCGAGTAGGGCTTGCCCGAGAACTCGAAGTCGACGCGATCGCCGGGCCGGCGCAGCCCCGCGCGCCAGACGGCGGTCGGCAGCGCGAGCGTCGCCTCGCCGAAGCGCTCGCGGAAGGCGATGAAATCGAGTGCGTCCTTCGGGTGCATCAGCCAGAGGATGAACTCATCCTCGGTCGGGGCGCGGCCGACCTGCTCGGCGCAGGCTTGCCGCAGGGCCTCGAGGGCCTCGTCGGGGACCGACTCCAGCGGCGACTCCTCGCGGCGCGAGGCGATCCGGCGCTCGGCCTCGTCCCCGAAGGTGCTGTGGTAGACCCAGTCGGCCGGCCACCCGGCGGGGAGCCGCCCGTACGCGCCGAGGAGCATGTTCTTGAAATCCCCGGGGGCGCCACGGAAGAGGGTGAGCAGCTCTTCCCGGTCCTCCGGGTCCATCGCCGCGAAGTCCTGGCCTTTCTCCTCGACGAAGGCCGTCAGCAGCCGGATCAGGTCGGTGACACCGGCGTCGCCGCGCTCCTTGGCGTAGCGGTTCACGAGTCCGCTGCAGGTGACCCAGGTGATTTGCGAACCGGGGGTGACGTCGAAGTAGCGCACGATCCGGTTGTAGAGCGCCATGACCTCGAGGACGGCCGGCATCAGGTGCAGGAAGTCGCCCTTCTGAGCCTGCTCGAACGAACTGGGGAACGCGCCGCCGGGCATGCGGTGTCGAGTCACCGTGTGGTCGAGGCCCTTGAAGGGCGACTCGGCCCAGTCGTAGGCACCGGCCCACTCGCGCGCCTTGCGCACCGCGGCCTCGGCCTCGGAGCGCACGAGGTGCATCGGGATCCCGGACTCCTCGAGGAAGGCCTGCACGGCGAGGATCGGCGAGTGCCCGTAGAAGCGCACGAGCGAGTCCTCCTCGGCGTCGAGAATCTTCGCGCCGGCCTTGGCCGCCGCCAACAGGGCGGGCATCGCCAGGCCGTCGGTGATGTGCCGGTGGTAGCCGATGACGAGCTCCGGCCAGCGCTGGCGGATCGCGTCGATCAGCCGGCCGATGCGGGTGATGCTGCCGACGCCGGCCATGTCCTTGATGCACAGCACGATCTCGCCGGTCCCGCCGCACAGATCGACGATGTCGCGCACCACGCCGAGGTAGTAGGCGTCGGTGGCCCAGTCCGACGAGGTGAACGAGATCGTCGGCTGGAAGAGGCGGCCGCGCGCGAGCACGGTCTCGGCGACCACGCGCATGTTGCGCACGTCGTTGAGGAACGAGAAGCAGCGCCAGACGTCGATGTCGACACGCGCGACGACGTGCTCGATGACCCGCTTCGGGTAGGGGCGGTAGCCGAAGAGGTTCGTCTCGCGGATCAGCGTCTGCAGCAGCACGCTCGGCATCAGTTCGCGGAAACGAGCGATCTCCTCGAACGGGCTCTCGCGCCGGTTCATGATGCCGACGTGCCAGCGCGCGCCGCCGTGGCACTCCGCGGAGAACAGGCCCATGCGCTCGTAGTGCGGCGCGAGCGTCGCCAGGTCGCGCAGCCGCAGCCGGTTCTTGAAGTCGGACTGACCGGCGTCGCGCATGCCGACCGACGTGATCGCGACGCCGGGCAGCGCGCGCACGGCGTCGACGATCGCGCGCGGGGACATGCCGGGGCGCACGAAGACCGGCGTCGCGGTTGCCGCGGCCGGCGTCGCCGGCCTGGCCGGGGCGCGCCGCTTAGCGCTCACATCCACCCCCGCGGGCCGAGCGCGGTGATCTCGGCGACGTAGCGCGCGACCTTCAGGACTTCGTCCTCGGGGATGCGCTCACGGAAAGTCGCGACCAGTTCGGCGAGGTGCTCCTCGATGAAGCGCGTCGAGAACTCCCCGGCCACGAACGCCGGGTGGCGGATGATCGAGAGCAGCAGCGGCTGCAGCGTCTTGACCCCCTCGACGCGCAGGTTGCGCCCGAGACAGCGGTCCATGACGCTGATGGCGTCCGCGCGGTCCTTGCCGGCGGAGATCACGAGCATCAGCAGCGAGTCGTAGTATGGCGGCACGTCCGCCCCCTCGTAGACCCCGGAGGCGACGCGGACGTTCGGCCCCTGCGGCACGAAGAGCCGCGAGATGTTGCCGAAGGACGGGTTGAAGCTGCGCGGGTCCTCGGCGTTGAGCCGCACCTCGAGCGCCCAGCGGTTGGGCCGGATCTCCTCCTGGCGGAAGGGTAGCGGCTTGCCCTCGGCGACATCCAACATCAGGCTGACGATGTCGACGCCGGTGATCAACTCGGTGATCCCGTGCTCGACCTGCAGCCGGGTGTTCACCTCGAGGAAGTAGAAGCGCCGGGTCTCGGAGTCGAAGAGGAACTCCACGGTGCCGGCCGAGGCGTAGCCGATCTCGCGCATCAGGCGCACCGCCGTGGCGCAGATCTCCTCGCGCAGTTTCGTGTCGAGGGTGGGAGAGGGCGCCTCCTCGACGATCTTCTGATGGCGCCGCTGGATGGTGCACTCGCGCTCGTAGAGGTGCACGACGTTGCCGTGGGCGTCCGCGATGATCTGGACCTCGATGTGCCGCCCGCGTTCGACATACTTCTCGGCCAGCACCGTCTCGCTGCCGAAGAACTTCTTCGCCTCGGAGCGCGCCTGGCCGATCGCCATGTGCAGGTGCGCGTCGTGCTCGACCTTGACCATGCCGCGCCCGCCGCCGCCGCCGGCCGCCTTGAGCATGACCGGGAACGCGACGTTCTCCTCGCGCATCCAGCGGCGCACCTGTTCGGCTTCGGTGACGTGGTCGATTCCCGGAATCACCGGGACGTTGGCCGCGCGGGCGATCTGCTTGGCCTCGATCTTGTCGCCGAGGCGCCCGATCACCTCTGGCGGCGGTCCGATCCAGGTCAGGCCGGCGTCGATGACGCGACGGGCGAACGCGGCGTTTTCCGCGAGGAAACCCCAGCCGGCGTGAACGGCGTCCGCCTTGCTGCGCAGCGCCGCGTCGATGATGCGGTCCATGTTCAGATAGGATTCGACGGGCGGGGCCTCGCCGATGTGCACGGCGGCGTCCGCCATCGTGACGTGGTGCGCCAGGCGATCGGGGGTGGAGTAGACCGCGGTCGAACGGATCTTGCGGTCGCGGCAGGTGTGCATGATCCGCACCGCGGGGACGCCTCGGTTGGCGACGAGGATGTTGTCTATTTTACGCTCCGCCATGGCCCTGCCGTCCCCTCCCGTTCCCCTTGCGGCGCGCGTCTCATCCACCGCGGTGGCGGGCATTTTCTCCGGGAGAGGGGGTTTCGTCAAGCGCCGCCCGCGACCGGCAACAAAAAAACCGGCTCATCCAGCCGGGTGCTGGTTGAGCCGGAAGACGACAATCTGCCTGCCGTTGCCCTGCTTCAGGAAAAGCCTAGAACCTCTCTCTCAAGCCCACGCCGAAGCGGCCGAATTTGTCCGAGTC
>Ga0315283_10003535_pt1 | contig 13380 bp, 11 predicted proteins | sample YL17G09_0_MG_FD_204541 | JGI IMG/M metagenome (GOLD analysis project Ga0315283, IMG submission 204541) | Sediment microbial communities from Yellowstone Lake, YNP, Wyoming, USA - YL17G09_0 | ecosystem: Environmental > Aquatic > Freshwater > Lake > Sediment | place: USA: Wyoming | collected...
ACGACGTGTTGTCGCGCGTCACGGCTTCGTCGTAGCGTTCGTCGGACCAGTCGCCGTTCAACGTCAGCGTGGTCAGGGGGGTCAATGAGTATCGCAGCGTGGCGCCGGCGGCTGTGACCTTCTTGTTGAACTGCTCCGCCAGCGTCGATCCGAGGAACGTCTCGTCGCCGATGTAACGAAACTGCACATACCGGCCGTAGAGGTCGATGCCGGTCCTGCCCGACAACCGGGTCACCACGCCGCCTTGTCCGGCGGTTTCGGTGTGGCGGGCGCGGGCGTCGATTTCGTAACCCACGCGGTCGTTCGTATTGAGGTACGACCCTCCGATGTAGGGTTTGAACCTGGAGAGCGGGACTTCGAAATTCAGGCTGTGGCTCTGGTTGAAGCCGCCTTGAGTCTTGTAGGTCGCCCAGTACGCATACGAGAAGTCATCCTTCCCGTTGAGGCGCGCCCGGCCGAGGCGCATCCACCAGTCGATCGTGCCCGCGGGCGTGACGGCGAAGTCCTTCAGTTTGTTGTCTGCGGTGTTGAAGACGTTCGTATCCCAGCCGAGTTGCCGAAGCGAGACCGTCGGCGTGAACGCGATCGGGCCGATGCGCACGCGCGCCTTCTCCCACGGGTCGGGCTCGCCCAGTTGCGCGCGCGCCGCGGACGGCGCGAGCAGCAGCAGAGCGAGCGCCAGGAGCGCCGTGAGCGGGGGATGCAGGATCCTCATCGGTACCTTCACGTCAGGAGCCGGATTTCTTGTCGGGTTCGGCCGGCGCCGCCGCAAGCCCCTTGTCTATGGCATGCAGATCGGGCGGCGGCGCGTTGGGCTCGCGCACGTCGCCGAGGTCGGCCGGCGCCAGCGTCTCGGTCCCCCAGCCGCGCCAGCCGCAGGCATGACAGCGGTGCAGCCGCTTCATGGAAAACTGGCGGCGCAGCTTCTCGGTGAACGTCTTCGTGCGCGAGCGGTGGACCCGGATCGATCCGCACTTCGGACACTTGTCCATAGCGGACTAGTCTACACGTTTGACAGGGTGTGTGGAGGGTCGCTACGCTCGCCGTTACGCTCGCCGCACGAGGAACCGGCCGACCATGACCGATCGCGTTCTTACCCAGACCCAGGCCGTGGACTGGCGCCAGGCGCACGCGCGCGCGGGCCGGCGCGTGGTGTTCACCAACGGCGTCTTCGACATCCTCCATCCCGGCCACGTCCGCTACCTCACCGAGGCGCGGCGCCAGGGAGATGCCCTGATTGTCGCCATCAACTCCGACCGGTCCGTCGGCGCCATCAAGGGGCCGTCACGCCCCGTCCATCCCGAGGCCGAGCGCGCCGAAGTCATCACCGCCCTCGCCTGCGTCGACGCGGCGGTCGTCTTCGACGAGGACACGCCGTGGGCCATCATCAACGCCATCCAGCCCGACGTGCTCGTCAAAGGCGCCGACTGGCCCGCCGACCAGATTGTCGGCCGCGACATCGTCGAGGCCCGCGGCGGCGTGGTGGTGCGCGTCAAGGTGGAGGAGGGGCACTCCACGACCGGGATTATCGGGAGGGTGAAGGGGGCATGATCGGCAGGCCAGGCTCAACCCGCTCTGCCGTGCCCTCTTTTCGCGTTTTTAGTGGACCGGGCCCAGCCCGGTCCACCGAAAACTGGAAAACGGGATCCCCCGTGCGAGACCGGTCTCCGTGCACAAGAGGGCCCCGTGCGAAATCAATCCGGGTTTGATTTCGCCCGCGAGGCCGGGTCGACGATTCGCTGGTACAATTGCGTTTGGTTCAACTAAATGCAATACTAGTGGCGTGACTGCGCGTCCTTTCTGGCACGCCCGAATCAACCGCGCCTGGGAGCGCCGGTCCATCGTCTGGCTGATGGGAGTCCGGCGTGTCGGCAAGACGACGCTCGCCCGGTCTCTGCCCGATGCCGAGTACTTCGATTGCGAATTGCCGCGCACGCGCGACCTGCTCGACGACCCGGAATCGTTTCTCGCAGCCCGCCCGGGCCGGACTGTCGTGCTCGACGAGATCCACCGGCTCGCCAACCCCGCGGAGTTCCTGAAGATCGCCGCGGACCACGCGCCGGGCGTCCGCGTGCTCGCCACCGGATCCTCGACGCTTGGCGCGTCGGCCCGCTTTCGCGACACCCTGACCGGCCGCAAGACCGAGGTGTGGCTCACCCCGATGACGTCAGCCGATCTGGCGGATTTTGCGGGAGCCAATCACGAGCGCACACCAATTGGCGGCGACCCGCTCAGGCAGCGCCTCTTGCGCGGTGGCCTTCCGGAGTTCTACCTCGCGCCCGCGCTTCCGGAGCGCGACTATCAGGAGTGGATCGACGCGTACTGGGCGCGCGACATTCTGGAGCTGTTTCGACTCGAGCGGCGGCACGCGTTCAGGAAACTACTCGAACTCCTCCTCGTGCACAGCGGCGGGATCTTCGAAGCGACGCGGTATGCCAAGCCTTGCGAAGTCAGCCGGACGACCATTGCCAACTACCTGGCCGTGCTCGAGGCGACCTTCGCGGTGCACGTGGTGCGGCCGTTCGCCGAGGGCGGGCGCGCGGAGATCGTCTCGGCGCCGCGCGTCTATGGATTCGACACGGGTTTTGTCTGCCACCAGCGCGGTTGGACCGACCTGCGGAATGACGACCTCGGCAACCTGTGGGAGCACCTCGTCCTCAACGAGCTGCACGCACACCTGGGCCGCGATCCTGTGCGCTACTGGCGAACGAAGCACGGCAACGAAGTCGATTTTGTGGTGGTCCGACGCGGCCAGCCGCCCGTCACCATCGAATGCAAGTGGACGGCGCGCGAGTTCGATGCTGCCGGGTTGAGGGTCTTCCGGGCCGCCTATCCCACAGGCCCCAACTTCGTGGTGGCGGCCGACGTGTCGCCAGGGCAGCCCTACGAGCGCGGGGTTGGGGCGCAGCGCGTCCGGTTCGTTGCCCTCGCGGATCTGGCACGCGAGCTCGACGCCTCAGCAAAAATACTCCCGGAGTAGTTTCCAGCGGGAGCCGAGCTGCCAAGCACTGAAACAACTCCGGGAGTATTTATTCGCCGGGGGCGTGAAGCTTGCGGAGGGCCGTCACATCCGCGGTCTGGGCCTGGCGGGCACGCCGACGGCTGTCTCGTCGGCCGGCACGTCGCGCAGCACGACACCGCCTGCGCCGACGGTCGCCCACGAGCCGACCCGTCTCATCGGGATGACACAGCATCCGGTACACAGGAATGCCCCAACTTCCAGGTGCACCCCTCCCGCCACGTGCACGCCCGGCGCGACGTGGACGAAGTCGTCCAGGATGCAGTCGTGGTCGACCGACGCCGCCGTATTCACGATCACGTGCCGGCCCACCGACGCGCCCGGCTGGAGAATCGCGCCCGCGAAGATCACCGAGCCCTCACCGACCGTCACTGACGGGTGGACGATGGCCGACGGATGCACAACGGTCCCGAACGCGCAGGTCAGGCGATGCACCACCGCTTCGCGCACACGGTTGGTGCCGATCCCAACGACAACCAGCGCGCGTGCGGGGATCAGCTCGTTCCCGATCGGGCCCTCGACGCGGTGTCCGAGCACGTCCGCGCCATGTCGTGCCTGGTCGTCGTCTAGCACCCTGATCACGTGCCCGCCCATGGCTTCGATGGTGGCGATGACCACCTTGGCCTGTCCGCCCGATCCGCACACGACGTAGCCAGCGTTATGGGTCATGGTTGCTCCGCCCGTCGCGGACCCGACATAAATACTCCCGGAGTGATTCTCTGAATAAATACTCCCGGAGTTGTTTTCCCGCCAGCACGAGATATTCCCACAAGACGCGGCGATCGTCCCCGCGAATCGTCTCAGCCCCCCATCCCAGCCCCTCACCACCCCGTGGCCCGCACGCGCAATCGGCGGGGGCACCCGAATGCCCAGCGCGGAAGCGACCGTGAAACTTGAGCGACACGCGCACAAACTTCACGTCTCGCCAGTTCAAGTCGAACCGTGCGGCGAAACAACTCCGGGGGATGTCTGGTGTGTTAAGTGATAATTCTATTGACACATTGTGTTGACGATGCGACAATTCACGTGTGATTATCCGCAACATAAGATCATCGCTCAGAAAGAGCGCGCAGACGTTCCCGATCGTCACGGTCACCGGGCCGCGCCAGGCTGGCAAGACCACGCTCTGTCGGGCGACGTTTCCCGACAAGCCCTACGTGTCGCTGGAGCCCCCTGACATCCGGCAGTTCGCGCTGGATGACCCTCGCGGGTTCCTGGACCGCTACCGCGACGGCGCCATCCTCGACGAGGTGCAGCGGGCTCCCGACCTTGTGTCGTACCTCCAGGTGGAGGTCGACGCGCGTCCGGAGCCTGGCCGCTTCGTCCTGACAGGCTCCGCCAATCTCAGCCTGATCCACACCGTCAGCCAGTCGCTCGCGGGACGCACCGCCATGCTGACGCTGTTGCCGTTGACCCTCGACGAGGTGCGCCGCTTCGGCGACATGCCGAACGACCTCGACGAGCTGCTCTGGCGAGGCTCGTCGCCAGCGGTCTTCGACCGGCGCGTCGATCCGGGTGAGTGGTACGCCAGCTACGTCGCCACCTACGTCGAGCGGGACGTGCGCAGCCTGCTCAACATCGGGAACCTCGCCGCGTTCCAGCGGTTCGTCGGGTTGTGCGCGGGCCGCACGAGCCAGTTGCTCAACCTGTCGTCGCTTGGCGCCGACACGGGCATCCGGCACGCGACCGCGGGCGCGTGGATCTCGGTGCTCGAGGCCAGCTACCTCGCCTGGCGGCTTCAGCCGCTGCACGCCAACGTGACCTCGCGTCTGGTGAAGACGCCGAAACTGCACTTCTTCGACACGGGACTGGTGTGCTACCTGCTGGGGATCCGAAGCGCCGACCACCTGCGCCACCATCCGCTCCGCGGGTTCATCTTCGAAACGTGGGTCGCGGCCGAGATCCACAAGGCACGACTCAACGCCGGCCAGCCGCCATCACTCAGCTTCTTTCGAGATGGGCGCGGACGCGAAGTCGACGTGGTGGTGGATCGCGGGGACAGGTTCCTGGCCGTCGAAGCGAAGTCTGGCGCGACCATCCCCGCCGACATCTTCGAGGGGATGCAGGCATTCGACGACATCGCGAAGGTCGCATGGCCGGAGCATGGCGTGGACCACTGCGTGATCTACGGGGGCAACGACGCGCAGGCGCGCTCCTACGCGGCTATCCTGCCGTGGGGGGACGTCTGCGCGAAATCACTCCGGGAGTAATTATCGCGCGTAGCAAAGCTCAGCCCCCGCCAGAGGAACTCACCCATCAATTCACCCAGCTTGACCACGTCCCCCGACGATGGCATCGTCGCAACGTGGCCGCCGAAATGACCCGGGCCGGCGACTCCCTGCGGGCGGCGAGCGCGGCGCGGTGCCGTGCGGCGACGTTGGTGCGGGCGAGCGCCTACGCGAGCAGCCGCTCGAGCTGCGCGACAATCCGCTCGGCGGCCTTGCCGTCCCACTTCTCGGGCACGCGGCCCTGCTTCCAGCGCCCGTCCATCAGGCGTTCGAGCGCGGGCGGCAGGGCGGCCGGGTCGGTCCCGATGAGTTCGTTGGTCCCCATCGTCACCGTCTCGGGCCGCTCCGTGCTGTCGCGCAGCGTGAGGCACGGCACACCCATCACCGTGGTTTCCTCCGTCACGCCCCCCGAGTCGGTGATCACGCCCTTGGCGTGCTTCACCAGGTAGTTGAACTCCAGGTAGCCCTGCGGATCGACGTAGTGGATGCGCGGGAGTGTGCCCTGCGAGCGGCCTTCAAGCCTCACTTCGAGTTCGCGCAGCGACTTGGCCGTTCGCGGGTGAACCGGAAAGACGACGGGGATGCCGCGCGTGTGTTCGACGATGGTATGGAGCAGCGCGAGCAGGTGCTGCTCACCATCCACGTTGTTGGGCCGGTGGAGCGTGACGACGCAGTAGCCGCCGGGCTGGAGGCCGAGCGCATCCCAGAAGTCGGGCGGGCGCAGCCGCGGCATGTGCTTCAGCAGCGTGTCGATCATGACGTTGCCGACGAAGAAGATCTGATCCGCCGCGACGCCCGCGCGCTGCAGGTTCTCGCCCGCCGACGCGGAGGTCGTGAAGAACCAGTTGGTGATCGAGTCCGTCACCACGCGGTTGATCTCCTCGGGCATCGTCCAGTCGCCCGATCGCAGGCCGCCCTCGACGTGCGCCACCGGGACGCCGAGCTTGCGCGCCGCAATTGCGCACGCCATGGTCGACGTCACGTCGCCGACAACCAGGCAGAGATCGGCGCGGCGGTCGAGCAGGACGCGCTCGTAGCCCACCATGATGCCGGCGGCTTGCTCGGCCTGCGTGCCCGAGCCGACCTCGAGATTCAGATGCGGCTCAGGGATGCCGAGTTGCTCGAAGAACGAGGCCGACATGGCGCGGTCGTAGTGCTGGCCGGTGTGGATCAGGCGGTAGTCGAGGGTGACGGTGGGCGCGGCGCCAGCGCGGCGGCCGTGCGCGGTGGCGTCCGCCGTCGCGCGCGAGCGAGCGGCCGCGATGGCGTCGATGATGGGCGCCACCTTCATGAAGTTCGGCCGCGCGCCGGCGATGAGGTCGATGAGCTTCGTCATACGCGAAAACCTATCCCGGAGTGATTGCCTCGCTACCGGCCGCGCTACCGGCCGCGCTACCGGCTGCGCTCCCGGCTGCGCTGGCGGACGAGCGCGCGGGCGGGGGCGCCCTCGGCGCCGACCAGCTTGAGCGGCAGGCAGATCAGGTCGACCGGGCCGGGCCGGACCCGGCCCAGCATCAGCCCCTCGATAATCCAGATGCCCGCGCAAAGCAGCGCGAGGTGCGTTTCGGGGCCGTCCTTCTTATAGCCGCCCACCGACAGGTAGTCCACGCCCACCGTGCGGACGCGCCTGGCGGCCAGCCAGCGCGCGGCGTCGGCCGAGATGTAGACGAAATCCTCTACAAATTCGTCGGTCGCCCAGGCGCGCGTGGAGTTGCGCGTCCTGAAGAGCAGGCGCTCGCCCGCGCGGATGCGATGCGGTTCCAGGTGCGCGGGCCGGATGGCGCCGCGCGCCGTGATGTCGAGGACGCGCGCGCGGCCCATCACGGCGTCCAGCGGCAGCGCGTCCATGGTGGCGCCGCCGCGGACGAAATGCGCCGGCGCGTCCATGTGCGTGCCGGTGTGCGCGCCCATGTCGAGGGCGGTGAGGGTGCAGTTGTCGCCGCGATCGAGGTGCTTGACCTGCGTGATGGACGCGGCCGGCTCGCCTGGCCAGTGGACCATGCCGGACTTGAGCGGAACGGAGACGTCTATCCAGGGGGATGGCACAGCAACCTCCAACCTTGGGGCCCGTGGCAAATCCTGCCACAACGCAGGCCCGCGCGCATTGAAGATCCTGCCACGGACAGCGGGGCGCTGGCGAGGGGGCCTGCGGGTGCGGGCGCGCGCGGGAAGGCGCAAGAGGTCGCGGGCGAGGCCGAAAACGCTGGCCAGATCGTGCGTGCGCGCGCGGGAGGGCCCCGGGGCGCGCCGCTGGAACGCTCGGCGGCACGCGCAGTGCATGGGGTGGATGGCAGGAGGCCACCATGCCTGTCGTCAACATGCACGAAGCGAAGACACACCTGGCGGAACTCGTGCGCCGGGTGCAGCAGGGAGAGACGTTCATCATCGCCCGCGCCGGCCGGCCGATGGCCCAACTGATTCGCCTGGGCGGGTCGCCGCTGCCCCGGCGACCGGGGAGCCTGGCGGGCGTCATCAGGATGGACGAGGAGGTGGGGATGCCCGCGCCGGCGCAGATTCACCGGCCGGCGGCGCGAGGGCTGCGCGTCGTGGCGACGGGCGGACCGCAGCGCGCGCTGCGCGTTGTGGCGACGCCGAAGCGGGCGCTGCGGGCGCGTTCGGGGGGGCGGCGATGAACGAGTGGCTCCTCGACACCGGCGTCCTGCTCTGGTGGCTGGCCGCAGATCCGCGGCTGTCGTTCATCGTGCGCACGCGCATCACCCAGTCGGCGCGCCGCATCTTCGTGAGCGTTGCGACGGCCTGGGAGGTGGCCTCGCTGGCGCGGCAGGGGCGGCTCGATTTAGGAGAGCCTCCCGAAATCTGCCTCCCCCGCGAGATCGCCCTCCACCGGTTCCTCTGGCTCCCGCTCGAGGCCCGCCACGTCCTGCGTGCGCAGGCGTTGCCGCGTGAAGGGCGCGACGGACGCGACGCGCTCGACCCGTACGACCGGCTCCTGGTGGCCCAGGCTGCCCTGGATGGCCTCAGCATCGTGACGACCGATGTTCGCCTCGCCACGCACGGCGTCGCGATTGTGGAGGCGCTGGAGCGGGCGGTTCCCGCGCGCGCGAAGCGGCCGCGGGTCGGGCGCGGACTCGGGCCAGAGCGGCCGATCCGGATGGGCGGGCCGGAGGGCAATGTCAGGTCCACACCGCGACCCGTCCGGCGATCTGGCGACGACCTCGAGGGCGAGGAGGAGGCGGATCCGGCCGAGCCGCGCACGCGGGAGAACCCGTCGGGCGCGCCTGGCGCCGGCGAGGCGCCCGTGCCCGGGGCCGAGTCCGAGCCCGCACCGGGGGTTGACGCCGAGCCCGAGCCCTTCGCGGGGCCGGGCGGTGCGGCCTGGCCGGGCGGCACGACCGACATCGTGACGCTCCGGCCCATCCCGCGCTGGAACGCATTCCCCTGGGGCGGGACGTTCAGCGGGCGAGGGGAGCGAGAGGAACGAGGGGACGAAGGCGAGCGAGGGGAACGAGGGGACGAAGGCGAGCGAGGGGAACGATGACGCGGCCGGCGAGGACGATGCTACGATGGTCCAGGGGCCAGAAGACCGTCGCGGCAGTTCAGGAGGCAAAGCGATGATCCCCGCACTCCTCATGCTCTCAGGTATTACGGTCGTTGTTTGGATCGGATACTGGCTGCACCTTCGGGCAGAGCGCGAGGCCAGGCTGGAGCGCAAGGCCCGTCACTCGCATCAGTAGATCAGGCTCAACCTCCACGGCCGTAACTCCTTTTTCGCGTTTTGAGTGGACCGGGCTGGGCCCGGTCAACAGAAATTGGAAAAAGAGATCCCCGAACAGCAGCAAGTTCCGAGCGAGTCCGATCCGTGGCGCAAGCGCACCGAACGCGAAGCGCGCGACCGTGACGGCTACTTGCGCAGCCCGGACGGCACCAACGATCTCGAGTCCGTCTCCCTCCCCGTTACCGGGATGACCTGCGCGGCCTGCGCAGCAAACATCGACCGCGCCCTGAGGAAACTGCCGGGCGTCGCCCAGACGGGCGTCAACTACGCCACCAACCGCGCGACGCTCACCTTCGATCCTTCCGTCCTCACCATCCCGGCCATCGTCGAGGCCATCAGGGACGTGGGGTACGACGTGGTGGCGGCGACCCCAAATCAATCCGGGATTAACTATTCGGGAGGCCCGGACCTCGGGGAGACCGAGGCCGCCGAAGACCGCATCCACGCGGCTGAGGCCGCGCGCCTGCGCCGCCGCCTCCTCGTGAGCATCGTCTTCGGCCTGCCGGTGATCGTGCTGGGCATGGCGCACCTCACCGTCCCCGGCACGAACTGGATCCAGTTGGCGCTGTGCGCCCCCGTGATCTTCTACGCGGGCTGGCCGTTCTACCGCGGCGCGTGGAAGAGCCTGCGCCACGCGACCGCCGACATGAACACGCTGGTCGCCGTCGGCACGGGCGCGGCCTTTCTCTACTCGCTGGCCGCTACGATTGCGCCCGCGCTGGTTTCGACCGCCGCGCACGCCAGCACCTCAATCGATCCACACGTCGCCGCGGGCCACGCGGCAGACATCGCGGGCCACGCGGCCGACATCGCAGGCCACGCGGCCGACATCGTGAGCCACGTGCCTGCGCCGGTCTACTACGAGACGGCGGTGGTCATCATCGCCCTCGTCCTGGTGGGCAAACTGCTCGAGGCGCGCGCCCGCAGCCGTTCGTCGGAAGCCATCACGCGACTGATCGGTCTCCAGCCGCGCATCGCCCGCATCGTGCGCGACGGCATCGAGCTCGACGTGCCGACGCGCGACGTCATCCTCGGCGACATCGTCATCGTGCGTCCGGGCGAGCGAATCCCGGTGGATGGCGAGATTGTCGAGGGCGCGTCCGCGATCGACGAATCGATGCTGACGGGCGAGTCGCTCCCGGTCGAGAAGACCGCGGGCTCGATGGTGTTCGGCGCGACGATGAATACGACGGGCGCGCTGCGATTCACGGCGACGCGGGTCGGCGCGGACACCGCGCTGCAGCAGATCGTGCGCCTGGTGCGCGAGGCCCAGTCGCGCCGCGCGCCGATCGCACGCATGGCGGATGTCATCTCGGGCTGGTTCACGCCGGCGGTGATCGTCATCGCCGCGATCACGTTCGTCGCGTGGTTCGCGCTCGCGCCGGTCGAGTCGCGATTGTCGATGGCGATGATGAGCGCGGTGGCGGTGCTCATCATGGCGTGCCCGTGCGCGATGGGCCTGGCCACGCCGACCGCGATTCTGGTGGGCACGGGCACGGGTGCGGAACTGGGCATGCTGATTCGCGGCGGGGACATCCTGGAGCGCGCGGGCGCGATCACCACCGTGGTGCTCGACAAGACGGGGACGATCACGACAGGGCGGCTCGGAGTGACGGACGTCATCGCCACCAGTCAACATCCAGAAGTCCCGCCTTCGCCAGCATCGACAACAACTGGCTTCGGCGAGGCAGGCAGAAGTCCGAAGGCAGAATACGGAAGACGAAACTCGGAGACTGAGGCGCCCTTCGCTGGCACGCCTGACTCCGAAACGCCGCTGGGCGCGCACAACCCCGAGATGGCCGCGCGGTTGGTTGAGTCCGAGTTGCTCGGACTCGCAGCGTCGGTGGAACAATTGTCGGAGCACCCGATCGCCGCCGCCATCGTCCGCGCCGCGAAGGAGCGGAACGTCCGCCTGAAGACGGCGACGGCGTTCCAAGCGGTGCCGGGCCGCGGTGTGCGTGCGACGGTCGATGAGCGCGTGGTGTTCGTGGGCAGTGTGGCGTTTCTCGCGGAGGCCGGGATTGAGACGTCCGCGCTCGCGCACGACGCCGCGCGCCTGGCGGCGACCGGACGAACGCTGATGTGGATCGGGATCTTGGAGCCGGCTGAAGCCGGCTCTCACGAGGGACATGCGGACGATCGGAACCATTCGTGGGTGCTGGCTTCAGCCAGCGCCAGTCAGCGAAGTCTCCGTGGGCTGATCGCCCTGGCCGACACCCCGCGCCCCGAAGCCGCCGCGGCCATCGCGCGCCTGCATGCGATGGGCCTCGAGGTGGTGATGCTCACGGGGGATAACCGTCCGACCGCCGAGGCCATCGCGAAGCAGGTGGCGCCGGGCGGCGAGATCGCGCGGATTGTCGCGGGCGTGTTGCCGGACCGCAAGACCGACGAGGTGAAAGCGCTCCAGGGCGCGGGCGCGGTGGTGGCGATGGTGGGCGACGGCATCAACGACGCGCCGGCGCTGGCCCAGGCCGACGTCGGGATCGCGATGGGCTCGGGCACCGACGTGGCGCTCGAGGTGGCCGACATCGCGCTGCTGCGCGCGGACCTGAACGGCGTGGCCGACGCCATCCTGCTGTCGCGCCGGACGATGCGCGTGATCCGGCAGAATCTGTTCTGGGCGTTCTTCTACAACGTGCTCGGGATTCCGCTTGCGGCCGGCCTGCTCTACCCGTGGACTGGCTGGCAACTCAGCCCGATGATTGCCGCAGCCGCGATGTCGTTCTCATCGGTGTCGGTGGTGACCAACAGCCTGCGGCTCAAGCGAGGCTGAGGCGCAAGACCTCTCTCGGAGTTGTTTCCGCCACGCACGCCGCACGCGCGCTTGCGGTACACTTAAAGGATCGCGCTCGGCGCCCATCGCGCTTGTCGCGCTGCGCCGTACGCCGCGCGCGAGGCGGACCGGGTCCTGACGTATGCCGAGTCTCAAGCTCCAGGAGTTGCTCCGGTCCGCACGTACGCGCGCGGGTTTCGCCTCTAGAGCGAAAGCGACCGGACCGGGCCCGACTGGGCCCGCCACAGGACTAAGTCCGACGACCGGGCCCGCTGGACCGGGCTGGGCCGGACTCAGCCCTGCCGCCAAAGCCTTCTTCATTGCCTCCGCCGCCACCGCCGACCCGCGCCGCGACGTCGTCTTTTGCGTGGTGCCCGCCGACCGCGACGTCGAACAGATGGTGGCCGACGTCCGCTTCTTCCTTGGCGGACTCGAGGGCGCCTCCGCCGCCGAACTCGAACACGTCGTCTTTGCGCTGCCGTCGCAGGAGGTCGATCCGTACCGCGGCCTCACGCCTCATCTGCGCATCTCGTCAGCCCGCGCGCGCGCCTTGCACGCCCTTGCCGCCGGCCACGGCCGCATCGTCATCGCCTCGGCCACCGCGCTCCTTCCGCGCGTGACCTCTCCCGCGCGCTTGACCGGCCTCGTGCTGGATCTCAAGCCGGGCGCCGATATCGACACACAGCACGTCGCGGAACTGCTGACCGACGCCGGCTTCACGCGCGAAGATCCGGTCGACGAGCACGGCGAGTTCTGCATCCGCGGCGGCGTGATCGACATCTTCCCGGCGGGCGACGACCTGCCCGCCCGCATTGAACTCATCGGCGACACCATCGAGGCCATCCGGCGATTCGACCCGGACACGCAGCGATCGACTGAGACCATCGACGCGCTCCGGATCGTGCCGCTGCGCGACACGGACATCGAGTTCGCGCCCGAGAGCGAGCGGCCGCGCGCCACGCTGAGCTCCATCTTCGACTACCTGGGCCATGCGCGCCGCCCGGTGTTCCTGGTGTGCGAGTTCGACGAGGTGCGCGAGCGCGCCGAAAAGTGGCTGCTCCAGATCTCGGAGAGCTACGAGCAGCGCACCGCCAACGCGTCCTCGCCTGCGCGGGTGTCGTCGCCGATGCCCTCGACACAGTCTTCGTCGCTGCCTTCGCTGACGCGCACGCCGATTCCCGCCGCGATCGCTACAGCGATCCCCGCGCCTGGCGAGATCCTGCTGGCGTGGTCGGAGGTCGAGGCGCATCTGGCTGGCGCCGCGCGACTCGACGAACTGGGGATCGAGGACCACGGCGTTCACGCCGAACCTTTGCCGGCGCCTCGCGGCTTCATCCACATCCCCTGCCAGCCGGCGCTGAGCTACTCCGGCCGCCTGACAGCGTGGATCACCGAGGTGAAGGCGGCGCGCGAGCGCGGCGACACGATCCTCTTCGCCGCGTCGACGCCGGGCCGCGCGGAACGCCTGGTCGAGCTGCTCGCCGACTACGAACTGCGAGGCGTGCAGATCGACAAGAGCGAGGACGCGTTCGCGACGAGCGTCTTCGTCACCGCGGGCACGCTCTCGCGCGGTTTCCGCCTGCCCGACGCACAACTGCAGATCTTCGCCGAAACCGACCTCTTC
>Ga0315283_10003536_pt1 | contig 13379 bp, 12 predicted proteins | sample YL17G09_0_MG_FD_204541 | JGI IMG/M metagenome (GOLD analysis project Ga0315283, IMG submission 204541) | Sediment microbial communities from Yellowstone Lake, YNP, Wyoming, USA - YL17G09_0 | ecosystem: Environmental > Aquatic > Freshwater > Lake > Sediment | place: USA: Wyoming | collected...
CCTCGACCACACCGATCGCCTCGTGGCCCAAGCTGCCCGAGCGCGGCACGCCCATCCAATCGCCGCGCGCGAGATGGAGATCGGAGTGGCACACGCCCGATGCACTGATGCGCACGAGGGCCTCGGCCGCGGCCGGCGCCGGAACGGGGACATCACGGACGTGCAGCGCACCGTCCTCGAGCTGGATCGCCTTCATGATCGCTGCCTCCGTTGCGCAATGACGTGAGTCTTCGGTCGGAACCGTTCAGGGCTAAGCGGGGATGAGACCGCCCGTCCCCCTGCCCGTCCCGCAGAGCCGATCGTAGGCTCGATGGCGACGCCCTGGTTCCAGGACGCCATCACGCTGGTCGCTGTGCACCGTGATCCGGAGGGTGGTCGGGATGGCCGACGCCTTCTCGGCTGCGGTCGAGAACCCGGCCGCTCCTGTCGACCTCCCCGAGGGAGCCATCGTTCGACGAAGGTTGCGACATCGGCGGACCACGGCGCGACCGTAACCAACCCAACCAGGGCCCCCGAAGGTCTCCTGGCCGCACCGTGCTGACCCGACCGTCGGTCCCGTCAGCGCTTCGCGGCGACATGCCCTTGGGCAGGAACCTGCTGTGGGGTGGGCGATGACCCGCTGGGTCAGGCGGCGGGCTCGATGTTCTGGTTGACGTGGAACAGGTTGTCCGGGTCGTAGGCCTTCTTGACCGCGGCCAGCCGTTCGTAGTTGGCCCCGTAGTTGGCCTCGACGCGGTCGTTGTCGTCGTCGGCCATGAAGTTGATGTAGCCACCTTCGGAGCCCGAGTAGGGGTGGATGGCGGCGTAGTAGTCCCGGACCCAGCCGGTGTTGGCCTCGTTGTCGGCCGGGTCGGGCCACATGCCGGCGATGACCGCGGCGAACTGCTTGTCGCGGTGCCCGAAGGCGGTGTCGTCGGAGCCGACCCGTTGGGGCGCGCCGTTGATCGGGTACAGGTGCATGGTCGAGGACACGCACGGGGTCTTCTTCCCGTGCTCGACGTGGGCGGCGATGGCGTCGTCGGTGAGCCCGGTCACGAAATCGGCCTTCCAGTAGTGCTGCAGGCCGGGCGGGACGAGGGCGTCGAACGCGCTGTTGAGGGCGGGGAAGGGCATGGGGCCGACGTGCTCGGCCTTTGCCTCGGCCACCTCGTCCAGCGGCGCCAGGACCTGGTCGGCGTCCTCGGCCGGGCCGGTCCAGCAGCTGATCAGGGCGCAGAACAGGTCGCCGACCCGGTCCTCGGGCACGAACGGCAGCGGTGGGGCGATCTGCCAGGCGAAGAAGCAGCCGAGCGCCTCCGGGGCATCGGCGATGAAGTCCCGGTAGAAGGCCATCACCGCGGCCGCGTCGTCGACCTCGTAGAACTTGGGGCCGCCGATGATGGTTCCCACGTCGCTGAGCTGGAACTCGGCGCGGGTGACGACGCCGAAGTTGCCGCCACCACCGCGCAGCGCCCAGAACAGGTCCGCGTGCTCGTGCTCGTCGGCGGTGACCTGGCGGCCGTCGGCGGTGACGACATCAGCCGCCACGAGGTTGTCGATCGAGAGCCCGCAGCCCCGGGTCAGGTGACCGATGCCGCCGCCCAACGTGAGGCCGGTGACGCCGGTGGTCGAGATGATCCCCCCGGGTGCCGCCAATCCGAACGCGTGAGTGGCGTGGTCCGCGTCCCCCCAGGTCGCGCCGCCGCCGACATGGGCCCGCTTGCCCCCGGGGTCGACCTGCACGCCGTTCATGGCCGACAGGTCGGCGACAAGGCCGTCGTCGACGGTCCCGAAGCCAGGCACGCTGTGCCCACCCCCACGGACCGCGAGGTCCAGGCCGTGATCGGCCGCCGCCGCCACCACCGCCATCACGTCGGCCGCGTCGACGCACCGCACGACGGCCGCGGGCCGACGGTCGTGCATGGCGTTGTAGACCGCACGGGCCTCGTCGTACCCGTCGTCCGAGGGGGTGATCACCGCACCCCGGACGTTCTCCTGCAGGTCGGAAATGACTGTCATGGTGGTGACCTCCTGGCTCGACCGGGTCACCGGATGACGGCGTGGGCCCTCCCCCGGGTCGGCTCCTGGCCACGGTGCGCCTCACCCGTCGATCCGTCAAGGCGCGCCACCTCTCAGTGGACATCGTCGACACCGTGGTCGAGACTGCTCCGAGCCCATCGGGATGTCCCCGGGGCAAAGGGGGGAGGTCGGCTGATGCGTGTCTCACAAGCGGTTGTTGCGAGGGTGAAGGATGGCCGAGTGGAGGCAGCGGTCGCCGCGGCCGTCGAGGCGGCCGGGCTGGTGGGCCGCCATGGCGGCGACGTGCATTTCTTCATGACCGGTGCCGCGGGCGAACAGGTCAACTCAACCGTGTTCTCCATGGAATACGAGAGTCCTGAGGCCCTGGGGGCGGCGTTCGACGCGATGGCCGAAGACACCGAGCTCCAGGCATTCACCATGCGTCTCAGCGGCCCCGATTCACCGAGCGAGATCACCTCGACCAGCATGTCCATGGAGATCCCGCTCGGTCGCGACCCCAAGCCGGGACAGGGCGGCGTCCTCGAGGTCCACACCGGCAAGCCCAACCCCGGCCGCATGGAGGAGGCAGTCGCCCAAGCGGCCGAGGTCTGCGAGTTCGTCGAGGCCAACGGGGCACTCAACGCCCGACTGCTCCAGCTGACCTACGCAGGGATGGCGAGTGGGATGACGGCCTTCACGTGGGAGGTGGAGAACATGGCGGCCCAAGCCCGCTTGGGTTCGGCGTGGTTCTCGGACGCGGGCCTGTCGCTCCAGGCCAAGATGAACACCGCCAACCCGGCGAGCATCCCGATCTCGAGCGCGCTCTACAACAGAATCCCCCTGTAGCACTCCTGGCCGCTGCCGCCGAGCGCGATGGACTCACAGCAGGGGGCCTCGGCTCAGCGGCGGGTGCCATCCTGAGTCGGTGCTGGACGCCCTCTTCGTCTACGGGACCCTGATGGTGGGCCGCTGCCGGTGGCCCATCCTCGAGCCCTATGTCGTGGGCGGCTCCGGGGGGATGGGGCCGGCGGCGGCGGCAGGCCGCCTCTACGACACGGGCTTCGAGTACCCAGCCGCACGCTTCGACCGAGACGGCAGGATCTGGGGCCAGGTGGCCCGACTCCACCCTGAGTCACTGGCCGTCGCCCTCGACCTGCTCGACCAGGTCGAGGGGGCCGTCGAAGGGGAGTACACCCGGGTCGTGATTCGCACCGATGACGGCGATTCCGCCTGGGCCTACGAGTACGGCCTCTCCCCCGATGGGCTGGTCGACCTCGGTGGGCGATGGACGGGGAACTGACGAATAGCAGGTCTGCACGGGCGAGGACTTCGCCGCCACCGATCTCGCGCCTCCGGGGCCTCTGACCGGGGCCTCGCTGAGGCCGTCATCTCCCTTCGCCGGCTGAGCCCCGGAGGGCGGTGGCCCCCCCCACGCCCGCCTGCCTCGGCTCCACTTCGGTCAGACCCGATCGGCCGCCGAGGACCTAAGGGCCCTGTTTGGCCCGCCCATCCGGCGCGAGGGTTCGTACGGAGGCAACCGTGCGACGTGTGCTGGTGGCAGCGGGAGTGGTGCTGGTGGGCGCAGCCCTGCTCTGGCAGCCGTTGGCCGTACCGCTGCTGGTGAAGTTCCCGACCGACCTCGACCAGACGACCCGCTACGAGGGGACCTTCACCCTCTACGTCGACCAGGCCACGGGCGAGCCCCTGGCCTCACCGGGGCGGCTGCCGCTGGAGATCGAGCGGCGCATCCGGACGGTGCCCGAGCAGAGCGGGGCCCACACCGTGGTGGTCCAGGAACTCGTTCTGTTCCGGGTGGCCGGGACCGACCAGCACGAGGTCCACCAGTACGTGATGGACCGCCGCTCGATGCAGAACCAGGACGACCCCCGCAGCTACTCCTACGCGCCGGCCAACGTCGTCGACCGGGCGGGCACCTACCGGGTGAACCTGGCCCTCGGCACCGACGGCGACCGCAGCTACCCGATCTGGGAGAACGAGCCGGGCGCCGCCTTCTCGATGGTCGGCGACCCGGACCGACGTCGGGAGGACCGCCACGGCCTGTCCCTCATCGGGCTGGCCGAGGTCTTCGGCGACGTCCCCGTCGCCGACCGCTACCGCCAGGAGCTCCGCCGCCAGGGCTTCGCCCTGACGCTCACCTTCGACGCCCTCACGGCCCGGCTCGTCGCCGACGGGGTCGACGTCGAGGCGGGGCTGGCCGCCCTCCCCCGCTCCGATCGGGCGACGGTGGCCGAGGTCCGCGCCCAGCGGCTCCCGCTGCGGTTCTTCCGGTACAACGACGGGCACGCCCTGGTCGAGCCCCGGACCGGCGCGATCGTCGACCTGCTCGTCTCCGACGAGGGGATCTCGGCCGCTGTCGACCTCACCCCGCTGGACCAGCTGCGGGCGGCACTCGACGAGCGGGACGACGACCCCCACGCGGCCGAGCTGGCCACGGCCCTCGACGAGCTCGAGGGCGAGGCCCCCCGCCGCGTCTACCACCTCCACTACGGCCAGACCCCCGAGTCGGTCGCCGAGATCGCGGCGCTGACCGGCGATGAGCTACGGAAACTGGACTGGGCGGAGCGCTACGTCCCGCGGCTGCTCGGTGGCCTCGGCGTGGTGCTGCTCGCCGGCGGGGCGCTCGCCATTGCCCGTCACGGCCGGGTCCGGGACCACCTCGGGCCGGATCAGGACGTTCGTCGCACCTGGCGGCGTCATGGTCCAAGCCGAGGAGTTCCTGCCTCCTTGAGTGGTGATCCTCGCGCCAACCTCTCGTAGCGCACGCGCCGCGTCGTTTCGCCCGGAGATCGACGTGAACGACGAAGCCCTGAGCACGGTCCTCGGGTGCGCTGACAGAACCGCCAGCACCTGATCCACTTCCCGCTCGACCGACCTCACGGCCTCTCATCGTCACCTCATGAGCGGTGCGCCATGCTCCCGCCATGACGGTGACCGACAACGACGACACTGGAGACCGGCAGAACGTCCTGGTCGTCGACGACGACCGTAAGCTCGCCCGGCTCCTCGGCCTCTGGCTCGAACGAGCCGGGTTCTCCTGCACGTTGGCCGAGTGCGGCGACCAGGCCCTCTGGGAGATCAACCGCAGCGAGCCCGACGTCCTGGTGCTCGACGTGATGATCCCGCATCCCTGCGGGATCGAGATCTGTCGCCACCTCCGAGCGTCGGGCTTCGACCGGCCGATCGTCATGATCAGCGCCCGCAGCAACCCTGAGGACGAGGAGGCCACGTCCCGGGCCGGCGCCGACCGGTTCCTGGCCAAGCCCTTCCCGCTCGAGCACCTCGAGGGCACGATCCGCGAGCTGCTCGGCGCCCCGGCTCCGGCGACCTGACCCGAGGTCGGCTCCGCACGGCCCACTCTCTCATCCGGTTCTCATCTTCGGGGGCCTACGGTGCCTCCATGCGGCTGCTCGTCGTCGAGGACGACATCAAGATGGCCGCGCTGCTCAAACGCGGCCTCGAACGCGAGGGGTACGCCGTCGACGTGGCCGCCAGCGGCGGCGACGCGCTGTGGGCCGGGCGGGAGTTCCCCTACGACGCCGTCGTCCTCGACGCCATGATCCCCGGCCCCGACGGGTTCGAGGTCTGCCGACGTCTCCGCGAGGCGGGACGGTGGATGCCGGTGGTGATGCTCACCGCCCGCGACGCCGTCGAGGACCGGGTGCGAGGCCTCGACGCGGGCGCCGACGACTACCTCACCAAGCCGTTCTCGTTTGCCGAGCTCTACGCCCGCCTCCGGGCCCTGCTGCGTCGGGACACCGGGGAACGACCTGTGACCCTGCGGGCGGGCGATCTGCGCCTCGACCCCGCCGGTCGGGTGGTCCGGCGCGGCTCGACCGAGGTCGTCGTCTCCACTCGTGAGTTCTCCCTGCTCGAGTTCCTCCTGCGGCGCAAGGGCGAGGTCCTCTCCCGGTCCGAGATCCTCGATCACGTGTGGGACTTCGCCTACGACGGCACCTCGAACGTGGTGGATGTCTATGTCCGCTACCTGCGGGAGAAGGTCGACCGACCGTTCGATCGCCGGGCGATCGAGACCGTGCGGGGGACCGGCTACCGGCTCCGGGCGGACGGCGGGTGAGTCTCGCCCGGCACTTCTCCCTTCGGAAGCGGCTCACGGTCTTCGCCGCCGTGGGGTCGATGGTCGTCTTCACCGCCGGCGCCCTCCTCCTGTACCACGACCTGAGCCGTGAGCTGAGTGAGACGATCACCGCCGAGCTGGCCGTCCGTCTCGACGACCTCGACACCAGCCTCGCCGAAGGGGCCACGCCGAGCCCGAATCCATCGGTGCTCGCCCAGGCCATCCGCCCCGACGGCACCGTCATCGTCCCCGACGGCGCCGACCCGTTGCTCGATGACGTGACGCTCGCCCGCGCCGCTGACGGCCCGGTCATCATCGACCGCGGCGTGCCCGGCGTCGGTGGGCACGCCCGCATCTTCGCCCGCCCCATCGCCGGGTCGCCACCGTCGGCTCCCGTCATCGGCGTCGCCGCCATCAGCACCGGGGCCCTCGCGGCGGCCCGGCACCGCCTCGCCCTGGTCTTGTTCGCCACCGGCCCGGCTCTGGCCGCTGTCGTCGCCCTCGCGGTCTGGGTGCTGGCCGGCGCCGCCCTCCATCCGGTGCGCCGCATGGCCCGGGAGGCGTCGACCATCTCGATGACCGAGCCCGGACGGCGACTGCCGCAACCCCCCGGTCGGGACGAGATCGCCGAGCTCGGCGGGACGCTCAACGCCATGCTCGACCGGATCGAGGACACCCTCACCCACGAGCGGGCCTTCATCGACGACGCCGCCCACGAGCTCCGCACCCCCCTCGCGGTCCTGCGCGGTGAGCTCGAGCTCGCCGCCCTGGATCCCACGGACCCGGTGACCGTCGGCGCCGGGTTGGCCAGCGCCCTCGAGGAGACCGACCGGCTCACCCGCCTGACGACCGACCTTCTGACCCTCGCCCGCGCCGATGCCGGCCAACTCGTACCGCGCTCCAGCCGGATCGACCTCCTCGGCGCCAGTCGCGCCATTGCCGAGCGCCTCCTGTGCCGCGAGGGCGTAGCCGTCGACGTCCGCGGCAAGCCCGTGATGGCCGAGGCGGACGGCGACTGGTTGGCCCAGATCGTCACGAACCTCATCGCCAACGCCAAGGGGTACGCCGCCACGTCGATCCGGATCGCCGTCAGCCGCAAAGGCCGACAGGCCCGACTCGTCGTCGCCGACGACGGACCCGGCTTCCCCGCCGAGCTCCTCCCCCATGTCTTCGACCGCTTCGCCCGGGGCGACCTGGCCCGAGGGCGAACGGAGGGCGGCACCGGCCTCGGGCTCGCCATCACCGCGTCGCTGGTCCACGCCCAGGGCGGCACCATCCGGGCCACCAACGGACCACCGCTGGGCGGCGCCTGCGTCGTGGTCACCCTCCCGCTCGGCTCCAGCCCGACGAGGGACGCGTCGAAGTCCTGACGGGTGGGACCGCCGAGCACCGACACGTCAACTCGGACGACTCGGTAGCGTCCGGCGGATGGTCCGACGGTCGAGTCCGATCCTGCTCGTCGCGCTCCTGCTGGTCGCCGCCTGCTCGGACGGCGACTCGACCGCCGCCGGTGACACGACGACCGCGACCAGCCCCACAGGCTGTGCCGGCGGCGAGCCCGTGTCGCCCGGGACCGAGCGGCTCGAGGTGCCCTACGACGGGGTCACGCGTGCGGTCGAGCGGGACATCCCGCCCGGCTACGACGGCACGACGCCACACCCGCTCCTCCTCGACCTCCACGGCTTCTCGTCGAACATCGAACAGCAGGACCTGTTCTCAGGCCTGCCCGAGGCGGCGGCCTCCCGCGGCTACCTCGTGCTGACCCCCCAGGCCGAGGCGGCGACCCTGGCGGTCGGCGATCAGGAGATGACCGCACCGTTCTGGAACCTCCGCCCGGACGAGTCCGGGGACATCGTCGGGGCCCAGGACGACATCGGCTTCCTCCGTGAGCTCATCGCGTCGACGATCGCCGACCTGTGCGTCGACAGGGCCCGGGTGTATGTCACCGGGAACTCGATGGGCGCCGGTATGAGCGCCGCTCTGGCCTGTGCCATGCCCGACCAGATCGCGGCGATCGCCCCGGTCTCGGGGATCAACCTCGCGGCCGGCTGTGCCGACCTCGCTCCGGTGTCGGTGATCGCCTTCCACGGCGACACCGACCCGCTCGTCGGCTACGACGGAACGAGTGCCCCGGGCCTCGGGGACGACAACCCCTCGGTCGAGGACCGCGTCGGTGAGTTCGCGGCGGTGGCGTCTTGCGCTCCGGCGCCGGGGACCACCTCCCCGTTCGCCGACATCGACCGGCACCGCTGGACCGGCTGCAGCCCCGGCTTCGACGTGGAGCTCTACACCGTCGTGGGTGGCGGCCACACGTGGCCCGGAATGCTCAACTACGTCGACGCCGGACAGCTGGCCGAGATCGGTTCGAGCCAGGAGCTGGTCCAGCTCGCCGACCTCGATCTGACCGAGATCGCCGGCCACATGACGGTCAACCTCGAGGCGACCACGGTGATGCTCGACTTCTTCGACGCCCACCCCACCCCTGGCGGAGCCGACTGAGCAGGCCCGACGCCCTGGGTCCTCCGCGGCTCTCACCGTGGCATGCACCTCCATCCTCAGCCCGAGGCGAGATGACCAACGCGTCCTGAACCCCTGACACGCCGAGAGGTGAAGAAATGGCCCGTGTCGGCCAGTCGACATGCCGCTTCGGTGGGGCGGGCCAGTCGTCGACCGGCGGGCCGTGGCCGGGACGATCAGCGGGTCAGAACCCGCTCGTTCCGCCTCCCTGGCGCTCGACCAGATCGCGCGTGTTCTGGGCTGGCGCTCGTGCGGGGCCAGGCCGCCGCCTTCGGTGCCTGACCCGAGCCCGAGCCGACCATGGGTCCCGGCGCGCTCCGCTTGGCGGCCATGGCTCCCGCTAGCGTCCCGGCGATGACCGACGTCGCCGGCCCGCGGCGCCTCGAGCTCCGGGCCGAACGGGCCGTCGTGGCGCCCTTCCGCGCCGGGTCCGAGGAGCGGATCATCATCACCGCCGCCCTGTTCGCCGCCGCTTGGCTCGGCGTCATCGCCCTCGAGGTGACCGGCCGCATCCCCCTGTGGCTGGGCCTGGTGGCCAACACGGTGCTGGCCGCCACCTTCTCCATGCCTCGGCGACCGGCCCGGCTCCAGGCCCTGTGGCTCCTCTTCGCCTGGTTCCCCCGCCACCCGGCGGCCGAGACGGCCGCTACGTGGACACCCGGGTCGCCGCGTTCCGGGGGTCCACCTGGCTCATTCGGGGCCTCTTTCCCGGGTGCCGCACTACCGGTTGCCCGCCCTGTGGGGGGAGATGGCCGCAGAGACCCCCAAGGGGGTCCGCACCGAGGGTCGGGCCCTCGGTGCCACCGGGCCGATCGTCTGGTGACCCGCCCTCACCACGCCACCCCATGACCACGCCCCCCGGCCCGGCGCAACCGCTCGCCGGGCTACGGGTCCTGGACCTCACCACGTTCCTCTCCGGGCCGGTGGCGGCGCGCACCTTGGCCGAGCTGGGCGCCGAGGTGATCCGGGTCGAGCCACCACACGGGGACCCGACCCGAGCGGGCGGCGGCCGACAGGTCGGCGAGGCCCCCTCCGACTTCTACCTCGCGCTGCACCGCGACCGGCGGGGAATTGACCTCGACCTGAAGGCCGACGCCGGCCGGTCGGTGCTGCACGAGCTCGTCGCCCACGCCGACGTGCTGATCGAGAACTTCCGCCCCGGGGTCACCGCCCGGCTCGGCGTGGGCTACGACGACCTCGCCCCGCAGAACCCGAGCCTCGTGTACTGCAGCATCACCGGCTACGGCCCGGATGGTCCGGCCTCCGGCCGGCCCGCGACCGACGGCGCGGTGCAGGCGTTCAGCGGCCTGCTCGAGCTCACCGGCGAGCCCGGCGCCCTCGGCCTGCCCCTCCCACTGCCGGTCGCCGACCTCGTGGCCGGAGCGACCGCGGCCCAAGGCGTGCTCGCCGCCCTCGTGGCCCGCTCGCAAACCGGCCGTGGCGGTCACGTCGACATCAGCCTGCTCGAGGCCCTGCTCGGCTGGCTGTTGGTGGCCGACCGCGAACGCACGCTCGCCCCGCCGACCACCCTCGTGGTGGTGGCCGGTGACGGCGTCGCCCTGCTCGTCCAGACCGTGCTGCACTTCCACGACCGGCTGGTGGAGCTCCTCGTCGCCATCCCGGGCTGCGAGGCACTGGCCACCGACCCGCGCTTTGCCACCCGCGAGCAGCGCACCGCCCACCGCGCCGACTACGAGACGCTGGTCCGTCGCGCCTTCGTCACCCGCTCCGGCGAGGAGTGGCTCGACACCCTGGTCGCGGTCGGGATCCCCGCCTCCCGGGTCCACCGCATCGACGAGGCGCTCGCCCATCCCCAGCTCCGCCATGGCGACGGGACCATCGAGATCGACGTGCCCGGCCTCGGGCCCCGCGAGGTGCTCGCCCCGCCGTTTCGTTTCGACGGCGTCCGCAAGACCGACACCACCCCGCCCCCGGCCATCGGCGAGCACAACGCCGACGTGCTGCGGGAGGTCCTCGGCTACTCGACCGACCAGATCGCCGCCCTCCGCGCCCGCGGTGCGTTCGGCGCCGTAGCGGAGACCTGAGCGCTCGGTCGGTCACAGCCGGGCACCAAGAAGTCGGCAGGGATCGGCGACGGACGGGCCGTCTACGAGGACGACGGTGTCGGTTCGGCGGCGTCGGTGGGGACGGCACGGGCGCCGTGGGCGGTGCGGACGACGGCGAGGAACCGGTCGATCGCCCGCAAGGTGTGGAGGGTCCGCACCGAGGAGAACAGGTCGAAGGCGTGCTGGGCGCCGGGCAACTCGGCGTAGACCACGGGTTGGTCGGACGTCTCTCGCAGCATCCGGGCGAAGGACCGGGCCTGCTCGACGGGTACCAGGCCGTCGTTCGCCCCGTGGGCGATGAGGAACGGCGGCGCATCGGGTCCGACCCAACTCATGGGGCTCGCCTGTTCCCAGGTCTCGCGGGCCTCGGCGAGGCTCGACTTGAAGACGAGCCGGGACAGCATCTCCTCCATGTCGGCGCGTCCGGTGCGGTCACGGTTGGTGAAGTCGTAGACCCCGTACATGGGCACCGCGGCCTGGACACTGGTGTCGGCGTCCTCGAACCCCGGTTGGAAGGCGCCCACGCCCGCAGTGAGCGCGGCGAGCGCCGACAGGTGCCCGCCGGCCGAGCCGCCGGTGATGACGACGAAGTCGGGATCGCCCCCGTACTCGGCGATGTGCTCCTTCACCCAGGCGATCGCCCGCTTGACGTCCACGATCTGGTCGGGCCAGGTGCTGCGCGGGGAGAGGCGGTAGTTGAGCGCGACGCTCACCCAGCCGCGCTCGGCCAGGTGCCCCATGAGGGGGGCGCCCTGCTGCTCCTTGCTGCCCGTCATCCACGCCCCGCCGTGCACCTGGATGAGCACCGGCGCGCCGGCGTCGTCGGCGAGGTCGGACCGGCGCCAGATGTCGAGGTGGTTCCGCCGCCCGAACTCGCCGTAGGGGACGTCGCGGGTCGTGGCGTAGCGGCGGCGCAGCGGGGGCAGGGGGTTGGCGACCTCTCGGCGCGTGATGACGACATCCTCGGGGGGAGCGAAGGCGGCGGCCATCCGGCTCCGGTAGTCCGGGCCGAGCCCCTCGACGAGGGCCGCCTCGAGCACCTCGTCGGCCCGGGCCGCGGTCCGGTCCAGACCGACGAGTCCGACCCACGAGGCTGCCGTGAGCGCCAGCCCGGCTCGACCAGCACGCGACCGGAGGCTCCCGGCGGCGACGAAGCCCGCGGTGGCAAGGGCCTGCCAGGCGAGCGAGTGCAGGGGCATCTCGGACACGGTCAGGCCGCCGGGGAACGCCAGGACCGAGGTCCGACCGGTGCGGCTCACCGGACGCCAGGCGTTGAGGGTTCGGACCGCGCCGATCGCACTGGCCGCCAGGAAGGCCTGCCCCACCCGCCGGTCATGTTCGTCGGGTGGTGTCAGGGCTCCGGAACTCTTCTCGTGGGGCCGATCGTCGCAGGCCATGGGGTTCAGCATGCCTCGACCGGGTCGGGACGGAGCCACCGGCCCAGCGGCCCGAGCACGCGAACCGGCGGAGCTTCTCAGCGGCGGGTAGCCGGGGACGCGCGTCGCCAGTCGTCGACGCCAGACGACCACGCCAGGGTCCTTCGGCATGCATGTCGTCGTTGTCCGACCCTCCATGCCCTGACTGCCCCCTTCCGACGATGGATTCGAATGACTCCCACGCTGTACCTCTGGCGGCGTCCTGCGACTGTCCGGCACAGGCCACCGCCCGATCGTCGCCCGCCGCGGTACTGGTATGGTCGGCCCGCACATCCACCGGGGGGTCGGAATGTCGTTCACGCCAGTGGCACCGGAGATCAAGGTCGCGCCGTCGCTGATCGCGAAGGACACCTACGTGGTCCATCAGGTGCAACCAGCCCTGGGCCAGCCGCTGTTCGTGTACCTGAACTCGATGGTCATCTTGGGCAGCGAGCCGATGATCGTGGACACGGGAACGCCGGCGAACCGTGCGCAGTGGCTCGAGGACGTGTTCTCACTGGTCGAGCCGAAGGACGTTCGGTGGGTGTTTCTGTCCCATGACGACGTTGACCACAGCGGCAACCTCGACGAGGTCATGACCGCTTGCCCCAACGCGACGCTCGTCTGCAACTGGGCGATGATCGAACGGCACACCAACTGCTTCGAGTTCCCGTTGGAGCGCTGTCGCTGGGTCATGGACGGCGAGGCCCTCGACATCGGCGATCGGACCCTGGGGGCGGTGCGCCCTCCCGTGTACGACTCACCGACGACACGGGGACTGTTCGACCCGACCACCGGCGTCTACTGGGCCGTCGACACCTTCGCCACCCCGCTGCCCGACCACACGATGGGCGTCGGCGATCTCGACCCGGACTTCTGGGACGAAGGCCTGTGGATGTTCGCCCTCGGCGCCGTCAGCCCGTGGCTGTCCATGGTCGACGACGCCAAGTACGGACGGTACGTCGACCGGTCCCAGGGCCTCGACATCACCACCATCGCCGCCTGCCACAGCCCGGTCATCGAAGGACCTCTCATCGAGCGGGCGTTCGCGAGGATCCGCGCGCTGCCGGGCCTGGAGCCACCCGCGCTGCCCGACCAGTCCGTGCTCGACCAGATCGTGGCCGCGACCTCTCAGCCACCGGCCTGAACCCGGCTCGCTCCGCCCCGGCGTCGGTAACGGACCACCGCTCGTCCTTCTCCACGGCTAGGTAGGGGACGGCGTCACGACATGGCGGCAGCAGATCGAAGGACTCTCGGACGAATTCACCGTGGTGGCCTGGGACGCAG
>Ga0315283_10003537_pt1 | contig 13379 bp, 3 predicted proteins | sample YL17G09_0_MG_FD_204541 | JGI IMG/M metagenome (GOLD analysis project Ga0315283, IMG submission 204541) | Sediment microbial communities from Yellowstone Lake, YNP, Wyoming, USA - YL17G09_0 | ecosystem: Environmental > Aquatic > Freshwater > Lake > Sediment | place: USA: Wyoming | collected...
TTTGCCGATCTCAATCCGTCGCAGACACGCGCGATCGAAAAGGCGCTCTCCCAGCGCGTCACGTTTGTGTGGGGGCCCCCCGGTACGGGTAAGACGCGGACCATGGCGGCGCTCGCCGTCTCTCTTGTGAAAAAGAAGAAACGCGTTCTTCTCTCGGCCCTGTCCAATCTGGCGCTCGACCAGCTCTTGCTCGCGACCGTGGACCGGCTTGGGGATGCGGCCCACGACCTCCCGATCGCGCGGACGGGATCGCAAATGAGCGATGCGTGCGCCCCGTACGGACGCCGGGCCTTCGATCGTCGTGGTGCCCGAGCGAAACGCGAAGGCTCGTCGTGGAACGATCACGTGGCGCGCTCGCTTCTCGTCGCGTCGAATTTCACCATGCTCACGCTCCCGCGCGGGCCGCACCCGGGAGATTTCGACTACGTCCTCGCCGACGAGGTCTCGATGTCCAACATACCGAGTCTTGCGGCGGCCTCTTTCTACGCGGGGACCGGGATGGTCCTCGGGGGCGATCCTTTTCAGCTTCCCCCGATCTATCCGGGGGACGCCGAGGTCCCCAACGAGTTTTTCCGGCGCAACGTATTCGAGACGGCGGGAATCGGCGACCGGCACGACGCGCGGGTCGCTTTTCTCGACACGCAGTATCGAATGCAGAAGGAAATCGGCGATCTCGTGAGCGACCTCTTCTACGACAACGACCTCAAGACGGCGACGGCGCCCGTCCCGCGCCTCGGCGATTTCGACTCGCGCGTGCTCTTCGCGCAGAGCTCCGGGCGCGTCCAGCACACGGAGGACGGAGCGCCGGGACCCGAGGAGCAACGGCGGTTCAACCCGGCCCACGCCGAAACGGTGGCCGACTACGTCGTGTCGCTTCTCGAGGCCGGTGTGGCGGGGAGCGAGATCGGGGTCATCACGCCGTACAACGCCCAGCTGGTCATGATCATGGAAAAGCTGCAGTCGGCGATCGGCGACAACGGGGCGCTCTCGGGCGGCCCGATCAAGGTGTCGACCATTCATTCTTTTCAGGGACAGGAGCGGCGCGCGATCATCGTCGATTTTACCGACGATAACGTGCGGCCCTCTCCGCTCACCGCGCGTTGGGAACTCATTAATGTCGCGTTGTCGCGCGCCAAGGAACAGCTCGTCCTCGTCGGCAACCGTCACTACCTCGTGAACGAAGAGTTTTTCAGCCGGAAAGAAGCGAAGGTGTTCGAGAAGATGCTCTCCCATTCGGTGGTGATGGGTTAGAAGCGAATTTTTCGCTCCCGGAAATCTCTTCGCCATCGCCGCTTCATTTCCTCCACTCCTCCGCGAGTAACGCGCACCGCCTGACCATCCGGGCGGAATCTCACCCTCTTGAGAGACGGTCGAGCACGGTTCCCGGCGGCCTTAAGCCATTTATTGACAAAGCGTAAGTTCTGTGGTATAACTTGTTGTTGTTTCTTGGGGGCCCTGGCGATGCGAGCAGGAGGTTACGCCCGCTGCCGGGCGGTAGTGCTCGCATTCTTTTTGGGCTCCCGGAGCTGACAAGGGGCAAGAACGCCCCTCAACGCACGCCAGTTTCCTCGGCATCGTGCCCGCATCGGGGGGCCTTGGGTATGCACCAACGTGAAGCAGGACGGGCGGACGCGTGGCGACTCTCTTCCAGTAGCCGCCTGCTTGCGGCGCTCGTCATCGCGATTCTCCTCCCTTCGGCGGCCCTAGCCGCAGCCGATCCGGTAACAAATTTTATCGTCAGAGCGGACTCCATCGCCCAGCTCGGTGATGAAGACGCGTTGCGCAGGTTCGTCGCCGAAAACGTCGTGGTCACGGGGGCGGCGGTCGGCCAGCTCCTCGACGCCGCGATAGAAGCGGGCGAGGGCGGCGACGCTCAGGGAGAGAGCGACAACATCGCGTTTGCCGAGCGGCTCGCGCTCTTGTATGAGAAAGCCGCCGGATCGCGCGCGCCGTACGATGTTGTTTCCCGGTACCGCTCGTGGAAAGCCGACGACCGCGACGCGCGGCGCAAGGCCAAGACCGCGGAGAAGCGGTCCGCGGAAGCGAAGTCCGCCGGGGATCTCGACGGGGCGGTGGCTCTGCTCGAAGAGGCGCGCGCCGTGTACGAGGCGATCGGTGATAAACGATCCGAAGCGGTGGTGTGGGGCTCGCTCGGTGTCGCGCACTGGGCGCGGGGAGACACGGACGCGGTGATCGCAAGCTACGAAAAGGCGCTCACCGCGCGCCGCGCGATCGAGGACCGGATACTCGAGGGCCGGACGCTCAACGGTCTCGGAAGCGCCAATTATCAGAAGGGCCGTTACGAGGCCGCCGCGGACTTCTATCGACAGGCGGTGGATCTTCGCCGGCGTACCGGAGACCTCGGAGGGCTGGCAACGTCGCTCACTTACCTGGGTAACGCCTGTGTCCAGATCGGACGGCTGATCGACGCGCGGGACGAATACGAAGAAGCCCTGGAGATCCTCGGAAGTTCCGGAGACCCGCGGCAACGGTTCGAAGTGACGAACAGCATCGGCAATCTCTATTTCGAGATGGGACGGATGCGGAACGCGACGGAGACCTACAGCGGCGCTCTCGAGATCGCGGTGGCCGCGGCCGATACTCTCGGCGAGATCACTTGCCGGAACAATCTCGCCAATAGCCTCGTTCGCGAGTACCGCTACCGCGAGGCGCTCGAAGAGCTCGACACCGTACGCGAACTGCTCCGCGCGCACCCGGATCCTCTCCAAACCCTCATGTTTCACCGGAACAGCGGGATGGCCCAGCTCGCGCTCGGCGAAGTCGACCTCGCGCGGGACGATCTTCTCGCCTTTTTGCGTGAGGCCGAAAAGCAGGAAGCCGCCGTCTACCAGATCGAGGCGCTCAAAAGTCTTGGATACCTTTACGAAGAGGTGGGCGCGAGCGACCGGGGACTCGAATACGCCGAGAAGGCGATGACCCTCGCCACCCAGGCGGGTCACGAAAAGATGCTTCGCGACACCGAGATGCTCGCCGCTCAGCTCGAGACGGATCTTGCGCGCTACGAGAGCGCGCTTGGTCACTGGCAGGCCGCGTTGGAAAAAGACCGCCGCGCCGGCGCCGACGCGAGGATCATCGAAGACGAGCTCGGCATCGCCAACGTGTACGCCATCCAGGGACGTCCGGAAGACGCCCGTAAAATCTATCAAGGGCTCCAACCGCTGGTTGAGCAAGCGGGATTCGGAGACGCGGTTCTCGCTCTCAGCTTTGGGATCGCCGACACGTGGGAGAAAGCAAACCCGGACAGCGCCCGTCATTATTATGAACACGCGCTGTCGATTCTCGAGCGAACGCGATCGAGCCTTGGCGGGTCGGAAACCCGAGTCGGCTACTTGGGCGGCACGAGAAGGTATTACTACGAAGAAGTAGCGCGGTACTACGCTTCGCTCTCCCGCGGGGACGACTCGGGGGAGTGGTCTTCGCTCGCCTTCGAGACGATCGAGCGGGCAAAGGCGCGCGGGCTACTCGATCTACTCGAGGCCCCCGTTCTCGCCGAGGGTTCGCCGGCCGAGGAAGCCGTTCTCGATTCGCTCTACCGTCTGGACCGGGCGTCACCGCGGTTCAAAGAAGAGGAACAGGCGCTGAGGAACCGGTATTCGGACCTCCGCGAGAAGCGTTGGAGCGAGTCGATCGGGCGGCTCGGCGCGAAGAGCGCGATTGTCGGGTTCGATGAGATCAGGAAGCGGATCCCCAAGGACGCGGCGATGCTCGCGTACGCGCTGGGAGACACCGTCTCGCTCCTATGGGTCATCGACCGCAAGGGTCACGATCTCATCGAGCTTCCTAATCGCGAGACGATTCGTCCGGTGGTCTCTCGCTTGCGCGACGCGATCGCGCGGCCGGGCTCCGGTGATGCCGCGCTCAAGAGCGCCGCGCGGACGCTTTACAAGATACTGGTCGAGCCGGCCTCCCCGCGTTTGCAGAACAAAAAGAAACTCATCATCGTCCCCGACGGTTTTCTCTTTGAAATCCCGTACGAGGTCCTTTTGACCGATGACACGGAAGAGCTTGCGAAGACGGGAGAGACAGACGCGACGGAAGGGGCGGGAGAGACCGGAAAGGCCGGAGAAACCCGAGTGACCGAAGAGGCGGGAGAGACCGGAGAGACCGCCGGCTGGAGCGATCTCCCGTTTCTCGCCCGGTCTTTCTCGGCGGTCTACGCGCCCTCCGCGTCGGTTTATGTGAGTCTTGCCCGGTCGGCGCGCGCGAACGACTACGATCTCGATCTCCTCGCGCTGGGAGATCCCGACTACTCGACCCAAGCGGGCGGGGGTACGGCGGCCGGGCCGCTCGAGGCTCTTCCGTTTAGCAGGGTGGAGGTTGAAGCGATCGCTTCAGTGGTAAAGCCTGACAGGGAGGAAGTGCTTCTCGGCCCCGCGGCGAGCGAGGCGGCTCTCAAAGATCGTCTGCGAACCGGCTCATCGCGGATTCTTCATCTCGCCGCGCACGGACTCGTCGATCCCGCCGAGCCGACACGATCGTGTATCGCGTTGTGCCCCGGTTCCGGAGACGACGGATACTATTACACCCTGGAGATCCTATCCGTGCCCGTGGCGGCGAGGCTCGTCGTGCTCTCGGCTTGCGAATCGGGGACGGGGCGGTTGAGCCGCGGAGAAGGCGTGGTGGGGATGAGCCGCTCGTTCATCGGCGCCGGCGCCGGCGCCGTCGTCGCGAGCCTGTGGAAAGTCTCGGATGAGTCGACGTCGACTCTCATGCAGGAGTTCTACGACCGGATGATCCGGAAGAAACAACCGGCCGCCGAAGCGTTGAACGGAGCGAGGCTCGCTCTCATGAAGAAAACTGAATACGGGCATCCGTTCCATTGGTCACCGTTCGTGGTCATTGGATCGGACAGAGCGCCCTGGTGATCGAGTCTATGCAAATAGACCCATGCGCTCGTTCGAAACCTCAAGGAGGAGAACACGATGTCGCGACTTTTGAGGGGAGTTGTTGCCGCACTTGCGGTGTGTCTGTGGGGGACCGCCCTGCAGGCGACGCAGATCGTCTACCGAAGCCCGCAGGACCTCGGTAGCGAATCCGCGCTCGTTGTGCAGGGGCGCGTCGCCGGTGTCCAGTCGTACTGGAACGAGACGCACTCGAAAATATTCACCGAAGCCCAGGTGATGATCGAGGAGTCTTATAAGGGCGGAAGTACGGGGACCGTACGGGTGCTCCAGTTGGGAGGCGTCGTCGGCCATGTCCGTATGACGGTGGCCGGGTCACTCTCCTGGACTCCCGGGGAAGAGGTGCTGCTCTTCCTCGAGTCGTCGATGGGGGGGGCCTACCAGGTCTCCGGTTTCTCGCAGGGTAAATTCAACGTGGAGCGTGACCCCGAGACGGGTGTCCCGTATATCTCCCGGCCGGCGCTCGAGGGGGCGGAGGTTCTCCGCGCACCCGGCAGCGAGTCCGTGGGTTCCGTCGCGGGTGTGACACGGATGCCGCTCGAACGATTCATCAACGAGGCGCTCAGCCGTTAAGAAAGGAGGATGCGTCATGAAATCACGTCTATTTGTATTCATCGCGATTTTGGCGGTCCTTCTTTTGGGATCGCTCGAAGTGTGGAGCGTCGGCGCGCCGAACAGCCGCCCGACTCTCATCGCCAACGATGCCGACAAGGACGGCGTCCCCGATGACAAGGATCTTTGCCCCGCCGAGAACGCGTCGTTCTTCGACCGTAACGGCGACGGGTGCATCGACGACCCGGCGAGCGCCCGTCACATCGAATACTGGGGCGAGGACGATACGCTCCTCTACGTCATCCAGCAGGACGGCGCCCCCGGGATCACCAACGGGAGCGACTTCACCGCTCTGCAGAACGGTTACAGCGCGTGGACGTCCATTCCGGGTACCGACATGGTGTCGGTCTACGGAGGAACGACACCGCTAGAGGATGCGAGCGGTATCGATCAGATCCACCTGATCACTTTCAAGGACGACCAGTACCAGTTCGGGTCGTCCGTTCTCGCCGTGGGACTCACCACGTCGTTCACCGTCGACTCGACCTACAACGGCAAATTCTACCGGCCGGGGCAGATCGTCGACGCGGACATGATCTTCAACCCCGCGAAGACGTACAAGACGACGACACAAGGGGTCACAGGAACGGATATCGGGAGCGTGGCCACGCACGAAGCGGGCCACCTCTACGGGATCTCTCACACCGCGATCCGGTCGTCCACGCTGTCCTACGTGCTTCCCACGGGAACGAACGCGACTTCGCTCGAATCCGACGACGAGCTCGCGTTCCTCAAGGCGTACGCCAACGCCAACACGCGCGCCGACGCTACGCGGATCAGCGGGTCCATCACGGATGGAAAGACCCAGGCTCCGGTGCCCGGGGCGATCGTGTTCCTCATCGACCAGGCGGGAGACACGACGGCGTGCGACTACACGCTTCCCAACGGCAAGTACGAGTTTCTCGGGGTGCCGGTGGGGTCGTACTACGTGTCGATCTATCCGCTCAACGGATCCTCGAAGATCAGTTATCTGAAGCCCGCGTACGTGAACTCGTTGGTCGAGGCCACCGCGGTGACCGTATTCGTCCCCGAGTACTACGACGCAGCGGAGTCGAACTCGGACGACCCCACGGCCAAGCTCGCCGTAGCCGTGGCCAACGGCCAGAAGGTCACGGGGATCAATTTCACCACGAATATCGACGCCACCGGCCCGGTGGTGACCGAAGCGATCCCCGCCTCGAACGCGACCAATGTGCGGGTCGACGCGGCGATCCTGATTGAGTTCGACGAACCGATCGACAAGAGCACCATCACGGGGAACTTCCATTTCCGAAACGTCACCCAGAACGTGGGGCTTGGCGGGAACGCGACGATCCTCCGGGACGATTCGGTGATCGCCTTTACTCCGAGCCTTCCGCTCGAGTTCGAAAACACGTACCGCGTGACCCTCGACCAGGAGCTCAAGGACAAGTTCGGCAATGGGCTTGCAAACCAGTACGTGACCGAGTTTACGACGCAGGCCATGCCGCCGCTGGCCATCGCGAGCCTCGCTCCGAGCAACGGTGTCGTGGGATCCATCGTCGTGATCAACGGCGTCGGCTTCGCCCCCGATCCGATGGACAACCACGTGACTTTTAACGGCCTCACAGCCACGGTGGAAGACGCGCTTCCCAACCGTCTCATCGTGACGGTCCCGCCCGCGACAACGACAGGCGATGTCGTGGTCACGGTGGGCGCCGAGACGAGCAACGGGCTCACCTTTACCGTGCTCTCGGATGTCGAGGTCGCTCGGGGATTCGAGTCGGGGACGGCGCAGTTCGAGTCGCTGCCGCGATCGATCGGCGTCATGCCGAGCGGCGGGTACGCGTACGTCGCGACCCGCAACGGAGTGGAGGCTGTGGTCGTCGACGAGGGCGTCGCCGGGTACCTCACGACGACACCCATCGACATAGCGGATGGCGCCGACGATCTCGACCACACGCCGGACGGACACCGTGTGTACGCGGCGAGTCGTCTCGCCGAAGCGATCCATGTGATCGACTCGAACCCCGCCGATGGGCTTCTCTTCAACACCGTTCTCGCCACACTCCCCGTTGGTGCGCAGCCTCTGGGCGTCATCATTCCGCCAGCCGGACAACGGGCTTATGTGCCGACGGACGAGGGCGAGATCCAGGTGTGGGACATCATCGAAACGAGTGCGACCTTCCAAAAACAGGTGGGTCTCATCACGCCTCCGGATCCAAACCTCCGCGGAAAGATGGCGATGGACCCCGCGGGCGAGAGGCTGCTCGTGCTGACCGGCACGGGGAAACTGCTCGTCTACGACGCGGGTCCTGACACGCTTCTCTCGCAGATCACCGTCGGGAGCGATCCGCAGGACGTAGTCGTGGATCCTCTGGGACAACGGGCGTACGTGACAGACGGGATGGGGCTAGTGACCGTCGTCTCGGTCACGGGGCTCTTCAAGGTCCAGGACATCACCACCGGCGGGTCGCTCCGCGGTGTGACGATCACGCCGGCGGGCGGGTTCCTCTATGCGATCAACCGCCAGCTCAACTTGATCGACGTGATCGATCTCAACGAGCAGAGCAAGACGTTCCGGAGCGTGGCAGCTACGATATTGCTCGGCGTCAATCCTGTCGATATCGACGTGTCGCCGGACGGACGGACCGCCTTCTCTCTCGTCGAGAATCAGGAGCAGCTCACGGTGACGACGATCGGGCTGGGTCCGACGCTCAATAGCCTCTCGCGGCGCGCGGGTCCTACGGGGACGCTCCTCGTTCTCTCGGGGACGGGGTTCCTCGAAGATTCGCTTCTTACCGTGTCGTTCAACGGGGCGTCAGCCCTGCCGGATAACCGGAGGGGGACATCGTGCACGGTAGTTGTGCCCCCGACGGCGACGAGCGGGCCCGTTCGTGTGATCGGGTCCGACGAAACCGGACCGACGTCGATCTCGAACGCGCTCTACTTCGAAGTGCTCGATCCGATAACACCCGGCGAGGTGATGAGGCTCGCCGCCAAGGTGCCGGGCCCGTTGGGGCTCGAGGTCGCCAACGTCATCGCGATGTCGCCCCTCGGGGACTACGCCGCGCTCGGCGCGGAGACCGGGGAAGTGTCTTTCCTCGATATCGATCCCGAGAGCCCGACGTTCAACACGTTCTACAAGACGGCGAACGCCGCGAGCTCTCGTGTGGTCGACATCGAGATTACCCCGGACGGCGAGCGGGCCTTCGTCGCCAGCCAGAACGACCAGGTGGTTCAGGTGATCGGCGCGAACCGGCTTTCGCCGGATTTCGGAAGAATTCTCGCTACAATCGACATTGCGGCGTCCTTCCCCGATGCCGGTCCGGCGTGCCTCGCCGTCCGCCCGGACGGCGAGCTCCTTCTCGTCGGGGACCCGACCCTGCAGAACGTCTATTGGATCGACATCCAGCCGGGCTCGCCGACCGCCTACCAGGTCAATACGGACCACGTCGTCAGTCTTCTGGGTATGTACGGGACCAATGGTGATGTCTGGAACATCGGGTTCCATCCCAGCGGGCTCGTGGCGTACCTTCTCCTGCGCGATGTGGACTCCAACCTCATGTTGATCCTCGACACCGACCCGGGGAACTTTTCGTACCTCACGGTCATTGCAGCGACCTCACTGGGAGGGACTTCGGTTCCGTACGCGTGGCCGCTCGATATCTCGTTCGAGCCGAACGGGAATCGGTGCTTCGTTCTGCGGAACCAGTTCTTTGGCCCCGACACTCCGGAGGTGCTGACCGTCGACTGTTCGAGTCCGCGCACGCCTTTCCTGCGGAACACGTACAATGCCCCACCGAGCGGGACCGCCGCACGCGACCATATCGACGTGTCGCCGCGGGGCGGCCAAGCGATTTACAATTTGACCGACGGCGGATTTTTCCGGCTCGACATACGCAAGACCGCCCCGGTCCCCGCAGGAGGGATGTTCGACTTCATCAATTTGGTGCCGCTCGATCAAGATTACACGCCCGACGCCTCGCGGTTCTACGTGGCGAGCTCCTGGGCGGACAGTGTGTACATCTATGACTTCAACGCGGCGTCCACTCTCGTGATGGTGTCGGGAGACGAACAGACGGGCGTGGTGAACGAACCCGTCGCGGCGCCGCTTCGAGTGGCCGTGGTGAACGCCAGCTATGACCCGCCCATCCCAGTCGCCGGAGCGATCGTGACCTTCAAGGTCACCGAGGGAGGGGGTCACTTCACCGATTATCTCTCGACCGAACAATCCGTCGCGACGGGCGCGGATGGGACGGCGGAGATCGACTGGACCTTTGGGCCGGTCGCGGGCGTGGTGACGCAGAAGGTCCAGGTCTTCGCGCAGGGTCTCAACGGCTCACCGGTCTGGTTTGTCGGAGACTCCGTAGAGGATCCCAACACGCTCCCGCTCACCTTCGCCGAGCTTCTCCCACTTAACGGGACCCAGAACGTGAGCGCGAGCACGGCGATTCTCGCCACGTTCAGCCGGGGGGTGGATCCCGCGAGCGCGACGAGCTCGACGTTTTACCTCACCAAGCAGGGAGACACGACACCGGTCCCCGTGAACTACGGTTTTGCGTCGGGGAACAAGAAGGTGTCGCTCGATCCAGTGGGCGCGCTCGAGTACGGCCAGACGTACGAGGTGAAGATCACGAGCGGGGTAACGGACGAGATGAGCGGCGCGCTCCAGAACGCGCCCATTCTCTCGAGCTTCACCACCCAGGCCCCGCCGCCGCTCGCGATCAACGCGGTGAGCCCGCCGAGCGGCACGGTGGGTGTCACCGTCATGATTTCCGGATCGGGGTTCGACGCGACGGCGTCGAACAATACGGTCGTCTTCAGAAACGCCTCGGCCACGGCGACGGGAGCGGGAGTCGACTATGTCAAAGTCAAAGTGCCCGCGGGAGCGATCAGCGGTCCGGTGCGGGTGGCCGTTGGACCTGACACGTCGAACGTGCTTCCGTTCACCGTGCTCATCCCTTCGCAGTCGCCGATCGATGACGTGATCGCGTCCGTCGGAACCGGATCGTCCACGCAGGGTGTCGGGATCTCGCCGGACGGAGCGATCGCGTACACGACGAGCCCCGAGGGGAACACGGTGATTCCGATCGACGTGCAGGGCCAGACATCCTATCCGAGCATCGCGGTCGGCCAGCAGCCGGTGGCGATCGGAATCCACCCGCAGGGGACGTACGCGTACATCGCGAACTTTGGATCGGGGAGCCTGTCGATCATCAGCATCGATCCGGATTCCGCGAACTTCCACACGGTCGTCGAGACACAGCTCGTCGGCTCGAACCCAATCGACGTCGCCATTTCTCCCGACGGAGATAGGATCTACGTCGCGAACGCGGGTTCGAGCAGCCTGAGCGTGCTAGACGGGGATGAGACGAGCGCGTCACATAATCAAGTGATCGCGAGCGTCGGCGTGGGGACTTCCGCCCAGGGAGTGGCCATCTCTCCGGATGGCACGCATCTCTACGTCGGGACTTCGACGGGGTACATTGTCATCGAGACCACCGGCTACAGCGTGGTCGCGCAGGTGGGGACGGGATCGTCCACACAGGGTGTTCGCATCACGCCCGATGGAGCGCTCCTCATCATCCTCACAGCGGGCGGCGACGTGCTCGTCGTCGATGTCGAACCGGGGAGCGCCTCGGAGAATCAGGTGGTGGGCAAGGTCGGGAACGGGGGAACCACGCAGGGCGTTGCGATCAGCCCCGATGGGGCGCTCCTCTACTTGATTCAGACGGAGTCCGACGAGATCATCGTCTACGCCCTCAACGTGATCGGTTCCGTCGCGGCGATCGAACCGTCCGTGATCCCGCCGAAGTTCATCGAAACCAGAGTGGTCGATACGTTTAGAGCCGGGGAGGACCCGCGCTCGATCGCGTTCGACCCGACGGGCACCGGTGTCGCCGTCATCACGAACGCCGGTGACAAGACGGTGAGCATCATCAACGGGTCGAGCATTCCGACGGGATCGCTTGCCGCCGAGGTTCGTATCACACCCCGGACGATCAATCTCAAATCCCACGGCCGGTGGGTGGAGGGCCGGATCGAGCTTCCACAGGCGTTCGTGCCCGAGGAGATCGTGCTTTCCACGGTCGAACTCGACGACACGGTGCGCGCGGATCTCGATCACTGGACGATCGAGGACGGAGACATGAACGGCGTCCGCGAGCTCGTCGTCAAGTTCGACCGCGCGCTTTTCCAGAAGGTGATCCCGCAGGGCGAGTACGTCGAAGTGACGGTCACCGGCGAGGTCAGAAACCGCACCTTCGAGGGCACGGACACCGTTCGTGTGATCCGTCCCACGGTGAAGCACCCAAAGGGCGGCGAGACGCTCTTTTCGGGTTCGTCCGTCAGCGTAACGTGGACTTCGCCGGCCGGCTACAAGGTCGATGCGGTGGACGTCCACTGGACCCCCAACGACGGCGAGGACTGGTTCCCGGTGGCGGTGCAGGTCGCGAACACGGGGTCCGTATCGTGGAAGGTCCCGGATGTCTACACCACAACCGGCCGGGTGATCGTGACCCTCTACAAGAACGGCGAAGACATCGGCGGTGGACTGAGCCCAGGGACGTTCTCGATCGTCGGGACGGTGCCGGTCGCCCTCGGCGGGTTCGAGAGCGCGATCGACGATCGCGGAGTGGCCCTCAAGTGGTACACGGTGTTCGAACTCGATACCGAGGGGTTCCACGTTCTTCGCTCCGAACAAAAGGAGTTCGGGTACGAACGGATCACGACCGAGGTTATCCCGTCGCGGGGCGACGTCGGCGGATCGCCGTACGAGTTCAAGGACGAGGCCGTTCGTCCGAACCGGAGGTACTTCTACCAGCTCGAACAGGCGTCCTGGAGCGGTGATGGTCAGGTCTTCGGACCGTACGAGGTCTTTTACCGCGCCGCGTTCGAGCTCCGGCAGAACTCGCCGAACCCGTTCAACCCGAGCACGAGGATCCGATTCACCGTGCCGGAGGACGCGAAGGTCTCGCTCGTCGTCTACGACGTCGCCGGGCGCGAGGTCCGCACGCTAGTGAACGGCTCGCGGCCGGCCAACCACTACGAGGTCGAGTGGGACGGCAAAGACAACCGCGGAGAATCCGTATCGTCGGGCGTCTATTTCTACCGGCTGCAGGCCGGAAAGCACGTCCAGACCAAGAAGATGATGGTTCTCAAGTAGACGTTTTTCGTCGAGTCCGGAGTGCCGGCCGCCGTGCGCGATTTGATCGACGCGGCGGCCGGTCCGTTTTCGGCCGGTTGTGTTAGGTTTGGGGAACGGCGTAAATATCGGCTCACCCCTCGACGAGCCTTCGCAGCTCCTCGATATCGACCTTCGGCACCTCCATATCCTCGTACGCGCTCACCGGTGTGACGCTCGCGGAGCGATCCACCAGAACAGCGAACGCTTTCCGCGCGTAGTCGGACTTCGGTGCAGAGCGCACCGCTTTTTCGAGAAGAAAATCGGTCTCCGCGATCCAGTACGACCGCGACACGCGCGATTCGGTGACCGCGAGGCGGTAGTACACCTCGGACGCCTCGGAGTCGTACGTGGAGAGAGTCTGGAGATAACGGTGGAGAAGCGTGTTCGCCGCCACCATGCGGACGAGCTCGGGGCGAGCCGGGGCCGGTTTCTTGGCCACGGCCGCGTCGCCCATGAGCCGCCGGGCGGTCTCGAGGGGCGAGGCCGCCCCGCTCTTCAGATCGAATGCGGCAAGGTCCGTGATCCACGTCCGAACGTCCTCGCGGAGCCCCGCGGACACGTCGTCGCGTTGAAGGAACTTCTCCAGCGCACGAGTCGGCCTTGTCGTGTCGTTCTTCACGCCGATGGCGATCTTGAGGTATCCCTCGAACCCGCCGATGAGCCGGAGACCCTGCTCGGTCATGTTGGGGAGCGCGAAG
>Ga0315283_10003538_pt1 | contig 13378 bp, 9 predicted proteins | sample YL17G09_0_MG_FD_204541 | JGI IMG/M metagenome (GOLD analysis project Ga0315283, IMG submission 204541) | Sediment microbial communities from Yellowstone Lake, YNP, Wyoming, USA - YL17G09_0 | ecosystem: Environmental > Aquatic > Freshwater > Lake > Sediment | place: USA: Wyoming | collected...
CATGAACATCGACCGCGTGCTGCCGTTCCAGGCCAACCCGGAGTACCGGCGTTCGCGCACGGTCGAATCGCTCGGCATGGTCTACAAGTGCCATTACCCGACGCACACGCTGAAGACCGCGCGCGGCGCACGTCGTTCGCCATTCCACGATCGGCTGGCGGCGCAAGGCGCGTACTTCATCGAGACCAGCGGCTGGGAATCGCCCGGCTGGTACGCAGGCGCCGGCAAGACGGCCGATCCGGGCCCGGACACCTGGGGCCGACCGACCTGGTGGCATCACTGGGAAGCGGAACACCGTGCGGCGCGCGAGAACGTGATCGTCATGGACATGTCCTTCATGGGCAAGTTCATGGTGCAGGGACGCGACGCCGGCAAGTGCCTGAACCGGATCTCGGCGAACAACGTCGACGGGGCCACCGGCGAAATCACCTACACGCAGTGGCTCAACAGGCAGGGCAAGCTCGAAGCCGACCTGACCGTGACCAAGCTTGCCGATGACAGGTTCTTCGTCGTCGTGACCGATACGATGGTTCGTCACGCCGAGACCTGGATGAAGCGCAACATTGCGGACGACGCGCACGCGTATGTCACCGACGTCACCTCCGGCTACGGACAGCTCAACGTGCAGGGCCCGCGCTCGCGCGAATTGCTGCAGACGCTGACGAGCGTGGATCTCTCGAACGAAGCCTTCCCGTTCCGTGCTGCGCGCGAGATCGACATCGGCTACGCGCGCGTGCTGTGCACCCGCATCACGTACCTGGGTGAACTGGGCTACGAGCTGTTCATTCCGTCGGACCAGGCCGTGCACGTGTACGACAAGGTCGTGGCGGCAGGTGAAAAGTTCGGCGCAGTGCATGCGGGCCTGCGCGCGCTCGGCAGCCTGAGGATGGAGAAGGGTTACCGCGACTACGGGCACGACCTCGACAACACCGACGATCCCTACGAGACCGGGCTCGGCTTCGCCGTCGACCTGAAGAAACCGGACGGCTTCATCGGCAAGGAGGCGCTGCTCGAGCGCAAGGCCAGGGGCCCGCTGCAGCGGCGACTGGTCTCCGTGCTGGTCAAGGATCCCGAGCCGCAACTGTTCCACGCGGAAATCATTCGCAGGGATGACGAGGCCGTGGGATACGTGCGCGCGGCGTCTTATGGCCACACGCTGGGCGGTGCGGTCGGTCTCGCGTTCCTCGAGCCGAAGCGGACGGTGGACGAGTCCTACCTGACGTCGGGCAGGTGGGACGTCGAGATCGCGGGCAAACGGTATCCCTGCGTCGTGTCAGCGCGCCCGCTGTACGACCCGAAGGGCGACCGGATCAAGTGCTGACGCATTGGCCGATTATGGTGGAGACGAGTCGATGAACGGCCGCGGGAACGATCGCGCTCTGGACGTTGTCTTACTCAGCGACGGGACGGGGAAACACTCCCCGAGGAGCGCCGCGAAATGATTCGAAGCGTAGGAACAGCCTTGGTTGGCGCTGCGGTGCTTGCCGCATTGGCGGGCTGCGCCTCTCAGGAGCCGTTCGGCCTGCCGGAACTGACGCCGCGTGGCTCCACGCCGAGCATCCAGGTCTATCCCAACTACGGGTCCGGGTATGGAAACGGGTATGGGTACGGCTATGGCTACCCCAGCGGCTACCGGCCGGGCTATCGCTACGGCTATGCCGACCCGTATTACGCCGCGCAAGGGCCGTACCCCTACGCCTACGGGTACGGCTACAACCCATACCCGCGGTACGTCGTCGTGCCGTGTGCCGACAACAACCGCGATGGTCGCTGCGACAGCCCGCCGCCGAAGGACCACGAGCACCAGGGTGGCGGCCACCACGACAACCACGAAGGCGACCATGACCGCGACGACCAGCCGGTGCGTCAGCGCGATGCGCGTGGTGTGGTGCCCGCACCGGTGGTGCAACAACCCGCGCGGGTCCGGCCCGAACCACGCCACGCAATACCGCCGGACGCAACGACTCCGCGCGGTCCGCGCACGGGCAAAGGCCACCAGCCCATGACCGGCGATGACGTCGTGCAGTCGAGTCCGACGCAAGAACCCTGAATCCCGGGGCGCCCAGTCGTCGATAATGTTTCGATGACGACACCAGCGAAGCGGAAGCCCCTGCAACCCAGCACGCTGCGCATCGGCCACCGCTATCGGCCATCGCGGCTCAATGGCCCGTATGACGCGCTGATCATCGGCTCCGGCATCGGCGGCCTGACGACGGCTGCATTGTTGTCGGAACTCGGCTGGCGCGTGGCCGTGCTCGAGCAGCACTACACGGCCGGCGGCGCCACGCACAGCTACGAGCGCAACGGCTACGAGTGGGACGTCGGCGTGCATTACATCGGCGACATGGGCGGCGCCACGATGTCGCGCCGGCTTATGGATTTCCTGACGCAGGGCAACGTCGCATGGGCGCCCATGGACGCGCACTACGATCGCTTCTTCATCGGCGACCGCACCTACGACGCGGTCGCGGGCCCGGCAGAGTTCCGCGACAACCTGCTCGCGCACTTTCCGCGTGAGGCCGCTGCGATCGATCGCTACCTCGAGCTGCTGCGCGAAGTCTCTCGCGGCATGCGCGTGTTCACGCTCGACCGCACGCTGCCGTCCTGGGCCGCCATGCTGGCAGGGCCGATCCTGCGGCGGCGCCTGCCCCGCAACTTTCAGCGCACCACGTGGGAAGTCCTCTCGGAGATCACGTCCGATCCCGAACTGATCGCCGTGCTGACCGGCCAGTGGGGAGATCTTGGCTTGCCGCCGAAGCGCTCGTCGTTCGTGGTGCAGGCCCTGATCGCGCGGCACTACATGCACGGCGGCTTCTATCCCGTGGGCGGCGCCTGGCGCATCGGTGAAGCGATCCTGCCTCGCATTCGCGCCGCGGGGGGCGAAGTGTTCACATACGCACGCGTCGACGAAGTGCTGCTGCGTGACGGCAAGGTGCGCGGCGTGCGCATGGCGGACGGCCATGAAATCGACTGCAAGGTGGTGATCTCGAGCGCGGGCGCGATCAGCACGTTTACGAAGCTGTTGCCGCAGCAGGTGGTGCAGGAACACGGCTACGACAAGCTGCTCAAGACCGTGAAGCCGAGCATCGGCCACCTCGGCGTCTATATCGGCCTCAAGGGCACGGCACAGGAACTCGGCCTGCCCAAGACCAACTACTGGATCTACCCGGGCGGCAACGATTACGACGGCGCAGTCGACCGCTTTCTGCAGCATCCGCACGGTCCGTTTCCCGTCGTCTACGTGTCGTTCCCCTCAGCGAAGGATCCGTCGTTCGAGCAGCGCCATCCGGGACGCTCGACCATCGAGATCGTGGCGCCTGTGCCGTACGAAATCTTCGCGCAATGGGCGAACAGCACGTGGGGCAAGCGCGGCGACGACTATGACGCACTCAAGCAGTCGTACGGTGAGCGCCTGCTCGAGCATCTTTACGACAAGGTGCCGCAGGTGCGTGGGCACGTCGATTACTGGGAAGTGTCGACGCCACTGTCGATGCAGCACTTCTGCGGTTACGGGCGCGGCGAACTCTACGGCCTCGATCACGACCCCGAACGCTTCCGCCAGGACTGGCTGCGACCTCGCACACGCATCAAGGGGCTCTGGCTCACCGGGCAGGACGTGATGTCGTGCGGCGTCGCCGGCGCCATGATGGGTGGCATGGCGTCGGCAGCGGCAATCGCGGGACCACGGCGCATGTTCCCGGTGATGAAGCGGATCTTCGGCTGACCGCGGATCCGCGACCGCGGTGGGATTGACCGCGGTGTTGCAGCGGTCGATTACTACTGCAGCGTCGCGCCTTCGAGCACGACCGGGTATGCATAGCCCGAACCGTAATTGACGTCGGTCTTGACCAGGCCACGCACTACGACGACATCGCCCACTTTCGCTTTCGCTGTAGTCGTCACGATCAGGTCGTTCGATTTGTCGGCGGCCGAACCCGTGCCATCGCGCAGGTGCACCCAGTTGCGGTCCATGATGTTGGCGGAGAACTTGACCACGGTGCCTTGCACATCGACCGGCTTGCCTGTGAGTTTCGTGCGCTGCGCGTAGACCTCGGCGACCGTGCGGCCGTTGGGGCCCGCTGCTTTCGGCACCTTCGCGATGGGCACGCTTGCGGCGGACGCAGACATCGAGGCCCCCTTGTGCGTGGCGGCCATCTGCGACGCAGGACTGACCAGCCCGCCGGTGTCCGTGCTCACGGCCGAGGCGAACACGATCTCGTCGAACGTCTTGTTGAGCGCGCGGCTCTGAAAATTGGTCATCAGCATCGGGTCGTGCAACTGCACCTTGGTGCCCTTGGGGTAGCTGGCCTGCGTCGTCGCGGCCCAGACCTCCCCGTCTTTCGTCTGCAGGCGCAGGTAGGTGTAGGAGCCGGCGTTGACCGACTCGAGCACTTCCCCGAGGAACGGCGAGCCGTCCAGTTTTGGCGTGGCCCAGGCGGGCACGCTGCCAAGGAGCAGCAACAGGGCTAGATACTTTCTCATGAGGGTCGGTCCTGAAGTTCAGTCGAAGCGCATTTTACGAGGCGAGCGAACTGCAACGAAGGTGGCGCCCACCTAGTTGGTGGTGGCTTTGCGTAGCCGGAAAAGCAAGAGGGGCTGACTTGCATCAGCCCCTCCTGGGTCAGGTCAGCAATCCGTGGGGATTACTTGGCGTGGCACTGCTCGCAGAGGTAGCCGGAAGCCTTGTCCGATCCTGCCAGCTTGCCGCGGAGGAGCATGACGTCCTGTGTCTGCTTGCCGTTGTGCACGTCATGGCACGAGGTGCATTCCATGCCCGTGGCGCCGGCGGCTGCGCCGGCGGTGATGTTGCCTGCGCCGTCGTCATTGAACAGGCGGATGCCGGCCAGAGTCGGGTCGGCCACGAACTCGTCGAGGATCGCCGCGTTACCCGTCGTGGTGCCGTTGTAGGCGCTAGGCGCATTGTTGAACGGATACGGGAACGCGACCGGGTGGCTGCCCTTCATCTCAGCACCTTCGGCTACTTCATGCCCAGACGTCGGACCCGATCCAACATACTTGGAAGTTGTCACGCGCTGGCGGTTGAACCACATGCCGTCCGTGCTGGACAGCTGACCGTCGTGGCAGCTCAGGCACTTGGTCGAAGCGCCCGTGTACGTATTGCCTTTGAACTTCGGGTACACAGTGCCCGCGGTCGTCGCCGGCACGTTCCACTCGTATTCGGTGCTCAACAGCGTGTGGTTCCACAGCAGGTTGGTCGAGCGGGCCTGGTGAGGCGTGTGGCAGGTCGTGCACATGCCGATCGAAACCGCAGCGGCCTTGCCCTGCTTGCCCGTCACGGGGTCGATGTATGGGACGTAGCCCGGGGCCGCATAGGTCGTCGGCGTCGTGCAGCCGGCGGTCGGGCACCACTGCAGGAACGAACGACCACCGGCCGACCAGTCGTGCGGCGTGCCCTTGATGCCAGCGCCTACGGGGTATGCGAACGAGGACGCGCTCACCAGCGCAAGGCTCGCGGCGACGAGAATTTTCAGTGTCTTCATAACGGTCCCTTCCAGTTCTGTGAACTTGTGTATGACGGCGTAGCTCGGTACGTCCGGTTGCACTGGTATTTGCACGTCGCGTGCCAGAAGGTCGGATTTGCAGCAAGTAGTTACCGCAGATTTATCGCGCGCGTAACTCGCTGATTTGCCGATGTTTAGGCGTGCGCTTTTTCAGCGGAGGCGACGCAGACGGCCGCGCGGGCGAAAACTTGATGGGGACTTGCCGAACTCGGACTGGAGCGTTCTCAATACCGAGAACGTCCGCACCTGTTTTTCGCAAGGATCGGAATAGACGCGTCAGATGCACCCTGCAGACACGGTCGCTGGCAGCGCGCATGCGTGCCTCTGCGACGGCGCGGGGTTCAGGGCAGACGATCCGTTCTAGTACGCACGCGCGTCGTGGCTCGCGCCATGACAGTTCAACGAGCAGGTGCCCCGCTCCGTCCCCAGCGAGACGTACTCGATGCGTCCGGACGCGTTGGGCGTGACGACCTCGCGGCCGTTGGAATCGCGCACCATGAAGTTGATCAGGTGTGCATTCTCGCGCGAGCCGTGCGCGTCGTGGCAGGCCGCGCACGGTGTCTGCTGGTCCACGACATGCTGCGCGTGGGGAAACCCGCTGGCCTGCGGCGTGACGTAGCGCCCGCGGTCATGGCACTGGTAGCACAGGTCGTAACTCACCGCGGATTCCGGCGTCGCGTCGGCCGTGACGTACTCACGATAAAGGATCGGCACGAACCGAGAAGCGTGGGGACCGCGCGGCTGGTTGCTGCCGGCAACCCAGTCGCTGTCGTTGTGGCAATCGGTGCAGCCGATGCGCGACGCGGCGGTGAGACCGGGCCGCAGTCCAGGGATCGTCGCATTGCGGCCGACGGCCGCGATCGGATGGAACGACGCATTGGAAGGATCGATCTTGACCCGCACGATGCGCGTCGCTTCGGCACGCTGGATGCCGGGCACCTGCGGCTCGGCGTAGCCATGACAGCGATTGCAGACTTCGTACTCGTAGGTTGCCTCGCGCAGCGGCGTGCCATCCGCAGACACGCCCGGCACTCCCCTGAGACGACCCGACACTGCCGGCACGATACCGGCCGTCGCAGTGGCGGCATGCGGGTTGTGGCAATCGGCACAGGTCACGTGACGCGGCATCGTGGCCGGCAATTCGCGCGGGTCGTGTTCCCACGGGCCCACATCGACCGGGTGCCGTGAATATTTCGCGCCTGCCGCGAACTGCTCGGACACGTTCTTCTGCGCGACGTTGCCGGCGTGACAATTCGTGCAGTTGTCAATCTCGATGGCCTGCGCGAGCAGGCGCGGTCCGTGGCCTGCGGAATGGGTGCGGTGACAGTTGAGACACGCGTTGGCGGCCACCGTCGGCGCAGCACCCTCAGGCCAGGGGTTCGGTCCGGTACCGTTCCAGGCCGCACCCGATGTCGCATGCGACGAATCGGTCCATTGCTCGAGTCGATGGCAGCTCAGGCACAACGCACCGTCCGCGTTGTCCATGCGCAGGAACATCGGTCGGCGGTCCTCGTGCGGGTCGTGGCACGTGGTGCATTGCAGTTGCTTCGTTGCGTCGAGGTGCAGCTTGGACGTCAATGTCGACGGGTCGACGAGTTCACCGCGTTTGACCGCGAGCTCGCTGTCATAGACGAACGAAATCGGATGGTCGTCGCTCAGGTCGGTGCCGAGGAGATCCTTGCCTGCCATCGGACCGAGCTTCAGTTCCTCGCCAGGCGGTGGCTTGCGCAGGCTGCTGAGCGCGAGGATGCCGTCGTGACAGGACAGGCACAGTCGCGAACTGCCCGTCGGCTGGTTGGGCACCGCCTGCAGCGTGCTGCTCGTGTAAAGCCGGTAAGTGACCGCCGGCAAATCACGATTCCACAGCGCGATCGCAGGGTTGGCATTGTGCGGCGTGTGGCAGTAGACGCAGAGACCCGTCGGTCGCGTCTCCTTGAGCTGCCCTGGTCCGCCGGGTGTCAGGTTGTGCACCGTGTTGGCGATCTGCGTCTGCGCATTTGCCGCCGGCGACGCGCCAAGCAAGAGCGCTGCAAGCATCAGCCATGCGCCGTGTCGCCGCATCAATGAGGTTGAGTTACTCACGGCTGAGCACCCTGACTGAGAGCGGACTGCCCGGCAGCTCGCGGCTCAAGTAGAAACACCTGGATTCGTCGGTTGTAGGCATCGGCGACAAACAACCGGTCGCCTTCGATGTAGAGGCCGTTGGGCATCCAGAACTGCCCCGCCTGCTGCCCTTGGCCACCGAACCCCAGCAGCAGGCGGCCCGACGGATCGAAGATCTGCACGGCATCGAACATCGCATCGGCCACGAATACCTGGCCTTCCTGATCAATCCCAACACCCTTGGGAGCCGCGAAATTGCCTGAGCCGTCACCGATTTCGCCGATCTGGTATTTGAATTGCCCGTCGGCGCTGAATACCTGGACGCGATAGTTCAGAGCATCGGTCACCGCCAGGTCGCCGTTCGGCGCGACCGCCAGGTGCGTCGGGGTGTTGAATTCACCGGGCCCGGCTCCGAGGCGGCCGAGCACGGCCACGGCGGTACCGTGTGCATCGAATACGTGCACGACGTGAGCTTTCGAATCGCCAACGTACAGTCGGCCCGACCGGACATCGAACGCCAACGACGAGGGTCGCTCCAGTCCTGCGCTCGCGACGACGCGCAGCAAGTTGCCGTCCCGGTCCAGTAGCAACACCTTCTTGAGGTAGCTGTCGGCCACGTACACCGTTTGCTGCGGGCCGGGGGCGACCGCGACGGGCGACACCAGCACGTCGTTACCTGCACGCGTGACGCGAATTTCCTTGTGCCTCGGCGCATCGAACACGATGACGCTCTGCGCGCCGGCGTCGGCGATGTAGAGGACGCCGTCTTGCTCCGCGACGCCGGTGGGGCGTACGAACTGCAGTGCGTGACGACCGGTCACGACGTCGACGATTCGACCCCACACACTGCGCGCCACGCCCCAGTCCGCGGCGCCGCCGACGGATTGCACGAACCGCACGCGCGCTGGCTGCGGCGGCATTGGCCACACCGGTCCGGTTGCCACGGCCGTGCCGGGCGCAACGCCCGGACGCTCTGCAGCTTGCGATGCTGCGGCGAGCAGCACGGAGACCAGCAGGCCCGCGGCGATGAGGCGGAGGCTTTTTCGTCGCTGCATGTCAGAACGTCCGCGTCAGGTTGATCTGGATATTTTCGTAGGTCGTCTGCACTGATTCGCGATCGCGCACGCCGATGCCGAGTGCGGCCGTGAATGCGAGCTGCGGCCAGTTGCGACGGACACGAACGAACCCCTCGGTGATCGTCTCGGTCGCCGCAGCGGAATCCTGTCGCGTCCGCCATGACAGGTAGCCGTCCGTCCACCAGCCGCCGCGACTGTGCAGGCTGCCGCCCAGTCGCGCATCGAAGATGCGGCTGACGCGACCGGTGTCGCGAAACCGCGATTCGCCCTGGTTGGCGTCGGCGTTCAATTCCCAGTCGTAGCTGGGCTGCCAACTCAGGTTTTCACCGAGCCGGGCCTCGTCGTAATCGAGCCGCTCGTCACGGTAGCGAGCGGCACGCGCACTACCGCGTCCCCGCCAGTTGCCCCAGTCGCGTCGCAGGTCGAGGCGCAGCGTCGTCCGCTTCTGGTCGCTGAGCAGCGTCGATTGCTGGCCGGAGAGGGGCACCTGGTTCGAGACGTCGTGAGTCAGCGACACTGCGATCCATTGCCAGTCGGCTGCAAGGTAATAGGAGCGGTCGTCGATGCGCGAGTCGAGGTTCGGATCGACCAGGTACTGGTAGCTGACGAGGAGCGGATCGCCCGCCTGGATCACTGCGCTCGAGGCCCGCGGCACGATCTTGGTACGGTTGCCCTCGACCTCGACGTCATAGTCGACGCCGACGACGGTGGGCAGCCGTGCCCCCCCGCGCACGTTGACGATGACGATGCTTGCGGTCACCACGTCGTTGTTCCTCAGCAGGAAGCCGGCTCCTGCGCCCAGCGCGGGCGGCGCCTGGTAGGGCTCGTCGACCACGGGTACGAGGCCGGAGTCGAGCTGGCTGTCGGTGTACGTGAGACTGCCGTTGACTGACGCACTCAGGGCTCCGCCCACCGGCAGCCAGTGGCTATAGGTGATGCCGGCGTGGCCACCCTTGGACTCGATTTGGCCCGAGTCCAGTTCGGTGCGGCTCGCCGTCGCGCCGCTGTCGGTCGACACGTTCAGGAAGGGCAGGTATTGCACGCTGGCATCGAGCCGCTGCACACGGGAATCGCCGCCACCCTCGCTCTGGATGTCCTGCAGCAGGTAGCCGTAGTTGCTCGACAGAAAGGCGGTGTGCTCGAAGAACAGGCGTTGCTGGACGTCGAGCATCTCCGTGGCGGAATCGCCGGTCCGGTCGTTGTAGTTGACGTGCAGGTCAGAGTGGCTCGCCAGCGTCTTGCCGAAGTCCAGCCCGTACGTGAGTGACGCGTTGCGGCTGCGGAAACTGCCGCTCGCAAACACATCATTGCTGACGTCGCTCTGGTCGAATGCGACGTTCAAGTCCGCCGTTTCAAAACCGTTGTGGGCATCGAACCGGAGGTCCTGGCGATGCTCCGCGCGCCGGAACTGCTGTCCGGCGTTCGTCGTCGTCTCGTCGATGTCCTCCTGGCCAGCGAACAGCGTCGCACTGAAATACGGCGCGATCTCCTTGTCGCGCAGCAGCGACGCCTCGCGCAGCGACAGCGTCGCGCCCTGCAGCGTGTGTGCAGCCCAGGTCGTGCTGCCGCCCGCCTGCGAGGTCGCGTATTCGGAGTGCGAAGCCTGCAGCATGGCGTTCAATGGCTTCTGCGAGAACAGGAGCAGGTCGAAGTAGTAGTCTGTGACGTCGCCGTCCTGCGCCGTTTCGACATCGCTCGCGTCCTGGCGCGCCTGCTGGAACCCGACGCGAACGCTGGCGGTGCCGGTCAGCAAACGCGGGTCCAGCACGTACCAGCCGGAGTTGCGGAAGGTGATGCCTTCGCTGGTGAGGTAGCTGTAGAACTTCTGGTTGTCATGGAGCTCCGAGGTGGTCTCCTGCACGTGCCCCGTTCCGTGCACGTCGAGCACGGTGTGCCAGCGTCCAAGACGAAAAAAACCCGCCTCGGAATCCAGTCCCAGCCCGGTCAGGAATGCATCGTCGTCGAACGACCACCAATGCTTGGCGTCGGCGTCCGCGGCCCCTGTCGGTGACGTGACGGTCGACACTGGCTCACCGCGGGCCGCCAGAGCGAACAGCATCAGCGCCCACGCACATCCCGCTCGCCGTTTCATTCGATGGCGGCTACCGGTGACACCGGTTGCAAGTGGTGAGGCTCGATTCGAACGCCGTGTGGCCGTCATGGCACGCGCCGCACGACTGACCGCTCTGGATCATGTCCATGGTCACTTCGTTCGCGCCCTTCTTCATCTTGAACGGCGTTTCATGGCAGGCGTAGCACGTGTACGCCATGCGATGAATCCAGTGCGGGAACGTCGCCGGAACAACGTCGTCCATGCCGGCCGCCTGGCGCTCGAACTTGACGTCGCCGGGTTCGCCTTCTTCCTCCGCGGCCACGCCGGCCGTGGTGAGCACCGCCACCATCAAAACGACGGTTGCCACGCGGGCGCGAGTCCCGATCGTGTGCGGCTTCGTTCGTGGGCGCGGCATCGCGTCGGCTTCCCGCTCAGCCCGCGCCCGACTTGCCCGCCGTGGGATTCGGCGCGACCGGCTTGATGAAGCTGTCTTCGGCCTTGGTGTTGACGAGTTTGTAGACGTTGATGCGGTGATTCAGGTAGTCACCGACATAAATCGTGTTGTCCCTGCCGATCGCAATCGACGAGGGGTTCTTGAGCATGCCGGGAATGGGGCCGCGACCCCCAAAGAACAGCAGGATCTCGCCTTTCGGATTGAAGATCTGGACGTTGCTCCAGCCCGTGTCGACGACGTACACGTTGCCGAAGGAATCGAGTGCAACACCTTTCGGCTTGTCGAACTCACCCCAGTTGGAGCCGGCCCGCCCGAAGGCAGTGACGAAATTGCCGTCATGGTCGAACTTCTGCACGCGCGAATTGAGCGTATCGGAGACCAGCACGTTGCCGTCTGCATCCAGCGTGACGAACGTGGGATACGAGAACTGGCCGAAGTCGCCGCCGCGCGCACCGCCAATGGCGCCGATGCGCTTGCCGGAACGGTCGAAGATCTTGACGTTCTGTTCGGGCGCTTCGTTGTTGCCCGTATCGACGACATACACACGGTCGCGCGCGGAATCGACCGCGATGCCATTCGGGCGCGTCATCGACTTGTCGTTGATGTCGCGAATCTGCTTGCCGCTGCGATCAAAGACCTTCACGCCCTTCTCGACGCCGTCGACCACGTAGATGTTCTCCTGGTCGTCGAGCGTCACGCCGGTCGGGTATCCCACGTCGATCTTGCGCAGCTCTTTTTTCGCGAAGTCGAAAATGAAGAGCTTCTGCTGCAATGGATCTGCAACGTACAGGCGCTGACCGTCCGCCGAGATGGCCAGGCTGGCGGGTGAGGCGATGCGGCCGTCCGGGATCTGCTCGCCCGCAAGGAACGTTGCCAGCCCGGCCGAGAACGTGGTGTCGGCATTCAGGTCCTTTTCGCTCGTAATGCTGCGCACGAATTCGATGCGCGGCGGCAACGGCGGCGCCGGCCACACGAGTTTCGGTTCTTCCTTCGGCGGCGGCGCGGAGGCACAACCCGCGAGCATGGCCGCAGCCGACAGCAGCGCACCGGCCATCACCGACCAACGCCTGCCGTTCACATTCGTCTCGAACATGTCTCAACCCCTGGCCGCGTGGCCCTTTGATGTGGCTCGCGTGAACCGCCACGAATGGCAGCGCAAGTCACGGCACCTCACCGACTTTGCGGTAGAGGCTGGAAAGTGAAATGCCGAGTCGTTGCGCGGCCATGCGCCGATCGCCTTCGGCGGCAGTGATGGCGTCCTGCAGCAACTTGATCTCGTAGCGACGCAACTGCAGTCGCAGTGTGGTGTCGCCGCCGACATCGCCACCCTCGGGCGGCTGCGTGCCGACCAGCGCGGCCGGCAGGTCTGCAACCGTGATGCGGTTGTTCTCCGCCAGGATCCGCGCACGGTTGATGACGTTGTCCAGTTCGCGCACGTTGCCGGGCCACGGGTACGTCATCAGCACGGCCTCGGCATCTTCATCCAGCGAGAACCTGCGGGACGGGTCGCAGTCGCGTCCGTTGGCGAGCAGGAACTGCACGAAGTCCCGCAAGTCCACCTGCCGCTCTCGCAGCGGCGGCAACGCGATCTGGAACATGCTCAGGCGGAAGTAAAGGTCTTCGCGGAACGTGCCCTGCGCCACCATCGACTGCAGGTCGCGATTCGTCGCGACGACAATGCGGGCGTCGACATGGCGCTGCTGCTCGCTGCCCACTGCGCGGACTTGCTTCTCCTCGATCACGTTCAACAGCTTTGTTTGCATCGGCATCGGCAGCTCGCCGATCTCGTCCAGGAACAGGGTGCCGCCGTCTGCTTCGAGGAACAGCCCCTTGCGCGTGCGATCCGCGCCGGTGAACGAGCCTCGCGTGTGCCCGAAGAATTCGCTTTCCATCAACTGCTCGGGGATGGCGCCGCAATTGACCGGCACGAAGGGTCCGGTGCTGCGCTGGCTCTTCTCGTGGATGGAACGGGCCAGCACGCCCTTGCCGCAACCGCTTTCGCCCGTGACCAGCACCGTGCTGTTGGTGGGCGCGACCTTGTATACCAGGCGCTCCACCTCGAGCATGCAGGGAGACTTGAAGCGGTACGTCGCGGCGCCCCGACCCTTGACTGCAGCCCGCAGCAGCTTGTTTTCCTCGCTCAGGCCCCGCATCGATTCGATCTGTGACA
>Ga0315283_10003540_pt1 | contig 13375 bp, 16 predicted proteins | sample YL17G09_0_MG_FD_204541 | JGI IMG/M metagenome (GOLD analysis project Ga0315283, IMG submission 204541) | Sediment microbial communities from Yellowstone Lake, YNP, Wyoming, USA - YL17G09_0 | ecosystem: Environmental > Aquatic > Freshwater > Lake > Sediment | place: USA: Wyoming | collected...
GCCGAACGCGAAAATAAATTAGCCAAGGCCAAATGAAAAGGATTGAAAATGGCAGAGAACACAAGCATCTATACGAGTCCGCTGGTGGAGAGGAACGCGTCGAAGGAAATGGCGGAACTTTTCGGACCGCAAAAGAAATTCGGCACGTGGCGGCGAATATGGCTTGAGCTGGCAAAGGCCGAAAGGAAGCTCGGTCTGAAAATCAGCCAGGCGCAAATCGCTGAAATGGCGAGGCATCTTGACGACATCAACTTCAAGAAGGCCGCGGAATACGAAAAGAAGGTTCGCCACGACGTGATGGCGCACATTCACACATTCGCCGACGCAGCGCCGAAGGCGGCACCGATAATTCACCTCGGCGCGACGAGCTGCGATATCGCCGACAACGCTGATTTGATTATTATTCGCGAGGGCCTGCAAATCACCGCGGGCAAAGTCGCTACCGTAATAAATCTGCTGGCGCGGTTCGCCAAAAAATACAAGGCGACGCCAACGCTTGGATTTACGCACTATCAGCCCGCGCAACTGACCACCGTGGGGAAACGCGCGACGCTTTGGTGCTATGAATTCGCGATGGACCTCAATGAGGTTGAGCATCGATTAGACACCTTGCCCTTCAGGGGCATCAAAGGCACAACGGGCACGCAGGCATCGTTCCTCGCCTTATTCGACGGCAATAAGAGCAAAGTTGACCGCTTAGATAAAATGGTCGCGGCGGCATTTGGTTTCAAAAATATATGCGCCGTTACGGGACAGACGTACCAGCGGAAAATCGATACTCTGGCAATAAACGCCCTTGCCTCAATCGCCCAATCTGCCCAGAAGCTCTGCACGGACCTGCGATTGCTGGCAAACCTCAAGGAAGTCGAAGAGCCATTTGAAAAATCGCAGGTGGGTTCATCCGCTATGGCATACAAACGCAACCCGATGCGATGCGAAAGGGTTACGGCGTTATCGAGATTCGTCCTGTCATTAGCGACAAGCCCCGCTATGACCGCCTCGCAACAATGGTTCGAACGCACATTAGACGATTCCGCAAACCGACGACTCGTTATCCCGGAAGCGTTTTTGGCGGTTGACGGTATCCTCGAAATTTTGACCAACGTATTAGATGGCCTCGTTGTTTACCCGAGAGTTATCGCTTCACACGTCACCGCGGAACTGCCCTTTATGGCAACGGAAAACATCCTTATGGCCGCTGTAAAAGCGGGCGGCCACAGACAGGCCATTCACGAAAAAATTCGCCAGCACTCCCACGAAGCCGCGGCACAGGTAAAACAATTAGGCGAACCCAATGATTTAATTAACCGGCTGAAAGCCGACTCTGCTTTCGCTAAAGTCGATTTCGCAAAGGTGTTAAACCCTCGCGATTACGTCGGCCTCGCACCTCATCAGGTCGATAATTTCGTAAAACAAGTCGTAACGCCGGCAATAAGAAAATATAAACAGCAGCTCAACCGGAAAGTTGACCTCCACGTCTAAAGGAATCACACAGTGACCAGAAACGAACTAATCAAACGCGTAAAGGAAACGGCGTATCTTGAGGGCGATTTTATCCTGAGAAGCGGCAAACGCAGCAAATACTATCTCGACAAGTATCTCTTCGAGACCTGCCCGGATATACTCAAAGCACTCGGCAAAGAATTCGCCAAGCACGTCGGCGACGATGTAACACTCATCGCTGGCGCGGAACTTGGCGGCGTCGCGCTTGCGGCCGCCACGGCAATGGAAACAGGCAAAAACTGGGTGATTATCCGCAACAGTAAAAAGGGCTATGGCACGGGAAAACTGATTGAGGGCGTCCTGAAACAAGGCGATGTCGTCCTGCTCGTTGAGGATATCGCCACAACAGGAGGCCAGGTACTTGAGGCCGCGAAGGTAATTACCGAGGCGGGGGCAAAGGTCAAGAAAATCGTCGCTGTAATCGACCGCAAGCAGGGCGCGGGCGAGAACATCACATCAGCCGGCTACAAATTCGAGTCGCTGTTGACCAAAGATGATTTAGGTATCAAGGATTAGTAATCGAGGAGAATCAAAATGGCTGACAAAATTTCGGGAGTGAATCTTCACGACCGGCGGGACTTTCTCAAACAGACCGCACTTGCGGCGACAGCCGGATTAACTGCATCCTCGCTTCTGTCATCTTCCGGCTGTTCAGCAACTCAATCGGCCGGCGCAGGGGCATACCATTTGACGGAGACGAACAAGGTCATACTGTTTCAGGGCGACTCAATCACCGACTGGGGGAGAACCCGTAGCAAGGAAAATACTCCCAATGACCAGCAGGCCCTGGGGTCTGGTTACGCGCTGCTGGCCGCCGGGGCCTTGCTGGATGAATACTCAAATATCAGGCCGATTATATACAACCGCGGAATCAGCGGAAACTAGGTCTTTCAGCTCGCTGAACGATGGGACAATGATTGTATCGCCTTAAAACCTGATTTGGTCAGTATCCTTGTGGGCGTTAACGATTTCTGGCATACATTGAACGCCGGGTACACGGGCACGGTGGAGACATATCAAAACGATTATCGCGCCCTGCTTGAGCGGACGAAGAAGGCATTGCCCGCGGTAACGCTGGTAATCTGCGAGCCGTTTGTCCTGAAATGCGGCTCGGTAAATCAGAAATGGTTTCCCGCCTTTGACGGCTATCGCGAAGCCGCGAAGAAGGTGGCCGCCGAATTCAAGACGATTTTCGTTCCGTTCCAGTCGGCGTTCGATAAGGCCGTCGAAAATGCTCCGCCCCAATACTGGGCGACAGACGGTGTTCATCCCAGCGTGGCAGGCGCTCACCTGATGGCGAAGGCATGGCTCAAAACGGTCTTCGGATTTAAGGCCTGATACATATCCCAGTTTTTATTGCTTCGGCTGACCGCTGCTGCTTTGCGTAATCAGGGCTTGTTCGAGGCCTGTTTGGGCACTCTCATTGTTCGGGTCGATGTCGAGCGCGCGTTCGTATTCGGCAATCGCCCACTCAACCCAGCCGCTCTGCAACAACAGCTTCGCAAAAGCGCCGTGGGCCGCCGAGTCCTGAGGGGCCAATTCGACGGTCATGAGCAACTGATCAAGCGCCTCATCAATAGCGCCTGTGTCCGCAAGAATATTGGCAAGATTGAATCTTGCATCCGGGCTGTTCGGCTCAAGCTCGACGACCCTGCGAAAGTTTACAACCGCCTCATCGGCCCGACCCATCCGCGCATACGAGACCGCCAAGTTGCCGTATGCCTTTACGTATTTCGGCTTTATCTTAATCGCCTTCGCGTATTCGCCGACCGCCTTTGCCCGCAAGTCCTGTGAGAAATAGCAATTGCCGAGATTGTAGTGCGCCTCCGCGTTGGCCGGGTCGAGCTTAATCGCCTTGTTAAGGTGTGCCATCGCCATGTCGCCGTCGCCCTTATCCAACATCGCCATTGCCAGATTCCCGTATATCGCCGAATCCGCCTTGAGTTTGACCGCGGCTTCCAACTCTTTTATCGCCTCATCGACCAGCCCCAATTGCAGGTAGAGCGACCCAAGACCGCCGTGCAAACCGCCATCGTCTGGTTTTTTGTCCAGCCCCTCTTTATACAATTCGATTGCTCGCTCAAGGTTCCCCTTGTTGACCTCCATCATCGCAAGGGCGCCGTGAGTGTCGGCGTCATCCGGCACAAGCGCAAGCACGCGGTTGTAAAACTCCAGCGCCTGTTCGGTTTTGCCCCGCAGGGCCAAACTTTTGGCAACGTTGTAAAGTGTATCCGCGTCCTTAGGCGATATTTTCAGGATTACCTCAAACGCTCGCATGGCCGCGTCGAGGTCGCCTTTCTCCGCATAACGCGCCCCTATTAAGCTATACGCGACATAATTATCCTTAGTCACGGCAGCCGCGTGCGTGAACAACGACATTGTATCCCGCCAGTAGCCAACCTGAACAAACGTCATCACCCCAAGCACGCCGAGAATTACCGAACCGGCCATGCCCGCGAGGACTTGCCTGAACCGCCGTTGCGCCACAATGTCACCGGCAAGCCAGACCAGCATAATGAAAATGCCTGTCAGCGGTATGTAAGTATACCTGTCGGCCATCGATTGAGCACCCACCTGCACAATCCCGATGACGGGCACCAATGTCCCCATATACCAAAGCCAGCCCGCCAATAAATAGCGGCGGCGCCGCAGCAATATCACCACAATCGTAATAGCCACCAAAACCGCCGCGGCTACCGCAACCTTCCAGCCGGCAAGTTCCTTGACGGGATGAGGATAAAAAACCGCAAGCCCAATTGGCCAGAACATCTTGACTATATAATCGCAGTAAGAAACAATCGCATTGCCTACGCGGTAGCCGACCGGAATAGCACTCCATCGCATCATAGCGCCTGTGGTCTGCTGTGCGACAAATGTCACTACGCAAATCGCCGCTGAAAAAATAATCAGTGGTAACTTCTCGATTATCAGCCGGCGGACTGAAACACCTGTCCACGCATTCTCAGGCAACAAACGCTTCAAGGGCCAGTAATCCATCAGCAGAAGCACAAACGGCAACGTTACCAGCATCGGCTTTGTCATCAGGCCAAGCGCATAAGCCGCGCAGATGATTGTATATCGTTTGGCAGTCGGGTTTTCCGCATACCGGACATACGCCAGCATCGTCAGCATCCAAAACAGCGTGCTCAGCACGTCTTTGCGTTCAGTCACCCAGGCAACGGATTCAACGTGCAGAGGATGCAGGGCAAATAATGCGGCCACAAAGAAGCTCGCCCAAAGTGACTTAGAGTATCGCTTCAGCACCCAAAACAGCAGGACCGTATTGGCAATATGAAGCGCGACGTTGGTCAGATGAAAACCCCCCGCCCAAGTCCCGAAGATACTCCTGTCCAGCATCAAGGATAGCCACACAAGTGGAATCCAGTTGCTTCCGTACATAGTCGTAAAGGCCCACTCGATTCCGCCCAAGGTTAACCCTTCCGGCACCTTCGGGTTGTCCTTCACATAAGCCGGGTCGTCATAGTCAACAAAATCAAAGCCAGCGGTCTGCACATACACAGCGATAATGCCGACTGCCAAAAGCAAACAAAGTCCGAGAATAAGCCGCTTCTGGCGGTCCTCCCAAATCGTTTCAAGCCAGGTTTTTTCCGATTCCATTTAATCCACCCGCATTGATTGCTCAATCAGTCGTATCAGCCGGTTGGCGACGTGTCTTTTCGGCGCCTCAGCAAATCGACGCCATTCCTGGCCGGCTTTTTTTACCCAAACCTCGCACCGCTTGCTGCCTATGGCGGCGGGCGTGTTGGCGACAATCATATCCAGATTTTTATCCCGCAGTTTTTTCTCGGCGCCGGCTTTGATGTCCCTGTCTTCCAGCGCAAAACCGACAACCATCTGATTTCGCCTCTTGTGGCCTGCCGCCCATTTCAGGATATCCGGCGTCGGTTTCAGTTTCAGCGTAATCGCACCGGGGCTTTTTTTTATTTTAAACCGGGCGGGTTTGAGCGGAGTATAATCCGAGACCGCCGCGGTCATAATCAGGCAATCGCACCCGCAAAATTCGCCCTTTACCGCCTCGAACATATCACGGGCTGACTCGACTTCAACCACGTCGGCTCCTTTGGCGGCACGCAGATTCGTCGTCGCTGTTACCAGCGTTACGTCGTGTCCCGCCAGAATCGCCGACCGCGCAAGTTCGTAGCCCATCCTGCCGGTGCTTGCGTTGGAAATGAATCGCACGGGGTCGATATATTCTCGCGTCCCGCCGGCGGTGATTAAAAATTTAATTCGGCGTCGTGGTTCGACTTCGCTCACCACAGGTTGTTTTCGAGGGCGCATCATCCGGCCAGGTCTATTTGTGTTTGTGTTTCCGTTGGGCGGCTATCCTCCCTGCCGCCTCCAGGATTTCCTGCGGTTCGGCCATCCTGCCGATACCTTCCGCGCCGCAGGCAAGCCGACCCTGCCGCGGCCCTATAAGCTCCACGCCGACTCGTTCGGTGAATTTGACGTTCTCCTGAACTGCCGGATTCATCCACATCTTATCGTTCATCGCCGGCGCAAAAAGCATCGGTTTCGCCCAGCAGGCGCAAAGCGTCGTGCTGAGCAGGTCATCACAGATGCCATTGGCGAATTTACCGATGATGTTCGCCGTCGCCGGCGCGACCACAATCACATCCGCCCAGTCGGCGAGATTTATATGCCCGATTTTGAACTCCTCCTGCTCCGCCGTGAGGCATCCTGTGGACCACAGACTCGTATAAACCGGCCCGCATGTAACGGCCTCGAAACTTTTCGCTCCCACCAGGTGAAGGGCGTTTTCGGTCAAAACCGTCCTCACCTCGGCGCCGCCGGCCGTCAGCTTGCTGGCAAGGTCAATCGCCTTATACGCGGCGATGCCGCCGCTGACCCCCAGCATAATCTTTACCCCGTCAAGTTTTGCGGTCTGTTCTGCCATATACGTCCGCCTCGGAGCAATTCCACCGGCCGCTTACACGCTGCCCGGTTTGTCGATGTCACTGTTCTCGTAGTCGATGGCTATCTTGTCGCGTTTGATTTCCTCGACGACGATTTGAAGCTGGCTCATACCCTCTGTGTCTTCAATCAAAGGTCGCGAGCCCTGCATCAATTCCATCAGCCGTTTCTGAATCAGGGCCGTCAATTTGAACCGCCCGCCGACTTTTTTCACCAACTCAATATTTTTCAGGTCTTCAATCATTCCTTCGACTCCACAATTTAACTGTCTTTGCCGCTTAACTCTTTTTTGCCTTCCTTGCCGCGTCAATGATTCCTGTAATTTCACTTACCGCCGCGTCGAGCTTGTCATTTATGACCATATGCTTGTAATCCTGCCAGGCGGCGGCTATCTCGGTTGACGCCTCGTCGAGCCGGCGTTTCGCCATTTCCTCGTCTTCTCTGCCCCTGCCCTGAAGCCGACCAGCAAGCTCCTTCTGTGTCGGGGCAAGTATGAATACCATCACCGCATCGGGATACATCGTCTTAATCTGCCTGCCCCCCTGGACGTCTATCGCCAGAATGACCGTCTTTCCGGCAGCGAGGGCCTCATCCACCTTGTCCTTCGGCGTGCCGTATAAATTGCCGAAGACCTCAGCATGCTCGAGCAGCAAACCCTTTTCTACCCGCCGCTGAAATTCCTCACTGCTGACAAACCAGTAGTCCCTGCCGTCAACTTCCTTATCGCTTTTGGGGCGGGTGGTAACCGAGATGTTCATATACGCGTTATCCAGCCGTTTCACCAGCTCTTTACAAATCGTGCTCTTGCCCACGCCGCTGGGGCCGCTTATCACGACAATAATTCCGTTTGACGTTTGTCGTTTGCTCATCGGCAATGTGTTACTCCACGTTTTGGACCTGTTCTTTGATTCGGTCTATCCGGCACTTGATATCCACAACCAAATGCACAACATCGGAGTCGCCGGCCTTGCTGCCGATAGTGTTGGCCTCTCTGAGCATCTCCTGACAGATAAAATCGAGTTTGCGACCTTCGGCTAACTTTGGCTGGCCGCCCTTCAAGCTCTTTGTAAACTGCACTAAGTGCGAATCGAGCCGGGCAATTTCTTCCGATATGTCGGCCCTGTCGGCAAAAATCGCGACCTCGCGAGCCACCGTCTCATCATTCAATTTTAGTTTGGCAACCGAGAGCAAATCCTCGACTCTTTTCTTGAGTTTTTCAGCATATTGCTGAGGGCCTGCGGCGCTGCGAACCTGTATCTGCTCAAGAGAGGTCTTTATCGCCCTGCAATGTTTCTCGAGGTCTGCCGTCAGGGCCGCCCCTTCCGCCGCTCGCATCGCCTTAAGTCCCTTCAGGGCCTGGCGCGTAACCGCCAGCACCTTTCGCCGAATACTCGCGGCCTCCTTTGCGCCCGGCACCGCCGGCGACAAAATTCCCGGCAGCGCCAATAGCCCGCCCAAATCAAGCTCGCGTTCCAACCCGCCCGACGGCGATATCTTGCCAAGCCGTTTCAGCAGCGTCGCCAGCGCCTTTTCGTTTATATCAAAAAGCGCCTCGGCGGGCGCGCCCTTCTGCCTGAGCATATAGTTTACCGTCCCGCGCGACACCTCCCGGCGCAGCTCTTTCTCCACATCGCTTTCGAGGAACCCCAGCGTTTCGGGCAGCCGCAGCGTCGGTTTGAAATAGCGGTTGTTCACCGCGCTGATTTCAACGACGTAGGTAACGCCGCTCAGCCGACCCTCCGCATTTCCGTATCCGGTCATACTATTTATCATAGAGATTCAGCCCTCATTACACATATCACCCGCGGACGAACAAAATTGTCCCGACCGCGGCGACAAGAACACTCACTGCTGGGTCTGTCCCGGCTGGTCTGCCGGTGCAGGCGCAGCCGGAGCCATTGGCTGGCCCTGGCCGGTGTCGTTGCTCGTAATCGGAGCGGGAGTTCGTGACTCCGGCCCGCTTGTTGACGGCCGCCACCACCTGTCCAGCACAAGGGCAACAATTATAAATACGCTGGCCATGCTGATAGTAACCCACGTCAGAACGTCGCCTGTCTTGCTGCCCAATATGCCGCTGGCCATGCCTCCGGCAAATGCGCCGCTAAGTCCGCCGCCTTTACCTTTTTGAATCAATACCACCAAGACAAGCACCACCGAGGCAATCACAAAAAGACCCGCGATAATGCTCATTATGAAACTTGCCGCCAATATCGGATTTAATGTCATATTGTATCCCCTATTTTCTTAATTTTTCGGTAATCAAACCGCCGCTTTAACAATCGCCACAAAATCATCCGCTTTCAAGCTTGCTCCGCCGACTAATAATCCGTCGACGTCTTCCTCGCGCATCAGCTCACCCGCGTTATCCGGCTTGGCCGACCCGCCATACTGAATCCGAATCTCGCCGGCAATTTTCCTGTCATACATCTCCGCGACCAGCTTCCTTATCAGCGCGTGCACTTCCTGTGCCTGCTGCGGCGTCGCCGTCAACCCTGTCCCTATCGCCCAGACCGGCTCATACGCAATCGTAACCGCCGACATCTTCTCAGGCGTCAGGCCGGCCAGACCTTTTTTCATCTGCCGCGTCACCACTTCGGCGGTCTTGTTCGCTTTTCGCTCCTCAATCAGTTCGCCAACGCACAATATCGGCAAAAGCCCGCCCAATATGGCGGCGTGGACCTTTTTATTTATCAGTTCATCGGTCTCGCCGATAACGTGCCGCCTCTCGGAATGCCCGCATATCGCGTAAGCACACCCGACATCCTTGAGCATCGCCGAGCTTATCTCGCCGGTAAACGCGCCTTTCTGCTCGAAGTAAACGTCCTGCGAGCCAAGCGCGATATGCGACGACTGAAGGGCCTTGCCCACCTGCTGCAGGTAAACAAACGGCGGGCACATAGCCACGTCAACTTTGCCCACAACATCTTTACAACCCGAAACGATGCCCTCAGCCAGTTTGACGCTGCTGTGGACGTCGGTATTCATTTTCCAGTTGCCAGCTATAAATGATTTTCGCATCTATGCTCTCCTAAAGTTACCCTAAAATCTCTGTCGCCCGCGGGAAGCTGCCCAGCACTGAAAGCTGCAAACAGTGCTTGCGTGCCTCGTCGAAGGCCTTCTGAACTTTTTCATCACCGTGATGACCCATAAAATCCACAAAGAAGTAATATTCCCATTGCCTCTTTTTGCTGGGCCTCGATTCTATATTGGTCAGGTTAACTTCGTACTTCTTGAAGACCTCGAGCACGTCAACCAATGCGCCGGCCTTGTGGGCCGTGCTGAATATCGCCGCGGTCTTGTCCTCGCCCGTCGGCTTGGCGTCTTCGCGCCCGACAACAAAAAACCTTGTTACATTGTTGGGCATATCTTCGACGCTCTCACAAATCACCTTCAGCCCATACAACTCCGCCGCTATTACCGAGCCGATTGCCGCCGACTTCGCTTCTTTGGCGGCTTTCTGCGCGGCTTTTGCCGTTGACGGCTCCGCGACGGTTTTCGCTTCTTTGAACGTCGCGGCCAGCCAGTTGCGACACTGCGTAAAAACTTCCGGCTTCGAGTAAATCTTCTCTATCTGGTCTATTTTGCAGTTGGCCAAAAGATTATGATGAATCGCCATCAAAATCTCCGAGCAAACCTTCACATCCGAATCCACCAGGGCATCCAGCGTTTCAATCACGCCGCCGCCCAATGTATTCTCTATCGGCACAATACCCAAATCGCAGTGTCCCTTGCTGACCTCGTCGAAGATGCCGCGAATATCCGCGAGCGGCTCATAGTCCGCGCTTTGCCCGAATTTTAACATCGCCGCGGTATGGCTGAAACTGCCGGCAGGCCCTAAGTAGCCAACCCGCAAAGGCCTTTCCAGAACAAACGACCCGCTCATCAACTCGCGCCATATCGCCTGCAAACACTTATTCGGCAACGGGCCTTTGTTGGCCCCGGTTACCTTTTCAAGCACTTCTTTCTCACGGTCCGGCGCGTACACGGGCATGCCTGTCTTGCTCTTGATACTGCCAATGTCTATTACAACGCCGGCACGCTCGTTGAGCAACGAGACAAGCTTGATGTCAATCTCGTCTATACGTTTTCTAAGGTCTTCTAAAGACAACATTTCCACCTGCCCCCGCACTTGCCTTTGATAAAAAGACGCGGGGGCGCCAAACCTTTTGCCTATACAGATTTACAAACACGTCTTTTTATCATAATTACCCTCTTGCGTCAACGACTTTGCCTTGTTTAATATGATTTTTCGCGGTATGGATACGCAAATGAAATATACGATTTTCAATACTGCCTGGGGATATTTTGGCTTAGTCGCCGACAAGAAGGGGCTTCGCCGAACGATTTTACCCTGCGAAAGCCGCAAAACTGTTGAAAAATGCCTCCTCGCAGGCCTTGATGCTCCCCAATTTGATAAAAATCTGCTCAAATCCCTGCAAAAACAGATAATCGTCTATTTTGCCGGAAAACCAGCAAGACTCGATACCCCCCTTGTCCTCGATAGCTTGCCCTCTTTCACCCGCAAAGTGCTTGATGCGTGCCGAAAAATACCATCCGGCAAGACGCTATCTTATTCCCAGTTGGCTGGTATGATTGGCAAGCCCCGCGCCAGCCGGGCGGTCGGAAGCGCACTTGCGAGAAATCCTATCCCCCTGATTATCCCCTGTCATCGCATAATCCATTCCGATGGCTCACTCGGCAACTTCTCCGCATTTGGCGGTACCGATACAAAAAAGAAACTCTTAGCCCTCGAAAATCTATCCGCTACTTTTTAGCCGGCTCTTTGGGTTTATTCGGCTCGGCGGGTTTGTTAAGTTCGCTTGTCTTTTTCGGCTCTTCCGCTCCCAGCAGGCGTACGTTGTCGAAATAGAAATTGCCCGCAGTGTTCACGTCCTGGTAGTTTGTAATGAGAATGATGATTCCCTTTGTCAGGTTCGGCGGGGTTTGAGGAGGAATATCAAAAGTAACCGTAACCGTTTTATCGGCTTGGCCGTTCCATGCAGTATCTCCATCGGTCGGCTCTATTTGCTGCCAGTCGCTCTTATCATCCCGGACGACGATACATTCGATTGCCTTGGCCCAGCCGGCGCCCATGCTCCACTCCTTGGCCTTCAAAGTTACATCCACCTTTAGCTGTTTGGCTATGCCAAGGGTCGCCAGCAGATTCGCGTCGCCCGAAAAATCCCGCGATACTGCTTTCTGCCATTCGGGATTCGCAAAAACCTTGTAGCTGTAATTGCCTGACGTGGCGTTTTCCTTGACGGCCTTCGCGGTCGTCCCACTGAGGGCCTCAGGATCCACCATCCAGCCGTCATTGCTGTCTTCCCAGTCGCCTATAACTTTAGGCAACTCCGCATAGCTTATGCCGGCCAGACCCAGCGTTATCGCAAGACATATAAAACCACAAATCCCGATACGGCTCATTAAATTCACGTTCATTTCTTTGCCTCCTTCATATTATCAATCTATTGTTTTTTGTTTCTTCGCTGCTCAAAACTAAGGCGATGTTATAAGTGACATTCACCTCGAAGCTCTTGCGGAAGGGCGTCATCAGTCACCTACGGTGATGGTGATGTTGTCATTGAACACCGTCGCCTGCGTCATCTTGCGATTGGCGTAAAGGCCCATGTGCGCCCCGGCCAAACCCGGTTTGCCCATGTAGGGGCCGGCGGATGCTAGCGCGTTGTCCTGGTAAACGCGGACTTGTTTTGTTTTGACGTCCGCCTCAACGCGCACCGTTACCCACTTTCCGGTGGGAAATACGGGACCGTCCTTAAGCTTGTCATAAAACGTACCCTCGCCCGCCGGAGAAATCGAGTATGCCTGCAACCTGTATTGTCCCGGCGAACCCACGAGATTAACCATCACCGAGGGATGAAAGGTCGTCCCGCCCGCGCGGGTGGTTTCATCAAACAATGTCACCATGTTCAACCACGGGTTTTCACCATAGGGCCCCAGTTCTGACGGTGTGAGATTATCGGCCTTGACATCGAAACTGACGGTGATGCTGCCGGGCAGAAAGCGGTCGAAATAAATGTCCGGATGCATATGAAACTTCTCGGGGTCGGTGGTCGTGAAATCGGGAGTAAGATGACCGGCGAATACGAGTCCCCGTTTCGGCTCATTGGCGTCGGGCTCATATTCATAGTGACCAGGAATAATCGGATGGCTGGAGTTCACAAAGGCAGCTTCGCTCGAACAATCCCCTTTCCAAACGAACGCGCGCGGCACTGACGAAGTCTCGGATTCGGCGCGTGATATATTCGCATTACCGGTTGACCGACAACCCGCACCAAGTATAGCTATCCCAAATCCAATAATCAAAAATCTCATCATAAAAATCCCCCAGCCATAAGTTTCAGCTAAAACAACTATAAATCCTCACGTTGGTGCTGTCAAATATCAATCCGAAATCATAAATCCGCCTACGGCGGACCCCCGCCAAAGAACTGCGAGGGCAGGCAGAGTTCAGATTGTCTTTCCGGCGTAGTCCTGTGCGTGGAACAGTTGGCCGGTTGTACCATCGTCAATCAAGGCCGGCACCAGCGCCCCGGGCAACACTGACTCGACCGAACTGGGAGCGTTCGGGCCTCCCAAATCCGTGCGCAGCCAGCCGGGGTCCAGCAGGTTCATCAGCACGCCGGTGTCCTTGAGGCGGATGATGGTATCGGCCACGAACTTGTCCACGGCCGCCTTGGAGATGGCATAGGCAATCAGCTCCGGCTGGTCCTTAATCCCAGAGGTGACATTGATGATTCGTCCCCAGCGGCGCTGCACCATGCCGGGTATCAGGCGGTGACAGATGCGGATAAGCGAGGTGACGTTCACCTCGAAGCTCTTGCGGAAATCGTCGGCCGGGACGTTCTGCCAGTCGTTGCGGAAGGGCGTCATCACCGCGGCGTTGTTATAGACGATGTCGACAGCGGGCCCGGCGCTCAGG
>Ga0315283_10003541_pt1 | contig 13372 bp, 11 predicted proteins | sample YL17G09_0_MG_FD_204541 | JGI IMG/M metagenome (GOLD analysis project Ga0315283, IMG submission 204541) | Sediment microbial communities from Yellowstone Lake, YNP, Wyoming, USA - YL17G09_0 | ecosystem: Environmental > Aquatic > Freshwater > Lake > Sediment | place: USA: Wyoming | collected...
GTGCTGCGCTTGCGGGTGTTCGGTTGATAGGTCCTCTTCACCGCTTCCTCGCTCGATCGCCGATACTCAGAACGTGCAGTATAGCCGTGCGGCGGAGGCCGGGTCAATTTGGCCCGGCCGGCCTCCGCCGCACGGTCCGCGCCGCCGCCGTCTAAGCTTTTCCCCGCGTGCTGCCGATACGCGGAATGGACGATGGAAGCCGGCAGAGACAAGGCGATGCTACTCCAGGGAGCGATCCACAGGTTCAGCCTGGCGGGCGTCCTGCAGTTCCTTTCGCAGAACGCCGCCACCGGCGTTCTCGAGATCCGCGATTTCGAGGAGTACGGATTCATCTATCTCGTCGACGGCAGTGTGGAGGGGATCTCCCTGCCGATCACCGACGAGAAGCTGGGCACGCGTCTGCTCAAGGCCGGCTGCCTGAGCGCGCAGCACCTCGCGGAGGCTCTCATCGAAGACTCCGCGCTCACTCACGACCAGAGGAAGTTCATGCCGCTGGGGCAGCGCCTCATGGAGAAGGGCTTCACGAGTGAAGCCAGGATCCGCGAGGTCATGGGCCGTCAGACTCTCGACCAGGTGTTCGAGCTGGCCCACTGGCAGAACGGCGTCTTCGTCTACGACGAACCCGAACAGATGCCCAGGTTCCAGATCACCATCCAGGGCAACGTCCAGAAGCTTCTGCTCGACGCCTACCGGCGCATCGACGAGGGCGAGTACTCGCGCAAGACCCTGAACGTCGTGGACAACGAGGTGTGCTACGCCTGCCCGCTCGAGGAGGAGTGCACCCCGGCGATCAAGGCAAAGCACCTCAAGAAGGACGTCTGCCTGTGGCGCGACATGGGCGCCGTGCTGGACGACGAGTACGACAGGCTGCGCGACGCGCGCCAGCTCTACCGTTCCAAGGAAGACGACGCGGGGGCGGTGCTCGACGCCTCGCTCGGCGCGGAGTAGCCTTCCCGCAGGCGATGCGAGGAGCGGCGACGAGCGGCGACCACTCCACCTCCGGCGGCGAGTTGCGCCGCAACCCGGTCAGCGGAAAGCTGACGATCGTCGCGCCGGGGCGCGCGGCGCGGCCCAGCGACCTGCGCGCCACGGCAGCCGCCGGCGCGTCAGGCGCGTGCCCATTCTGCGCCGGCAACGAGAGGCTCACCCCGCCGGAGGTCGATGCCGTGCGGCCCGACGGCGGCGCCCCCGACACCCCCGGCTGGCGGATCCGTGTCGTCCCCAACAAGTACCCCGCCCTCGCCGGCATGCACGAGGTGATCGTGCACTCGCCGGATCACGACGCGGAGCTGGAGGACCTCGGCGACGAAGGCCTGCTCGAGGTCCTCGAGGTCTGGCGCCGGCGCATCGCCGCGCAGCTCGACGCGGGAGCGGCCGCCGCGACGCTGATCGTCAACCGCGGCCCGGGTGCCGGCGCCTCGCTCACGCACCCTCACGCGCAGCTGTTCGGCACCCCTGTGGTGCCGCCGCTTCTGCTCGACGAGCTCCTCGAGTTCGAGCGCTTCCGTAACCGCTACGGCGGCTGCGTGCTCTGCGCCGAGATCGACGGCGCCGGCGACCGCCTCGTGCACGCCGGCGACGTCGCGGCCTGGGTGCCGGCGGCGACGCGCTTCCCCGGGGAGCTGTGGCTCGCCGCGCAGACGCACGAGCCCGACGTGCGGCGCGCCGACCTGCGGCCGCTGGCCGGCGCCCTGCGGCGCGCCCTTGTCGCGGTGGACGCCGCGACCGGCGGCGCGGCGCTCAACTTCTGGCTGCACACGGCGCCCGCGGAGCTTCGCGGAGCCTACCACTGGCACCTGGAGCTGGCGCCGCGCCTCTCGGGCATCGCCGGGCTGGAGCTCGGCGCCGACATGACGCTGGTGACGGTCGACCCCGAAGCCGCTGCAGAGGCGCTGCGCGCCGCGTGGCCTCAGGGCTGAGCGGCCGCCTCGCCGCGGCGCAGCGCCAGCTGTCCGCAGGCCGCCTCGATCTCCGCCCCCGGCGAGCGTCTCACCGTGCAACTGACGCCCGCGGCTTCGAGACGGGCGTGCAGGGCGGCGAGCTGGTCCGCCCGTGGGCGGGCGAACTCGCCGCCCGTCTCGTTGTAGGCGATCAGATTGAGGTGATAGTGCGGCGGCCGCACCCGCGCGGCCAGCATCTGCGCCTGCTCGTCGGTGTCGTTCACGCCGCGCAAGACCACGTACTCGAACATGACCTTGCGGTGGGTGCGCCGCACGTACCGCGCGCACGCCGCGAACACCTCATCCAGAGGATACGTGCGGTTGAGGGGCACCAGGCGGTCGCGCAGCTCGTCGGTGGCGGCGTGAAGGCTCACCGCCAGGTTGAGCTGCAGCGGCTCCTCGGCGAAGCGGTCGATGCCCGGCACCACGCCCACCGTCGACACCGAGATGGACCGCGCCGCGAGGTTGAAACCGGCCTCGTCGTTGAGAAGACGGCAGGCGCGCAGCGTCTCGTCGTAGTTGTGAAAAGGCTCGCCCATGCCCATGAAGACGACGTTGGTGACCCGGCGCTCGGCGTCGCGCAGCGACCGCGCGAAGTGGAACACCTGGTCGACCATCTCCTCAGCCGTGAGATCGCGACGCAGGCCGAGACGACCGGAGGCGCAGAAAGCGCATCCGACGGCGCAGCCGACCTGGGTAGACACGCACACGGTGGCGCGTTTCGCGGAGGCCATGAGCACGGCCTCGACGGGGTGACCGTCGGAGGTCGCGAACAGGGTCTTGCGAGCGGCGGCGCGTGGTGCGACGCGCGTCTCGATATCCTCGAGAGAGAGCGGGCGCAGGCGCTCCGCCAGCGCCCGCCGCAGCGCCACAGGAAGGCTGGTCATGTCGTCGAAATCGACGGCGAGGCCCCGCGTAAGGGCCTCGTAGACCTGGCGCGCCCGGTACAACGGCTCTCCCAGCTCCGTCACGGCGGCGGCGATGGTGTGCGGGTCGATCACGCGGCCATTGTACCGCCGCCTGCGGCAAGGAAAGACGCTCGCCCGGGCGAACAACTACGCTGCAAGGCACAAACCACCGGCAAGAGGACCCAGACCACATGACCACCGTGCAGATCGTGGGCATCGTCGTCGCGGCGGCGCTAGTCCTGCTGCTCATCATCGCGCTGCTGGTGACGCGACGTCAGGGCTCCGCGAGCGAGGAGCCGGCGCCGGAGATGTCACGCGCCTCGTTTCTGGACGACGCCCCGCAGGATACTCTCTCCGCCCTGGGCAAGGCCGAGAAGCCCACTGAAGACGTCACCGTCGACCCCGGCGTGCATCGTCGGGGGCGGCCCGCAGACGAGAACGCCGTGCCCGTGGCGCCGGTCGCCGCGGCGACGCTGGAGCCCGGGGGCAACGGGCTGGGCCTGGACTGGGGCCCCTCGCGCGACAAGCCCGCGGCCACCTCGACGACACAAAGCCCTGTCACGCAGAGCGACGCCTCCGCGGACGAACCGGCGCCTGCGCGGCCTGCTGAGGGCGGGTCCGCCGCCTCGGAAGGGGCGGCCCCGGAGTCCGGCGCCGACGGCCGCAGGGTGCCGCTCTCCGATATCATCGTCACGACGAGCAGCAAGATGGTCGACTTGCAGGACCCGGAGGTCCGCCGCATGCTCACCGACCTCGTCAAGTACGAGCTCGACCAGGCGACGAACTACAGGCGGCAAGGCCAGACCATCGACGCGGTGCTGCAGCTCACCGAAGCCGAGAAGATCTCGCGGGCTCTCGACATGAAGGGGTCGGCCGCGGCCATCCGCAGGATGATGGATGACCTGCGGGGCCAGACCTGAGCCGCCCCGCTAGTTCGTAAGACTCTGAAGCGGGGCGGGAATGCGCCCCCCGCGCTCGACGAACGCGTCGTTGACGGCGCTGCTCACGGCCATCACCGGCGCTTCCCCGAAGAGCCCGCCCAGCGTGACCCAATCGCCGACCGTCTTGCCATAGGCGGGGATGAGGCGAGCGCCCGTGGTCTTCGCGTTGATCATGCCGATGGCCATGACGTCGGCGATCACGCCCGCGAGAGCGTTGCGAGTAATGTCGCCGGGCACGACGATCATGTCGAGGCCCAGCGAACAGACCGCAGTCATGGCTTCGAGCTTCTCGATGCTCAGCACGCCGTCGGCGGCGGCCTTGGCCATGGCAGCGTCCTCGCTCACCGGGATGAAGGCGCCCGAAAGGCCGCCGGTGGACGACGTGGCCATGGTGCCGCCCTTCTTGACCGCGTCGTTGAGCATCGCCAGGGCGGCCGTGGTGCCGGGGGCGCCCACCTGACCCAGACCCATGCTCTCGAGGATCTCGGCGATGGAGTCGCCCACGGCGGGGGAGGGCGCCAGTGAAAGATCGATGATGCCCATCTGCGCGCCCAGCATCTGCGAGGCCTCGCGGGCCACGAGCTCGCCCACGCGGGTGATCTTGAAGGCGGTGCGCTTGATGAGGTCCGCGAGCTCGATGAGCGAGGCCTCGGGGTGGCTGGCGACGGCGCCCCGCACCACGCCGGGGCCGGAGATCGCCACGTTGACGCTGACCTCCGGTTCGCCGCTGCCGTGCAGGGCGCCGGCCATGAACGGGTTGTCCTCGGGTACGTTGCAGAACACGACGATCTTGGCGCAGCCGATGCAGTCCTCCGCGGCGGTCTTCCTCGAGACCGACTTGAGCACGTCGGCCATGCGCACCACCGCGTCCATGTTGATGCCGGCGCGCGTGGACGCCACATTGACCGACGAGCACACGCGCTGCGTGCCGCTGATCGCCTCGGGGATGGCCTCGATGAGGGCGCTGTCGGCGTGCGTGAACCCCTTCTGCACGAGGCAGCTGAAGCCACCGACGAAATCGATGCCGATCTGCTCGGCGGCGGCGTCGAGCGCGTGCGCCACCTCGACGTAGGCGGCGGGGTCGTCGCTGCCCACCACGTGGGCGATGGGCGTCAGCGAGACGCGCTTGTTGACGATGGGGATGCCGTACTTGTGCTCGATCTCGTCGGCCACGCCGACCAGCCGACCGGCGCGCTGCACGATCTTGGCATGTACCCTCTCGGCGACCTCGTGGGGATCTCGCCCCGCGCAGTCGGTCAGCGAGATGCCCATCGTGACGGCGCGCACGTCGAGGTTTTCGGACCTGATCATGCCGACGGTCTCGAGGATCTCCTGCTCGGTGATGAAGACCACGGGGCGGCTCCTGGAGGGGGCGGGCGCCGCTAGATGCGGTGCATGAACTTGAAGATGTTCTCGTGCTGCACGTTGATCTGCAGGCCGACGCGCGAACCGGTGGCCTCGAGGGCGTCCTTGAGCGCGGCCATCGTCGTCTCGGTCTCGTCGAACGACACGAACATGATCATCGTGAACAGCCCGTTCGCGACGGTCTGGCTCACGTCGTCGACGTTGGCGTTCTGCTCGGCCACGGTGGTGGCCACGCCGGCCAGGAGGCCGTGGCTGTCGGGGCCGAGCGCTGTGACGATGACCGATGTGCGCATGGGGGTCGTTCCCTCGGAGCGAGTGGGCGGAGACAGGCGGATAGTATACTAGCGGGGATTCCGATGCCCTCCGCCCCCGGCTCCACAGACGCCGTGCCACTGACCGTCCCCGGCCGCCTCGACCGCCTCGACCGCGAGCTCTCGCGGCGTGCGGCCATCGGCTGGCCGCACCCGCGCTGGTTCGTGCTCCCGCTCGGCGCCCTCTCCTTGACGGCCAACTACGGCATCCTCTGGTACGTCATCTCACTTCTGCCCTGGGTCTTCGGCGAGCCGCGGCCCCTCGCCCGGGCCCTCTACGTGGCCGCGCCGGTGACGGCCGTGGAAGCGGCAGGCTTTCTCATCAAGCACTTCGTGGCAAGGCCGCGGCCGCCTATCGCCGACCCCAGCCAGCCCCAGCAGATCCCGCTGCCCTTCAGCAAGTCGTTCCCCTCGTCGCACGCCAGCATGGCCGTGGTCGGCAGCTTCGCCGTGGGCACCTTGTACCCCGCCGCGCTGCCGGCCCTCATCGCGCTCACCGTCGTGCTGTGTTTCAGTCGCGTGTATCTTGGCGTCCACTACCTCGGCGACGTTTTTGGCGGGCTGGCGTTCGGGCTCGTCGTCGGCGCCCTCTGGATCCTTCTGGTCCCGGCGCCGCTCTGAGATGACCGCGCTGCGCTCACGTGGTGGCCTGCTCGCGGTCGCGGTGGCGGCGGCCCTCGTCCTCGCCATCGGTCTGGCGGCAGCCGGCGCCTTCGGCGGCTGCGACCAGACCGCCAAGAAGGCGGGCCGCCCCTCCGCCGCCGTGTCTTCCAGCGCCCACGGCGCGGTGGCCTACGTGCTGGCCAAGACGTTCGCCACGACCGTGCACCCGCGCGCCGCCGACACCTGGGGCGAGATCGAGGCGCGCGAGTTCGTCTTCAACGCGTTCCAGCAGTACGGCTACTTCCCGCGCACCCAGGAGTTCATCGCGCGTTCTCCAGGGGGGCGCGTGCACTCCGCCAACATCATCGCCGTCAAGGAGGGGGAGTCTGCCAAGCGGCTGATCGTCGGCGCCCACTACGACTCGGCGCCCGTCGGCGAGGGCTACTCCGACAACGCCACGGGCACGGGACTGCTGCTCGAGACCGCGGCGCGCATCAAGTCGCAGGACACGCCGTACACCATCGTGTTCGTGGCCTTCGGCGCCGAGGAGAAGGGCCTCCTGGGCTCCCGCTACTACGCGCGCGCCATGAACGACCTGGAGCGACGCGCGACCATCGGCATGATCGACCTCGACGCCGTGGCCGGCGGCACCGCGCTCTCGGTGACCAGCCGCTTCGGCGGTCCGACCTGGCTGCGCGACGACGCGCTCACGGCAGCGAAGAGCCTGGGCATCCCGTTGAACACCAGCCCCGCCGGCAAGGGCCGACCGGCCGGCGTCTCCATGGCGCCCAGCGACGACGAGCCGTTCGCCCTCCAGGACGTCGCCACGGCGGCGTTCACCGCCACGGACTGGACGGCGGACGACACCGGCCTGGCCGCCACCGGCGAGGGCGGCCGCCTGTGGCACAGCCGCAAGGACACCGTGGCCTACGTCGAGCGCACGTACCCGGGGCGCGTCCGGCGACAGCTGACGGACATGTCGCGCCTCCTCGAGACCCTGCTCACCAGCAAACTGGAGAAACGCCCGTGAAACTCGGCATCGTCGGCCTGCCCAACGTCGGCAAGACGACCCTGTTCAACGCCCTCACCCACGCCGACGCGGCGGCGACCACCTACGCCTACACGTCGGCCGAGTCCAACATCGGCGTGGTCGCGGTGCCCGACCCGCGGCTGGACCGCCTCGACGAGGTACTGGAGACGCCCCGCAAGGTCAACGCGACCATCGACGTCGTCGACATCGCCGGCCTGGCCGAAGGCGCCAGCCGCGGCGAGGGTCTCGGTAATCGGTTCCTCGCCGACATCCGCGGGGTCGACGCCGTCGCGCACGTGATCCGCGTGTTCGCCGATCCGGAGGTCGCCCATGTGCGCGAGACCGTCGACCCCAGGGCCGACGTGGACCTCGTCGAGACGGAGCTCGTCCTCGGTGACCTGGAGCTCGTCGAGCGCCGCATCGACAAGACGCGCAAAGCGGCGCGCAGCGGCGACAAGGCGGCCCGGCGCGAGCTGGCGACGCTCGAAGACCTGCTCGCCGCGCTCCAGCAGGGCCGGCTGGCGCGCAGCGTGGAGCGCCATCGCGAAGACGCGCCTCTGTTCCGCGAGCTCGCCCTCGTCAGCGATCGGCCGGTCCTCTTCGTCTTCAACACCGACGACGACGTGGGCGCGGCGCAAGCGCTCGCCGCCCACGCCGCGTTCGTGGAGTGGGCGCGCGGCCGCGGCGACCAGGTGGTCGCCGTCGCCGCGCGCCTCGAGGCCGAGCTCGCCGACCTCGAGCCCGAAGACGCCGGCGAGTTCCGCGCCGAGCTCGGCGCCGACGAGGCGGGGGCTATCGACGTGTTCCTGCGCGCGGCCTACGAGGTGCTCGGCTACATCACGTTCTTCACCGGCGACTTCCGCAGCAGCGAGTCGCGCGCCTGGCAGCTGCCCCGCGGCTGGACCGCCAAGCAGGCCGCGGGGCGCATCCACAGCGACATCGAGCACGGGTTCGTGCGCGCTCAGGTGGTCAACATCGACGACCTCATCGAGCTGCGTTCGTTCCACGCCGCCCGCGAGAAGGCGCTGCTGCGCACGGAGGGCAAGGAGTACGTCGTCCAGGACGGCGACGTGATCAACTTCATGCACACGGGGTGAACCGCGGCGGCGAGGGTCAGTGGCCGGTGGAGCCGGCGGCCACGACGCGGTCGCGGCCGAGCCGCTTGGCGACGTAGAGCGCCCGGTCCGCGGCCTCGAGCAGACCTTCCTTGGTCTCGGCCGCCTCCGGATAGGTGGCCACGCCGATGCTGACGGTCAGGCCTCCGTTGTCGCGGTGGTGCTCGGCCACGGCGGCGCGGATGCGCCCGGCGATCTCCACGGCCTCGGGCTCGGCCGCCCCGGGCAGCACGACGACGAACTCCTCACCGCCGTAACGCGCGAGCAGATCGGCGCGGCGCGTGCAACTCTCGATGATGCGCGCCGTGGCCCGCAGGGCGGTGTCGCCGGCGGCGTGCCCCAGGCGGTCGTTGTACTCCTTGAAGAAGTCGAGATCGCAGAAGAGGAGCGCCACGCCATGACTCTCGTGGCGCGCCCGGCCCAGCTCCTCGGTCAGGTGCTCGTGCAGGTGGCGATGGTTGTAGAGCCCGGTCAGGCCGTCGGTGATCGCCTCGATCTCGGCGCGGCTCAGCCGGACGGCCGCCTCCTGCAGCGTCGAGACCGGGGTCTCCGTGGTCATACGCGCGAACCCCTTGGCGCCGCTCGCACTCAAGGCGGGCACGTCGGCCGCCACGGCGGCCAGGATCTCGCCATCCTTGCCCACCAGCGGCGCCAGGCCGTTGACCCACACCCCGAAGTTGTCGACGAAGAGCACGTTGGAGCAGATGGGGCGCCCCGTGAGGACCTGGGCCAGAGCGTCGTCGGCCATCACCACCTCACCGATCGGAGTGAAGTCGACCTCGCCCTCCTCGTCCGCGTCGACAATGATCACGTAGCGTCCTTCCAGCCGCGTCTCCGTGGTCATGAACCGCACCTCGGGGTGAGCGTCGCGCACGCCTCGCAGCACCGTGCGGATCTTGGCGTACTCGGGGTCCGCCTTGTCCTCAGGGGTGCGCAGGGCCGCGTGCCGCTCGGGGTCGATGTGCGCCGCCGCCTCGGCGGCGGCGCGCATCGCCACCGCCCGCAGAGCGGCCAGCCGCTTCAGCACGCGCAGAAACGCGTCCGTCAGGCCGGGGTCGAACTGCGTGCCCCGGCAGCGCGCCAGTTCGGCGAGGCACTCCTCGTAGGTGCGCGCTTCGCGATACGGACGTTGCAGGGACATGGCGTCGTAGGAGTCGACGACGCACATGGCGCGCGCCAGTTCGGGGATGTCCTCACCGGCGAGTCCGTCGGGATACCCCTTGCCGTCGTACCGCTCGTGGTGGTGCCGCACGGCAGCCACCAGCTCCGCGGAGAAGAGCGGCTTGATGATCTCCGCGCTCACGGCCGGGTGCTGCCGCATGAGGTCCCATTCCTCGGCGTTCAGCGGACCCTGTTTCACGAGGACCCTGTCGGAGACGCCGATCTTGCCGATGTCGTGGAGATACGCGGCCTCGCGCACCTGCTCGGTCCATTCCGGCTCCCAGCCCAGTTCTTCGCCGAGCAGCACGGTGTACGCGGCCACGCGCGCCGCGTGCCCCAGGGTGTAGTAGTCCTTGGCGTTGAGCGCCGTGGAGAGCCCTTTCAAGTTGCTCAGGTGAAGGGTCTTGATCTCCTGATAGAGCCTGGCGTTGTTGGCGGCCAGGGAGAGATGCACCCCTACCCGCTCGAGGATGCCCCCGTCGACCGCCGAGAACGCCCCGGGGGAGGCGCCCTCCAGCATGAGCACGCCGATCAGGATGTGCTGGTCGAACAGCCCGACGGCGGCGCTCGAGAGGCTGCCGACGACCGCGGGGTGCCCTTCGGGCAGGGACCCTGCGTCCATGCCGTCGAGGATGACCACGCGCTCGCGGCGTAGCCGCTCGAGCACGTCGCCCAGAGCGTCGCCGGTCATCGACACCGCGCGTGGACGCTCGGAAGGCCGCGACCCGTACACCTGGGTGAACTCGCCGAGCTCCACCAGCGTCAAGCTGTAGCTTGCGATGGGGACGAGATGGCTGAGACCGGCGACCGTGGCCTCTGCGATCTCGCCGAGATCGAGGCTGGCCGTGGTGCGTCTGGCGATCTCGTTGAGCACCTCAGCCTCGCGATTGCGGCGCTCGAGGTCGCCGATCAGCAGCGCGTTGTCCATGGCCAGGCCGGCGACGCGGCACACGGCCTCTACGAGGCCGATCTCGTCGCCGGAGAACACGCGCTCCCGGCGGGTCTCTGTGAGCTCGAGCGTGCCGGCGACCGCGCCCTTGGCGATGAGCGGCACCACGAGGTAGCTCTTCACATCGTGCTCCGCCAGCCACGCCCGGCTCTCGGTGTCGATGCGCGGGTCGTCCAGCGACGCGACGGCCGCCGCGCGCTGGGTCTCGATGACGAGGCGAGTCACCGGCCAGCGCTCCAGGCCGACGAACACCCCTGGCACGGTCCCCTCGGTCGGTTCGCCCAGCGACGACGTGGCCACGCACTCAAGCCGGGCGTCGCCGGCGAGCAGGAAGGCGCTGCATTCGCTCACGTCGGCGACGGCGCGCACGCGTTCGGCGACCATCTCGAGAAGCCGGCGCTTGTCGAGCGCCCCCGACAGCTCGGCGCTGACCTCGTTGAGCAGCGCCGCGCGCTGGGCGCTGCGGTCGAGCTCACTGTACAGGCGCGCGTTGACGATCGCCTGCGCCGCCACCTGGCTCAGCCCGCGCAACAGGTCCGGCTGCCCGAAAGACCGCGGCTCGATGTCGTAGAGCGCCGTCGCACCCACGATCTGGGCGCCGTTGATGAGGGGGACGATGACCCCCGAGCGGAAGTCGTACTGCGCCCAGCGTTGCCGCTCCAACGGGCTGGCGCGGACATCCGTGACGATGTCTTCGACCGCCACTGGACGACCGGTCCTCAGCGCCTGGCCGGTCAAAGGGTAGTCGGCCACCGCGAACTCCTGGCCGGCGAAGCCCTGGGCGACCGCGTCCGTGCCGTCGACCCCGACCAGGGCGCGGAGCAGTTCCCCATCCAGCGCATAGATGTCGCACGCAGCCGCGCTCGTGGCCACGCGCATCCTTCGCGCGATGGACAGGAGCACACGGTCCATGTCGAGCGTCGCGCCGAATTCGAGGCCGCCCTCCACGAGCGTGCGCAGGTCGCGGTTGCGCCCTTCAAGGCGGCCCAGGAGGTCGGCGTTCTCGATGGCGCCGGCCACCAGCTGCCCCACGCCGGCCGCGAACTCGATACCTTCCCGCCAGTCGCGCGGGCGCGTGCCGTAGAGGTCGATCAGGCCGACCGCCGCGTCCTTGACCACGAGGGGGATGCAGAGCTTGCTGTGAAGACCCTGCGCGAGCAGCGCGTCGCGCTCCTGCGCCGTGAGCTCCGACGCCTCCACATCGGCGACCACCAGAGTGCGATGCTCGGCGAGCGCCCTCGCACTCGTAGGGCTGCCGGAGAGGTCGAGGACGCTGCCCTCGCACGACCCCGGAAACCCGTCCGCCCCCGCGCTCACCACGCAGCGATAGCCGTCGCCGTCGATCTGGTACATGTCGCAGCGGGCGGCCTGGACGGCCTCGAGGAGGCGCGTCGCCACGGTGTGCAGAAGCTGCTCCACGCCGTAGGTCCGGGACAGGAGCTGGGCGAGGTCGAAGAGCTCGCGCAGCACCCTGGCGCGATCCTCCAGCGCGGCCAGCAGCAAGGCCTTCTCGAGCGCCCCGGCCACGACGTGCGCGGCGCCGCGGGCGTATTCGAGCGCCCGGGCGAACGCGCGGGGCCGATCGCTGTACAGCTCGATCACGCCGACGACCCGGTCCTGCACCAGCAGCGGGACGCACAGCTCACTGGCGAAACCGTACTCGTCGTACACCTCGAGATCCTCGTCACTGAGGCGCGGGTCATCGCGGTCCTCCACATGGGCCACGGCGCCGTCGGCGAACGCCTCGCGAACGACCGGCGAGACCTCGGTGCGCAGCACGGCGCCGACGGCCTCTTCGTCGGGGCCGCCGCGATCCAGGCTGACGAGACAACGAAACACGCCCTCGTCTTCCAGCCTGTAGATGTCGCAGGTGACGGCGCCGGTCGCCGCCAGCATGAGGCCGGCCACGTCGCGCAGCAGTTCGTCGCTGTCGCGCCAGCGGCTTGCGGCCTCCCCGAGATCGGCGAGCGCCCTGAGGACCTCTCGCTCGCCGCCTTCTCCGTCGCGGCCTCTGCGCAGCAGACGGTCCCGAGTCAGGCCCTCGAGGGCGGCCCGCTCGAAGCGCCGGTGGCCGCCCGGGCTGCGCCGGCAGGCCAGCACCCCGGCGTCGCCCGCACGGCGCACGGTCGCCGGGCTCACGCCCAGCTCAGCCGCGGCCTCGGCCACGCTGAGAAGCCCGGATGTCGAAGGTCGTCGTGTCAAGGTCACCCGCCGCTCGCAGAAGAGGTATCGGCAGCGGTGGACCAAAACTTAGGCAAATCTCTCCCGAAGGCACGGAAACCGCCGCTTGGCGGCTTCGCGGAACCCCGTGATCGAGCGGGGACGGGACTCAGAGACCCGACAGTACCTCGACGTCGGCGGCGACTGCCTGGACCGGGTACGACTCGGCCACCGGCCCCGTGAAGCGCACGGCCACACGGAGGCCGTCGCGGAGGTCGCCGGAGGCCAGGCTGCGCCGGCCTTCGCCGGCCGGCGCCCACACGACCGTGTCTGCCGTGGTGCGCACCATCGCGCGGTCGTAGACGCCGGAGACGTTCGGGTCGGCCACCACGAGGAAGGACGCGGTGCCGTCGGCGGCCGCCGAGAGCTGCGAGAGGCGGCCCGTGATGTCGGCGGCGCCGGCGGGCGGCGGCGTCTTGCCGCCGCCCGGATCGCCGCCGTCCCCCCCGCACGCCCCGACGGCGACGAGCGACAGCGCCACGAGAGCGACCGCAGCCGCAAGCGCCGAACCCGTGTGCCTCATCGGCGCTCCTTCCCCGGGCGCTGTCGCACCCGTCGACGTCAAAGCAGGGAGACGCGCGGTAGAATCGGGAGGTTCGCGCACCGACGAAGGGATCGCCCGTGACATCCACAGCCGCCTCGAACTCAGCCCCGGCAGGCTATCGCCTGCGACGGCCGAGTACCGAGGACGCCCCGGCCGTGGCCGATCTGAAGCGGGCCGTCGAGGTCGCGCAAGACGGCGACAGCGACGTGACGCCCGCCCAGATCGTGGAGGAATGGGCCCTGCCGCGCCTCGTGCCGGACGAGGACCTCTGGCTGGTCGAGACCC
>Ga0315283_10003544_pt1 | contig 13369 bp, 14 predicted proteins | sample YL17G09_0_MG_FD_204541 | JGI IMG/M metagenome (GOLD analysis project Ga0315283, IMG submission 204541) | Sediment microbial communities from Yellowstone Lake, YNP, Wyoming, USA - YL17G09_0 | ecosystem: Environmental > Aquatic > Freshwater > Lake > Sediment | place: USA: Wyoming | collected...
CGGTGCCGCCCCCATATTCGCCCTCGGGGATGGTGCCTTCGAACAAGGCGTACTCCAGGGGATGGTCCTCCACCATGACCGCAAGCCGCTTGTCGGCCGGATCGAGAGAAGGCCCCTTGGGAACAGCCCAGGATTTGAGAACGCCTCCCAATTCCAGACGAAAGTCGTAGTGCAGCCGGGAGGCGTCGTGCTTCTGGACTACGAACACGAGGCGGGGAGGGGGTGAGGCGTCCGCCGTCTCGGCATCGGTCGCTTCGGGCCCGCCGCCGACCGCCTCCGGTGCTTGGCCCGCGGGCTCGGTCGTGCGGTCGAAGTCACGCTTGCTGTGGTATTCCGCCAAGGCGTCGGGATCGGGATCCGCCATCTGCTGACCTCCTGGGTCCGCTCGTGCCGGTCACAGACTCCAGTCTATCTTCCCGTGGGGGCGGCGTGCCATGCGTTCAGAGGTCGGCGTGCCATGCGGTCAGAGGTCGGAACTCCGCTTCTTGGTCGCCGAACGCCGCGAGAGGAGGAGGAACACGCAGCCGATGACGAAGAACCCGGCGAAAGCCTCGAGCTGTAGGACGAAATCGGCGGTGCGGAAGAACCCCATGGTGAGAATGATCGACAGAAAAGCGATGCCGCCGACGAGGACGGCCCACACGCTCATCCGCCATTTGGACCGCTTTGTGCGACGCGGTGCCTTGTCCAACTGTTCCTCCATACTCGCCCGGCTCGCCCGACGGGGCGGGGGAATGCTTGCCGAGTCAAGTCTAGCCTGCCCGGCGCATTCCGACCAGGCAAGTAGCGCCAGGATCGAACCTTGGTCGTACGACGGTCGGGCGACAGCTCGTTAGGCTCGACGCGAATCTGGGGGTGCGTGGTAGTTAGGGAGCGTCTCGGAGGAACTGAGTGTCGGCGACCACGACTGGAAAACGGCCGTGCCTGGTGGCATAATGCCACCAGAATCGCAGCACGGTGAATCCCAGAGCACGGGCGCGACAAGACCGGTGGGGCAGTGACCACCGACCGCGGAAGACCCACCTACAAGCTGGAGGAACTGTGGTCGGCCCCAGACGAACCTTTGTCAAGTCGATGATCGGCCGAGATTTGGAGGGATGGCACGACGTCTACAAGGCAGAATGGAAGGGCAGGCGTATCTATATCCACTTCTTCCGGTCGCCCGCCGACGATTCCTTCGTCATCGCCGCCTTCAAAGAGAACGAGTATTTCGGCTGCTGACCGATAGGGAGGTGCAATGCCGCAACCGACTGGATTAAAGCCCTTCAGATGTCCCGCTTGTGGCCGAGGCATGGTCGTTGAAGCCTGTGTTCCGTATGACGTCACGATCCGAGATCGGGTCTACACAGTGCCGGACGCCGAGGTGTGGGAGTGCAATTCCTGCGGAGACATCTACTTTGGCCCCGGACAGGGCGACGCGCTACAGCGCAAGGCCGCCGACGCGGCGCGACCTGAGCTCGGCCTGCTCACCGGCAGGGAGATCGCGGACTTCCGCAAGAGCCTCAGTCTGACGCAGGCGGAACTGGAGAGAGTCATGGGCGTGCCTCCAAAGACCGTGGCCCGCTGGGAGATCGGGAGCGTGCTGCAATCCTGCGCGGCCGACCGGTTCCTGAGAGTTCTGATCTCGCACCCATTCTTGATCGCAGAACTTCTCAGTGAGGAAGACCGTGGCGATGAATCCGGCGGTGCGCCGCCAAAGCCTCAGCGCCGCGCGAGGACGGCGAAGGCGGTGTAGCGCGGGCAAGACCGCTACCAAGAGGGCTGTCGTCTAAACGGGGAGCCCAAAGCTCTCGATCTCTCGGCGCACAGTCCATTCGTCCGCCTTGCTGCAGCACGCCAAAGTCTGTTCGTGTTCGTCGAGGTCACGCAAGAAAGAGAATCTTCCCCGCACTTTGGCAATCCAGCCGGGAACGTCGACGGACGTTGTCAGATAACCGATGGCTTCCGGCTGAAATTCATCTGGACCGCGGTCCCGGAGAACATCCTCGGGATCAAACGGCCGCTCGCCCAGACCATCGACTACCACGTCGGACCATACCTTGAGGACGAGTACCCGGCGGACCAACGCTTCGTCGAACGGACGAGACGCGAACCACGCTAGGTCGTAGAGATCGCGTACGAGGCTGTCCCGGCGGAAGCGGGCCAGTTTCTCCGCAATCGCCTCCTCTACAGTCGAGGCAGGCAACTCAGGAAGCTCGAACTCGTAGCGCTGATGTATCGGCATGGGAATAATGGCCATCAGTTGGCGCGGCAGCCACAGTGGGCGTCGGCCCAAGTCCAAACGTGCCGGCACACCCGTATCGCCGAAGGGGCTCGTGATAAGAAGACGCACGCGTCGGGTCCCGTCTATTGGCTCGATGCCGAACGCGAACTGCTCCACCCGCGCCCCATCTACTATTTCCAAGAGCAGGTCAGCGGATGCATCTGTCAGCCCGGCAAAATCCAAGTCGGTCGAGAAGCGTCCCGCGTTACCGGCCCAGAACTTCCGGATGGCGGTGCCGCCCTTTAAGGCTCCACCGAGGTCGAACCACCCTTCTCGGACCAGCAGATGGAGCAAGTGGTCCTGTGCGATGTCGATAATGGCCGGTCCGCGTCCTCCGCGCCGCCCCTGGTAATGTCGAGTGAGGTACCCCTCAGTAATCACTCGATGTCATCCTCAGGCCGATGTTGTCCACAACTTCGAAGGCGGCCGAATAGCGACCGCCACCCCGGTCGCCCAAGTAGTACGGGCCTCTCCCCGCGGGAGCCTGCGAAAGAAGCTCTTGGGCTGCTTCCAGCTTGCCGCTCCTGTCCAGCAGGTACGCAACACGCGCCCAGGCACTCCGCGGGTGCTCCGCCAACTCGCGGGCAAGCTCAGGGACCGCAACTTGAACAACGGCCTGCCCAAGCCACTCGCCCACGTTGGGCCAGTCGCGGTAGCCAGTTGGGCGAGTCCCCATGAAAGCGAGGAGCACGCTGGGTGCCCACACTGGAAGTCCGTCGCGAATGACCGGAGCACACGCAGGCTGCCAGCGGACGATTCGCATGGTCTTCAGCGCATTGGGCGGACGAATGCCTTCCGGGGCAGATATCGTTTCAGGGTCAGGCCTCCGACTCACAAATCCGAGTAGGTACGCCGCGGACTCGGCAGCCACCGCGTAGGGGGCCGAAGGCGTGCGGGCGAGGGTTGCCCGGAGCTCGACCAGCGGGTCACCTGAACCGTAGGCGCCCGCCCGGGACGCTGGAGCGAACTCCCAGACGCCCTTGGTCTTAAGGTCCAATAGCCAGCCGCGTTCCCGAAGACGCCTGACGACCAAGTCGGCTGACCACTTGACACCCGCCTCTCGAGCCCACGTCGCCAGTTGGGCGGCGGTCACCACCCTGGGTTGGTCGAGCTCGAGTAGCTCCAGGAGCGGCGCCAAACCAACGGGAATCGTTCGCACTGTCATTACAAACACCTTCTATGTCTATGGAAGACAGGAAGAGTGTTTCATATGACAGTGTCTTCTGTCAAATACTTATCTGGACAGTCCGCGCTATAGTGGACGCCATCATGAGCTTCTGGGAAGAGAACAAGACGATCTTCGTCGACGCCGCGGTATCGATCGCAATACTCGTGGCTGCCTGGCTCCTCTATTGGGGGCTCAAGAAGACCATCGACGGGTTCTCCCGCAGCCGCAAGCTGGCCGAGACGGATCCAGGGGCGGAGACGCGCTTTCGGATGATCGAGCGGCTGTCCGCGGTAGTGATCTTCTTCATCGCCGTGGGGCTTGTCTTCTGGGTCATCGACATCGAGGCGCTCAACAATCTGGCCAAGGGCATGTTCGTCTCGGCAGGGATCGTCGGCATCGCGGTCGGCTTCGCGGCGCAGACCACTATCGCCAACCTGTTCTCCGGCATCATCATCGCTTTCGCCCAGCCCATCCGGCTTGGGGACAGTGTCAACATCGACGGCGAGTTCGGCGTGGTGGAGTCCATCGGTCTCTTCTACACGCAGATCAGGATTTGGGACAACCGGCGCCTGGTCATCCCCAACAAGCTGCTCTCCGATCAGACCATTCGCAACTACACCCTTGTCGATCCACGGAGCCCGGCAATCGTCATGTTGCGCCTTGACTACGGGGCGGATATCGACGCCGTGCGGGGACTTCTGCTCGAGGAAGCGCGGAAGCATCCGCTCTTTCTGGCTGATCCGGAGCCTTCGGTGCGGGTCATGGACGCCGACAATCTGGGAGTGACAGTGCGGCTGATGTCTTGGGCGGCCACCCAGGCGGATGCTTTGACCGTGGCGACCGAAGTGCGCGAAGCTGTGCTGGCCAAGCTGGCCGAGGTGGCGGACCCTGTGGGCATCAACTGGGGTAAGGCAATGTCTCAGCCCCAGGCGCCGTGAGCGAAGCGCTGTACCCGGGCACGCCCGGGGAGCCTCTGAGCGGAGCGGCGGCGCAGCCGGCCGCGGGCGCCGCGGGGCCGTCCGGCGGCGACAAGGACGGCGCCGGCTACAAGGATGGCGCCGGCGACGCGCAGCCGGCCGGCCGCAAGATCTGGGGGCTCGAACGCAACGTCTTTTGGGCGGGCATCACGTCCTTCCTCATGGACGTGAGTTCCGAGATGATCTACTCCCTGGTGCCGATCTTCCTGTCATCGGTGCTGGGGGTCAACAAGTCCCTGATAGGTCTCATCGAGGGGATCGCCGAGGCCACCGCCAGCATGGTCAAGATGTTCTCCGGCTGGTTCAGCGATCACATCGGCCGGCGGAAGCCACTGATGCTCTTCGGCTACGGGATCTCGACTCTCAGCCGCCCCCTACTCGCGCTTTCGGCCGGCTGGGGGATGGTGCTGGGGGCGCGCTTCATAGACCGTTTCGGCAAGGGAGTGCGCACGGCGCCCCGGGACGCGATCATCGCCGATTCGGCGCCCAGGCACGAACTGGGGCGCTCATTCGGCTTTCACCGGGCGATGGACCAATTCGGAGCGGTCGTGGGCCCCGCGATCGCGTTCGTCGTGCTCGCGCTACACCCGGGCCAGTATCGCCTGGTCTTCTGGATATCGATGATCCCCGGGGTCATCTGCGTCGCCGTGATCTGGTTGTTCATCAGGGAGAAGCGGCGGCCTCGGCCGCGGCCCGGGGCGGCGAAGGGGGCGACCGGTGCGGCGGGCGCAGCGGAGGCGGCAGGCGGCGCGCCGCCCACCGACGGACCCTCCACCGCGGCTCCACCCGCCGGCACCCTGCGGGAGCGGCTCGGCCGGTTGCGCGGACCCCTGCTCGCCTATCTGCTGGTCACCGCGGTCTTCTATCTGGGCAACTCGTCGGACGTCTTCCTGATCCTGCGCGCCCAGGATCTGGGGGTGGCCGTGGTCATGATCCCCATCCTGTACTTGGTCTTCAACTTGGTGTACTCGGCGCTCTCCATCCCGGCCGGCCTGCTCGCCGATCGGGTAGGCCGACGGAAAGTGGCGCTCATCGGCTTCGCTGTGTTCGCCGTGACCTACGCCTGGATGGCGCTCGCCGGCTCCGCGGCGGCAGTATGGGGGATCTTCATCCTCTACGGGGTCTACATGGGCATCTCCGACGGCAATGGACGGGCCCTCCTGGGTGAGTTCTCGACCGGCGAGCGGCGGGGCACGGCCTTTGGCGCCTACCACATGGTGGTGGGGCTGATGGCGCTTCCGGCCAGCGTGATCGCCGGGGTTCTCTACGACAACGTATCGCCTTCCGCGCCCTTCTGGGTTGGCGCGGCGGCCGCTGCGGTGGCCGGGATCCTCATGCTCGCCCTCGTGCCTGAGACAAAGCACGGGACCCGAAAAGGTTGAGCATCTGACGGCGCTTTAGCGTCGTTGCATTGAGGTTATTACATAGTATGTCGACAAATAGTCGACATACTGGGTAGAAGTATGCGGTAGAATTATCCGAGATATGGGTTAGACAAGGTCCGGGGGTGGGGCGATGATCGAGGCTCTTAGGGCGAGAGTCGAGGGGGAGGAATTCGACTATCAGACCCTGCTCGATGCTCTGAGAGGCTACGCGAGCCCCCGAGACGCGATAACGAGGCTTTTGCGCGATCGGGTGATAATCCGGGTCAAGAAGGGCCTATACGTGTTCGGGCCTGCCTACGCTCGACGGCCATATTCTCCCGAGTTGCTGGCGAACCTCATATATGGTCCATCCTACGTTTCGTTGGACTACGCGCTTCAGCACTACGGGCTCGTCCCTGAACACGTCCACGCGGTCGCCTCGATGACGCTGGCCCGAGCCAAGCGCTTTCAGACCCCGCTCGGCCTGTTCACGTACCGAACGGCGCCCGCTCCGGTCTACTGGCGAGGCGTGGACCGCGTGGACACCGGGGGCGGCGTCACGGCGTTGATGGCCACGCCTGAGAAGGCGCTGGCCGACAAGGTCCGGGACGACCGCGGCATCGCCGTTTCCTCGGTCGGCGCGATGCTTTCGTATCTACTCGAGGATCTCAGAATCGACGAGGCAGGCCTGGCTGCACTGGATCCTGAGCAGATCGATGAGCTCGCTCAAGTTGCTCGGTCGCGAATGTGGCGTTTGTTGGCCGCCGCCGTCCGCCGCCATCGCAACGTCTGAAGGAGGGGCTGGTATGAACCTGGTTATTGCCGACATGCTACGGCGCTATCGCCTCGACAGCCAAGCGGACTATACCCGGGCGCTGCGGGAGATCCTTCAAGAGGTGGCCCTTCTCGGCCTCTGGCGCGCGAAGTTCTTCGACGGCGCCGCCTTCTACGGCGGCACGGCTCTGCGCGTGCTCTATGGTCTCCAGCGTTTCTCGGAGGACCTCGACTTCTCTCTCCTGGCCCCCGACCGCGGGTTCGACCTGGGCGGCTACGCTGACTCGCTCGAACGAGAGATCCGTGCCTTCGGTTTCGATGTCCAGATGGTGGCCGATTCCTCCAAGGAAGGCGCTGTTCGCTCCGCCTTTCTCAAGGCCGACACGATCAAAGAACTTATCAGCATCGAGGCTACCCCAGAGGTGGTGCGGGGTATTCCGCGGGGAAAGCTGATCAAGATCAAATTGGAGATCGACACGGAGCCACCGCCAGCCTTCGGCACAGAGATCAGATACTTGCTCCAGCCCGTTCCTTTTGCGGTCCGCGTATACGAGTCGGCCGATCTCTTCGCCGGGAAGGTCCACGCCCTGCTGTTCCGGAAATGGACGGCCAGGGTGAAGGGCCGTGACTGGTACGACTTCGTCTGGTTCGCAGGCAACCGGCCCGATGTTCACGTCGCCCATCTCGAGCAGCGTATGCGGCAAAGCGGGCATTGGCAGGGCGATGAGCCGTTGACCGACCACGTTGTGCGCGGTCTGCTCGATGAGGCTATCGCTTCACTCGACGTCGAGCGCGCGCGGCGCGAGGTGGAGCCGTTTCTGCAGGACCCCGTGTCGCTCGACCTATGGTCAAGAGAGTTCTTCCGGGAGGTAGCCCGGCGGGTTCGCTTCGTCTAGCCGGCCAACTGCCGCAGGATCGCCGCGGCGGTGGACCACGGCTTGACAGTCGCCTTACAGGCGGCGGGGTACAATTCTTGACCGGCTGTGCCCCGCGCCGCCCTCGGAAAAACCCTCGACTGCCAGGGGATGCAGGAATGAACAGTGGCTGCCGCAGGTCGTCCGTAGTCGTCGTGCTTGTGCTCGTGGGTGTCCTGGCCGCCGTGATGGCGGCCGCAGGTTGCGCATCCTCGGGCGGGAGCGACGGGAGCGCGGCCGTGAATCCGGCCCTCTACCCGGCGCCGGTGAAGGACAGAGGGTACGGGTATATCGACAAGAGCGGCACGATGGTCATCCAGCCGCAGTACAGCGCCGCGACGCTCTTCTCCGAAGGGCTTGCCATGGCGGGGAGCGGAAAGTACGGCTACATAGACGGGACGGGCAAGTGGGTGATAGCGCCCGCCTACGACGGATGTAGCCCTTTCTCCGATGGGCTGGCCTTGGTGATGGCCCCTAGCGGAAAGTTCGGCTATGTGGACAAGGCCGGCAGGTGGGTCATCGAACCCAACGGGACCTACTCCCAGTCTTTCTCTCAAGGCCTCGCTGCCAGCCTCGTCGATGGCAAATACGGCTACATCGACACGAAGGGCAAGACGGTGATCCAGCCGCAGTTCGCGGACGTGCTGCCGTTCTCGGAGGGCCTCGCCGGCGCCGCGTCGACGGTCGATGGGTCGCCGAAATACGGCTTCATCGACAAGACCGGGGCGTGGGTGGTGCAACCCCAATACGACCGGGTGGTGGCCTTCTCCGAGGGTCTGGCAGCAGTCGTGGCCGATGGCAAGTATGGGTTCATCGACACGACGGGCAAGACGGTCATCGAGCCCCGGTACGAGTTCGCCGAAGGCTTCGGGAGTGGCCTGGCTCCGGTGAAGGTCGGCGACACATGGGGCTACATCGACAAGACCGGCGCCACTGTCATCCAGCCCACCTACTACTGGGCCCACCCCTTCTCCGAAGGCCTAGCGGTGGTGGAGGCCCTGGTCGACGGCGTCAGAAAGTACGGCTATGTCGACACGACCGGGAAGATGGTTGTCGAGCCGATATACAACTTCGCTACGCCTTTCTCCGGCGGGCTCGGCCTTGTGGATACCGTCGTGGATGCCGTCCGTCGCTCGGCGTACCTCGATACCAGCGGGAAGGTCGTCTGGCAGGACGAGTAGGGGGCGACCCGGCCGCTCAAAGCCCGATATGCGCCGCTCGGCTGCGCGCCCGCCGCCGAGCGCTCACGCCCGCGCGTGACGGGCGACGCTACCCCAGTCGCTCCAAGATCCCCGGGATCTCCCGGTGGTCCGTGATGACGAAATCGGCGTCCGGCGGTTCCGGGTGGTCCACAGCTCCCGCGCAGCGGATGGTGGTCATCCCTGCCGCCTTGGCTCCAGCGATGTCGGTGCGGGGAGTGTCGCCGATGTGGGCGGCCTCGGCCGGCCGTGCCCCGAGGCCCGCGAGGGTGACCTCGAACATGCGGGGGTCCGGCTTGGGGAAGCCGGTCTCATCGGAGAAGGTCAGGGTCGAAAAACAGTCCAGAAGACCGTCCTTCTTCAAGAAATCCCGAAGGACTCGCCCCGGGGTGAGGCTGGTATCGGAGATGACCCCCAGCCGGTACCCGTCCACGGCTAGGGCGGGGATGGTCTCGCGCACGCCGGCCACCAGGGCCGGCGGGGAAAGGTACGAGGCATCCTCGATGGCGAGGACGGTGCGCTCGAACTCCTCGTGCTCGGCGGCGGTTGTCGCTTCGCGGGTGTGGAAGTAGTCAAGGATGAAGGCGACATCCTCCCGGGCCCCGAAGTGGGCGCCGTTGGTCCAGGCGGCCATATAGGCGTCGAAGCCGGCGCGATACGCCTCGCGCACTTCCTCCTCTGTCGGGTGAGCGCCCCGGGAAGCGAGGAGCTCGGCGAGGAGGGAGAGCCGGCGGGATCTCGCGGTGTCGCCCGGACCACCCGAGGCGGCGTAGAGCGTGTTCCAGAGATCGAAGGTCACTGTCGTGATGTGTTTGGGCACGGGAGGAAGTATAGAGGGCGCGGCGGACGGGAGGGGACGGGGCCGCGGCTCGCGGGTCGCGAGTGCGGATGCCTTCCTTGCGAGCCTATGGGCTGTGTCGGATCTGACACAGACCACGGGTCCGCGCAGCAAGAGTGCAATGCCTGTCAATCCGGATCGCGCGCGGCGATGCCGCCCCTCGGCCCCGGTCTGGCTGCCGCGGTCCCGCTGCTAGCCCCGGGTGAGCCGCCCGTCGCTGTCGATGGGGAGCGCCGGGCCCAGAAAGCGGGGCCCGGGCTTGGTCACGTGAAGCTGGAAGAAGGCTTTCACCCGGGCCGGCCACTCGCGCAGGGCGAAGCGCCACTCCCTGGCGTAGGGCTGGATGTCGGCGACCACGCCGGTGGCGTCGAGGCCGAGGTTGCGGGCGATGTAGACGGCGCGCGGGAGGTGGAAGTCCTGGGTGACCACCAGCGCGTCGGTGACCTTGAACACGTCGCGGGCCCGGTACATGGTGTCGTAGGTATCAAAACCGGCGTGGTCGGTGAATACGTCCTCATCTGGGACGCCACGGTCCAGGCAATACTGCAGCATGACGTTGACTTCGTCGTACGTGGTGGTGCCATGGTCGCCCGAGAGGAGCAGTTTGTCGACCTTTCCCACCTTGTAGAGCCCCACGCCGGTAGCCAGCCTGTCGGCGAGCATGGGGGAGGGGGTGCCGTCCGCGTAGACCCGGGCGCCGAGTACGATGGCGACTTTGGCCGCAGGCGCGTCCTGAGGGCCGGCCACGATGTGGTTCCGGGCGGAGCGGGTCATGACCAGATCGGGAACGAGCACGGCGAGCGCGAGGACTACCACGAGCACGCCCACGGCGACGAGTATCCAGAGGAGTGGGAGCGGGCGCCGCGCCGAGAGGTACCTTGGCATGACGCCAGAGTAGCACGGCGCCGCGCCGACGAGCGGGAGCCCGACCACGCGGCGGCCGCGCGGAGGTCTCGTCAGACTGCTAGAGCCACTCCTCCGATAGGATGTCTCCCTGGAGCCCCACCACGATAGCTTTGACCGGGACCTTCCGGGACGACTGCGACAAGGCTTCCGAGGTCAAGGCCAACAGCCCGCGGCAGCAGGGGACCTGCATGATCAGGACGGTGAGCGTGTTGATCTTCGCGTCCTCGGCGAGCGCCTTGATCTTCTCCATGTACACGTCCCGTCCCTGGTCCAGCTTCGGGCAGGCTATGGCAAGAGACTTACCCTTCAGGTAGTCGTTGTGGAAAGCACCGAGCGCGAACGCGGTGCAGTCGGCGGCCAAGAGTACGTCCGCTCCCTGGAAATAGGGTGCCTGGGGCGACACCAGGTGCAACTGGATGGGCCACTGTCTCAACTGGGAGGGGGTCTTCGTCGTGGGTGTTTCGTCGGTGGGTGCGTCCGGGTCCCGGAGGTCCATCATCGCGGAGCCGGGACAGCCGCAGCTCTCTACCTGGAACTCGCTCATCTTCTTGCCTCTTCTTTCTGTGGCGTGACTTCTCGTTGTCGTGGATCTCTGAACTCGACGGACCGCTCGATCCCGGCGACCAGGGCGGCGTAGTGATCCGTGAACCCAGGGCCTGCGGCCTCGTCGACCGTGGCGAAGCGGGAGAAGAGTTCCCCGACCTCGGCCGTGGTGAGCTCTCTGTCCATCCAGGGGTAGAGGATCTCGTCCTCTTTCTTGATGTGGGCGCTCAATAGTTCGCCGTACGCGCCGAGGTGGTCGGCGATCGCGTCGCCGTTCCGCGTCTCGACGGCCTCGACCAGTTGCCTGACGTGCGCCCGGGCCGTCTGGTGGTCGGCGAGCATGGCCTGGACGATCTCCAGGGAGCAATCGAAGTATCCGAAGAGGATGTTTTCCTCCTTGGCGTGATGGAATCTGTCGGCGTAGGAGCGGATGAAATCCACCCCGTTCATGAGCAGTTCGCGGTCCTCAGCGGCGTTCACGTCCACGACCTCGAGGAGCTGGGGGATGAGCGCGACCAACCTCTTGATGAGGACGTGCTCGTCCACCAGTTGCTTCAGCGGGGGGGAGTACTTGAACTCCTTCTTATCCGTGTCGAGCGCGCGCGCCGGTGCCACGGCTTTGATCTCGGCGCCGGCCGGCCGGGCGGTGCCGGCGTCGGTCCCGCCGGCGACGGCGCCGGGAGCGACCGCTTTCGCGATCCGGGCCATGAGCGCCTGTTCAGCCTCGGGAGCAAGGCCGTGGATGCCGACGACGTCTTTGAGCAGGCAGGTGCCTACCTGGCAGGTGACGCAGCCCACGTCGTACTCGACGAGGATCGTCCCCACCTCGGGAAACTCGGTGATCACATCCTTGATCGCCGCGTTCAGATAGGTTTCCATGGTCATCCCTACGCGTTTCCTATGCGTTTCGTGCTCGTCATGCACTCCAAGTGTGCTCTTCGGCGCGGCGGATTACCTTGACATGTGTCAAACCCAGCGGCGCCGAGGAGGAGCGTTGGCGCGGTTGCCGGGTGGGGTGTGGTGGAATAAAATGACTGCTCCTTCCGAACGAAGCCTCGATGACTGGGGGTACATGGCATGTCCATGACCATGACCGAGAAGATCCTCGCTCGAGCAGCCGGCAAAGAGTCGGTGGCTCCGGGCGATCTGGTGATGGCGCGACTCGATCTCTGCCTGGGTAACGACATCACCGCCGGCGTGGCCATCGACGAGTTCGAGAAGGCCGGGTTCGAGCACGTGTTCGATCCGGCGAAGATCGCCCTCATCCCCGATCACTTCACGCCGAACAAGGACATCAAGTCGGCCGGCCTGGTCAAGCAGATGCGCGAGTTCTCGCGCAAGCACGGTATCGTCCACTTCTACGACGTGGGCCGGGTAGGGGTGGAACATGCCTTCCTGCCCGAGCAGGGCCTCGTGGGCCCGGGCGACGTCGTCCTCGGCGCCGACTCTCACACCTGTACCTACGGCGCCCTGGGAGCCTTCGCCACCGGGTCAGGCTCCACCGACCTGGCCGGCGGCATGGCCACGGGCGAGGCCTGGTTCCGGATACCCGAGACCCACCTGTATGAGTTCGACGGCACCCTGGGCCGCTATGTGACCGGGAAAGACATCGTCCTTTTTACCATCGGCCAGATAGGGGTCGACGGCGCCCTCTACAAGGCCATGGAGTTCGCCGGCTCGGCCATCCGCAGCCTCTCCATGGACTCGCGCTTCACCATCTGCAACATGGCCATCGAGGCGGGCGGCAAGAGCGGCATCATCGCGCCCGACGACATCACCAAAGCGTACGTCGAGGGACGATACCGGGGCACGCCGAGGTACTACACGTCGGATCCCGACTGCCGGTATGAGAAGACCTACCGCTGGAACGCGGACGAGATCCCGCTGATGGTGGCCAAGCCGCACCTGCCCTCCAACACTCAGCCGGCGGCCGAGTTGAACGACATCAACATCGACCAGGTGGTCATCGGCAGCTGCACCAACGGCCGCATCGAGGACCTGCGCCAGGCGGCCGAAGTGCTGCGGGGGCGCAAGGTGCACAAGGACGTGCGGCTCATCGTCATCCCGGCGACGCAGGCCATATGGCAGCAGGCCAACGATGAAGGCCTGTTCGACGTGTTCATCGCGGCCGAAGCGGCTGTGTCGGCGCCCACCTGCGGTCCCTGCCTGGGCGGGCACATGGGCGTGCTGGCTGAGGGCGAGCGCGCGGTCTCGACGACCAACCGGAACTTCGTGGGCAGGATGGGCCATCCCGGCTCCGAGGTCTACCTGGCCGGACCGTACGTGGCTGCCGCCAGTGCGGTGGCCGGCTACATCGCCACTCCCGACCAGATCGGCGCGCGAGGCGCGGGCGGCGGAGGCGCGCCCGGCCGCGGCGCGCCGCTGGCGGCCGGTACCCCGGCCGCCGAAAGGGGGCGGTCATG
>Ga0315283_10003545_pt1 | contig 13366 bp, 20 predicted proteins | sample YL17G09_0_MG_FD_204541 | JGI IMG/M metagenome (GOLD analysis project Ga0315283, IMG submission 204541) | Sediment microbial communities from Yellowstone Lake, YNP, Wyoming, USA - YL17G09_0 | ecosystem: Environmental > Aquatic > Freshwater > Lake > Sediment | place: USA: Wyoming | collected...
GAACGCTTTCGACCAAGGCGTCTTCCGTGAACACTTCGTCCGGGGTTAGGTACCGGCTGATCCAGGAGACAGCCTCGTCCAGTGTGTTACTGAACAGTTCAGAGGCAAAGTCAACTTCTTGCTTGCGCGTGGTCATTCGCCCCTCATACGCTTTTCTGTTTGGATGAAAAAGGTTTCGCAGTTGCGGCAGGACCGGCAGTAGCTATCGTTTAGCGAACTACACATGGACACCAGCCGGCTAAGGTAGCGGTCCCGCACGTAGCTCATAAACTTGGCAGTCGCGCAGTAATACGAGTTGATGTGGCGAACCTTCCAGACATAGCATTCCTCGGCCGGGATCGGTACATCCGTGCGGTCCACGACCGGAGTGTCAGTGAAGTACGCCATGAAGGTCAGTACGACAGGCACGTTTCGACGGGTGTAGTGATCCACCGCGATGTCGATATGGTGCAGGTTGGTGCCGCTCACACGCAGCCGCACGAACATGAGATTGTCCGGCGGACTATGAATCAGGCACGCACACTGCTCTTCCTTCGGGTTGGCCGTCAGCACGACGGGGCCTGGGAAGTCCAGATTCGGAATGCTGGTATTGAAGAATCGCCGCTTGTACTGGGCGGCCGTCGCGATGACCAACTCCCGCTGGATGTTGGAATCATGCCCACAGTTCATACGGACGATCCCATCGCCCACCTCTTCGGGAGTCGGAACCAGCGGCAGTTGATCGAGAGGCACGTAGTATGCGCCTGGTCTATTGAAGAAACATTCCGAGCAGCCGATAGGGCACGCGCCCGTTTGCGGAATACAGTCATAGAAGTCGGTGTCGGCTTGCTTGGGGTTACGAATCATTGCTGGCTTTCACGTTGAGGAGGCATCGGTCACAGAGACAAATGAGAAAACGGCTTGTGTCGAACGCCGAGCCATAGCCCGCCGTTACCCACTCCACGAGCCCAGCGGACCAGCAGTTCTGGGCCGGGTCGTCGGAGAAGTGGTGCAGTTCTTCGACTTTCTTATCACAAATAATGCACTTCATGCTCGGCCAAACGCCTTGGTGACCAGGGCCGTGACGATGATTGTTCCGAGTACGGTGGCCAGTGCTACGCCTGGCGGGCCGCTGAGCGTGATGACACAGGCTCCGGCCAACAAGCTGATAACGACAGTGACGAGAGTTTTCATTTGGTGTCTCACGTATCAAGTGATGGGAAGCTATCTTCGACGGCACAGGCGAGGCGTTCGATGGCCTCGGCGACGGCAAGGTCATCGCTGTGCCCGACGTTCTCGGCGATCTTGTCCAAGCCTGACTTGACCTCCTCCATCGAATTCGGATGGCCGGTATTCTCGGCAAGTTGATCCAGGCCAGCGCGGATTTGTTGGGCGATTTCGCCGCCCATGAAGTCGAGCGAGGCCGTCTGCATGAATGCACCGACGAGGGCAGGGTTCTTTTTGGCGAATCCATCACCGAACTGTCGATCAATGCACTTGACGGCTCTACCCATGTAGAGGTCAGCGGTGGCCCAGGCTTGTTGCATCATTTCCGTGAATGTCGTAGTGATCTGTTGAGTCATGGTTCTCTTTCGTTTGGGTTTACTTGAACGACTCCGAACTGGGGATAGTAACTTCTTCATCTAACGCGATGGCTCTTGCCATCTTCACGGCGTCCAGCAGAGTCTTGCCGTGTCCGACTTTAACCCAACTGGGGCGGTCTACTTTCAGGAGTGACACTTCTGGAACAGCCGCTCGATCCTCGCACAGCCTTTGCCGGTCTTGTCCTTCATCGTTGTAGTGACGGGCTTCTCCCAGATCACCTTGAAGTCGCCAGGTGCCGTGTACTCTGACACGAGCACCACTTCCTTGCGGCTGCGAACCCAACCCCAAAACGCCTCTGTGCTGAACTCCCCGCTCGAAAAGTCTGTGGTCCCTGCGTATGGCGGGTCGCAGTAAATCACGTCTGCGCCTCCCACGTAGTCTGTGTAGGATGCACACTTGAACTCGACGCCTTGGATCATCGGTGCCAGCTTCCGCATGTTGTTCCTCGCGATAGTCGCGAAGTCGTTCATGCTCGGGTCCCGGGCGAAACCCCCGAAGAACTTCCCGTAGAAGCTGCACCCGAACCCGACGAAGCCTCGTAATGCGCTTGGCTCAGCGTCCCGCAGGTGGTTGTAATACTCCTCGCTCACGTTCACGGGCGGGTTCCATCCACGTTGCACTTCTTGCAACAACAGGATTAAGTCCGGCTGGTTATCGCTTGCCAGCTTTCGCTTGGCGGCAACATGCTTGCCGACCGAAAACATTCCGCAGAACGGTTCCGCATAGACTGTAGGGTTGAACTGCTGGATCACGGCAGCAAGCTGCTTTCCGATCCGCATCTTGCCGCCCATGTATCGCATGTTTCACGCCTCAAGTTTGAAGACGAATACCTCCCTGTGTTTGGATTGGTCATCCTTGCGGTAAACGAAGCGGTCGATCATTTCGTAGTTGGGCAACCAGTCGACAATACAGGCCGCATGTGGGTCCTTGCTTTTGGCGTACCTCTTTCGCAGGCCGTCTTGGAAGTCACCGTGGTTGCGGAAGGCGTCCAATTTCTGCGTGGTTACTGCAAGGATGTTGGTGTTCTTTGCCCTATTGATGGGCCAGAGGTACTCGAACATCGTTCGCCCGGCATAGCCCATTGCATCCGCGTTGATGAGATCGAAGTGTCTTGCCGCAAACACCGTCGCGTTCGTAAACTCCTGCAAGGTGCAGCGATGGTCTGTAGTCTCAACACCGAGACTGATTTTGCGGCTCTTCCAGACCTGCAACACGTCATCACGGCTTTCCACGTTGTCGATTCGGACATTGGGGTTGCGTTGGATGGCCGCTTGAACACAGTTGCCGTGTGCAGATGCCAGGGTCAACAGTTGCGGGCAGCCTGTGGCAGGCAGATTCCGCATGATGCGCTGGCAGGTTTCTCGTTTAGCTGGGAAGTCGAAATCCATTTCCCGCTGTGCTGTGATGTCCATCCCGCTCTTGTTTCGACAGTGGACGACACGCCCACTTGTCAACTTCTTCTTGTGCCAAAACCCGGTGTACCAGTCCGACCCGATCAGACTCCCCGGCCCCGTTCCATCCAGTGTCCCATTGAGAACAGCATGGGTTTGATGTAGTCGCTCGGCGATAAACTGATGCAGTGCCGTGTTGGACACTGAGGTTTGACTCAGCGGCAAGTCAGAAAAGAAGCGACGGGCAAGGGAATTGGCGGTTGGTGTGAGTGTCATGGTTGAGTGTTGAGATGGGGACTATTCCACGTCCCTCCCACGCCAGAATCTTGCCTCTTTCGGGATTCCGTCATCCGACAGTTCCCGATACTTGAACGAAACAGTCTGGCCCACCTTGAAATGCTTGCCCTGGTAGAACTTGGGCTGGTCTTCCCCGGGATGCTCGGCCGCGCCTCGGATCATGTCCGGGTTGAGGAACTCGCGCTCCTCGTCGGTCAGGCCGGACAACTCCAGACGCTTGCCGTTGAACGAGGTAATCAGGGCACCAATCTTGCCCAAGTGCTTGCTGCCCTTGTCGGTCGCCCGGCCACTCGTGAAGCCTGTAACGGTGGCTTCCGCGTCTGTGTAGGGTTTGAACTTGAGGACGCCTTTGTGCCGCTTTGGTGTCCAAACGGCGTTCGGGTCCCGAAGCACCACACCTTCACCGCCGCCTTCCAGCACCTTCTCCAGAAGGTAGTTGATAGCGAAGGTAGCTTCATTCTTGGTTTTGGCCAGTTGTTTTTGCATGTGCATGAAGCAGATGCTCAGATCAGTGTTCTCCAGGTGAGATTGCATGAAGCTGATTTCGTTGGCAAATGGCACCCCCGGTGGCAAATAGTAGTAGTCGCCTTCAAACTGTTCCAACTGCTGCCGAATCCAGTGCTCGGTCGAGAGGAAGTCGATCGCACAGTGCATGTTGGTGTTTTTGATCTCACCCGTGCTGAATACACTGGCCAGTGGCGGTGACGAATAGACGGCGTAAGCGATTTGGTCGAATCGCTCGTCGGGCTCATCGCCGGCGCAGATCGAGCGGCATAGTTGAAAGCGGCCCGCTCCCGCCCACAACTCCCCGTCAAGCGGACAGCAGGGAAGCTGATTCAGGAACCAGTCCGGGGCCATGATGGGGTTGCCGTATCGCGACCAGAGGCCGGTCGCCACAGGCTTGATCTTTGCCTTTCGCTTGCCGGTCTTTGGATCAGTGATACTGGCCCACGGCACCTGGACAGTCGGCACCCCGCGCGAGATGCCGCCATCCCAGAAGCATCTCGTACCGTCCAATTTCTCTGAGATATACCAGCCGGCGACGTTGCTCTTCTCGGTGTAGCGGTCAGCTAGTTGCAGGAATTCACGGCGCATGTTGGTGTTCCTAGTTGGTGTAGCGGACGTTTACACGTCGCTCGATCTCGACCGGCCGTACGTAAACGCGCAATGTCTCGCCTCGGCTGGCAGCCCAGGCAGAGTGCTCAAGCGCTGCGACTGATACAAACGGAACAATGTGCGGGTTGAGCATGTGATCTCCAAATACAGCGGTGTAGTGGCCTCGCCATACTAGCGGCCATCACGCTGTTTTGGATTGCACAATTCCGAGATTTTCTTCGATATATTCCCGAGGCTTGCAGCCGGCGGCTTGGTTCCACGGCCGTGGGTAACGAATCGCGAGGCCGCCGTGTCCTTGAAACCGCCGGCAGTTCATCTCGTTGTCGTCGATTAGTAGGCGACCCTTACACGCAAGAAACGCCTTAGCCTGAATAAAGATGCACTGCTTGTGCAGCCAATTCGGGAGGAAGTTGTGAATCCAGTCCAACTTTCCGGCCAGACAATCGGCGGTGTCCTGGGCCGTGGTGGCCAGGAACACTTGTCGGCCGACCAGCCGGCGACACGTCTTGAGCAACCAGTTCAGGTCTGGGGACGGCGGCGTGGTCGCCCACACTTCACGGGGGATGGATCGCCAGAAGACCTCCTTGGTGTAAGGATAGCGGGGGCCGTAGCTACGCGCACGGTTGACGGCCCGATGCAACTCCATTGACCCAGGGTAGTTGCTGTAATCCAGCGGGTCTGATTGTGCGCCGGCCCACACCATGAGGTGTGGCGTAAGCGTGTTGAGTACGTCATCCAGGTCCAGGAAGACGGTGTTAATTCGCACTGTTACATCTCCTGTCAAAACGCTCTTCGATTCCACGGAGTTTGTAGTAGGCGGTGCGTTTAGGCATGTTGAGATGTTGCGCGATTTCAGTACAGTTGAGTCCTTGAGATTCGCGCAATCCAACTAGCGTGCGGTCAGTTTCAGTCTCGCAACAGGCGTAAATCATGTCTCGCAAATCGACTAACGAGTAATTTGCATCGTCTTTACTGATCTGCTCCATGTCCGCATTTGCGATACAAGGGCCTTCTTCATCCGGTGTCAGGTGGGGAGACTCCTCGCGTAGAATGAGCAGGATTTCCCTTCTAATCCAGTAATTGAGATACGATGCCACGTGAATTACATCTGCGCCGCGAACAACATTAGCGATAGCTTTGCATACCCCAAGGAAACCTGCGCTTGTTAGGTCATCGCGAAGGTAGGTGATATTGGGTAAACTCTTGATGTAAGTGTCTACCTGATAAATGACAAACACCATGTTATTTCGGATGATCTCTTGACGCGCTATTTCATCCCCGTTGGCCACTTTCGTTAGCGTGGTATTGTTCCAGCCGGCTTTAGGCGCAATGCAATGCTTACGCATATCAGCCATCAACTCGTCAGAATATCTCATACAGACTCCTAGATGCGGTCGATGCGCCAGGCGCATTGCGGGTAGAATTGGACGCTCTCGCACGCCTCAAGACTGTAGGCGTAGTCGACGCCGTTGGGGTCGTAGATGCGGCCGTGGTCGTAGGCGACTGCATGTGCAACGATGCCTACGCCGGGGACTTCGCGCTTCCCGGTCAGCACACCCCGGCTGGTGAGAATTTGATCCTTGAAAAGTCGCTCATTACCTTCGGGGTAGACCACAACGAAGGTCTCGTCCCCCTTGTGTGCGGCAATCACTGGATATAGCTCCAGCGGCGTGACCGCGAAGCCCAGTGACAGTGCGATCTGGATGCACTCCTGGACGTGGGTGCCACGCCAGCCAAACGGCTCCCGCTTGTCGGAGAACACTATGCTGTAGTGGCCGCCGCTTAGCCGCCCCATCACGCTGGCTACCGGAATACCGAGAGCCATTGCAAACGAGGTGGGCAAACACAAGCCCTTGCCAGGCATCTTTTGAAGTTCCATGCGTACCCTTAGACAGTTGGAGGTAGTGGGCTGACTGGCTAGTCAATTAGGCGGATTGACTGAGATAGCGGATTGCGGCTTTCAAGATCAGTTTGTTATCACGAGCAAACCCGAGAAGGGAATTGCAGTGTAAGCATAGTAGCCCGCGTATCTTATCTGTTGTGTGATTGTGATCCACAACCAATTTACGGGGCTTTTTACCGCAAACTGCGCAGCAATGATGCTGTTTCTTTAATAAGGCGCGGTAATCAGCAACACTCAGACCGTGCCGATACCAGCGTTGGTAGTTGGTGGCGCGTCTCGGGCGCGCTCTAGCGTAGTCTCGGGCGGCAGCGCGTCGCGCTTCTAAGTGCTGTTCTCGATACTTACGTTGTTTTGCGCGAATTTCTTGCAAGTTCTTCTTGACGTACTCTCGCCGTTTTGCGGTGAGCATCCTCCTGTTCTTTTCGCGGTATCTCTTGGCGTAGGCCCTCCGTTCCGCTCGGTGCGCAGCATCATAGGCTCTCGCTCCCCGCGAGACGCTTTTGCTGCTTCTAGGTTGAGAGGGCTCGGGCATTTACTCGATTGCGTCTAGCAATTTGTTAATTTCATCTTGTGTGGGGATGGGTCCCCACGACTTTTTCCAGTAATTACGAAAGTTTGGGGCCGCAAACAACTTGTCGTACTCGGTCTGGTTGGCGGCCGTCAGAATCCAGATGCCGAGTCGGTAGGACTCCCATTGGGGCCACTTGATTCTTTGTGCCTTGGTAAAGCTGTACTTCCCAGGGTTCTTCACGTCGATCCAGCGGCAGCCCCACTTCGGATGGTGGCAATACAGGTCGGGCACCCCCGTCTGGAAGGCTCCATTGGCCATCCGCTCGACAAGCCACCCCCGACACTCCAGATACTCGATCAGGGCTCGCTGTATCTTGTGTTCTGGTCCCTCCTTGGCTTTACGGATTTGTCCCATCGGGCACCTCGTAACTGATCTTCACGAGACCCGAGGCCCCTTCGCCATCCTTGCTGGCCCAGTTCTCGGCGTACTTGCACCATTCCATTCCGATGAGCGGCACTCTGTTGCGGTAGCTTTCGACACCAACCTTAATCACTTCGGCAACCCTGTCTGTCCAGTCTGGGTGATTCACACAGAGGATTTCGTCATGGACGTTTGCGGCTGCCACCACAAACTCATGGACGCCAATCGGCTGCAAGTCCCAAACACGTCGTTGAACACCCTTAGTGATCTCGGCACCAGGGCTCTGAATCTCATGGTTGGCGGCAGCCCGCATGTTGGCGGCTTGCATAGCAAAGGCCGCCCCGTAGAGTGCTGACTGGACGGCACCGCCCGCTGTCTGCACTCGGTCGCGACGGACCACTTTGAGTTGACCGCCAATTTCCTTCCAGTGCTTGGGTGGTTTATTGGCCAACTCAAACAGCACCTTGGAGATTTTGTTCTCCAAAGTAAAGTAGCGGCGGAAGCCAAGAAAAGTCTCGCAGTAGTCTGCGGGATCGACCCACACGACCTGTGAACCGATGCCACCGGGCTGCTTCATGGAGCAGAAATTGTCAGCGACCTTTTTCCGCCACCGCTTCACACCCGTGAACCTGCGACCGAAGTTCTCGATCGCCGCACGAGCAACATCCTCGCGTATGCCCAGCTTATTGACCAAGGTGCTGTGATCGCCACCGTACAGCATGGTCCCGAAGAACCCCTGCTTGCCTTTGGTGTACATATCGTTTTCAGTATGGGCGGACGCTTTGACTTCCTCGTAGGTCTTGCCCGGGAACATCGCCATGCCAAACAGGGCGTGAATCTTTCTTCCGGCGAGCAACTCGGCTCTCAGAGCCTCGTCATTGCACACGGCGTCGGCGATCGTCACCTCGAACGCACTGAAGTCGCCCAGCGAAAGCACGTAGCCCTCCCAAGCCAGGGGAAACATCTGCCGTACGGAGGTTGTGGCCTTGATGCCTTGGGCATTGAGGCCGTCTGCCCCCGACATGCGAGACGATAGGGCCCCGATGACATTGAAGCTGGCGTGGAACTTCCCGGCCAGGATCAACTTGTCGTAGAGTTCGACCTCCTTGGCAGCCGCCTTGACATTCAGGATTTCACGCGCTCTGGTGGCTGCGGGATGCTTCCCTACGGGGAGGGTGCCAGTGCCGCCGCATCGAACACAGTTTTCACCTTCCGGGCCTACTGGGCCGTCACAGATTGTGCAAAGCTCTTCCTCGTCAATCGTCCAGTTGGCTACCGCTTCCAGGTTGGTCTTCTTGGTGGACGCCTCCAGGATGACCTTTTCGGTGTCGTCCATTGCAGACGTGATGTAGGCCCGCACATCGCCCGGCTTGTTGATGTTGACGGGGCTAGCGTCGACTTTCTTCTGGGCGGCCCGTGCCAAGGTCTCCATCCCGCTTTTGTCGATCTTGAAGCCATGCCACCTCACAGCCGCAACCATGCAGGCCAATATCGAGTCAGTGTCGCCCGGGGTTGGATCGCCAAAGTGGTGGTCTAACGCTCGGGTGTACACGATGTCGTCATTGGCGTATTCCCGCGCGTCCGCGCGAGTCGCCCAATGCTCGATGTGCGACTGAATGATGCCGGGCCACGCATAGCCCTTGATATGGTCGGGCTTATCAGTGGCAAACACTGCCCAGTCCTTACGGGTAGAGACCGCCATCGCAGTGGGCGCATAGCCCAACTCGACCGGGCGTTCTGCCGGCTCCACGTCTCGGTAATGGAATTTTGGCTTGAGCTTGAGCGCGTGCTCAGCTAAGAATTTCAACCCGCCAGCCGGATTGAATCGCAGACAAACATCCTTGAAGTCTGGCTCCAGGTCCCCGTACTTATCGTGTCGGTCGAAGACACCCCAGCGGGGTGCTTCGGCGTCGGCGCGACGGGCGAAATAGATCGAGTCAAGATGGACTCGGGCTTCCAACTCTTGTGCCAGTGCATACGCCAATACCGTAGGCACACGCTTGATTCGGACATCCTCGCGGGCCATGAGCGATTGATAAGGGCCCTTGCGGGAGTGCAAGAGGAGATCGAGGGCATTGGCTGGCTTCAGGCATGGCCCGTCCTGACCCTGCGGCTCCAGTGTCGCAATCTCATTGATGTGCTCGCACGGAATCCAATCCTGCGGGCATAGCCGAAAAACGGTGAAAGTCTTGCACAAATGGAAAAAATCGAAGGTCAGGTTGAACCCGACAATCGTGTGCTTCAAGAACCATTCAATGAGCTTGAGTGTCTCGCGTATGGGCTGCCGCCACACTTCATAGAGCGTGATGGGACCCTCTTCTACTGCGTATTGGAAGAGGACCGGCATCCCAAAGAGGCCGCATGTCTCCGAATCCAGGTAGAGCTTCATTCAGTCATACTCTCCCATAGACACAAGAGTCTGGCGTGTGCGCTGAATCTCGGCCGAGGCATTGGCGCAACCGGTTTCATCGCCGTCTCCGAGGGCCTCGCAGAATGCCTCTAGGGCGATCGCGTGACTCTTCCAGGCTTCATGGGTGCGTTTCGCCTTATCCTGCTTGGTAAGTCGCTGCCAAAGGCATTCGCACATTGATCGTAATCGCTGCTGCTCATCCGCCCGCGTTGCCCAGCTATAGGCGAGTAGTGTACAGAGCAAAATGACTATCAGACCGAGAATCATGGGTTTCTCCCAAACACGTCATAGTGCCAGTCCGTTCCGCTGACTGACGCCGACCGAACAATTGAACTTTCGTAAGTGCCGTTGTGGAACTGGAATATGATTCTCATTCCCTCGACAATTTGCCCCGGGCAGACTTTAATAGGCTGCTGTACAGGGCCGCCAGGGATTGAATGTAGCAATCGGCCTAGCGTTGGCTGCTTGAGTCGGGGGTCAGTGCTGGTAATGAACACATCAATTGGGTCAAGTTGCGCCACCTGCATTTCCATTACATCCAGGTCAGTCTCGACCAGGATCGTGGTTCCTATTGGTAGGCGCGCTACATCAATGAATTTAGATGTATTCATTGTTCCTCCGCAACTTCAGCGGCCAAAGTGCCGTTTTGGATTCCCAAATGCTTGCGAATATCTTCCTTAATCTCTTCCATCGAGATTTCACCAGCACACCACGCACCCACACGAGGGGCTAACCCCGTGATTCCGGCGTCCAACATCTCAGCGACCAGTTTATTGATCGCGTTCTTGGCTCGCACGTGTATTGGAGCTTTGTAGTCCAGACCGCCGACGCGGGGGCGTCGTGTCTTTGAGTTCTTACGAGAGAAGATAACTCGCTCGGCAGCAGCAATCTTCCGGTGGTTAGGGGCCTTCATCGCGGCTAAAGCCTCGATGTCGGAGATTTTGAGCAGGCCGGTAGCGGCAAAACTCTGTATCTGCTCCGGCAACTCCAGTAGGTGTATTCGCGAGTTGACCCACCCGCGACTCATTTGGATGGCCGCCGCAATCTTGTGATTGGACTCTTTCGGATACAACTGCCGAATTGCCTTGGCCTCCTCCAGCATGTTCAGGTCTTGGCGCTGGATGTTCTCCAACAGGTTCAGCTTCTTTGCGGCATGTTCATCCAGGTCGGTCGCAAGCATCGCTGGGATGGTCGTAGCCTTCAGATGTACAACCATCGCCCGCAGCCGCCGGTGCCCCGCCACCATCCGGTACTTGAACTTATGGGTTAGGCTGTCCCACGGCTGTACAACAATCGGGAACTTCAACCCGTTCTCCTTGATGGAGTCGGCAAGGCTCTTGAGCGATTCCAGAGTGAAATCGCCGCGGGAGTTAAAGTCCGGGTCCACGAAGATGTCGGATACGGGGATGTCGTAAGTTTGGTATTGGGGCAGGGCTTCCATTGGTTCTCCTAGTAGGGCAACTCTGTCGTGTTGGGCCGGGAGGCCAAGCCACTCGGGGGCGTACAAGCCCAGTCGTTGACACTAACCCTGCCATCTGAGTCAATCCGAACGAAGCTGTTGACCCGCTCGGCCCATGTGCCACAGTTGTAGTGCCACTGACCAATTCGGCCGGGAAAGTGCGTGTGGCCGCACACGACAACCTGTCGTTGTGGCGAGAACATGGGAATGTACAAGTCCCGCAACTTGCGATTGATCTCGGTGTTGCGATCCGGGCGTCCACGTAGGCGGCCCCACAGGGAGACTAACTTCTCCAGCCGGCCAACCACCTTTTGCTCGACTGTGCGATACTTGTCGAGCATCGGCCCACCGTTCTTGTCCTCGGCCAGACCCGAGTAGATTGCAGTAATGCGGCCTAGTCCTGGCGTGTCACCGGCACAGTAGGGGTCAGCCGCATGACCATGCACGAAGATGAAATCTTTGCCGCCGATGGTCTCACGGTGTTCTCGGCACATGGTTCGGAAGAATGGGTGTTTGAGCCAGCCATCTGTGAAGTACAGCAGGTCCGAATCATGGTTGCCCAGGACGTAGATCGCACCCATCGCGGCGAGTCGATCGAGCAACCAGATTCGCTTAGTGATGACCTTCGAGATGTTTGACTGCCACAACTCAAACAGATCGCCACAAATGATGAGGCGACCCTTGTTATCCTGCACCATGTCCAGGAAGGACATGAGGGCTTTCTCGCCGGTCACGGCAAAATTGTCGCGGGCGTCTCCGTCCCCGGCATGTAAGTCTGATATGACGTAGAGTGCCACTGTTACATCCTCAGTTGTTATCAAGTTTCTCGTGCAACTCGCGATGGCAGTTGGAACACAAGAGATCACACTTGTCCAACTCCCGTTTCAGACGACTCCAGGTGTGAATAACCCGGCTACTACAGAGAGAAAACACTCGATGTCGCGGGTTACGGTGATGGAAGTCAAGGGCCGCCATTGATCTCGCGTAACCACACTGTTGACACTTGCCACCTCTATACTCGACGCAGAGGCGTTTTATCTCCCGACGCCGATTTCGGTTCGACGAGAGGTTATTACACCGCCGGGAACACGAGACGGCGTGGGAGCACTTTGGTCGAAACCACCGCCCGCACTCCCGGCATCGTCGTCTCTTATGAACACGGCGTTGTTTCTCCCGCCACGCCGCGAGAAGACAGGCTCGACAACAGTATTTAGATCGACGTTGCTTAGGCTGATACCATTTCTTGCACCGCGCACACCTTCGTTTAGGTCGAGGGGCGTATCGACCGCCACTACGCCGGTAGGCACGCCTCCGGCAAACGAGTGAGCAGTATTGTTTCGACGGCCGTAGAGCCCGTGTGCGTTTGCCGCACTCTCGACAGGTGATGTTTGTCACGGACGCCTCCAAGAGCCAGCGGTCAGACTCGAACTGACGCGATGTCCGTTACAAACGGACGGCTCTACCTACTGAGCTACGCTGGCTTGTACACTTTGATGGTCACCTCGTCGGCGACCTTGTAGAACATCACAGCCTGTTGCCCATAAAAAGCGGCTGTCAGGTCGGCTATAGCTTCGATCTGCTCCCGGGTACAGGCGATCCGTACTGGGATCATCCGCTCACAGAATAAGTGCTGACCGTCTGACACCCATTGGCCTTTGACCGGCGGCATGATGGTCAGACCGTGCGAGATGTTACGGACGTATTGGTCCCAGATTCGATGCTCTCTCGCAGGGATCGGTCTACCTGCAACGACGGTTGGTACGAGGATTTCCCAGACGTTCATCGCGATGTCTCTCCCGATGGCAGTTCGCGCAAAGAAGATCGCACTTGTCAAGTTCACGCCTCACCCTTGACCAAGCATGACAACAGCCATCCGCCGAAATGGTGATCTCTTTACGTCGGCTATTGCGATGGTGGAACTCCAGGGCACCAATGTACCGCTTGTATCCACATTTACAGCATTTGCCGCCCTTGTAGGCGACCGCCATCTCCTTCAACTCGGGTACTTGCCAGAACGTCTCGCACCGTGGCCGTGTAGCACCAGCCACGGTGCGAGTTTCCCGCGTGTGGCGGGTCAGCTACTCATCTTCATCTTCGTCTTCGTCGAAGTCGTCTTCGTCTTCATCTTCATCTTCGTCTTCGTCGAAGTCGTCTTCGTCTTCGTCTTCGTCTTCGTCTTCGTCTTCGTCTTCGTCTTCGTCTTCGTCTTCGTCTAGGTCTCCACCATCGAAGTCTTCTTCTTCTTCTTCTTCTTCTTCTTCTTCTTCATCATCGT
>Ga0315283_10003546_pt1 | contig 13365 bp, 10 predicted proteins | sample YL17G09_0_MG_FD_204541 | JGI IMG/M metagenome (GOLD analysis project Ga0315283, IMG submission 204541) | Sediment microbial communities from Yellowstone Lake, YNP, Wyoming, USA - YL17G09_0 | ecosystem: Environmental > Aquatic > Freshwater > Lake > Sediment | place: USA: Wyoming | collected...
AGTGCTCGGGTGCAGGTGCCCCATGCCGGTGCTGAATAAAACCGTTGCGCCGCTTACCCCGGCCATCTTCCAGGCTGTTAGCAAATCAAACAACTTTTCGGCATCTTGCAAGACAAATAGAATTAGTTTCATATCTTATTCTCCACTTTTGGCAGGGGAAACAGGCACTTTACCATGCAACTCATGAAATGCGGTGCGCAGCAACAAGGGAGTCGCCAGACTGCACAAGAGCATTGCAGCGACAACGGCGGAAAGAACATTATTATCAATCAGACCGGCCCTACTTCCAATCGCCACAATAATCAAAGTGACTTCACCACGCGCCACCATCCCTGCGCCCAACTGGAAGGCTTCGTGACCGGGAAACCCCCCCAGGCGGGCCCCCGCGGCCGCACCGAATAATTTTCCAGCAATGGCTGCCAGGGTAACCACCAGGATCAGCCAGACGGCATTCCAGTGCAGGAGGCGCAGGTTGACCGACAGACCAATGTTGACAAAGAAGATCGGGATAAACAGCCCGTAGGCCAGGGCGGACATGCCCTGTTCGATCTGACCCTTTTCGGGAGTGCGGGCGAACATCAAGCCCGCCAGGAAGGTGCCGATCAGGGCTGCCATCTGTCCAACCAGTTCGGCAGCCAGGCCGTAGGCCAGCAACATGACGATGGCGAAGGCCAGCACCCCCTGGCTGATGGACAGACGGTCCACCCGGTGCACGAGACGCGGCAGTACCCACCAGCCGAAAGCCGTCGCTGCCGAGAGAAACAATGCCATTCGGGCGGTCAACCACACCAATCCCCAGCCTCCGCCGGAGCCGGTGGTCAGCGCCAGGAAGATCGAAAACGCCAGGATGGAGAGGATATCGTCCATCACAGCTGCGCCCAGCAGGCTCAGTCCAACGCGCGAGCGCAGCACGCCCATTTCCATCAGCGTGCGGGCTGAGATGCTGACGCTGGTGGCGGCCAGTGCCAGCCCCAGCAGCATGGCTGCATTATTGCCCATGTTAAACAGCCGCCCGGTGCCCCAGCCAAGCCCGAAGGACAGCAGCAGCCCGCCGGTGCTGGCCAGCAGGGAGACCTTACGGTGGCCGGTCAACTCACCCAGGTGGAGTTCCAGGCCGGCGATGAACATCAGCAAGAGCACCCCCAGTTCGCTCAGTTCAGAGAGGCTGGTTCCGAGGGTCTGGTTATTGATGAAAGGCAGGTGGAGAATGTCGAACAGCGACGGGCCCAGCAGCACGCCGACCAGCAGTTCGCCCAGCACGGAAGGCTGCCCCAGGCGCGTGCTGAGGTAGCCGGCTGCTTTGGCAGCCAGCAGGATGACAACCAGTTCGAAGGCGAGCTGCAGGAAGGGAGTCATGCTGAGGGAAAGTTTATCATAATCCGATGGAGAGAAGAATGGCTGATAGTCTCGAGTCTTATAGACGGATAGTCTGCAGTCAAATAGTCTTAAAGACTAATAGTCAATAAGGCTGTTAGGCTTCCAGGTGGAGCACGGTCAATGACATAAGAGGCGGGAGGTGCGATAATTTTGGTAAAACGACCAGGTTCGAATACCACCCCGTTGCGGTGCAGAAATTGGATTGGGAAATTGGGATATTGGTATTCGCAATTGGAGTGAGGCGGAAAGGTGGGAGATAGAAAAAGATTCCCCACGAAGGAAGACGAAGTGACACAAAGGTACATCCGTCAAACGTTGAACGTCAAACGTCAAAGGAATAAGCTTTGAGCGTGACGTTCATTCTGCGGGAATGTGAAATCGATCGGGCACAGAAGCCCCTCGAGAGAGGGATTTAATTTTTGCCAGGGGGCTCCGGCAACTCGTTCCTCAGCAACGAGTGAGGAACGAATCATTCGCGATGTCTTTCATAGGTAAGTACCAGGCTGGGGAACTCGTTTCTAAAAACGAGCCCGAAACGAATATGGTTGTGTGAAGAAGCGTTCATTGGATCTCTTGTAACTGTCTCAAGAATTTTGTAGAGGCGGCTCCCACGCCGCCGAATGACGGGCATGGGAGCCCGTCCCGCAGGAATTTTCAGCATAGGCTGGCACTTATGCAAGAGGTCTATTGATCCACCTGTTCGTTGAGGTAATCAAGGCTGCCCAAATCCGCACAAACCTCGGCAATTCCAAGCTGTAACTCCTTTTCCAAATCTGGCATATCACCAAAAAGGCAGCGGCGAGCACGCTGGAGTTTTACGATCACGAAGATGGCATGGCAGAACCTGCGCAAGGTGAAAAGGAATTCCTGACAGGTGATCGTCAAACGAACCGAGCGCAAGGAACGCCGGACACGCAAGATCAAGATGCGCAGGAGGGTCTCTTCGTGCCGCAACTGATCAGCGTCATCCCCCTGCAAGCGATTTATTTGAGCAGGCGTGTAGTCACGGGCATAGAAGCCATGTTTCCACGCGTTCGAGTTGCCGGGCTGGCCAGCACTTATTTTCTTTGGAGGTTTTCAAGGAGGCTGCTTCGGCTAGTAAATACGAGCGCGGCGAGGTTGGCACCTTGCTGTGCTTGAGGAAAACTTAGAACATATAAACTAAATTATCAAGGGGGAAATTCGATTGAAGATGTCAGATTTCGATTGTAAGAAGTAAGATTGAGGATTGGAGAATGGGAATCGGGGATTGGGTGGGTCGGGGCTTTAAATTAAACAAGATGCTGGAGATTTCTCCAGCATCCTGTTCTCTTGGAAATGAATTAAGGGTCTTATTAGTAGACTGGTAGCACTGGCTCTGGCTCTAATACGCAAAAAACGTCCGTTTCAGATGCGTATTGCAAATAATCGCCATGGGCCAAGTGTGCGGGCCAGGCATTACCGCTGATGTTGATGAGCCAATATGTGGGTGGCGTTGTAGCTGCATCTACATCAAGATGACAGACAGCCACCTTGGGCAAAGGTTTCGCACTCACCGTACCTGCGATCATTAGCGCCACGATTAGACTCAGGCTGATCGCCATTAAAATTCGTTTTTTCATTTTAGACTCCATGCTGATAGGTTGACCTTATGATGGTTTGATCTATTCATCCTTTAAGGGACAATCATCTCTATGGTAGGTCTCCTTTCCGCACCGATTCAAAACGAATCCTGCATTGGTTGGATCGCATATGTCCTCGTTGGAGGAATTATTAACAAGATTATACAAGTTCTTTTCTCTAATATGCTTACAGATGCTTATCATAATGTTTTCTGAGCGATCCAACCCGAACTTTGTTAAAGGGCGGCTTTTTCTTCATCCTTACCAGAAAACTGGGCAAATGCGGCTGCAAAGCCTGCGATGAGGAGCATGTTGATCCATCGGGCAAGTCCTCTATGCTTTGCTTCGGGGTTGCTTCCCGTCTGGGGATGATATCGCGAAGGCCGCCTCGGTTAGTGATGCTGCCTCAGCAAGTTACACCGACCACTCACCCGCTGCGCTGCGCGACCAGACCTTCTTCAGCCCTGGTCCCGCCGCTGCACCCTGCGGGTGTGTTTTGCGAAGCCAAATCGTTAACCCCCTCTCGACAAACTTTTTACTTCTACTTAAAAATTGGGGGTTGATATTACATAAGATATTGCCTATAATACTACTATGAGCGTTCCAATCATAGTAATTGACACCAATGTCGTAATCGCTGCCCTTCGCTCCAAGCGTGGCGCTTCTTCAAAACTTATGTCACTTGTTGGAACGCTGAAATTCGAAATTCACGACTCTGTTCCACTGATCCTGGAATATGAAGATGTCATCCAACGCCAACGAGAAAGCGTTGGCTTATCTCAGAACGATGTTTCGGCTTTGATCGATTCTTTATGTGCCCTTGCTCACCATCACGAGATCTATTTCCTTTGGAGACCATCTCTTCCTGATGCAAATGATGAACTGGTTTTAGAATTGGCAGTATCTGCTTATTGTGATTACATCGTCACACACAATTTGGCTGATTTCAAAGGTATAAAGAAGTTCGGTATCAAAGCAGTATCGCCAAGAGAGTTTTTACAAATCATAGCCGAGGAGTAGTATGAGTGCCCTGAGTTTGCGCTTGCCCAAGTCGTTACATGAACAACTTCGAGAATTAGCTAAAGAAGATGGTATCTCTATCAATCAGTTTGTCATGTTGGCTGTGGCAGAGAAGGTCGCTTCGATTTCCACAATTGAATATCTTCAGAAGCGTGCAAAGCGTGGTAATCGAGAAAAATTGTTGGCGGTTCTTGATAAAGCCCCCAATATCGAACCCGAAGAGTCCGATAGTTTGTGACGGTGGCTAAGACCAGCTGCTACTATAAAGCGGCTCCGCCGCTCGCGTCCAGGCGCGATTTGCCAGACTTGGTGCATAATTGTGAAAAAGTCTCTCGCCGGTCCCGCCGCTGCCGCTGAGCTCCGGGGCTGGCAGACGGGACGGAGGAGCGAGGACCGGTGACGGGGGAGGCGTGGGGTGCCAGGTCACGGTTTTTGGAGGGAAGATCGAGGCAAAGATTCCGAAAGGGACCTGCCACAGGCGGCCGTCCACAAGCCGCAAATTAGTAATCACTGGTTGAATGAAGCTTCCCTACTTTCGGGTTCCTGTCCAAGAACCTCCGTCATCAATTTGACCGTACCACCAGTGACCGGCGATGCTATTTCCATCCTCTGAAAGGGTGAAAATCACTTTGCCACCATCATCGGGTGGTTGGTATGAGGGAGATTCAGACCAGCTGCCCTCCATTGTTATTCCATCAAGACTCAACCCAGCTTCAATTATGCCAATATCGTGGGTGTAATTGCAGATCACCATCTGACCATCCACACTGCAAGTCATGTCTCCCCAATTTGTATCCCATGTACCTGCAAATCCGCTCACATAGGCAACCTGGGTGGGATTATTAGTTACAGTTTGAGTTAATGGGCAACTGGAAACCTGCTCAATGCTTGAGAAATTGACCAGCAGGTCCGGAGCCTGGTAGGCAGGATCATAGACTCTAAAATACGCCGGTGAAATATAGTTAAATTTACTGATTGCGTCAGAGTCCAGGTTCCAGAGTTGCAAAACCTGCCCTGTCCCGGATACAGTCATTATTGGAGCCATGACGCCTGTCGTTGAGCCATTCTCGATCCATCCACAGATCGAGTTTTGTGGTACTGTCGAGGTGGGGGTTGGAGCTTGCTGAGTTTGTGTTGAGGTGGGGGTTGGAGCTTGTTGAGTGTGTGTCCAGGTGGGGGTCGGAGCTTGCTGATCACCTGTCCCGGCGGGAGCGATGACTGCCGGAGTGCTAAAAAGGGAACAAGCGGCCGCGATCAGGACCAGCAGGGAGATGAATATCTTGATGGAGTTGTTTCGGGACATTGTGCCTTCCTTCACGGCAATTGATAAGAGGATGGAACTATTGCCCAGTATAGATAATACGGGGGGCAATGTCAAGCGGGTGGGTTGGGAATGAACCTTCGTTGTAATCGTCTTTGCGGATGCGGGCTGAGGACCTTTCGGCGCTCCATCCCACGGGGATTCCCAACGGGGACGGTGTCCCGGAAACAACCCAAGAAGATATGCTTCGCAATGGCTTCGCAACAGCCGATGGCTTTCATCGAATGCTCGTGCCTTCGATGTGGTGCACTCACGGTAGGACACCGGGACGGTGTTCGACTTGCCCCACAGGGGTGCTACGCGAAAGCCGCGGTGCGCGCATGACGCCGTCTCAGCCAGTCACCCCAGTCCCGCCCCCGCTACGATGCGCTTCAGGGACCATATTGGACTGGTCACGTTGAAAACGTGACCTACAAATGGCGGGCGATCGAATTTGATTTGACCCCACTGGCCGATGGGTTGACCAGGCTGCTGGCGGGTCGTTGACCTGCCTGCCGGGGGAAAGCAATCAGAAGAAAATCCAGATTCACCGATATACAATCATTACCAGCAAAAACGGTAAGCGTTATCGGGCGTAACCACGAATGTTTTCACCGGTCTGTAGGGGTCAAAGGCACGCGAAAAAGCGGCTTTTTCTGCCCAGGTAATTTGAAAAGCCTGGAGTTCCTGATTTTGGCTGCTCTCCAACACCAGGTCGATCTCATATCCATGGTATGTCCGCCAAAAATAGGCGTTATAGGGGCGATGGGCATACAGGTTACGCTTCATCACAGAAGCAACGATCAGATTCTCCAGGAGCAACCCCTTGTCATCGCGAGCATCCATAGGTGCAAAGCGGTTGATGACAGCATTGCGGATGCCGGCATCCCAAAAGTACACCTTAAATTTGGAATTCAACTCGTTACGCAGGTTTCGGCTGAAAGACGGAAGACGAAAGATCAGGAAATATTTTTCCAGGATGGAGATGTACTGGTCAACTGTGTTGCGCGCAATGCCCAGTTGGGTTGCCAGTTCATTGAGATTGACCAGGTTGCCAACCTGATAGGCCAGCAGGGTCACCAACTTCACCAGCACCTGCGGGGCTTTTAACTTTTCCAGCAGGAATATATCTTTGTACAGGACGCTTTCCAGGATATCGCGTAGTTTGGCCTGTTTTTCTTCCACGTTGGTTCTGTTTGTGACCTCGGGGTACAGGCCATAGACTGCCAGTGAGCGCAGGGTTTCGTTGAGCTGCCCGGCCTGGGTGATGGATTCCGGAAAGGAAAAATAATCATCCATCGGGATGCCAGCATACTCCCCCAGGGTGAGCGGCAGGAGTTCGATGAAATACTTGCGTCCAGCCAGACTGTCGGTCAGCCCCTGGAGCAGGAGAAAAGACGACGAGGAAGTTGCTAGAACTTTAACGTAGGGGAAGTGGTCATAGATGAGTTTAAGCAACAAGTCAATCTGAGGGAAGCCCTGTACTTCATCCAAAAACAGGTAGGAACGCTGTCCCGGCGCGAAGCCCAATTCCGAAAAGATGCGTTCCAGCCGGGCAGAGGACGGCTCGCCGAAAATTGCCTGAGCGGTCGGGTCATCCAGTGAATAGATCGCGGTGGGGTGGTTCCCTTGCAACTCACGATGGAAGAGTTGCAGGAGAGTGGTCTTACCGACCCGCCGAGGTCCATAGAGCACCAGGATTTCCGGGGAAGGCAGGAGGGAGTGCAGGGTTTGTTCAACAATACGTGTGTACATATTGCCATCGTAAACCAAACTGTTAAAAAAGTCAATGGATTGAACGAATTTGTGGTAATTTATTCAATCCATTGAAACATTATATCACCCCGTTCTTTGCATGCGCGCAACAAACTGGTAGCGGTCGGCGTGGAATACCACCCGGCTGTACTCCACCAGCAGCCCCAGGCGGTCAGTGGAGACGCGTTTCAAGCGCATCACCGGCGCACCCTTGTTGATGCCCAGCAGTCCCGCTTCCGGGCCGGTGGCTGAACCGGCGGTGATCAGGTCGAGCGCCTCCTGAGGGTGGGCAGCATATATTTTTTCCAGGGTTGTATAGATCGAACAGTTATTCAGATCCAGAGTGGCCAGCGCCGGGAAGCGCTCCCAGGAGAAAAACAGTTCCTCGATGGCGAAGGGAAGCTGCTTGGCCAGGCGCAGGTTGCGCAGGTGGATCACCTGCGCACCTTCAGGCAGCCTGAGTTCATTGCTGATCTCCCGGCTGGCGGGAATCAACTCCTGCAACAGGATCCTGTTCGAAGGCTCCAGGGCATCTGCGGACAGATTCTCGGTCATGCTGAACAGCGGCCCGGTGACCGTGTAACTGCGCTTGATGGGAGGCGCCACAAAAGTTCCCACTGCTCGTTTGCGGATCAGCAGACCTTCGCTGACCAGCTCGCGGTAGGCGCGATGGACCACCAGCCGGCTGATACCCAACTGCTCGCTCAAACCAAACTCGCTGGGCAACATGTCGCCAGGTTTTAGATCACCACTGGTGATCGAGGCCTTCAAGGCTTCTTTGATCTGGTGGTAATACGGTACCGCTGACTGCTTATTGAAGATTATGTTCAAGGCTTTTCCTCACAAGTCCATCGCCGGGACCGGCGGTCACAGCCATTGATGCAGGTCTCCCAAGGGATAACCCGATTCAGCATCCCAACCGAACTCGGCATAAGCGCCAGCCAGCAGGGCCGGCATATCCGGCACATGACCCGCGGTGCCGCCCTCTTTGAGCGGTTTGAGCAACAGGTCAGGCAGGCGGTCGTTCGCCCTGGTCATTCCAAGCTTGAAGTTCAGCAGGCGCTTGATGTTGACGATGCGCTTGCCGAGGCTGATCAAGTCTTCTGCTTCCAGGCCCCAGCCGGTGGCCGCGTTGATCGCCGCCAGAAGCGGGCCAACCCCGGGATTTTCGAACTGGCACAGGGTGAGGGAATTATACAGGTTGCGCCAGGCTTGCAGGCGCGCGGCGATGCGGCCCTTCTCAAAGGAATTTTCGTGACGGTCACCAGGATCCAGGCCAACCTCGACAAGGTTGCTTCGACCCAGGTCAAGGTCGAACATGTCGCCCTGCATGTGGCAGGCGCCGCGCGGAGAGAGGGCATAGATGACCGCCATACCCAGGTAAGCGCGCGGATCGTGCATGGGCACTTCCAACCGGTTCACGGTGGCCGAAAGCTCCGGTACCCCAGCCCGTTCAGCCAGGGCAGCGTTGCCCCCGGCCAGCACGGCGCCAAAGCCCTCCCGGCGGGCTGTCAGTTCGATCAGGCGGAAGACCATGGCGGCGTCGCCATAATGGATTTCCAGGCCCCCCGTATCCGCCGGGGTGAGCAGGCCGCGCTCGAAGAGCTCGCAAGCCAGGCCGAGGGTCACGCCCATGCTGATAACGTCCAGGCCGTAGAGGTTGCACAGCCGCCCGGCATGGATCACGGCTTGCAGGTCGAAGATCATCAACAGGGAGCCCAACGCTCCGAGCGTCTCGTACTCAGGGCCATCCACTTTGGAGTCCTGATGGGTTGGAGAGTGTGTCTCCCGCCCGCAGGCAATAACGCACTTGTGGCAGGCAGTATTACGGGTGAGAAACTTCTCAGCCAGGTCAACGCCGGAGAGATCATCAGCAGGAGCATGCTCCCCCACCTGGAAGTAACGGATGGGCAGGTCGCCCAGCAGATGGCTCAGGTTGAGATAGCCGGCAGTACCATAAGCGCGCAAGGATTTGGCAGGAAAGTCATCCTTATACAGCACCAGGAGCTGGTCCGTGACAGCCTTGAATTCTCGCGGGGCATACAGCGGGACCTTCCCTGACCCACGCACGGCGATCGCCTTGAGATTCTTGGAACCCATCACAGCGCCCAGGCCGGTGCGGGCGGCAAAACGGCCATGGTCGTTGGCGATGCCAGCCAGTTTGACCAGGTTTTCACCTGCCAGGCCAATGCAAGCGATGCGTGTTTTTGGATCGCCCAGTGTTTCACGCAGACGTGCTTGCGTGGCATAGATATCACACCCCCACAGGTCGCCGGCCTTATGCAGGGCAGCCTGGCCTTCAATGATCGACAACCAGACCGGCTGCTCCGCCCTGCCGGTGATCAGCACGCCGTCGTAACCGGCGTAACGCAGCTCGGGGCCGAAGAAGCCACCGCTGTTGGCTTCCCCCCAGATGCCGGTGAGCGGCGACCGGGCGCAGACGCTGTAGCGCCCGGCTGAGGTCATCGAGGTACCCACCAGCGGACCGGTCAGGAAGAACAGCGGGTTATCCGCACCGAGCGGGTCTGTGTTGCGGTCAAGGAGATCATATAAATAGCGCGCCGCCAGACCACTGCCGCCGACAAAGTTACGGGCATAGTCTTCGTTGAGGGTTTCATCCCACAGCCGGTCCCGGCTGAGGTCCACGCGCAGGATCCTGCCCAGGTAGCCATTCATGGTTGCTTAGGATCCGAAATCGGTATCAATCCGGGATGCAACCTTGACCATCTCGTAGGTGGCCTTGGGGGTGCGTTGGATCTGCGCCATGCTGCCCACCAGTTTGAGCTTGCCGGAGAATATGCCCTGGATGGGGTCCAGCCGGCCTTCTAGGACCCTGCGCCAGGTATTGAACGGAGCAGAGGTGGTGAAGAGAGCCTTCTGCTCGTCCAAGCTGCGCAATAACCTGGCATCGGATGCTTTGCCACGCTGGAGATTAATGTACAAGTAAGTGGTAGCGGGATAATCGTCATCCGGCAGGATGATAAAGATGTTATCCCCCTCCCAGGTAGCGGCAGCCTGGGCGTACGCTTCGCTGGCATTCAGTTGAGCACTGAGTTCCTGGATCCATTCAGCGGAGGGAAATTTGATGGCCATGCTAATCATTTCCTTTCATGGAATCTCTATTCATAATCATATGAGGCTTCGACGTAACCCTTCAGGCCGTAGCGTAACATCTCGCGCCCGTCCGGAGTAGCACCCATCCCATACAGGAAACCGGTCCTGGGCACTTCGTAAGGCGGGTCCTTTGCGAAGTTGACGCCATCTGCCAGGTCCTTGATGAAACGTTCAGCGATCCCCGGCTGGGTCTGCGGCAACGTGATGCAGAAATGAAAACCAAGCGGGTTCTGGCAGCCGTTCATGCGCCAGCCCCTCGCATAGAGGTAATCGTTCACAAAATAGGGATCCAGTACATCCGAGGTCAGGCTGATCAGGAAGGTGGATTTGCCCATGATGCGCAGCTCGGGGATCCCGGCAATCCCTAAACGGATCTGATCCGCTGTGTCCATGATGGCCCTGGCAGCTTGAAGGTAGCCGGCCTCGCCCATGCGGACCATGGCGGCCCACATGGCGGCACTCAGCCCCGCCGAGCGGCTGCCTTGCACGGTTGGGGAGGCGTAGACACCCCCCGGCCAGTCTTCCTGGGCGAAGAACATATGGCGGCGCAGCTCCTTGTTGCGGAAGTTGATGGTCGAGGTGCCCTTGAGGGCATAACCATACTTGTGGGTGTCACAGGAGATGGAGGTGACCCCCGGCAGGCGGAAATCGAACACAGGCACAGCGTAGCCCAGCTTTTCGATCCAGGGCAGGATGAATCCGCCCAGGCAGCCATCCACGTGCAGGCCGAGCTTGTATTCCAGGGCAAGGTCGGAGAGCTGGCTGATCGGGTCAACCACACCGTGGGGATAAGAGCCGGCTGACCCGGCCAGGGCCACCGTGTTGGGGGTGATGGCGCGGCGCATTGCCTCAAGGTCGGCTTCAAAGTCAGCATTGACCGGCACGCGCACGACTTGCATCCCCAGGTAATGAGCTGCCTTCAGGTGGGCGGGGTGGATGGTGGTGGGGGCAACCACCTCCGCGGCGGTGATGCCTTTCTGCTCGCGGCCCCACTCGCGGTAGACAAGCATGGCATTGTAAATGCTTTCAGTGCCACCCGAGGTGATCGCGCCGGCTTGCTCGTCAAAACGATTGACCTTGCTGACCTCTTCGCCATGCAGCATCCTGCCCACCATGGCCAGCACTTCGGCCTCGAATTTGGTCCCGCTGGGGCACAGGTCGCGCTGCATGAGGTTGATGGAGGAGTACATGCTGAAGACCTTGTTCAAGAAGGCATAATGTTGCATGCCTCCATGATACATGGTACCGGAACATTGACCGCCCTGCCATTTCTTGTTCTCTTCTTCCGACATATAGGCGATCTCTTTCAAGACTTCTTCTTCATCCAGGCCTTTTTCAGGCAGCCTGGTGAAGACCTTGAAAAGTTTATTGTAGGGGTGCATCTCGCCAAACAAATTCATTGATTCTTGTTCTTCAGACATAATTCTCCTTTGCAAAGGGTGAGAATATTTATTAATGCTATACGAGCGAGTGCTCTTCGGGCGTGGCGATCTCCACTCCGGCGAGGAGACTGCTTCGTCCCTCGCAGTGACATCAGCCATTCAAGGCGTGGAAGACCGGGCGGAGCCTGTCTTTGCTGGCAATGAATTGCGCGAACATATGGTCGTAGATGGAGCGGTTCTTCGGGTCAGGCTCGAAGACCCGGTCGAACTTGATCATACCTGGAATATCTTCCAGCCTGACCAACCCCAGGCGGTTGAAGGCCAACAAGCCCATACCGATCACATTATTGTTGCGCGGGTCGGCCTGGCGATGCATGGGAAGACCGACCACATCGGCCATAATTTGTGACCAGACGTCTGAAAGCGCTCCGCCACCGGTAAGGCGCCAATATTGGAATGGTTTACCGATCAGCTTTTCAGCCGGTCCGCGCAGCCAGCGCCAGTTCATGGCAAGCCCTTCAAAAACCGCCCGGGTGAGATGAGCCCGGCTGGTCCTGGGGGAGAGGTTCAGGAACCCGCCGCGCATATGCGGGTCTTCGCCGGGCGCAAGAATACCGTTGAACCAGGGCAGGAAGAGCACATCCTCGCTGCCGGGTGGCACCGTGGCGGCAACCCGGCTGGCGCGCTCGTACATGTCGACGGGGATTTTGCTTGTATCAAAGCCATCCTGGGCGTAGATCAGGTTTTTTAGGTAGGATTCCAGAATATTACCGTTGTTTGCCAGGTCACCCCAGAAGAGGTAACGTCCCTTGATCCCGCTGGGCATGGTGGCAATGGTATTGAAGATATCAGTCTTTTTATGGGAGATATGAGCTGCCAGGTGTCCAGAAGTACCCATCACCGCAGCCGTATCAGAATCGGCGATGGCGCCAGCGCCAACGGCGGAAGAGCTGTTGTCGTTGACTCCGCAGACCACCAGCGTGTCGGGAGAAAGCCCCAGTTCACTGGCGATGGCGGCGGTGATCGTGCCCAGGATGCCGTCGATGGGCAGCAGGTCGGGCAGTTTTTCGCGGTCGATGCCCCCCATCTTGACCAGCCATGGCTCGTAATCCTGTGCGTCCAACCGGCGGTTATCCATCATCATCATCGGCATAGCCGTGTTCTGAGTGGCGGCGAACTTGCCCGTCAGGCGCATGTTGATGTAATCCATCGGCTCAAAGAACTTGTACGTCCGCTGGTAGATCTCCGGGTGTGCATGCTTGATAAACAGCATGTGCCCCAACGCATCGATCCCTTTGAGCGAAGGGGGAAAACCAACGAGATCGATATACTTGAGCATGGTGCTCAATTTGTACCCTTGAATGTTGGGGAATCCTTTAACGATGGCGTGGTTGTACGGTGCACCGCGCCCATCCATCCAGGATATTACGTTCATCAGGGGCTCGCCGTTCTCGTCCACCGGCAATGTGACCGACCACATGCTGGTGACGGCAACGGCAATGATTGCTGCGGAAGAGACACCGGAAGCCTGGATCACCTTCTTCACACAAGCTGTGATGGTCGACCACCACTCGGCGGGGTCATGTTCCGCGCCACCACCGGGGAGAAGAAACAGTTGCACCGGAGCGGAGGTACTGCTGGCCACCTGTCCTTGCTGATCGACAAGGCCAACTTTTGGCCCGCTGGTACCCAGGTCGATGACCAAAACATATTTATTCGGTTGGCTTTCCGGCAACATAATTGAGCCTCCATATGGTAATTCAGATGGGGCAGATGGGTTAGTGCTCAAGCCATTATAAACCAGCAATGTATATAC
>Ga0315283_10003548_pt1 | contig 13362 bp, 9 predicted proteins | sample YL17G09_0_MG_FD_204541 | JGI IMG/M metagenome (GOLD analysis project Ga0315283, IMG submission 204541) | Sediment microbial communities from Yellowstone Lake, YNP, Wyoming, USA - YL17G09_0 | ecosystem: Environmental > Aquatic > Freshwater > Lake > Sediment | place: USA: Wyoming | collected...
CGATGATGATGTCGCCCGGATCGAGGTGCGGCAGGAGCTGATCGATGAACTCATCCACCGGCGCGCCTGCCTTGACAAGCAGCATCACCCGCCGCGGCCTCTTGAGCGACGCGACGAGTTCCTCGATGCTGCCAGTGCCGATAATGCTCATCCCAGCCGCCGGGCCATGAACGAACTCGTCCACCTTGCTGAGAGTGCGATTGAACACGGCAACGGTAAAGCCGTGGTCGGCCATGTTCATCACAAGGTTCTGCCCCATCACCGCCAGGCCGATCAGGCCGATATCCGCCTTCGCTTCCGTCATGGTTCAATCCTTCTTTCTTTCCGCGGGCGTCCAGCGCGACTGAGTATTTTTTACAAAAGGCGTACCAGGTAAAGCCGGCTGGGCCGCGGCCCGACTGGGGTATCCTATCCGCCCGCCCGGCGATTTCAAGGCGGCTTGGCGGCAGGCGGTTTTGCGGCAGGCAGTGGGCAACCGATTGAGGCAAAAGGCATTTGAAGGTATAGTGCCGCTTTGAGCCGCCCCAGGCCGGCAGGATTGGAGGCCCGGCATGGGCAGGCTCGGCGTTTAGTCACGTGGCAGAGAAACACGTGGCAGAGAAACATGCGGCAGAGAAAGGAGCTCGCGATGAACCGGCGAATCATTTTCGCTCTTGCGGCCTTGTGGGCGGCAAGTTGGCTCATGGAAGGCTCTCATGCGATGTCGGCCGGCGGGGCCGGGGCTGAGGCGGCGCCAAAGCCCGCGGCGGAGGAATCGTCCGACGCGGCCCCCCAGCAGGAGCCCCAAGGGCCGGCCGGGCCCAAGATCACCGTCGATAGCTTCGAGGCCAAGGTCTACGAAAGCCCCAAGGGCGGCAAGCTGTCTTATCGCCAGCTCGCCCCGGCCGAGGTGGAAAGCGGCAGGAAATACCCGCTGGTCCTGTTTCTTCACGGCGCGGGCGGGCGCGGCAACGACAACACCCGCCAGATCACCGACGCGGGATTCTGCCCGGACCTGCTCAACAAGGCCGATTTCGCCCAGCGGTATGTGTGCTTCATGATCGCCCCGCAAGTCCCGGCCGACAAATGGTTGGTGGGAGTCAACCGGGGCCAGGCGGCACACACCATGCCCAAGGAGCCCGGCGACCAGATGCGCATGACGCTTGAGCTGCTCGACGCGGCCCTTGGGCAATACCCCATCGACCCGGACCGCGTATACGTTACGGGGCTTAGCATGGGCGGCTTCGGCACGTGGGACGCTGTCCAGCGCCGGCCGAAGTTCTTCGCGGCGGCTGTGCCGGTCTGCGGTGGCGGCGATACCGCGCAGGCCGACAAGCTCACGAAGATTCCCCTGTGGGTCTGGCATGGCGACAGCGACAAGGTGGTGCCGCCCCAGCGCAGCCGGGACATGGTCGCCGCCGTCCGCAAGGCGGGCGGCAAGCCCATTTACACCGAGCAGCCCAACTGCGGGCACGCGGTTTGGCCCTTCGCGTACGGCAACGTGAAGGTGTGGGACTGGATGTTCGCGCAGGTGCGCGGTCAGCCGGCGGTTCCGCCTGCGACGCAAGAGGCCCCGGGGCCGGCTTCCGGTCCGGCGGCAGGGAAGTAGGAGCCTGACATGGAATTCCAGGGCACCGATGGGCCGGGCGGCGGCAAGCACATCGTTCTGATCTCCGGAGATGAGGAATACCGCTCCGAGGAGGCCCTGCCGCAACTTGGCAAGATCCTGGCCATGCGTCACGGGTTCGAATGCACCGTGCTGTTCGCCATCGACCCGGTTACGGGCGAGATCAACCCGTCGCATGTCGGGAACATCCCGGGCCTGGAGGTGCTGGCCTCGGCCGACCTCATGGTCATCGCCACTCGCTTCCGCGATCTGCCGGATGAGCAGATGAAGCACATCGTCGACTACGTGGCCGCCGGCAAGCCGATCATCGGCATGCGGACGGCAACGCACGCGTTTCGGATCCCCGAGGGCAAGACCTATTCGCGCTGGACGTTCAACAGCAAGGACTGGCCCGGCGGCTTCGGCCGGCAGATACTCGGCGAGACGTGGGTCGACCATCACGGTCAGCACGGCAAGCAGAGCACTCGCGGACTGGTCGCCCCGGGCGCCGAGGACAACCCGATAGTCCGCGGCTGCGATGACATATGGAGCCCGACGGATGTTTACACCGTGAACCTGCCGCTTTCCGGCGACGGCGAGGCCTTGGTGCTGGGTGCGGTGCTGGAAGGCATGAGCCCGGCCGACAAGCCGGTTGCGGGCCCCAAGAACGACCCGATGATGCCCATCGCCTGGACGCGGACGTACCAGCTCGACGGCCACTCGCGCGGGCGGGCCTTCACCACCACAATGGGCGCCGCGACCGACCTGCTCAGTGAGGGCGTGCGGCGGCTTCTGGTCAACGCCGCCTACTGGTGTACCGGCCTGGGCGACAAGATCCCCGCCCGCGCCGACGTGGACCTCGTCGGTGCGTACAACCCGACGTGGTTCGGTTTCAACGGGTTCGTCAAGGGCCTGCGGCCAGTTGACTTCGCGAAGGAATGATGCGGCCGCGCGGCGGCGCGGCGGGCTCACGCCGGCAGGAGGGCGACGTCCTGGGCGGCGATGCGGAGCGTGACGGCGGTGCCGGCGGGTATGGCTTTGTCGGCGCCGGCCAGGACGGATATCTTCCACCGCTGGCCGCCGGGCAGGTCGCATAGGTACTGGCGCATCTCGCCGAGGTAGACGCTCTCAGCCACGGTTGCTTGCAGGCTGGCGACGCCGCCTGGGAAAATAGGGACGCTAACCATTTTTCGCTCCAAGCGTTCCTTGTCAGTCCCGAGGTCAAGAGGCGAAAAATGGTTAGCGTCCCTATTTTCCCTATTTTCCTCGCACAGTTCGATCCGCTCGGGGCGCACGCAGCAGAGCACGTCCTGGCCAATCTGGCGGGCGGGTGCGTCCGCGCGCAGGCTGGCAGCGTCCGCGGCCAGCAGCGCACCGACGGGGGTTTCGACGCGGAAAATAGGGACGCTAACCATTTTTCGCCCCAAGCGTTCCTTGTCATTCCCGAGGTCAAGAGGCGAAAAATGGTTAGCGTCCCTATTTTCCACGCCGGCGATCGTGCCGGGCACGAAGTTGGCTTCGCCGAGGAAGTCGGCGACGAACTTCGTCGCGGGCCTGTTGTAGACTTCCTCGGGCCTGCCGATCTGGACGACCTTGCCTGCGTCCATCACGGCGACGCGGTCGGCCATGGACAGGGCCTCTTTCTGGTCGTGGGTGACATACACGGCCGTGGTGCCGGTGGACTTTACCAGGTGGCGAAGCTCGTGCCGCATGTGCAGGCGCAGGCGGGCGTCGAGGTTGCTCAGGGGCTCATCCAGCAGGAGGCAGTCGCCTTGGGCGGCCAGGGCGCGGGCCAGGGCGACTCTCTGCTGCTGACCGCCGGAAAGCTGGTTTGGCTTGCGGGCGGCGTAGGGGTCCATCTCGACACGGGCGAGGTTGTCGGCGGCGAGCCGGCGCCTGGTTGCGGCGGGCGCGCCTCGCATTCGCGGCCCGAACTCCACGTTCTGCTGGACGGTCATGTGAGGCCAGAGCGCGTAGTTCTGGAAGACCATCGCGGTGTTTCGCTGCTGGACGGGCAGGTCCGTCACGTTGCGGTCGCCGAGCCACACCTGCCCGGATGATGGGGCGGTCAGGCCGGCAATGATGCGTAGCAGGGTCGTCTTTCCGCAGCCGCTGGGGCCCAGCAGGAAGAAGAACTCGCCCGGCTCGATTGTCAGGCTGACGTGGTCGACGGCGAGCGTGGATGCCGCGCGCGGGCCAGAGCGGAAAACCTTGACGATGTTTTCGAGGCGAATGCATTTCATATTGCGGCCACCGATTTCCACAGCCCCGACGGGGCGATAGTGTTTAGCCGGGGGCGTAAGCCCCCGGAAGTCGTCTACAATAAATGAGCCCCGCAGGGGCGACAGAACAAACTCCCGCTCTGCTGATGGTGCTTTTCTGTCGCCCCGTCGGGGCTCTCTGTTCTATGGCCTGCCTTCCGGGGGCTTACGCCCCCGGCTAAAGACTGCCGGCCCTTCGGGCCTGCCAAGCCAGTTCTTTGGGCCTGCCAAGCCAGTTCTTGTCGGTCTGTCCACGTGTCCCGCATTCAATAACCTCGGTGATTGAGATCATGCTCTGAATATCGCTCCCAGCCTTTTGCCCATCAGGGCGCCGGCGATGGCGAACGTGCCGCCCAGCAGGATCATGCCGTAGACGCCCAGCGACGAGGCGATCGCCGCGGCGTCGACGTTGCCGGACGACATCTGCTTGTAGATTTCCTTCGTGATCGGGTAGTGGTTCTCGAGCTGGGCGAGAATCAGCGAGTCGCTGACCTCCAGCATCGCAAACGCGAACGTCAGCACGCCGGCGGCGATTATGTTCGCCGCGATCAGCGGGACCGTGATGCGGAATATCACGCCCGCCCGCGAGGCGCCGAGGTTTCTGGCGGCCTCCTCCATTGCCTCGGGCACCTGTTGGAGCCCGGCCGAGACGCCGCGAACGACAAACGGCAGCCGGCGAACGGAGTACGCTACCACCAGTATGATGAACGGGTTTCGCATCGGTCCGATGCCCGCAAGCGGGCTGCCCTTGACCGTGACGGCGACGTAGCCGGCCGCGAGGATCAGACCCGGCACCGCCAGCGGCAGCATGCACAGTCCGTCGAGGAAAGTCCGCCCGCGGATCTTCGACCGGACCATCAGCCAGGCCGCGACGCACCCGATTGCGATGTCGATGAGCGTCGACGTGCCCGCGTACATGAGGCTGTTGAGGATGGACCTGTACGTGGAGGGGCGGGTGATGACGAAGCGGAGGTACTCGGTGGTGAACACGCTTGGCACGACGGTGTTGACCCATCGCTTGGACAGGGCCGTCAGGACCACGCCGATGTGCGGCGTGAGGGCCAGGAATATCACCGTGCCGAACAGCGCCCATGCCGCCAGCGTGCCTGCGGGCCCGAGGCTGCGGGTCTCCTCGGCGATGGATGCCTTGGTCGCCTCGGCCGAGGAGCTTCGTCCGAAGACGAACTTGCCCAGCACGTACGCCGCGACCGCGGTGGCCAGAAGTATGAACACCAGGCTGTATGTCAGCGGGCTGACGTCCTCCTGGCTGAGCCGCTGGAAGAGCGTGACGGGCAGGACCTCGTCGAAGCCGACGATAAGCGGCGTGCCGATGTCGGTGAATGCCCAGATGAACACGATGGTCCCGCCGGCGAAGAGCCCCGGGCGGATCAGCGGCAGGGTGACCTTCCAGAACGCCCGCAGGGGCCCCGCGCCGAGGTTGCGGGCGGCCTGGGTCGAGGCTGGGTCCACGTTGGCAAGGGCGGCCGAGGCGTTGAGGTAGAGGATCGGAAACAGGTGCAGCACCTGGAGGACGACGACGGCGGGAAAGCCCGAACCGAGCCAGTCGGGCCAGTCCTGGAAGTGCTGGCCGAGGATGCCAATGTCCATCAGGATGCGGTTGAGCACGCCGCCCTGAGCGAGGATTCGCCTCATGGAAAGGGCGCCGACGAACGGCGGCAGTATCAGCGGCACCAGCAGCAGGGCACTGAGCACACCCGCGCCGCGGAATGTGTATCGCGTGCGGATTACCGCCAGCGGGATGGCGACGAACATGCAGATGAGCGTCGTTGCCGCCGCCAGGGCCAGGCCGTTGACGAGCTGGCCCAGGAGGATGCGGTTTGTCAGCACGTGCTTGAGCCAGTAAAGGCTTGGACTGCCCTCGTGGACGAACCCGCCGGCGATCACGACGGCGATCGGCAGCACCAGCGCCGCCAGCAGCAGCAACGTGACCCCGCCGCCGAGCAGGTCGGCCTTGATGCCGCCGCCGGAGGCGGCTCGGATGTTGGCGTTTTCGCCGCGGATAGTCCTGTTCCTTTTCAATAATGACCACGGAGGCACGGAGAAGCAGAGACAAAGAAGAAAAGGAAGAAAGCAAAGATAAACGCTGATGAACGCAGATAAGAAACAAGCCTTTATCTGTGTTTATCTGCGTTCATCATTGCTAAATATCTTGTTCTTTTTCAATCTCTGAGCATCTGTGTCTCCGCGGCTGACACTTTCAGGTACTTATCGCGGAAGAACCGCTGCCACTCGGCGGCGAGCTTCTCGGCCTGGGTTCTGTCGCGCAGTTGCCTGGCCACCTTGGCGACCGCCTCGCGCGTCTGGACGTTGTCTGGCAGGCGGTTGAACTCGGCCAGCCGCCGCGGCTCGAAGTTGGTCTCGATGAGCTTGCGGCGGGCGATCTGGAGGTACTGGAGGTTATCCACGGCCGCCGCCTTGACCAGGTTGCGAAGCACGCCGAAACGGATGTTCAGCATCTCGGTGTCGATCTTCATCTCGCTGCCGGATTCGTACGGGTTGACTGTCCATGGCGAGAACCTGCCGGCGTGGAGGTCATACACATCCGAGCGGATGGGTTGCCGGCCCAGGGCGTTGCGGACCGGCCCGTCGGGATCGCCGACCTTCAGCGCCCAAAGCGCCTGGCCCTTCGCCGAGAGCACGAAGTTCACGAAGGCCTGGGCAAGCTCCGGGCTGGGTGGGTTCTTCAGGATGGCGATGGAATCCGGCGTGAAGGCGGTCTGGCCCTTCGGGCTGACGTACACGAGCATGTCCGGCGCCTCGGCCACGCGGATTGCGCCGTAAAAGTCGATGCACGTGGCGATCGGGGCCTCTCCCATGGCCGGGCCGTTTGCGGCCGCGCCCGCACTGTCCACGAACCGCTTTGCGTTGCCCAGAACGCCCAGCAGCTTTGCCCAGCCCTGAGGCCAGGTCGGCGCGGACTGGACGATCATCTCGTACGCCATGGCGGCCGAGCCGGACTGCATGGGGTCGGCAAGGCATATCAGGCCGAAGCAGCCGCCCCCGGCCAGGTCGTCCCAGGTCTTGGGCGGCGCCACGCCCGCCCGCTCCAGCAGCGGGCGGTTGTAGATGAAGCCGAACCCGCTGACGGCCGAGCCGCACCAGAGATTGTTCGGGTCCCGCATTTCCAGGCCGCCGAAGGTGGCGGGAATGTTGGCCAGCGCGTCCGGGGCGAAGTTGATCGGCTCCAGCAGGCCCTCGCCGGCGAGCTTCTGAAACTCGACCTGCCCGCCTCCCCAGACCACGTCGATCTCGGCGGTGTCCGAGTGATCGTAGACGTTCCGCAGGTACCTCACGATGCCCGTGCTGCCGCCGCCGACGTCGCGCCACTCCAGGTTGACCCGCTTGCCCTGGGCCAGGGCGTAATCGACCACGAAGGCCCAACTGAACTCGCTTGCGATGCTCTCGTTGTGCGGGCTGATGAGCACGAGCTTGCAAGCCGGCAGAGCGTCGAGGCGCTTGTGCCACTTGCTGACGATCCGGGCCTCGACGGCCTCGGTCGCGCGCTCATTGCGCGACGAGCCCTGCTCGCCGCACCCGGCCATCGCGGCCGCCGCGAAGAGACAAACCGCCCACGTCCGTGCGGTTCGAATCGTCAACATGCGTATGTCGGCACCTGGCACCATATTCCGAGCGATTGTTCCCGCCGCCGGCGCCAAACGCAAGGGTGTTCTGGAAAGCACCCCCAAGCCGCAAATCCGCCGAGGTGGACGGTTTTGGGGTGGCACGAGGCCCATCAGATGACGTGTAACGGGCAGGTAGTGTACCGTCAGCTTTGAATCCTTGGGTATAGCCGGTTCAGCTTGATCCGAGCGTCGGCCTCCGGGCCAGCCGCAAGCCCATCGCCGAGTACGCCCGCAGGCCCGGCGAGACCATCGGCCACTACTGGTACATCCCCAACGTCCGCAAGACCGGCCAGTTCCCGCATGTCCTGGTGGATGTGAACTACTGGAAGCGGTTCGTGCATGAAGGTTTTTCAACCGCCGCCGGCGACCGGGGCTGCATCAGTCTGTTCGGCAACGACGGTCGCCACCACGAACTGATCGCCGAGCACGTGGCCCGCTCGGAGAAGTGGGTCGAGGTCATCGGCCCAGGCGGCGTGGTCCGCGAATGGACCCCGTGGCCAACGCGGCCGGACAACCACTGGTTCGATTGTCTCGTCGGCTGCGCAGCCGCGGCCAGCATGGTCGGCATCAAGCCCGCCGGCGAGGCCGCGCCTGTTCGGCAGCGGAAAAAGTACACGCAGGAAGACCTGCGGAGGAGATAGCCATGACTGATGGAACGGTCCGCAAGACGTGGGAGCCCGCGGAAAGCAAGCGCGGCCTGGAGTGCCGTCACTGCGGCTGCAAGCACTTCCGGGTGGTCTACACCAGAGCCACCTGGGGCGGCCGGATCATGCGGCGCCGGGAGTGCCGGCACTGCGGAAAGAGGATGACGACGTGGGAGAGGGCGGGGGTGTAGGGCGAAGGCGTCCATGCCAGGGTCGCCGAGTAAGGTGATTGCCGTACCTGCCGGCCGGCAGGGTGGCGTCCCCGGCAACAGCACGGCACCGCGAACGAAGGGGTCGGGAAATACGCTACCGACCAATTCTGTATGGTGTCCCAAGATATTTGAGATTTTCGCCGATTGGCTGGAGGAACCAGTTCAGATTCCCCAATACAGCTTCCATCAAGGCTTGCGGACGTACCATGTTGCAACTACCTGTGCGGTAACGAGTTATGGAATACTGGACATATCCCATACATCGTCACGCACAGGGTCTGCGCTCAAGCTATTCTCGCCCCCGAAGAATTGTCGAGAAAAACCCTCAGTTTGAGGAAATCCGCAGTTGGCCCTGCCGGAAACGGTGGTACAATGCGCAAATCACGTGTGAGTTGACGCTTAACGGGTTCGGGCGGGTCGAAAGCGGTCCGCCAAGCGTGCGAAAGGAGCACGGAAATGGCCAGTTTGTGTCCCCCTCCCCCCAAACCCACCGCCCCCCCGGTCCGCCGCGGCGGACCCGCCAGCCCGAGGGGTAGCCGCAAAATCAAATTTCCTATCAGTATAAGGAACAAAACCAACATCTCCTCCATTGATGCCAGAGAGACAACCTTCATGAAACCCCCACCACCCTCCATTCGTCTCAGGGCCGCCTCCATGATCCTGTCGGCGTGGGTGGTTCTCTGCGCCAGCACCCTGTTCAGTCCCGCCGCCCATGCCATGGTGAACAAGGACAACAACGGCAATTGGGACAAGCCCACCGGGAGCGATCTTCTTGACAGGGAGGTTCCGGGCTTCTTCATCAATCTCGGTCCCACCGGTGCCCGCGCCCTAATCAGCAGGAACGCCCCATGCCCCGCCAGCCACGTAAGCCCGCCTCACAAGCTGAGTCAGGAATTCGCTGATTCATCACTGGGAGTCAATCTTCGATCTTCGAATCAAAGACGAGCTGCCGGATGGATTTGCATACCTTCGTGGCCGCACCTAAGATTTCTCCAAAGGAGTAAAGATGCCTAATCGTTATCGTCACAGAACTGACATTCTACTTGAGGCGAGCATGAAACTAATCCTATCATTGTCGATTTTATGCGCCACGTCGTTATGGTTTAGCGCAAACGCGTACGCCGCGGTGGATAAAGATTATCCTGATCTCTGGAGTAAACCAGGCGGCGATGCCCCAGACAAGGAAGTCCCTGGATGGTTGGTCAACCTTGGACCGACAGGTGCTCGTGCCATCATTACGAAAACCTCATTTATTGTACGCTATATTTTCAAGGACTCGCCCGCCGTTGGTCGACTCAACCTGGGCGACGAAATCGTCGGCGTGTTTGGCAAGCCATTCAACCCAAAGCTTGCGCCTACCGGACGATTTGGTTACGACGGTCCGATCATGGAGTTTGGCCAGGCAATTGAAAAAGCGGAAGGGAAAGACGGAAAATTAATCCTGAATGTAACACGAGAATCAAAGACTGTGGAAGTGACGATCAATCTTGAAGCGATCGGGACTTTCAGTCCAACCTTTCCCATCAACTGTAAGAAATCCCAATTGCTGCGCGCGCGAGCGCTCAAGTATTTTGTCGATCATCCGGAAGCCGACGGGGCGTGTAATACGAGGGCGGCGATATGTTTGGCGTTATTGTCGAGCGATGACCCCAAGCATCAAGCAATCGCCAAACAGCGAATCCAAAAATGGGCCGCCGAGCGCCCAGATGAAGGTACATGGACATGGCCCGCAGCTTACCAATTGATCACGCTTGGAGAATACTATTTGATGACCAAAGATCCGTCAGTACTGCCGACGATGAAATCAGATGTCAAGCATCTGGAAAAGATTCAATATAAACTACCTGTCCCCTTTGAACACGAACGAGGCAAACCACTGGTTGTCAACGGCGTTACTTTTGACTACGACAAGCTCTATGCTGCTATTCAACTATACGATGGTGGATTCGGCCATGGATCGCCAGGCGGTTACGGACCAATGCAGTACACCACCATATTGGCGGTGATTGGTTGGCAGTTGGCCGAGCGCAGTGGCATGACCGTCACTCCTGCACGAATGACAAGCGCGTTCAAGTATATTCACCATGGGACCAACGCATCAGGCAATGTTGGTTATGGATCGGAATTTACTTTTGGTGGGTATTCAATCGAAGATCCCGAAGCATATATGCGCGGAACCGGTGGTGAAAGGGCCGTTGGAAAATCTGGGGCTGCGCTCATCGCACATAAATTGGCCGCTGAACGCGCCGACTCAACTGAGTACGTCAATAAATACAAAAATTTTTATAAGATTGCATATTCTGGCCTCCCTAATGGTCATGCAGACGGAAATCTCAATATTTTTTGGGGCTTCGTCGCTGCTGGCGCTGCGGATGACGCAGCCGTTTTACGCACGGTGATGGATTACTTTAAACCGTGGATTAATATGTCGCGCTGTTTCGATGGTTCCTTCGTCGTTCAGCCCAATCGTCATGCTGGTGATGACGATGCCTACTACCACTCGTCACGCTACGGTGTCACGGGATCGATGGCGCTCGCTCTGGGCATAGGAGCCCCCAAACTATTCGTTCAAGGAATCCAGGTGAGCATTCCCGGCGTCAATCCCAAGGCGCTCACGGGCAAGATGGACGCCGCCTACAAGGCCATCGTCAAGAAGACCTACAAAGCGGCCTACCTCAACCTGATCAAGCCCAAGCCCGAGGATGAGGAGTTGTCCAGGTCCATGATGGACTACATCGACGCCAAGTGGCAGGCAGGCATTGCGAAGCTTGAAGCCGTCGCCAAGGGCGGCGACATCCTGAGCCTGGCCAACGAAGCGGCGAAGCAGCGAACCGAGTTCAAGGGCATCGAAGGCTTCGATCAGAAGATGAAGCGGTTTGACGAAGGCCTGGACAAAGACCCTTGGAGGAAGGAAATATCCCTGGGCAAGGCGTACCTGAGTTATCTCGGCGTGCTGAAAAAGTACAAGAGCCCATCGGCCGTAAAGGGGCTAGAGAAGTTCGCGCAGGACAACCCGACGTCGATTTACGGCAAATGGGCGACGGCCGTTCTGAAGGAATTCAGCGAAAGCGCCACCGTCAGCGTGTCGGCCGAAGGCCGGCCGTTCGAACTTATGGCACCGGACCCCGCCAATACTGACCCCGATGCCGCCCAACAGTAGGATGAGCCCGGATCCAGGCATGTCGGAGTAGTTGAGGCAAAGGCCCGCGAGCAGTCCCTCACGGGCCTTCGGCCCACCCGTAGAGCATCAAAATACAAGAGCTTACGACCGATGGTACCTTTAGGACGCGAGTCTATTTTCGAAGCAGTGCTTACTTTGACTTTTGCAGGAGTGGTCTGTTCGGAGTTTACCTTCAGGAGCCGGTCATGCAGCTGCGACAACTGTTGTTTTGCTTGATGGCGGGTGTATGTGTGTCTTTGCCAGCGATGGCGCAGGTGGACTACCGCAACGGCCAGCCTTGGAGCCAGCGGGCTGGGGACGGTCCGGATGCAATCGTGCCGGGGTGGTACTACAACCTTGGGATCACGGGAGTGCGTGCGGAGCTGGTGGCGGATGATCCCAAGGCGTTGCTGGTTCGTTACGTGTTTGAGAAATCGCCAGCGGGGGGACTGGTGAAGGTCGATGACCGGATCGTCGGGGTCGACGGCAAGACTTTTGAGCATCCGCATCGAAACGGGTACGGGATGGCTGTGTTCGGCGGGGACGGGCCGATCAAGGAGCTGGCCTCGGTGCTTGAGGCCTGTACGGGCGAAGAAGGTAGCGGCAAGATCGTGCTGAAGGTCAAGCGTGGTAGCAAGCTGATCGACGTTGAATTGAAGTTCAGCAAGGCCATCGGCAGCTACAGCGCAACTTTCCCGAGCAAGTGTCCCAAGTCCGAGCGGATCTACAAGCATCTGCTGAATTATCTGGTCGAGCATCAACATGCCAACGGCGCGTTTGGCAGCCCGGTTGAGAACACCTTCGCGCCGCTGGCGCTCTTGGCCAGTGGGGAAAAGCGTTACCTGCCGAACATCGAACGATGTGCCCGGCATCTGAGCGACGGTATTCCCGACTCGGCAAACGATCGCAAAGATGGCCTGATGAACTGGAGTTATATGGCCGCAGCGATCGTGCTCAGCGAGTACCACTTGGCGACGAAGGCGCAGTGGGTGCTGCCGAAGTTGCAGAAGATCCATGACGTGATTTATCAGAGCCAGTACATGGACATGTCGCAGATCAACCCCAAGGCCAAGGAAAGCCATCCTGATTCGTATCCCACCGGGCCGAAGTCCGCGCGTGGCGGATGGGGCCACAACCCGGGGTTCGAGGGATACGGGCCGATGACGATGACCACCGGGCAGGGTGCGATGGCGTATGCGTTGATGAATCGTTGTGGGATCAAGATTGATCGCGCGCGGCTGGAAGCGGCGTATGACTTTCTCAAGCGTGGCACGGCACCCAACGGGTGTCCGGGGTACGCCGACTCCAGTGGCGGAGGCGATGACTGGTGCGACCTGGGTCGTGCCGGCGCAGCAGGCATGGCGTTTGCCCTGTGTCCTTATGACAACGCGTCGCACCGCCAGCAGGCGCTGCTGTACTCAAACATCATCGGCAAGCACCCGCAGAGCTTCCCGGACACGCACGCCTCACCGATCATGGGCATGGGCTACGAGGCGATGGGAGCGAACATCGACCCCAAGAACTTCCGCAAGCTGATGGATGACAACCGCTGGTGGTTCACGATGGCCCAGTGCGCCGATGACGGCACGTTCTACTACCAGCCCAACCGCGACAGTTCAGGCTACGGCGGGGACTCTCGCATGTCCGCCACGGCAGTCGTCGCGTTCATCTACAGTTTCTCGACGCCGAGGCTCCAGGTGCAGGGCGTCAGCGTCCTGATACCGGGGGTCAATCACGTTGACCTCACCGGCGCCAAGGCCGCCGCCTACAAGGCGATCGTGGGCAAGAGCTACCAAACGGCCTACGTGGGCCTCAAGGGCGTCAAAGGCGACGACGCTGAGGTCGCCGCCATGCTG
>Ga0315283_10003551_pt1 | contig 13357 bp, 11 predicted proteins | sample YL17G09_0_MG_FD_204541 | JGI IMG/M metagenome (GOLD analysis project Ga0315283, IMG submission 204541) | Sediment microbial communities from Yellowstone Lake, YNP, Wyoming, USA - YL17G09_0 | ecosystem: Environmental > Aquatic > Freshwater > Lake > Sediment | place: USA: Wyoming | collected...
ACTTCGCCGAACACGATGCGCTTGGCCGCGGCGACCCACACGTTGCCGGGCCCGACGATCTTGTCGACGCGCGGCACCGACTCGGTTCCGTACGCGAACGCTGCGATCGCTTGCGCGCCGCCCATCTTGAAGATCCGGTGTACGCCCGCGAGTCGCGCAGCCATCAGGATCTCGGGCGGCAGCGTGCCGTCTTCGCGCGGCGGTGTCGCGAGACAGATCTCGGGCACCTCGACCACCGAAGCCGGCACCGCACTCATGATCACCGTCGAGGGATAGGCGGCCTTGCCACCCGGTGCGTAGAGACCGACGCGCGCGAGCGGCCGCACGCGCACGCCCATGAACGCGCCGCCCTCTTCCTTCATCTCCCAACTCGACGGAATCCGCTTGCGATGGAACTCGCGAATTCGCATCGCCGCCTTGCCGAGCGCCGCGCGATCGGCGGGATCGACTTGCGCGACGCCCTGGTCCCACTCCGTCTTCGTCACTTCGACGACGGAAACCTTGGCGCCGTCGTACTTGCGGATCGCCGCGAGCAGTTCGGCGTCGCCTCCATCGCGCACACTCTCGACGATCTTGCGGGCCGCCTTCTCGACGTCCTCGCGACCAGCGTTGCGGCGCTTCACGAGCTTGTCGAAGGCGCGCGCGAAGCCGGCGTCGCTACTCGCAATGATGTCGAGCGACGGCTTCGTCTTCGCGGTCTTCGCGGCGGACCGAGCAGCCATGCTCACCCCTCCTCCCGGCGGATTTCGGCGCCGAGACGCCGGAGTTTGTCTTCGATGCGTTCATAGCCGCGATCGATGTGATAGACGCGATTCACCACCGTCTCCCCCTCGGCCGCGAGGCCCGCGAGAATCAATCCAGCCGACGCGCGCAGGTCGGTCGCCATTACCGGCGCGCCGGAAAGCTGCCTGACCCCGCGCACGTGCGCAGCGCGGCCGGTCACTTCGATGTCGGCGCCCATCCGCACCAGCTCGGGCACGTGCATGTAGCGATTCTCGAAGACGGTCTCCGTCACCACCGACGAGCCGTCCGCGAGCGTCAGCGCCGCCATCAGCTGCGCCTGCATGTCGGTCGGGAAGCCGGGATACGGCGCCGTGACGACGCGAATCCCGCGCGGCGGCTCGTCCGCGCGCAACGTGATCGCGTCCCCCGCAACGGTGACGTCCGCACCCGCATCGCGCAGTTTCTCGAGCGTGGCGTCGAGCAGCGCCGCGTCGGCACCACGAACGCACACCGCGCCGCGCGTGATCATGCCGGCGGCGAGCAGCGTGCCGATCTCGATGCGATCGCCCCACACCGAGTGATCGACACCGTTCAGTTTGGAGACGCCCTCGATCTCGATGCGATCGGTGCCGGCGCCATGCACGCGCGCGCCCATCGCGGTGAGCAGCTGCGCGAGCTCGGCCACCTCGGGCTCGCGCGCGACGTTCTCGAGCACGGTGCGACCTTCGGCCAGCACCGCGGCCATCATCACGTTCTGGGTGCCGTTCACGGTCGACATGTCGAACGCGACGTGCGCGCCGCGCAGCCGCGCCGCCGACGCTTCGACGTAGCCGTGGTCGAGGCGGATCTTCGCGCCGAGCGCTTCGAGTCCCTTCAAGTGCTGGTCGACCGGGCGCACGCCGATCGCGCAGCCGCCCGGCTCGGAGACGCGACCGTTGCCGAGCCGCGCAACGAGCGGGCCGAGCACCAGGAACGATGCGCGCATCTGGCGCACCAGGTCGTAGGGCGCCTCCGGATGCGAGACCGCGCCGCTGCGAACGCGAAGTACGTGATCATCGCCAGCGTCCCACTCGCAGCGCACGCCGAGCGCCTCGAGGATCTTCATCATCGTCAGCACGTCGCGCACGCGCGGGACGTTGCGCAGCACCGTCTCGCCGTCGGTCAGCAGCGACGCGGCCATCAACGCGAGCGTCGCGTTCTTCGAACCCGAGGCCCAGACTTCGCCCTCGAGCCGCCGACCCCCGCGCACGACGATGCGATCCATGCCTTCTCCTAGCTGTCCCTGCGAGCAGAAACAACGCGCTTCCGGCCCGCGGCATCGCGGTGGACCTCGATCCGGGAGAGATTCGCCTCGCGGAACCAACCGCTCACGGCGTCCGCCTGGCGCGGATCGAGTTCGACCAGCACCGAGCCGCCCGGCACCAGCATCGCACCCACCTGCGCGGCGATCGCGCGCAACACGTCGGTGCCGTCGGGGCCGGCAAAGAGCGCGGATGCGGGCTCGTGGCGCAGCTCCGGCGGCAGCGTCGCACGGTCGCGTTCCGCGACGTAGGGTGGATTCGACACGATCAGGTCGAACGTCTCGCCCGCGACCGGCTCGAAGAGCGAGCCTTCGAGAAAGCGCACGCGATCGGGCAGCGCCAATGCCTCCGCGTTCTCACGCGCGACCGCGAGCGCCGCGGCCGAGATGTCCGTCGCGGTGATGCGCGCCTTCGCGCGCTCGCTCGCAATCGCCAGCGCGATCGCGCCCGAACCGGTGCCGACGTCCAGCACCGCGACCTCGGCATCGCGATCCGGGACGCAAGCGAGGGCGGCCGCAACGAGCGTCTCGGTGTCCGGGCGCGGCACCAGCACGTCGCGCGAAACAAGCAGCGGCAGCGACCAGAACTCGCGGCGGCCGGTCAGCAGCGCGACCGGCACGCGCTCGCTGCCGCGCTCGCGCACCAGTTCGCGGAAACGCGCACGCTCGCTTTCGTCCACCGGCTTCTCGTAGTCGACATAGAGGCGCAGCCGGTCGCAGCCGAGCGCGAACGCGAGCAGGCACTCGGCGTCGAGGCGCGGCGTCTCGATGCCGCGTTCGCTGAAGTGCTGCGTCGTCCAGCGCAGCAGCTCCAGCACGGTCCAGCTCGATGAACTTCGCTCGCCTGCGGCTCGCTGCGCGCCGCCTCTAGCGGCTTGCACGCTCACTGGTCTAGCTCCGCACGCGGTACAGCACGACCCTCGACGATCTCGGCGAGCGCGACGTGCACAGCGTCGAGCAGCTCGTCGAGGTCGCCGTCGAGCACGGCCGGGAGTTTGTGCAGCGTGACGCCCGCGCGATGATCGGTGACACGCGACTGTGCGAAGTTGTAGGTGCGGATTCGCTCGGCGCGATCGCCGGTGCCGACCTGCGCGCGGCGATCGGCCGCGCGTTCCGCCGCGGCGCGCGCCTGTTCCTGTTCGAGCAAGCGCGCGCGCAGGATCTTCATCGCCTTGTTCTTGTTCTTCAGCTGCGACTTCTCGTCCTGGCACTGCACGACCAGGCCACTCGGCAAATGCGTGATACGCACGGCCGAGTCGGTGGTGTTGACGCTCTGGCCGCCCGGTCCGCCGGCACGCATCACGTCGATGCGCAGCTCCTTCGGGTCGATCTGGACCTCGACCTCGTCGGCTTCCGGCATCACCGCGACGGTGACGGTCGAGGTGTGGATGCGGCCCTGCGCCTCGGTCGTCGGCACGCGCTGCACGCGGTGTACGCCGCGCTCGTGCTTCAAGCGGCTGTAGACGCGGTCGCCTTCGATCGCGGCGACGACCTCTTTGACGCCGCCCGAGGGACTGCTCGAGAACGAGAGCGGTTCGACCTTCCAGCGGCGCCCTTCGGCGTAGCGCGAGTACATCCGGTACAGATCGCCCGCGAACAGCGACGCTTCGTCGCCGCCGGCGCCCGCGCGAATCTCGAGGATCACATTGCGATCGTCGTTCGGGTCGCGCGGCACCAGCAGCACGCGCAGCTCGCGCTCGACCTGCTCGATCGCGGGCTCGAGCCGCGCGATCTCTTCGCGCGCTTCCTTGCGCAGATCGTCGTCGGCTTCTTCCAGCAGCGCGCGGGCGCCGGCTAGATCGAGCAGCAACTTCTGATAGCGGGCGCCGGCGTCGAGAAGCGGTCGTAGCCGGCCCAGTTCTTTCGCGGCCTCGGCGAACTCACCCGACTTGCCAGCGAGACCCGGGTCCGCGAGCCGCTCCTCGAGGGCGCGGGCGCGGCCCTCGGACTCCTCGATGCGGCGCAGCAGCTCGGACATCGAAACCTCGAAGCGGCCTGAGCCCACGGTACCTGCGGGGGCCGGCGATTGCAGAGTCTCGGGGAGGGATCGGAAGGGGAACGAACCAAGCCAGAACGAGCGGGGCGGCGGCCCCGGGGACCAGGCGACGGAGCTAGTGCTCCGCGTGGCGATGGACGCCGCTGCACACGGTCCATTGGAACGCATGCCGAGGGGGTGTTTCGGCAGGAAAAGTCATTTCGGGGAGGTAGCGCCCGGGGGGCCGCGTAGCAACCCAAGTCCGCGTTTCGCCAACGCCTCGCTTTCGGCGCGCAGCGCGAGAGTCGAAGGGCGGGTTGAAAGTAACTAGCTCCAGTTCGCAGACACTCTCGCCGCTTCGCCGCCGACGAGAGCCTGCTTCACACGGGCGCGCAACTTCTTGCGCGTGCACCGGGGCCGAGTCTCTGGGCGCGCGGATCCTGCCGGCTAACCTTGATAACGTGGCTCAGTAGGCAGGTGCGAGCTGCCGACACGGTACCGGCGATGGACGAGTGGTTCTTTGGCCATCGCGCGATCCACAACCGGATCGCTTCGTCGCCGCGGGGGTAAGCATGGGTGAGATCTCGGACGCGCTGCGTCGCTCGCGCGAGAGCGCGGCGGCCAAGCCGGATGCGCAGCCGCCGGTACGCGAGACATACGCGCCGGCTCCGCGGACCGAGCCTGCACGGAAGGTAGATGCGCCGCGCGTCGAGATCTCGGGGCTCGAGGGCGAATCGTGGCCTTCAAGGGTGATCGTCACGGACGGCCAAGGCGCGTCGGCCGAGGCGGCGCGCCACATCGCGCTGCGGCTAAGGCGCGAGTTGGGGAGCCACCACGCGCGCAGCCTCGCAGTGATCAGTTCGGAACGGGCAGAAGGTAAGACGACGGTCGCGTGCAATCTTGCTCTCGCGATCGCCTCGCTCAGCCGCGGGCGCGTCGTTGCCCTCGTCGATCTGGATCTGCGCTCTCCCTCGGTGGTAGAAGCCCTCGGGATCCCGCAATCGCGTGGCATCGACGACGTACTGCGGGGGAGTTGCCGGCTCGACGACGTGCGCGTCGAGATCGAGAGGCCTGGCCTCGATGTCTATCCCGCTCGCCTCCCCGAGGCGAACGCGCACGAGCTGCTGGTGGGCCCCGCATTCGCAGCGCTGGTGAGCGAGCTCGAGCGCCGCTACGAGATCACCATCTTCGATACGCCACCGATGCTGTTGGTGCCCGATGCTCCCGTGATCATCGAGCAGGTCGGTGCGGCGGTCGCGGTGTCGCGGGCGGGACGCACGCGGCGCAAGGCATTCGAGAAGATGCTCGAGCTGCTGCCGCCGGCGAAGCTGATCGGGACCATCTTGAACGAAGGTGTACTGCCGGGTTCGGAGCGTCACTACGGCTACTACGGGGTACCGAGACCCGAGTAGAGGTGCGTCCCGCGCCGGATCCGTCGCTCGGCGAGCCGCGCAACCGCAGACGCCGTGGTTCAATGGGGATCGGGTGCGCCCGTCATCGGGGCGGCCCGCCGTCCAGCAGGCGATCGAGCGGTTGCAGCAGGAAGCGGATCCCGGCGAGATAATTGCCGAGGTATTGCGCCGCCGTCTCGCGGTCCCGGCCCGTGTAGGCCCGCAGCGCCCAGTACGGGAGACGGAGGACCAGGAAGAGCAGCAGAAGTACCCGGGCGCCCTCTGTCGCGAGTGGACCGCGGTTCTTGCGGAAGAAGCGCAAGATCGACCGGCGGTACTCCAGGAAGTTCCGTCGCGAGGCGAGTCGGCTGCTCGCACCGTGCAGATGGACGATCTCCCCTACCGGCGCGTAGTGCACCTCGAAGCCGGCCTGCCACGCGCGGTAGCAGAGGTCGGTTTCCTCGGCGTACATGAAGAAGTCCTCGTCGAGGACTCCGACGGCGTCGAGCACCGAGCGACGCACGAGGAAGCAGCATCCCGACACCGCGTCCACGGGCGCGGGCGCAGCGGCGTCGCCTCCGCCGTGCCGCTCGCGGTTGAAGAGGCGCGAGCCCGGCATTAGCTGAGAGAGGTACGTGGCCTCCAGCAGCTGGTTCAGCAGCGACGGGAAGCGGAAGTACGAGGCCTGCAGGGTCCCGTCTTCGTTGAGCACGCGGGGCCCGACGATCCCCGCCTCCGGATGGACGCCGACGTAGTCCACGAGCCGGGACAGCGCGTCGTCCACGACCCGCGTGTCGGAATTCAGCAGCAACACGAGAGGATGTCGGGAGGCGCGCAGGCCCACGTTCACGCCGCCGGCGAAACCCAGGTTGCGCTCGTTGCGAATCACCTGGATGGCCGGGAATTCAGCCTCGATCGCGTCCGCGCTCCCGTCGCTCGACGCGTTGTCGACGACCACGACCTCGAGCGGCAGATCGTCGGCGGGCAGGAACGAGCGGAGCGCCTCGAGCGTGATCTCGCGCGTGTTCCAGGAAACGATCACGACCGACAGCGGGACCCGAACCCGCTTCGAGGGGGGCAACGGGTCGGCGGAGGTGGTGAGGCCGCGCGGGGGCACGTGGATGTCTACCTTCTGTCGCCAGCGACGCTAAAAGAGCGCATGCTGGCTCTGTTGCGTGCGCCGGTTCGCGACCCCTCTGGGAGCCTCGGGGACCAGAATCTGAACAGGAATCTCGCTTTCATACTCGTGAGTCTCCCCAAGCAGGCTGAACGTAACGGGAGCGCAGCGGGAGACGCGGTGTGCAGCAGCAAGCCGAGGCCCCCCGTCTCGGCTGGATCAGGCGCGCGTGACAGGATCGGCAGACGGAGTCCATCGGATGAGAATCAGCTGCACCAAAGCTCTGGCCGCTTCGAGGGCTCCCGCGGGGAGCCAGCGCGGTGCCGGAACCGAGGAAGCCGATGACGCCCGGTAGCCTCGCCCACGCGGCGCCCGAGCCGGAGTCGCCCTCTCGGATTCGCGATCTGGTCCTTTGGGGTGCGCTCGGTGTCGCCTTTTCGGCGTCCTGGGTGGATCTGGTAAGACACTGGAGGGAGGAGCCGTGGGCACGCCCCGCCGTGCTGTTCCTGGCCCTGTTTGTCGTCGCGGCCGCTCGCGATCGCGGTCGGCAGGCCCAGCGGCGGGGAGGTGGCCTGCTCGTCGCCGCGGGCCTGGGTCTCAGCCTGATCGCGTTCGGCGGCAGCCTGGGTCGGCTCGCCAGGCCCGGGATTCCGCTCGGCATCATCGGCATGGCCCGAGTCCTGGGCCGGCCTTCGCTCGCCACCTCGCTGCTCGCGCTGTGGGTGATTCCTCCGCCATTCACGCTGTCTGAAGCACTCTCGCCGGGTCTCGAGCGTGGACTTGCCTGGCTCGCGGCCGGTGCGGCCGAGGCCTGTGGACTGCCGGCCGTGTGGAGCCCGCGCGCGCTGGAGATCGCAGGCGCAACACTCGACATCCGGCGGATGGACGGCGGGGTTCCACTTGCGATCTACCTCGCGGGCGTCGGCTGGTGGGGCGCCGTTCGGGCCGGCGGCGGCGTGCGTGACGCATTGCGCGCAGCGGCGCGGATCGCGCCGTTGGGATTCGCGGCGCAGGCGCTTCTGCTCTGCCTGGCCTTCGCGCTCCTTGCGGGCCGCGCCCCGAACGCGGCTCGCGCAGTTCTCGACCATGGCGCGTGGCCCGTGCTGGCTGTGGCGTTGTTTTGGGTCCGACCCACACGCGTCGACGCGACGACAGCCGGGGCCGCAGCCCGTCCGCGGCCCACGGAAGGAGACCTGCCCTGAATCGCGAGTCGGCCACTACGGGCCTCGTGGCGATCATCCTGTTGGTGGTGGGATCGATCGCCTGGGGCCTCGCGCTGCGCCCGCGCTTGAGCGTCGATGCGACCGCCCTCGACGCACTGCCGACCCGTCTCGGGTCGTGGACATCAGAGGACGTGCCGCTCGAGGCTACCGTCGAGTCGATGCTGCAGGCGGACTACAATGTGCAGCGTCTGTATCGGCACGAATCCGGTGACGTCGTCTGGGTGTATTTCGGTTACTACGGAACCGAGCGGGGCGGCACGCCCGAGCACACGCCCCAAGTCTGCTACAAGGCACAGGGCTGGGAGATCGAGGATCACGAGCTCCTCGAGGTGGCAGGGGAGCTACGGGTGAACGAACTCGTCGTCTCTTTCGGCGGCGAAAGACAGCTCGTGCACTACTGGTTTCGCTCGTTCCGGAAGACCGGTCTTCGCGGCGGCTTCGACCAGCTGCTCGACCACTTGATGGGTCGCCTGACCAACGACCGTGCCGACGGATCGCTCGTGCGCGTCTCGACCCCCATCGAAGACGGGGACCGGGACGGCGCGCGCAGTCGTCTGCTGGCCTTCGACACCTCGTTCGACACGCTGTTGGCCGCCCATTGGCCGCGCGAGGCCCCGGCAGACCAAGACGGCGACGAGGACCTCTCGAGCCCAGCGCGCTGACGGCGGGGCCGCCTCGCGGGGCGAGTCAGCCAACTAGTCGAAGCAGGCTCCGTCGAGAAGTCGCTTGGGCTCGAGCACCACGAGTCGCCGGCCCTCGCCGACACTCACCAGGCCCTGCTCGATCAGGTGGCCCAGCACCCGGGTTACCGTTTCGCGTGACACGCCTGCAATGCTCGCGAGTTCGCGGTGGGTGAGTGGCAGGTCGATGCGCGTGCCTTCCGGCGTATCGATCCCCGCGCTGTCGCAGAGCTGGTGGAGCACCATCCGCACACGCGCCTCGGCCGCCTCGTGGGTCAGCAGCGCGATCTGCTTCCACGCCTCGCGACAGCGATTGCACAGCTCGCGCAGCAGCGCGATCGCGAACGGCTGCTGCTGCAACAGCGCGAGGAAGCGCGAGCGATCGAGTGAGAGGATCATCGCGGAAGACACGGCGGTGACGGTGGCGGGCTCGGTCTGCCCGTCGATCAGCGCCATCTCGCCGAAGTAGTCGCCGGCCGGGTGGAACGCGAGGATCACTTCCCGGCCGCTCGGCAGCCAGCGGGAAACCTTCACGCGCCCCGACTGGACGATGTACATCGTCTGGCCGGTCTCCTCCTCGTTGAAGATGACCTGGCCCCGGTCATAGCTCCGCTCGATACAGGCGCGCGCCACCGCCTCGAGCGCCTCCGGAGGCAGCTCGCGGAAGAGCGGAACGCGGCCTAAGAAATCCGTCTCGACGCCCAAACGTGTCCCTTCCCCCACATCTGGGAGCTTCGAGCTCAGTCATCGCCGCGGCAGAGCCCCGACTTGAGGGTCGGGTGACAGCTTGGAAAGGCAGGTCTCCCCGGCCGAGCTCTGGCTCTTCGGGAGCGGACCCGGTTCGAAACTCGGGGCGGCGCGGAGATCGTCGGCGGGTCCTGGCATGAACGGGACGGGGTCCAAGCGAAGCGCCGACATCGCCCATTCTCGTATTGAGGACAGCTGTTTCCGCCCACTCATCGCACGCCCGTGGAGAACGAGCTGCATCGACACGCGTGACCTTTGCGCGCCCGGCGGCACTCATCATGTGGAGGGGGGGGAAGAGGAGTTCCAACGCGGTCATACTGACCGCCGAGAAACGGGGGCGGTTGATCTCATGCTGCGCTCTAGAGCAAGACGATTTCAGAAGCTGCTTCTTGCGTTGGACGTTGCATTGGCGGGTGCAGGTCTCGTCGCTGCTCTCCGGCTGACGGGTATTCCGCCCAGGGCATTGGTCGATCACGTCGAGTCGCTGCTGCTCTTTGCGGTTCTGGGCGTCGCGATCTGGCCGCTCTCGCTCGACGCGCTCGGGCTCTACGAGTCCCAGCGCCGACGATCCCTGCTTCAGGTGACCTGGCGGATCGGGGTTGCGCTGGCGCTTGCCGTGGTCGTCCTGAAGCTCGCGGTGGCGGTGATGCTGCCCACCGTCGGGCCCGCCCTCGCCGCCGTCGCCGTGGCGCTGCAGTTCGCGCTGATTGCGTCCTCCAGGATCGCGATCCACGCGGGACTGCGCGTGACGCGCATGCTGGGCCGGAACTATCGGCACGTGTTGATCGTGGGAAGCGGCCCGCGCGCTCGCCTGGCTGCGGACCTGATCGAGGAGCATCCGGCCTGGGGCCAGCGCTTGGTCGGGCTGCTTGACGACTGCGACACTCCGGCCGACCCGTCGCTGATCGGCGTTCCAGTCCACAAGCTGCAAGACCTGCCGGATCTGATGCGGCGCGTGGTCATCGACGAGGTCATCGTGGCGTGCCCGCGCTCGATGCTGTCGGAAATCGCGCCGGCGATCGCCACGTGCGCGGCGGTCGGCATCCCCGTGACCATGCTCTCCGACATCTTCGGCGACCTGATGCCGCGGCCGCGCGTCGCTGAGTTCGGCATGCATCCGGCGTTGAGCTTTGGCGTCGTCTACCACAGCCGCTCGGCACTCTGGTTCAAGCGTGTCATCGACGTCATTTGCGCGACTGCGCTGCTGCTGCTGCTGTCGCCCGTGCTCGCGATCGCGGCGATCGCGAGCAAGCTGGATTCGAAGGGTCCGGTCTTATTTCGCCAGAAGCGCTGCGGCCTCAACGGGCGCCTCTTCGATGTCCTCAAGCTGCGCTCGATGCACGTCGACGCCGAGACGCGCCGTGCCGAGCTGGTTGCGCAGAACGAGATGGACGGGCCGGTCTTCAAGATCCGCAACGACCCACGCATCACCCGCGTCGGACGCTTGCTGCGCCGTCTCAGCATCGACGAGCTGCCGCAGCTCTGGAACGTGGTGCGCGGCGAGATGAGCCTCGTCGGCCCGCGGCCGCCGATTCCCGGCGAGGTGGACGAATACGACGTGGCACAGCGTCGCCGCCTCTCGATGCGGCCGGGCATCACGTGCCTCTGGCAGGTCGAGGGCCGCAACACCATCGGATTCACGGAGTGGGTGCGACTCGATCTCAAGTACATCGATCGGTGGTCGCTGCTGCTCGACCTGAAGATCCTGCTGCGCACGCTGCCGGCGGTCGTAAAGGGGACGGGCGCGAGCTGAAAGCCCGATCCGTGGCCTGGCAACGCCCGCTGCGGTATCAGCCCGGATGGGTGTCGCCGGCGGCGGCTTTTTCGAGGCGCGCTCAGGTACGAGACGGATCCGGACGAATCCGGGACCGGGGCATTCTGAAGACGACGCTCCGGGTTCCCCGGTCGGCTTGCTTCGCAGAGGAGTGGGATGGATCAGATCGACGACGAGACGTTCGACGGCGCGACTACGCAGTCGAGCCCCTTCGATTCGCTGCGCGACCCGCTGGGCATACTCCGCCGCCGCTGGCGCCCGATGCTGCTCATGCTGCTCGCCGGCCTCGCCGTGACGCCGCTGGCCATGTGGCGACTGCCTCCGATCTACAAGGCGCGCGCCAGCGTTCTGATCGCGACGCAGAAGCTCTCCGAGAGCTTCGTCCGGCCGATGATCCAGGAGGACGCGACCGAGCGCATCAACGCGCTCACGAGCCAGGTGCTCTCCCGCCAGAGCCTCAGCGAAGTCGTCCAGCAATTCGCTCTGTATCCCGAATTGCGCGAGAAGGAGGGCATGGACGAGGCCGTCGCAGCCCTCGCCGCGAGCATCAGCATCGAGCTCGACCCGGGCATCCGAAATGCGGCAGAACGTGCTCGCATTGTGTTCGTGTATTTCTCGGATCAGCAGGCAACGCGCGCCGCGGAGGTGACGAATGACCTCGCTCACCGGCTCACGTTCGCCGGCATGCGTCTGCGCAGCGAGCAGGCGCGCGTGACGACCGAGTTCCTGCGCCGCGAGCTCGAGAGCGCCGAGGTCGCCCTGCGCGAGCAGTCGAAGAAGGTCAGCGAGTTCGAGCAGCAGCACCGCGGCGAGCTGCCGTCCGAACTCGAGTCGAACCTGCGGCGGCTCGAACGATTGCAACAGCAGCGCAACTCGCTCGCGCTCCAGATCGCCGAGGGCGAGACGCGCGTTGCGACGCTCTCCACGCAGGAGCGGACCGCCGACTCACCGGACACCCGATTGTCCGAGGTCAGGGCCGCGCTCGCACGCGAGCTGTCGGTCAACAAAGAGACGCATCCGAACGTGCTGTCGTTGCGCCGCCAGATCGAGTTGCTCCAGAAGGAACCCAGCACCAGCGCGGGTGGCGCCGGCCTGGCCAGCGCAGGCCGCCACGGCGTGACCGAAGCGGCCCGGCGCGAGCTGAACCAGCTGCACGAGCAGCTCGCAGACACCGATCGCGAGCTGGTGGAACTAGACCGCCACGTCGCGCGCATTCCGGCGGTCGGGCAAGAACTCGGTGCGCTCGCACAGCGCGAAACCGTGCTGCGCGATAACTATCTCGACTTCATGCACAAGGTGCAGGACGCGGAGCTGGCGCTGAGCCTGGAGCTGGCGCAGCAGGGCGGTCAGGTTTCGATTCTCGATCCAGCGTCCCCGCCGACGGAGCCGAAGCGGCCGCACTGGCAGATCGCGCTCGGCGGAGTCGCGGCGTCGATTGGCCTCGCGCTCGCGCTGGGGTTGCTCCTCGAGTTGCGCGATCCGCTGATCATGACGGCCGAGGCGCTCAAGGCGTTGGCAGGGGTCCCCGTGCTGGGCTCGCTACCGCACATCGCCACCGAGTCGTGAGCGATCTCCGTGGTACGGCGAGCCGCTCTGCGGTATAGGCACCTGCGGCGTGTGGAGTTGCACCGGAGGGAGGGATCATGGAGCGACCGGACCGGCCCGAGACCGATCAACACGGGATTGCGTGGACAATGGCCGTCGCGGGTGCGCTCGGCGCCCTGCTGGCGCTCGGCTGTGCATCGACCAGCCCTCCGAATCTGCCTCCGGCCAGGACCGCGGAGCCCTACCGGGTGGGCGCCTCGGACCAGCTGACGGTGCGCGTGCTACCGGATCCGGCCATCGAGCGCGTCGTGAGGGTGCGGCCCGACGGGCGTTTCTCCTTCGATCTGATCGGTGACGTGGACGCGAGCGGCCACACGACCGATGAGATCGCGGCCGACATCACGCAGCGCATCGGCGAGTACCGCCAGAGCCCGAGCGTCAGCATCGCGCTCGATAACCCGTTGAGCACGGCGGTGAGCGTACTCGGAGAGGTGGGCAAGCCGCTGGTGTTTTCGCTCGAGCGCGACATCCGCCTCTCGGAGGCGATCGCGCAGGCCGGCGGTGCGACCCAACTGGCGGCGGCCTCACGCGTCCGCGTCATCCGCAACACGGGTGGCCAGACGGTGACGTATGTTGCCAATCTAGACGAGATCCAAGCGGGCGATGGGACGACCGACCTGTACCTCGAGCGAGGCGATCTGATCTTCGTGCCTCCGGCAACGCCCGTCGCGGTTGGTTACTCGCTTCGCCGCGCGATCTATCCGCTCGAGATCATGATGCAGACGATTGCGGGTCCGCTCATCGGCCTGTTGATCGGCCGCTGAGCGCCGCAGAGACGTGGAGCCAGTCGTGAGACTGGCTCCACTCACACGACCTCGCGAC
>Ga0315283_10003553_pt1 | contig 13356 bp, 9 predicted proteins | sample YL17G09_0_MG_FD_204541 | JGI IMG/M metagenome (GOLD analysis project Ga0315283, IMG submission 204541) | Sediment microbial communities from Yellowstone Lake, YNP, Wyoming, USA - YL17G09_0 | ecosystem: Environmental > Aquatic > Freshwater > Lake > Sediment | place: USA: Wyoming | collected...
CGCGCGGAGAGTGGTGTATGGCCCCCCCCCCCCACACACCTCTCCCCTCCCTCCCCTTACCGTGTCCGTTTCTGAGTGGGCACGTCAAAGTAGGCGGACACGATGACCGCGCGCGGCGGCCCCCCGGCGTGGGCGCTCCGGTTGCAGTGGGGCAGGTTGAAGGCGAGGGTGGCTGCGAGGGAGAGCGGGCCGGGTGGATGGGCTTGGGGGGGAGCGGGCGGCGGCGGCGGCGGCAGCAGCGGGGAGGGGCGCCCTCGCGGGAGGGCGCCGCGGAGGGCGTCCCGGGCGGTGTGAGCCGACTTCCATTGCATGGGTCTGACGCCCCACCACCCTGTTCCGTACAGGAGGCCGACCACCGCGCAGGCGAGGAGGGCGAGGAGGCGGCGCATTGGAAGAGCGAGAAGCAAATTTTTAACACGGCGCCTGGAAAAAAATGTGAGACGCGCGCCTCCACGGGCCAGGCAATTGCTTTTGCTTTGTTGTTGAACCGGTCACAGATTCAGGTGGCTGTTGGATAGGGCTTGGCCTTGCGAGGGCGGCAGGGTCTGAAGAGGGTGCGCGCAGCCGCGGTGGGGCGCTCCAAAGGAGCGTCTGCAAACGTCAGCCGGGGGCGCGGGTCCGCAGGCGCGCCCGCACAAAAAAGCAGGCGCAGCACCCTCCCTGCGGACGGTGCCGTGCGCGCGGGCGAGCCGAATACACGCCCAGGTGAAGGTGAGGCGGGCCTAGAATCCACCCGGAGCGACTCCAGAGCCCTGACTTCACGCAGCTACGCGGGCTGCCCGGGAGACTGCGCGAAATTGCGTCTAAAATTTAATTTTTTTTTGAAACACGGGGAGCGGGGTTGGAAGAGAGATGAGACAAAAAAAGCAGCTTTTCCACATCACACACCTACCTCACCCCTCCGACCCCCCCGGCCGTCTTCCCGACACGCCCCCCCCCCCCTCACGCCACCATGCGCCTTTCCACCTTCCTCGCCCTCCTCGCCGCCGCGGCTGCAGCCGCCGCTCCAGAGGCTGCCTCCCCAGTGGGCGGGCCCGGTACGTGTAAAACACGGAGGAGAGAGAGAGAGAGAGAGGGGGGGGTCGCGACTTGGCTCCGCCTCCGTCTCGACCGTCAAATGGAGGGCGGGGACGCGCGAAAAACGGTCCCGGCGCCCCGCCGGCCTGGCATCACCACCACCCCGAAGACCATGCGCATGTGTGTGTGTGTGTGCCATTCCACTCCCCGGGCGGCAGGAGCCGTGCGAGAGCGCCCGCAACGCCCAGGCAAGGGGGGCGCGTCTTGAAGAGAGACGTGCCCGCAGCTAGCCGTGGCTCGGGGACGTCTCTTTCCCCCATCTCGGCGCTCTTTCCCTCCACCCGCGACCGCCCCTTTCGCCACGCCCCCCTCGCTCTCTCCCGCTCCGACACGGCCGATGGAAATGAGGGGGCATCACTCTACCCAGCGCACTGCTTGCTTTGGGAATGGGGTGGCCTGAAAGCCACGCATGCGGGCGCCCCCTTTCTTTGCGCCCCTCTCCCCCCCCCCCCTCCATCCCCCCCTCCAACCCCCCCCCCTCCCCTCCCCCTCCTTTTTTTTCTTCTTCTTTTTCACGCAGTCGGCGTCCAGGCCGACGCCTCCCGCCTCAAGTACGCCGCCCCCCTCACCCTCTTCCCCGGCACCACCTTCCGCGGCGATTCCTCCTGCTCCCCGCACTCGCCGACCTCGTACCTCACCCTGGCCGACACGCCCGCCGTGCCCGGCCTGGAACTGCCCGGCCCGGCCCTCCGCTTCTGGCGGGCCGTGCCCACGGGCGAGGGCGAGGTGCGGGACCTGACGTGGATGGACTTGACGGTGCGTGTGAGGAGAGGGAGAGATGATGGGGGGGGGGGGGGGGCCGCCGGGGGGGGGGGGGTGGGTGGGGGCAATCTACCGGGGCCCCCCGGCCGGACCCCTCCCCCCTCGAAAACGCTCACCCCCCACCCCACCCGCCGCGCGCGCGCGCACACTCACTCTCTTTCTCTCTCTCTCTCCCCCCACCATTCCCAGTCCGGCGCCCTAATCCTGGCCAACCCGTCCTTCAACGCGACGACCTCCACCCGGGGCTTCACGTACACCATCCTGGGCGACAACGCCGTCGACCGGCGCGCCCGGGGCGAGGCCCTGGCCACGCTGCGGGCGGCGGTCGGCCGGCTGGCGGCCGGCCAGGCGGCCGGCCCCGTCGACCCGGCCACGGGCCGGGCGACGGCCTTCACCTGCAACAAGCCCCAGCCCGCGCTGGATGGGCTGGTCAAGTACCTGGACGGCGCCATCGGGGCGGGCCGGGCCGCGGCCACGTCCGGCGAGCTGCGCCCGCGCGAGGAGGCCGTCGCGGGCGGGCTGTGCGTCGCGGAGAGCGCGGCCGTGTACGCGGGCACGCCTCTGGCCGGCCCCGCCGGCACGCCCACGACCGCCGCCTCCCTGGAGGAGTGCTGCGCCAAGTGCGCGGCCGCGCACGGCTGCGCCGTCTTCACCTGGTGCCCCATCTCCCCCGGCGGGTGCGAGGGCGGCCGGGATGGCACCACGGCGGGCGCGGCCCTGCCCCTGCCCTACCTGGCCTGCGTGCTCAAGGGCGCGCCCGCCGGGCCGGGCGCGGGCGGCCCCGCGCCGGGGCCGCCGCCCAAGGGCGTGCGGGGCCCGCCCCTGCTGGCCATGTCGGGGCGGGTCAACGCGCCGGCGTCGGCGTAAATACATTTTGGGTGAGGATTAGAAAGAGAGAGGGAGAGAGAGAGAGTGGTTGAAGAGTGGCTGCGCCCGCTCCCATGCCCGCCGTCGGCGTTTTTGATGTCGAGGCTGTTTGAAATCGCGCCAGCGTGTGTGCGTGTGTGCGTGTGTGTGTGTGTGCGTGTAATGTCCAGCAGAAGAAGAAGCAAAAAAACACGGTTTCTTGTTGTTGTTACAGGCGTCGCGATGAAGAATCTCGTCAACCGTTTTCAACCCCGCCCCCGCCCCCGCCCGCCGCCAAAGCTGCTGCGGCCACCGAACCCCCCACCGCGCCCACCGTTCACCCCCCCACCGCGGACGCCCAGGCCCCGCCCACCACTAAAGCCGCGGCCGCCACCACCGCCGCGGCCGCCGAAGCCGCCGCCGCCACGGCCGCCCGGGCTGAAGCCCCGGCCACCGCCGCCGCGGCCGCCAAAGCCGCCCCGGCCGCCACCGCGGGCGCCGCCCCGGCCACCGCCGCGCCCGCCCCCACGCCCACCCCCGCCTCCACCAGACCCTTTGGCGCCGGGGAGGAAGCGCTCCATGGGCAGCAGCTTGGCCGGGTCGATGAAGAACTTGTCACCAGAGGCGTACGAGGCGGCGGCGACGCCGTCGCCCATCTTGATCGTAAAGTAGGGCGAGGCGATGGAGCCGAAGATTTCTTCGACCTTGCCGACAGGCGTCTTGTTGGCCAGGTAGATGGGAGCGTTGAAGAAGGGGACCTTGGTGGAGATAGGAATGGAGGGGAGAAGGAAAGGGCGTGAGGTTTTGAGGGCTGGGTTGGGTTTTTTTTTGTCGTCGCGGGGGGGTCCGGCATGTGCGCCTCCTCTCTCACACTCTCGGGACGGGGCGTGCGCGGCTTACATCCGCCACCTTTTCACACCAGCGAGCGCTCGCGTATGCTGGCATGCTTTTCTGGGACAGGCCGGTCCCTTTAGTACAGCGCCCCGGGCACAAGGGCGCGCTCACACACACAACAAAAACACTCGGCCGCTTGCTCGGCCGCCGCTTATCGATCTGTTGCTCCCGCGCCCCACACACCCGGCCCACCCAACCCCTCCCTCCCTCTCTCGCACCTTTTCAATGGCCAGCTTGCAGACAGCCTCCCCCTCACAGGGGTGCTCGAAAATGCCGGCCTCCACGACCTCGGCGGGCGGGCCCGCGTCCCACGAGCCCCGGCCGCCGCCAAAGCCGCCGCCGCGGCCGCCAAAGCCGCGCCCGCCGCCGTCCCGGCCGCCGCCCCGGCCGCCAAAGCCGCCCCGGCCACCGCCGCGGAAGCCACCCCGGCCACCGCCGCGTTGCATGGTTTGGGCGAGTGTGTGTGTGTGTGTGTGTAGAGGGGTGAGAAAAGTCGCCCCAGGAAGGCGGGAGGGCGAAAAAAGAGAAGTGGCTAGGACGGTTCACTTGCGAGAATGGGCGCAAAGAAAAAACGGGCCCTCGTCCCGCCGCCCCTCAAATCCCTGAAGCGCGCCCGCCAGATCACGTCGGCCTTCCATGCGGCGGAGCACGGCCGAACTGTAGACGGACCGCCGCCCGACCGGGCGGCCTACCAGGACGCGTCCCAGACGGCGACGGCCAGGCACCGCACGACGTCCCGCTTTGTCTTTTCCTCGCTCACAGCGCTGGGCGTCCGCCGTGCCGCTGGCTGCCCACGCCCGGCTGTGCTCGAGATAGGAGCCGTCAACACACAGCTCCTAGCGTGTCCCTGGCTGGCCGTGCGGGCCATCGACATCCGGCCCTCGGCCCGGGGCATCGAAGCCTGCGACTTTTTCAGCCTGGGGCCGCCGCAGCCTGGTGGGGGGGGTGGCACGACTTTCGACGTCGTCGTCTGCGCCATGGTCCTCAACTGCGTGGCCACTCCGGCCCGGAGGGGGGACATGCTGGTCCGCATGCGGGCCTGCCTGACGGCGCCGGGCGGGGTCGCGATCGTGGCCCTGCCCCGGCGGTGCGTGGAGAGGGGAGGGGGTGGAGTAGGCGGGGCGCGCCCCCACCCCCCTGCGGCGTCCTCATCCCCTTCCGACGAGGCCTGCGCCGCTCGCTGGGCGCCCTTCGAGGCCGCCATGGCGGCCGCGGGCTTGGCCCCCGTCCTCGCCCGCAAAGCGAGCCCCAAGATCGCGTTCTGGGCGGTGGGTGTGGGGCAGCGGGCGGCTGGAGGGTGGGGAAAAAATGGGATGATGATGGGGAGTGATTTTGGCGTGGTCGTCCCGCCGGTGGAGACGAAGGGCGGGGGCACACGCAAGTAGTGGGGATAGGCGGGTGCGCTTCTGTAGGTGCGGTGCGGGAGAGCGAAGACATAGAGATGGAAAGGACATGGCGTGCGCGATTTGAAAAAAAAAAACTCAACTTCTACTCATTTCACGCCGCGCCTTCAACGCCCGGGCCTGCAGCACGGTGGCCGCCACCGTGCACACGATGTCCGGCACCGCGCACCCGCGCGACAGGTCGTTGGCCGCGCCCAGGGCTAGGCCCTGGAGGAGCGGACCGACGACGACCGCCCCAGCCGCCGCCTGCGTCGCCTTGTACGCGATGTTGCCCGCCTCCAGCGAGGGGAAGACGAGAACGTTGGCCCGGCCCGCGACGCGGGAGGACGCCAGGGCGGCCGGGGTCAGCTTTGTAGCCGCGACAGCCGGGCAGGTCGCGGCATCGTACTGGAAGGGACCCTCCACGGCGACACCCGGCGGCGCGGCCGCGGCCGCGAGCGCCGCGGCCGCGCGGACGCGGTCGACGGCGGGGCCGGTGCCCGAGGCGGCGGTCGAGTAGGAGAGGAGGGCGACCCGGATGGGCGGGAGGAGGGCCGCGGTGCCACTCCCACCGCCGCCACTGCCGCCCAGCCCAAACGCTTCCGCGGTCGCCGCTGACGCCAGGGCAATGGCCGCCAGGTCCGCGGGCGTAGGGTCCACGCACAGGGCGCAGTCTGAGAAAGCGACGACGCCGGACGGCAGGCACATGAAAAACAGGGATGACACCAGCCCGGGCGTCGGCCGGGCGGCGTCAGCCGGGTCGCCACGGACGGCCGCCCGCGGGCCGCGCAGCAGCTGGAGGGCCGGCCGCACCGTGTCGGCCGTCGTGTGGATGGCCCCGCTCACCAGGCCGTCCGCCTCGCCACCTGCCACCAGGAGGGTCCCGAACCAGGTTGAGTCGGCCTGGATGAGCGCGGCCGCGCCCGCCACCGTCAGGCCCGCATGTGCCCGGGCGGCCGCCAGGCGGGCAGCCGCACCGGCCAGGGCCGCCGGGTCGGACGCCGGGTCCAGGATTTCGACGCCCTCCATGGCGGCCGGTAGCCCCGCCGCCACCGCGGCCGCCCGGACCTCGGCCTCGCGGCCCAACAGCACGGGCTGGGCGATGCCGCGCCGGGCCACCTCCACCGCCGCCGCCAGGACCCGGGCGTCGCTCGCCTCGGGCATCACGATGCGGGCGCGCGGCAGGCCGGCCGCCCCCTGGGACGGCGCGGCCGCCGACGCAAAGATGCGCGCCAAAAAGCGGGCGGGCGGGTCGGTGGGCGGGTGGTGGTGGTGCGGGGTGGCACCCCCCGCGCCGGCCTCCAACGCGCCGGCCGGGATGGAGGCCCGCCACAGCGCGATCGCCGCCGCGATTTTGGTGGTCGAGGCCGGGCGCAGCGAGGGCGGCGCCCGGGTGGTGGCCAGGAGGAAGGCATCCCCCACGGCGTGCGGGGTCGTGAGGATGGGCGCTCCTGGCGGTGGTGACGGTGGCGATGGTGCGTGCGCGGCCAGTGCCATTGCCGCCACCACGCCCGCCGGGCTGCGGCCGCGGGGCTGGACGCCGCACAGGACCAGGGCCGCGGGCGCGTGGAGGTGGCCGGCCCCCGCCAACGCCTCCACCAGGTCGCCCCGGTCCGCGTCCGCCAAGACGACGGGGCGGGCGGGCGGCGACGACCCGGCCACCCCCCCCCGCTTCAGCCCGGCGAGCATGCCTGCGGCCGTCCCCGCCGCGAGGTAGAGACTGGACACGGGCGCGTCGTGCATTTCTTTGGGTCCAGCAGCAGCACCAGCGTGCACCCCCTTGCTGCCCGTCCTCCTCCTCCCCCTGTTCAGCGGGCTCGCACCTAGGGCCGCCGCAACCTCGGCCAAGCCCGCCGCCGCGAGGGCCGGGTCGGTCGGCAGCACGCCCACCAGGCGCGTGCCGGCCGCCGCGAGGCGGGGCACCAGCGCGGTCGCCAAGGCGGCCGCGCAGGTGCTGCCATCGCCGCCGCCTCCACCCCCGCCGCCCTGGTTGACCAGCACGCCCAGCACGTCCGCGCCCGCCCGCCGCAGCGCGCGCACGCACACGGCCGCCCGGGTGGCGACCTCGTAGGCTGCGTCCTCGGGGCCGGCCGAGCCGCCGGGCAGGGCGCGGTGGGGGCGGCGGCCCGCGGGGTGCGCGTCGACGACCACCAGGACGCGCACGCCCAGCGCGGCGGCCAGCCGGGCGTTTAGGGCCAGGCGGATGGAGGGTAGGTTGAAGGGCGCGGGCGTGGGGGTGGCGGCGGCTCCCCCGGCGCCGGCGCCGACGGCTCCCCCCGCGGCCCGGGCGGCCGCCCAGGCGGCTTCCTCGTGGGCGCCCTCCACGACGACCGCCGCAACCCGGCCCGACCCGGCGAGCGCCTCAAAACCGTCGGCGGCCTGCTGGATGACCTCCTCGTCCCGCCCCTCCGCCAGCGCCCGGACGACGGCCAGCCTGGCGGGCCCGGCAGCCGTGACCAGGGCCCCGCCCGGGAAAGCGGCCGCCAGGAGGGCGGCGTGGCGGGGCGGGGCGCCCGCTGGGGAGCCGGGGAACGGGGCGCCCGCGACAGGCTGGTAGAAGCCGATCGGGGTGGGAGAGGAGGGGGAGGACGAGGATCGGGCGAGGGAGTCGGCGAGGCCCAGCAGGACGGGCGAGGTGTTGGCGTAGCCTTCTGACTGTGAGGTTGGGGGGTGGTGAGGGGTCGGGTTGGGTCGGGTACGCATGGCTCCGCGCCTTTTCTCCGGGCATCTGGAGGCTCCGACACCCTCACCAATAATACGGCTCAGACCGGCACTTGAGCAGCCGTGCAACACGATGGCATGCCTGCATCCTCTTGCATGCGTTGCCCCCCCCCATTATAATTTACTTACATTGACAACATAGACCGACTTCTCGCGCACGGCCGACGAGTCAATGGCGGCAACCGTCGACGCCCAGCGGTGGGCATGCGTGGTCGTCCACGCCCAAACTATGGCGGGCTTGGCCGGCTCAGGCTGGCAGGCTCCCGACTGACCCGCCCGCCGGGCGACGGCCACAAAGGCCGCGCTGGCGGCCCGCATTTTTGCGGAGAATTTTTCTTCTATGGGGGTAGACTGAAAAGAGGGAGGTGATGGAGACACCATAAAACAACCACCCTGCTCTCCATCGTCATGAGGCCCGCCCACCCACCCCCATTCCTCGCGCACCCCTTGCCCTGGCAGGCGCCGACCTGCCCTCCATCCCTACGCCACCCCGACGGCCCCGCCGGCTGGTGCGTGGGCGCCCTCCTCGTGGACGGCGAGGTCGGGGGTGGCGGGAGCGGTGGTGGCACGGCCCCAGGAGGCTCCAGCCGGCGCGCCCTCATCCTGCGCTGCCGGGATGGGTGGGGGGGTGAGAGCGGGCAGGCCTTTGCCGTGAAGGCCTGCATGTGTGGTGGGGCGGGCGAGTGGCGTGAAGAGGTGAGCAAGGTGAGAGCGTGCGTGGGGCTGAATGGGCGGAGGGGTGGTGGGGGGTCGAGAGGGGACGAAGGGGCACCCCTCATCCATCCCCTCTCTTCACTTCGCACCAAGGCCCGCCAGGAGGCGGCCGCCCACGCGGCCGTCGCGGCGGCCGCCCCACCGGGCGCTGTCCTGCCCCTGTACGCCGCCTTCGAGGACGAGGGCGGCGTGTACCTGGCGATGGTGAGCGCGCAGAGAAAGAGAGAGGGAGCAAACACCTGCTGCCCTCCCGCCAAGGCACACTCTCCTCCCACCCTCGACCCCACCACCACCCCCTATTTTTTTTTTTTTTTTTTCCTCACATCGCCTCGGTCGCATCTCCACAGCCTTTGGCCGGCCCGTCCGCCCGGGTCGCCGCCCGCACGGCTGGAGGATTCCTCAGCGAGGCCAGCATTGCGCGCCTAGCCCAGGCCGGGGCGGCAGCCCTGGGCGCCGCCCACGCAGCCGGCTGGGCGCACGGCGACGTGAAACCAGAAAACTTCCTCAGCCTGGTGGTGGCCAGGCACAAAGGCGGCGTGCCCGCTGCCCAATTGCGGTTCGCCCTGGCCGACTGGGGGTCCGCTACCCGGTTGGGCGAGTGCGTCCCGGGCGCGGCGGGCACGCTGGATTACACCCCCCCTGAACGGGTGGCCGCCATCGCGCGCGGGCTGAGCATGGTGGTGGGTGGCGGAGGCGAGCGCACCCCTCCCCTTTTCCCGCCACCCCTGTCATCGCCCGCCGCGGATGTGTGGGCGTTAGGGGTGACGGTGGCGGAGCTACTGACGGGGGCGCCACCCTTTGAGCGGGAGAGCGCGGAAGGTGAAAATAAAGAGGAGGCGCGGGAAACGGCAGGGGGGGGGGGGGGGGGGGGGCCCCCCACCCACCCACTGCCACCACCACCACGCACCACCTCCGCCGCCGCGCACAGACGCCAGGGATGATGATGATGATGATGGTGATGATGATGATTACACACAGCACGCATGCGCGCGTGGCTGGGAAAACACAAAACCCCATGTGCACCACCACCACCCCACCCGTCAGACGGATTAAAAATGAAGACCCCCCCAAAAAACTCTCTTGCGAGGCCCCTGCGTCCCCCATTGCCTGGAACTCGCCGCAGAGACTGCCTTTTCTTGACCCCTTTCCTAGATTAGCTGACCCCCCTTTCTTTTTCCATTGCAGCGAACGTGTTCTTTTTTTGGTGTGGTCGTGTTTCTTTTTTTGGAGAGAGCGTGGCGCAAAACAGTCGCGCGCCTTTTTACCTGGTCCCGTTGCAGCCTACCACCACCGCGCGTGCAGAAATCTCACTCACCCCTCCCGGGTATGCCCCCCGAGAGAGAGGTAGAGAGACCGTGTGCATGGTAAGAGGCTGGTGCGCGGGAAGTGAAAGGTGCGCACGAGTTGTAAAAAAACAAAAGACCAAGAGATGATCATTTTTTTCTCTCCAGGCGGGTTGATGTCACTCACTCCTTTGTCGCCCCGCCGCCAGCCAATTGAGAGCGCTCGCGGGCCCCTCTGCCCAGAGCGCACATCGCGTCTCGCACGCCCAGGCGCACACGCCCCCCATACCCAAATGGCCCTACGCGCCGTCTCGACTGGCCCCGCTGCCCGGCGGGCGAGCTCGTGGGCCGCGGCGAGCGCGTCCGCGTCTGCCGCGGCGGCGGCGACACCACCCCGCCGCCGCAGGGCAGTTGCGCCCACGGCCGCTGCTGCAGCGGCCGGCCTCGCCACCACCCCACGCCACCACCACCACGCGCTCCGTCCGTACAGGTGCACGCACCGGGCGGCCCTGTGGGCCCCACCTCGCGTCGCGGCCCGGGACGCCTCCTTGTCGACTGCTGCGACCGGCGTGCCGCCTGCTGCCTTGCCTTCGAGCAGCAACGCTGGCGGCGCCGCTGGACCGCCCGCCGCGGCCGGTGCGGTGGTCGACGTGGAGGAGGCTAGCGCGCCGACGGGTGAGCGAGGAGGAGATGAGAGGCGATAGAGAGATGCTGGGCGGATTTGCGAGACTACACACAAACACACGGTCCGGAGGGCTCGCGCTCTCACCCCATCTCCTCCTCGACCCCCCCTATCCTTGCATCTCTCTCTCTCTCTCTCCCCCCTGTCACAGCCTCCATCGTCCTGGACGTCGGCGGCATGTCCTGCGGCGGCTGCTCCGCCGCCGTAAAGCGCATCTTGACCGCCTACCCGGGCGTGGACGGCGCGGCCGTCAACCTGCTGACCGAGTCGGCGGTGGTGCGGGTGAGCGGGGGCGGGGGCGACCCGGGCGCCCTCGCGGCCGCGGCCGCCGCCGACCTCACGGCCAAAGGCTTCCCGGCGGCCGTCCGCACGCCCGACGCGGACGCCGACCTGGGCGCCCGCGCAGACGCGGCCGAGGCCACCCGGGCGTCCGAGCTGGCCCGGTCCACGGTCGACCTGGCGGTCGCCTGGGGCCTGGCCCTGCTGTGCTGCACGCATCATGCCGGCCACGCCGCGCACGCGCTTGGCTGGCACGCGCTCGCGCACGGGCCGTTCATGGACTTTATGTCCGCCCCCGCCACCGCGGCCGCGCTCGGCATTTTCGCGCTCGCCGGGCCGGGACGGCGAGTCATCAGCGAGGGCTTGGCGGCCCTGGTGCTGCGGCGGGCGCCCAACATGAACTCCCTGATTGCGGTCGGCGGGCTGACCTCGTTCACGGCGGGCGCGGCCGCCCCGCTCTTCCCGGCCCTCGGCTTTGACGCGTCCTTCATGGAGGAGCCCGTCATGCTGCTGGCCTTTGTCCTGCTGGGCCGAACCCTGGAAGCCCGGGCCCGGCTGAAGGCGGCGGCTGACTTGCGGACGCTGGCGGCGCTGGTGCCGGCGACCGCTCGGCTGGTGCTCGACCCGGGCGTCGTGCCCGGGGCGGCGGGCGCGGGCGTGGGCGCCGCCGCTACAGAGGCATGCGTCCCGACCCCGACCATCCGCCCCGGCGACGTGATCCGCGTCCTCCCCGGCGAGCGCGTGCCCGTGGACGGCCTCATCTGTGCGGACGGCGGCGGGCGGGCGGCCGTGGATGAGTCCATGCTGACGGGCGAGGCGACGCTCGTGCCCAAACAGCCCGGCGACCGCCTGACTGCGGGCACGGTCGTGTACGAGGCGCCCCTGGTCTTCACCGCCACCTCCACGGGCGCCGACTCCACCCTGGCCGGCATTGCCCGCCTCGTGGCGGACGCCCAAGCCCAGGAAGCGCCCGTCCAGCGCCTGGCGGACGCGGTGAGCGGCAAGTTTTGTTACGGGGTCATGGCCGCCTCGGCCGCGACGGCCGCCTTTTGGGCGACGGCGGGGGCGACCCTGTGGCCGGGCGCGGTCGCGGCCGCCCTGCCCGGCGCGGTGGGCGGGGCGGCAGGGCCGCCGGCACTGTTGTTGGGCATCAAGCTGGCCATCGACGTCCTGGTCGTCGCCTGCCCGTGCGCGCTGGGGCTGGCCACGCCGACCGCCGTCCTGGTCGCGACCTCGCTCGGCGCGACCCAGGGCCTCCTCCTGCGCGGGGGCGGGGCCGTCCTGGAACGCCTGGCCGCCGTGGACACGGTCGTCTTTGACAAGACGGGCACCCTGACGGCGGGCGCGCCGGCCCTGGTGGGCGTGGCGGCGGCGGGCGGGTGGGCGGCGGGCGAGGTGCTGGCCGCGGCGGCCGCGGCCGAGGCGGGCGCGGTCCACCCCCTGGCTGAGGCGGTCCGCGCCGCCGCGGCCTCCTCCCCTGCCTCCGCCTTCCCACCCCCTGTCTCCCACACCACTGTCCCGGGCGATGGCGTGACCGCCACGCTGGCTGACGGCCGCATCGTCGCCGTCGGCCGCCGGGCCTGGGCGTTGGGGGCGGTCGGAGGCAGGAGTGGTGGTGGTCGTGGTGAGGAGGTCGAGGAGGAAGGCGGCTGCCCCTCCCCCTCCTCCACCACACGCGTCCACGTCGCCCTGTCCGGGTCCGGCCTCATTGGGTCCCTGACCTTTGCGGACGGCCTGCGCCCGGACGCGGCCGCCGTGGTGCGCACCCTGCGCGGCCTGGGCCTGCGCGTGTGCGTGCTGTCCGGGGACGGGGAGGGCGCGGTGGGCGAGGTCGCGGCCGCACTGGGGGTCCCCCCTGGCGACGCCACCGCCCGCGCCCGGCCGGCCGACAAGGCCGCCGCCGTGGCAGCCCTGAAGGCGGGGGGCGCGGTCGTCGCCATGGTGGGCGACGGCGTCAACGACGCGCCCGCCCTGGCGGCGGCGGACGTGGGCATTGCCTTCAAGGGCGGCATGGCAGCCGCGGGCGAGGCGGCCGCGGTCGTGCTCATGGGCGACCGCCTGGGCCAGGTCGTGGAGGCCGTCCTCCTGGGGCGGACCGCCCTGGCCAAGATCAAGCAGAACCTGGGGTGGGCCCTGGCCTACAACATGGTGGGCCTGCCCCTCGCGGCGGGGGCGGCCCTGCCCGCCGCGGGGCTCGCCCTCAACCCGAGCGTGGCGGGCGGGATGATGGCCTTCTCCTCGGTCGCGGTCGTCGCCAACTCCCTGCTCCTGCGGGGGCGGTTTGGGCGGGAGGTGCGGGGGCTACCGTGGGGTGGGGGGGGCGTGAGGGGTGGTAGTGCTGAGGTGAAGCAGGTAAGAGGCGGGGTGGGCGGCGGGGTGTCGTCGACGACGACCGCGGTGTAGAAATGTTTGCGAATGGAAGAATGACGGAGAAAAATAAAAAAAGGTTACCAAAACACGGGTCGACAGGCCGCCCACTCTTCACTTTGCCTTTTTCTGTCGACCACGTTTTTGTCGACCACATAAAACGAACCTTCCGCCTCTTCGCGACCCCCCCAAGACCAAGGCGAGTGCTCTTTAGACAAGCCACGGGGGAGCATGAGGGGTTAGGTAGCGCGTAAAGGTCGCGCGCGAGGAGTGTTGTGGACGGACCGGCGCGCGACGCGCGCTGTCTACAACGACGTTTCCACATAAACGTCGTGTGAAAGCTGACCTT
>Ga0315283_10003555_pt1 | contig 13350 bp, 9 predicted proteins | sample YL17G09_0_MG_FD_204541 | JGI IMG/M metagenome (GOLD analysis project Ga0315283, IMG submission 204541) | Sediment microbial communities from Yellowstone Lake, YNP, Wyoming, USA - YL17G09_0 | ecosystem: Environmental > Aquatic > Freshwater > Lake > Sediment | place: USA: Wyoming | collected...
TCAAGCCGGATCACGTCGAGGCCTGGGTCAACCTCGGGAATGCGCAGAACGCGCAGGACAACGTCGACGCGGCGGTCGAGAGCTACCGGAAGGCGCTCGCAATTGCGCCGGACATGGCCGTCGCCTGCGTCAATATCGGCGCCCCGTTGCAGGCACAAGGCAACCTCGACGCGGCGGCCGACAGTTTCCGCAAAGCGCTGTCGCTCAAGCCGGATTTTGCCGACGCGCATAGCGGCTTGCTGTTCGTGTTGAGTTTCCATCCCGGGTACTCGCCCGCCCAGCGCCTCGCGGAAGCGCGGCGCTACGGCGCCGGCGTGACGGCGCGTGCCCGACCCCATGAACGCTGGCATGTCGACCCGAACGCCCGGGTGGACGCCGGCACGCCCCTGCGCGTCGGGCTGGTTTCCGCGGACCTGCGATCACATCCGGTCGGATTCTTTGTCGAAAGCATTCTCGCGCATCTCGATCCCGCCCGGATCGAACTCGTGGCCTACCCGACGCTGCCGCAGGAGGACGAGACGACCGCCCGCATGAAACCCCGCTTTGCCGCGTGGAACAGCCTGGTCGATCTCGGCGACGAAGCCGCGGCGGCAAGAATTCATGCGGACGGCATTCATGTCCTCGTCGATCTGGCCGGACACACCGCGCACAATCGCCTGCCGATCTTTGCCTGGAAGCCGGCCCCGGTGCAGGCGAGCTGGCTGGGCTACTTCGCCACCACCGGCGTGCCCGCCATCGACTATCTGCTGGCGGACCGCGTGTCGGTGCCCGCCTCGCACCGCGAGCAATTCTCCGAGGCGATCTGGTACCTGCCGGACACGCGATTCTGCTTCACCCCGCCTGCCGACAGCACGCGCCTGCAGCCCGCACCCCTGCCCGCCGCGCGCAGCGGGTGCATCACGTTCGGCTGCTTCCAGAATCTGCTCAAGCTGAACGATGCGGTGCTGGCCGTATGGGGACGCATCCTCGCCGCACTGCCCGACGCTCGGCTGCGCCTGCAGAGCGGCCAGATGCGCTACCCCGCTGCGCAAACGCGCCTTCGCGACCGGCTGCGCCGATTCGGCATCGCGCCCGAACGGGTGACGATGGTCGGCAATGTGCCCCGCGAGGAGTACCTGAAGGCGCACGCCGACGTGGACATCATCCTCGACACGTTTCCCTATCCGGGCGCCACGACCACGTGCGAAGCGTTGTGGATGGGCGTCCCTACGCTGACGCTCGCGGGGGACACGCTGGTTTCCCGCCAGGGCGCGAGCCTGCTCGCGTGCGCCGGACTCGACGACTGGATCGCCGCCGACGAGGACGATTACGTCGCGCGCGCCGTTGCCCACGCCGGGGACGTCGATCGGTTGGCGCGACTGCGCTCGGCGTTGCGCCCGGCCGTGCTGGCGTCGCCGCTCTTCGACGCGCCCCGCTTTGCACGCAATCTCGAGGCCGCGCTCCACGGCATGTGGGAGGAGCAGCGGCGCCAGCGTTCCGCCGGCAGGGACGCCTGATTCCCGCATCAGGGGTCGCGTTTCCTGCCGAAGCGCTGGGACACTGCCAGCAGCAGCGAGGTGACGACGATCATGATCGTCGAGATGGCGGCGATGGTCGGATCGACCTGGTCGCGCAGCGAGTTGAACATGTTGCGGGTGAGGGTGGAGTTCTCGCCGCCGGAGACGAACAGCGCGACGATGATCTCGTCGAAGGACGTGAGGAAAGCGAGCGCGGCCCCGGACACCACGGCGAAGCGGATCTGCGGCAGCGTCACCAGCAGGAACGCGACGACCCGCGACGCGCCCAGGCTGCGCGCGACCATCTCCTGATTGGCGTCGAAGCTCTTGAACGCCGACAGCACGACCATCACCACCAGCGGCACCGCCAGCATGCTGTGCGCCAGCACGAGGCCCGCGAGCGTGTTGACGAGGTGGAGTTTGGCGTAGACGTAGAAGATGCCGATGCCGATGAGGATCACCGGGACGATCATCGGTGTGAGCAGCGTGCCCACGATCAGCCGCGTGAAGCGGAACCGCGACACGTGGAGGCCGTAGGCGGCCATCGTGCCGAGCGGCGTGGCCACGAGCGTGGTCAGCGCCGCTGCCTTGAACGAGGTCGCGGTCGCCGCCATCCACGACGCCGAGGCGAAGTAGTTGTCGTACCAGCGCAGCGACCATTGCCGGGGCGGGAACTCCAGGTACTGCGAGCCGGAGAAGGACATCGGCACCACGATCACCGTCGGGATGACGAGGAACGCCATCACCAGCACCGCGATCGCGTAGAGCCACAGCCGCGATCGGTGCGTGATCTGCGTGTCGGTGACCGGGCGGCGCAGCCAGGTCACGGGCGCAACCGTGGCGCTGCGCGCCGTCCCGCCGGGAGGGGGCAATTCGCCGGCGGGGCGGCCCTTCGCGCTCATGTCGGGTCGGCGTGGCCGAGGATGGCGCTGGCGCGCAGCAGCCGCGATGCGATCAGCATGAACGCGAAGGTCAGCACCAGCAGGACGACGCCGAGCGCGCTCGCGGCCCCCCAGTTGAAGAAGATCTCGATGTCGTTGGCGATGCGGCTCGACACCATGATCACCTTGCCTCCGCCCAGCACCGCGGGCGTCACGTAGAAGCCGAGGCACAGGATGAAGACGATTAGCGCGCCGGTGAGCAGGCCCGGGAGCGAGAGCGGGAAGAAGACCATCCAGAACGTCCGCACGGGCCCGGCGCCGAGATTGGCGGCGGCCTTGAGGTAGTCGCGGTCGATCGCCATCATCGAGGCGTAGAGCGGCAGCACCAGGAACGGCAGCAGCACGTGCACGGTGCCGATCAGCGTGCCGGTCAGGTTGTGAACGAGCGCCACCGGCTCGTTCCACAGGCCGAGCTCCATCGCCCAGGTGTTGACGAGGCCGCGCCGCTGCAGCAGCACGAGCCACGCATAGGTGCGCACCAGCAGCGAGGTCCACAACGGCAGCAGAACGGCGATCATGCACAGGTTGGCGGCGCGGCGCGGCAGCTGCGACAGGAAATAGGACAGCGGGTAGCCGAGCAGCACGCAGATGCCGGTGGTGAGGACGCTCACCTCGAACGTCGTGCGGAAGGTCCGCGCGTAGGAGGGCTGCTCCAGCATCTTGCGGTAGTGCTCCAGCGTCAGGCTGCCGTCGTCGGCGAGCAGTGACAGGCCGAACAGCCAGCCCACCGGCAGCACCAGCGTGATGAACACCAGCAGCAGCGACGGCAGCGCGAGGCAGAGCACGCCGAGACGCTCGTGCCGCCCGCGCCGGTGCAGCAGCGACGCGTTGGGCCGGCCGGCCGCGCGGTCACGGGCGTCGGCGGCGGCGCTCACGCCGGACTCCGCGGCGTTCCCGGCAGGGCGCGCATGGCCGCCGCGACCGGGCATGCCCGCGCGATCATCGCTGCGCCTCGTTGTCCGGGAGCAGGATCGCGTCCTCGGGCGCGAGGCCGAGCACCGCCCGGTCGCCGGCGCGCAATCCGGCGACACCGCCCCGGCTGGCCGACGGGGCGCGCACGCCGATCTCGGTGCCGTCGTCGAGCTTCACCTGCACGAGCGTACTGTCGCCCTGGTAGACGACCGCGGTGACGGCGCCCTGCAGCACGTTCATCCCGGCGGCCCCGGCTGCCGGCGCGAGGTGCAGATGCTCGGGGCGCACCAGCAGCAGATGCGGGCCGTCGCGGCCGGCTGGCGCCGAGAGCGCGAGGGGCCGGCCGCCGAGGGTGGCCACGCCGCCGCTCACGACGACCGGAAGGAACGTCGACTCGCCGATGAACTCCGCGACGAACCGGTTGGCCGGCCGCTCGTAGATGCGGCGCGGCGTGTCGAGCTGCATGATGCGGCCGTGGTCGATGACGGCGATGCGGTCCGACATCGTCAGCGCCTCGCGCTGGTCGTGCGTGACGTAGACAGTGGTCATGCCGAGCTTGTCGTGCAGCTGGCGCAGCTCGATCTGCATGTGCTCTCGCAGCTGCTTGTCGAGCGCGGACAGCGGCTCGTCCATCAGCAGGATCCGCGGCTCGAACACCATCGCCCGCGCGAGGGCCACGCGCTGGCGCTGCCCGCCGGAGAGCTGGTCGACGCGCCGCGTGCCGTAGCCCGAGAGGCGCACCAGCGTCAGCGCCTCCTCGATGCGACGGTCCGCCTCGCCGCGCGGCACGCGGCGCAGCCGCAGCGCAAAACCGACGTTGCCCGCCACCGTCATGTGCGGGAACAGCGCGTAGTTCTGGAACACCATGCCGACGTCGCGCTTGTGCGGCGGCGTGCCGATCATCTCGATGTCGCCGAACTTGAGACTGCCGTGGTCGGGCCGCGTGAAGCCCGCCAGCACCGTGAGCAGCGTGGTCTTGCCGGAGCCCGACGGTCCGAGCAGCGTCATGAACTCGCCGCTGCGGATGTCGAGGTCGACGTCGTCGAGCGACGTGACTTCGCCGTAGGTCTTGGTCACCTGCCGGATGGTGATCGGGAGCGACGCGCTACGGGGCATGGCGGAGCATTCCCTGTCGGTGACCGAAACCGAAACCGGCGCGCGCCCGGGAGACCGGGCGCGCCCTCGAGTGCACTGCGGGCGCCGCCGGCTATTCGGTCAGCATGTTCTGGTAGGCCTCCGACGCCTTGGCCTCGTTCTTGATGTACCAGTCGAGGTCGATCGGCAGCTGCTTCGCCGCGTTGTCGGGATACGACGGCAGTGCCTTCGCGTAGGCGGCGCTGATCGCCCCCGTGTCGTAGGCCTTCTTGTTGGTCGGTCCGTAGGTGATGTACTTGGTGAAGTCGGCCTGATACTGCGGCTTGCTGATCTCGTTGAGGAACTTCATCGCGCCGGCCTTGTTGGGCGCGCCCTTGGGCACCGCGTAGCAGTCGTAGTCCAGCAGCGCCTGGTTGAACGTGTAGGCGACCTGCGCGCCGTCTTTTTTCGCGACGTCGAAGCGGCCGTTCCAGCCCGTCACCATGTCGACCTCGCCGTCCTTCATCAATTGCGCGTGCTGCGCGCCCGACGACCACCAGACGGCGATGTGCGGCTTCAGTTCCTTGATCTTCTTGATCGCCCGCTCGATGCCGCCCGGGGCGGAGAGCACCTCGTAGACCTTGTTGGGCGGGACGCCCTCGGCCATCAGCGCGGGTTCCAGCGCGCCGGCCACGCCCTTCCGGTACGAGCGCTTGCCGGGAAATTTCTTCACGTCCCAGAAGTCGGCCCAGCTCTGCGGTCCCTTGTCGCCGTAGGTCTTGGTGTTCCAGGCGAGCACCGTCGAAAAGACGTCGCCGCCGACGCAGTAGGGCTGCGTCATCCCGGGCGCGAACGACGACGTGTCGATGATCTTGTAGTCGAGCGGCTCGAGCAGCCCTTCGGCGCCCGCGCGCGCCGCGCTTCCCGAGCCGCTGGCGACGACGTCCCACGTGACCGCGCCGGCCTTGACCTTGAGGCGCAGGTCGGCGATGCCGGTGTAGGTCTCTTCCTTGACGTTGATGCCCAATGCCTTGCCCGCGGGCTGGAACAGCGCCTTGCTCTGGCCTTCCTGGTAGGCGCCGCCGAACGACACCACCGTCAGGTCCTCGGCGGCGGCCGTGGCGACGAAGGCGACGGCTGCGATCGCCGTGGCCGCGGCCAGCAGGGAACCGCGAATGCGTTTGCTCATCATGGTTTTTCTCTCCTCGGGGTGGTGTGTTGTGGTTGCTGCCATGTCGCGCCGCGCCGCGGGACCGACGGGGGCGGTCGTGCGGACGGGACCTTCGTCGACTGCTGCGTTATCGCTATCCTGACACATAAGGCCCGATGCGCGCAGCGACGCTCTTGATCCGGGAATAGCTGGAGAGCGCCGCCAGCCCCTTTTCCCGGCCGAATCCCGATCGACGGTTGCCGCCGAAAGGCACCTCGATGCCACCGGCGAAATACTCGTTGATGTAGACCTGGCCCGCGTCGACCTCGCGGGCGAACCGGTGCGCGCGCGAGAAGTCCCGCGTGTAGATCCCGGCGACGAGGGCGTACGACGTGCCGTTGGCCAGCGCGACGGCCTCGTCGAAGTCATCGAACACCTGCACGGTCAGCACCGGCCCGAAGATCTCCTCGGTGACCAGTTCGTCGTCCGCCGGCACGTCGTCGACCACGGTCGGCGGGAAGAACCAGCCGGCGCCTGTCACGGCGTCGGGGGCGCGGCGGCCGCCGGTCAGCACGTTGCGACCGCGCTCGCGCGCCCGGTCCACGTAGCCGGTGATCTGCGCGAGCTGCGCCGCGGAAATCACCGGCCCCATGTCGGGATCGCGCAAGCCGTGTCCCAGGGTCATCGTCCGCGTCCGGGCGACCAACGCGCCGATGAACTCGTCGTGGAGCGAGCGCTCGATGAGCAGGCGCGAGCCGGCCGAACAGATCTGCCCGGCATTCTCGAAGATCGCGCCGAAGACGCCGTCCAGTGCCGCCGCGCGGTCGCAATCGGCCATCACCACGACCGGCGACTTGCCGCCCAGTTCCAGCACCACGCGCGTCACGTTCATCGCGGCGACGCGCATCACGCCGATCCCGGTGGCGACGCTTCCGGTGAAGGTGATGTGATCGACGCCGGGGTGGGCCACCAGCGGGGCGCCCGCGTCGGCGCCGGTGCCGGTGACCACGTTGCAAACGCCCGGCGGCAGGCCCGCACGTGCCAGCAGGTCGGCAAGCATGAGCGCGGTGAGCGGTGTCTGTTCGGCCGGCTTGAGCACCGCCGTGCAGCCTGCCGCCAGCGCGGGGGCGATCCCGCGGACGGCCGTCGCGAACGGATAGTTCCATGGAACGATATGGGCGGTGACCCCGGCCGGTTCGTTGACGGTCCACGCGAAATGCTCCGCGTCGAGCGGAATGGTGTCGCCCTGCTGCTTGTCGCACGCGCCCGCGTAGTACTCGAAGGCCCGCGCGGCACCGGCGATGTCGCCGCGGGCTTCCGTGAGGCGCTTTCCCGAATCGAGCGCCTCGACCACCGCGAGGCGATCGGCATCGGTGCGGATCAGTTCGGCGGCGCGCTGCAGGATGCGCCCGCGCTGCGCCGGTGTCGTGCGCCGCCAGTCGCCGGCGAGTGCGGTTCGCGCCGCGGCGACGGCGGCATCGATATCCGCGGCACCGCCCGCGGCGACGACCGCGATCACCTCGCCGGTGCCGGGGTCCAGTGTCTCCATCCGCGCGCCGGAGGCCGAGGGCACGGTCCGGCCGTCGATCGCGTGGCGATCGGGTAGGCCCTGGATCGTGCCGGTCGCCAGCGCTTCCGCGACGAGCTGTTGCAAGGTCGCGCTCATCGGCTACTGCACCTCGCTCGCCTGGTAGGCCGCGGCCTGCAGCCAGGCCGGATCGATCTCGACGCCCCAACCCGGCGCATCCGGCAGCGTCACCTTGCCGTCGGTGACGGCGTACGGTGAACGGACGAACAGCCCGTCCTGCCACGGGTAGTAGTCGGGACCCTCGATCGACAGCTCGAGATACTTGCCGGCATTCGGAATCACGCAGAGCAGGTGCATCGTGAACAGCGTCACCATCGACAGGTTGGCGCAGTGCGGCGTGCAGGGGATCCCGGCGTCGGCGCCCATCTTCGCCACCCGCAGCGTGCGTGTCAGCCCCCCCAGGTAGCAGACATCGGGTTGGATGATGTCGACCGCGTGCATCGCGATCATCCGCCGCCACGTCGGGATCGAGCAGTCCTGTTCCCCGCCCGTGACGTCGATCTCGAGCGCGTCGCGCACCTCCTTGGTCTGCTCCAGCTCCCAGTACGGGCACGGCTCCTCGTAGTGGCTGATGCCGTGCTCCTGCAGCATCCGGCCGACCTCGATCGCGCGCTGCGGCGAGAAGCCGCTGTTGGCGTCGACCAGCAGCGCGACGCCGTCGCCCAGCGCCCGCCGCATCGTCGGCACGATCTCCTCGGTGCGGCCCGGCCACTCGTCGACGTCGTGCCCGCATTCGGCGCCGACGCGGAACTTGAACGCGTCGAACCCGAGCTCGTCGCGCAGGCGAACGAGCCGCTGCGCCTCGTCGCGCGGCGTGATGTCGCGCTTCATCGACGACGCGTAGGCGCGCAGCGGCCGCGGCGTCCCGCCCAGCAGCTCGCACACGCGCTTGCCTTCGCGCTTGCCGCGCAGGTCCCACAGCGCGGTGTCGAGGCCGCACATCGCGCGGCGCAGATAGGAGCCCGGAAACTTGTGCTCGCGCTCCGGGATGGTGTCCATCAGGTGGTCGATGTCCTGCGCGTCCTGGCCGAGCGACCACGGCGCGACCTGCCGATGCAGCACCAGCGACGTGATGTCCGCGTTGTAGGGGGAGACCTGCCCCCAGCCCTGCCTGCCGTCATCGGTGGTGACGCGGACGAAGCCGACGTAGCGGTTGCAGAACGTCTCGATCTTGCTGATTTTCATCGCAGCCTGCCGTTGTACCGATGGTGGTCAATCGGAGATGATTCGGCACAAGTGGATCGTGCAGAAGGTCCATTTTGATTAATTCGTGATACCGTTTTGCCTTGTTCCGGAAACGGCGGCGAAAGGCATGGTCAAGCGCGCGGGCGGGTCGCTGTTGCTTTCGGTGGCGATCGACCCGCGCTCGCAGCGGCCGGTCAGCACGCAGCTCTACGTCATCCTGCGCGACATGATCCTGGCCGCTGCGTTTTCCGCCGGCGACCGGTTGCCTGCCAGCCGCACGCTGGCGCGCGACCTCGGTCTTTCGCGCACGACGGTGGTCGAGGCCTTCGACCGACTGACCGCCGAAGGCCTGGTGGAATCACGGACCGGTTCGGGCACCTACGTCAGCGTCGCGTTGCGCGCGGACCGGCCGAAGCCCGCCGCAGCGAATGCGCATGCGGCTGCGGCGCCGCGACTGTCGGCCGTCATGGGCGAAGCCGTCGCGCGGTTCGGCGACCGCCAGCGGCTGCCGCACGTGCCGCGCGCGTTCACCACCGCGTTGCCGGCCTTCGACGCCTTTCCGATGGCGCAGTGGGCGCGGTTGTCGGCCAAGTACTGGCGCGGCGGTCGCGACCATGTGATGGGGTACGGCGATCCCTGCGGCGACGTCCGCCTGCGCCGGGTGATCGCGTCGCACCTGCGGGCCAACCGCGGCATCGTCTGCGATGCGGAACAGGTCTTCATCGTCGGCGGCGCGCAGCAGGCGTTCCACCTGATCGGCACCACGCTCCTCGATCCGCGCGACAAGGTGTGGTTCGAGAATCCCGGCGCGATCGGCGCGCGCAACAGCCTGATCGCCACCGGCGCGGAGCTGGTTCCGGTCCCGGTCGACGATGCCGGTCTGCGCGTGGACGAGGGCCTGCGCATGAGCCCGCAGTTCCGCCTCGCCTTCGTGACGCCGTCGCACCAGCAGCCGCTCGGCAGCGTCATGAGCCTGGAACGGCGCTTCGCCCTGCTGCACGCGGCCGAGCAGGCCGGCGCGTGGATCATCGAAGATGACTACGACGGCGAGTTCTTCTTCGGTGGCCGCGCGCCGCCGACGCTGAAAAGCGTCGACACCACCGGGCTCGTCATCTATGTCGGCACCTTCAGCAAGTCGCTGTTTCCGGCGCTGCGGCTGGGCTACCTGGTCGCGCCGCCGGCGCTGGTGGATGTCTTCCGGGCGATCATGAGCCGGTTCCTGCAGGGCGTGCCGTCGTCGACGCAGTCGGTGGTGGCCGAGTTCATCGACGAAGGCCATTTCGCATCGCATATCCGCCGGATGCGCCGGCTCTACGCGGAGCGGCACGAGGCGCTGCGGCACGCCGCGCACGCGAAACTCGACCGCCTGCTCGAATTGATGCCGACCGACAGCGGGCTGCACAGCGTCGGCTACCTCGACCGGGGGGCGTCCGAGATCGACATCGCCCGCGCGGCGGACGAGCGCCGGATCACGGTGTCGCCGATCGGGCGGTTCGCGATCGCTCCCATCGCGGCGAGGGGACTGGTGCTCGGTTTCGGCGGCGTCCGGCCCGAGGAAATCGAGGCGGGCGTGGATGTCCTCGCCGAGGTGCTCGAGCGCCACGCGCGCCGGCCGAGTCGCCCATCCGCGTTGACCATGCCTGCAGGCCCGCGGCCATGACCGAATTCGACTTCATCGTGGTCGGCGCGGGCTCCGCCGGGTGCGTGCTGGCCGATCGCCTGACTGCCGGCGGGCGCCACACCGTGTTGATCCTGGAAGCGGGCGGCAGCGAGCGGAGTTTCTGGCTGCGCATGCCCATCGGCTACGGCAAGTCGTTCTACGACCCGAATGTCAACTGGATGTACCGCACCGAAGCGGACCCGGGACTCGCCGGGCGCACCGGCTACTGGCCGCGCGGCAAGGTCCTCGGCGGTTCGAGCACCATCAACGCGATGGTCTTCGTGCGCGGGCATCCGGCCGACTTCGACGAGTGGCGCGATGCCGGCAATCCGGGCTGGGGCTGGAACGACGTGCTGCCGTATTTCCGCAAGCTGGAGGACAGCGAGCACGGCCCCAACACCTGGCGCGGGACCGGCGGACCGCTGCATGTGGCCGACCCCTCCCGCGACGTCCATCCGCTGTGCGAGACGTACCTGCAAGCGGGCGTCGAGGCGGGCCTCACGCGCAACGACGATCTGAACGGCGCCTCGCAGGAGGGTGTGGGCATCAACCAGATCACCGTGCGCGATGGCTGGCGCGCATCGTCCGCCAGCGCCTGGCTGCGTCCGGCAATCAAGCGTCCGAACCTGCGCGTCGAGACCGCGGCGCACGTGACGCGGGTTACTTTCGATGGCCTCCGGGCCACCGGGGTTGCGTACGCGCGCAACGGCGAAGCGCGGACCGCCCGCGCGCGCTGCGAAGTCATCGTTGCGGCCGGCGCGATCAACTCGCCGCTGCTGCTGCAGGCGCCGGGGGTCGGGCCGGCGGAGGAACTGCAGGCGCTCGGCATCGATGTCGTCGTCGACCGCCCCGCCGTGGGCCGGCACCTGCAGGACCACCTGTGCGTCGACTATCTCTACCGCTCGCGGGTACCGACCCTCAACGACGAACTGCGGCCATGGCGAGGAAAGTTGATGGCCGGTTTGAACTACGTCCTGCGGCGTCGCGGTCCGCTCGCGCTCAGCGTCAACCAGGGCGGCGGGTTCTTCCGCTCGCGGCCCGGTCTCGCGCGGCCCAACATGCAGCTCTATTTCTCGCCGTTGAGCTACGTGAAGGCGCAGCCGGGAAAGCGCGCGCTGATGAGCCCCGATCCGTGGCCCGGGTTCCTGTTGAGCGTGCAGCCCTGCCGGCCGACCAGCCGCGGACACCTGCGGCTGCGCTCTGCCGATCCTTTCGCGCCGCCGCTGATCGTGCCGAATTCGCTCGCGACGGAGCACGATCTCGCCGAGATGCTGGAAGGCGTGCGCTTCCTGCGCCGGCTCGCCGCGACGCCGTCGCTATCCGCCGTTATCGACGAGGAGATCGCGCCCGGAAGCGGCGTCCAGTCCGAGGCCGAGCTGAGCGACGACATCCGCCAGCGGGCGTCGACCGTGTACCACCCCGTGAGCACCTGCCGGATGGGACCCGACCCCACCGCGGCGGTGGTCGATCCGCAACTGCGCGTGCACGGCGTGACGGCGTTGCGCGTGATCGACGCTTCCGTTTTCCCGACGCTGACGTCGGGCAACACCAACGCGCCGACCTTGATGGTGGCCGAAAAAGGAGCGGACCTGGTCCTGGGCGATGCCCGCTGAGCCGGTCCGGAAAGCCATGGATGTGTTTGCCGACAACTTCAAGCTGGAGCCCTATTGGTGGGACGAGGTCCCGCGGCCCGCGATCGACGCCGCGCCGCTGCCCGCAACGGTCGACGTCGCGATCGTCGGGTCGGGCTACACGGGGCTGCACGCGGCGCTGCAGACGGCGCGCGGCGGACGGCACACCGTGGTGTTCGACGGCGAGGACGCCGGCTGGGGCTGCAGCACGCGCAACGGCGGGCAGATCTCGACCAGCATCAAGCCTTCGTACGACGTGCTGGCGCGCCGGCATGGACCGCAGCGCGCGTTCGACATCCTGAAGGAAGGCCAGAATTCGCTTGCCTGGATCGGCGAATTCGTCGCCGCGGAAAGGATCGATTGCGATTTCGCCGCCGTCGGGCGGTTCCATGCCGCGCACAACGCCGCGCAGTTCGCGGCGCTGGCGCATCGCGTGGCCCATCAGCCCAAGGGGCTCGCAGTCGACGCGCAGGTCGTCCCCCGCGCCGAGCAGCGCAACGAACTCGGCAGCGACGCCTACTGGGGCGGCGTGGTCTACACACGCCACTGTTCTGTGGACCCCGCCCGCTACCATCGCGGGCTGCTCGAACGCGCGCTGGCGGCCGGCGCGCAGGTGGTGCCGCGTTGCCGCGTGACGCGGATCGAGAAGGACGGCAACGGGTTCCGCGTGGTCACGGCCCGCGGGACGACGCGCGCGCGCGATGTCGTCGTCGCGACCAACGGCTATACGGGCGCGCTGACCCCATGGCTGCAGCGCCGCGTGATCCCGATCGGCAGCTACATGATCGCGACGGAGCCGTTGCCGGCCGGTCTGATGGCGCGGCTGATCCCGAAGAACCGGATCGTCAGCGACACGCGCAAGGTCGTCTACTACTACCGCGCCTCGCCCGACCGGCAGCGGATTCTCTTCGGTGGGCGCGTCTCGCAGAACGAGACCGATCCGCGGGTCAGCGCGCCGCTGCTCCACCGCGACATGGTGCAGATCTTCCCCGAACTCGCGCCGACCCGCGTCACTCATTCGTGGTGCGGCTTCGTCGCCTACACGTTCGACGAGCTGATGCACGTCGGCAAGCACGACGGCATCCACTACGCGATGGGCTATTGCGGCGCAGGCGTGGGAACGGCGAGCTATTTCGGCATGCGCATCGGGCAACAGGTGCTGGGGCTCCCGGCGGGCCGCACGGCGCTGGACGGTCTCGCGTTCCAAACCCGGCCGTTCTACACCGGCAAGCCGTGGTTCCTCGGGGCGTCGATTCGCTACTATCGCTGGCGCGATCGGCAGCCCGTCTGAACCTGCCGGCTCGGCGCACCCGCGCCGCGCGTCAATGCGTCACCGCATGCGCTCGGGGAAGAGGCCACCGATGCCGGCAGCACTCGCCGGTGCCACGCCGCGTTCGGTGATGAGGCCGGTGACGAGGCGCGCGGGTGTGATGTCGAACGCGTAGTTGACTGCGTGCGTGCCCGACGGGGAGATGTTCACTTTGGCCGTGTGACCGTACTCGTCGCTGCCGGCGACCGAAAGAATCTCGTCAGGCTCGCGCGTCTCGATCGGAATCGCGCTGCCCGAGGCGAGCGAGGTGTCGAGGGTGGGCGACGGCAGCGCGACGTAGAACGGCACGCCGTTGTCCGCGGCGGCCAGCGCTTTGTCGTAGGTGCCGATCTTGTTGCAGACGTCGCCGTTGCGCGCCACCCGGTCGGCACCGACGAGAACGA
>Ga0315283_10003561_pt1 | contig 13342 bp, 9 predicted proteins | sample YL17G09_0_MG_FD_204541 | JGI IMG/M metagenome (GOLD analysis project Ga0315283, IMG submission 204541) | Sediment microbial communities from Yellowstone Lake, YNP, Wyoming, USA - YL17G09_0 | ecosystem: Environmental > Aquatic > Freshwater > Lake > Sediment | place: USA: Wyoming | collected...
ATGCGCCCGTCGATCTGGCGATGCCTCCCCGTTGCGTTCGCCGTTGCCGTCTTTGCGGGCCAGGCGCGCGCCAGCAGCGTCTCGTTCGGAGATGCAGCGAAGTACTGGCAAGGCTACTCGAACGGAACCGCCGACGACACGCGCGACACGATCGGGACGCCCGATTTTCTCGGCGGCACCGCAACCTTCGACGACGCGACCGGCTACCTCACCGGCGTGAGCATCAACTACACCGGCTACTTCTCGCCGGTCGCTTCGGGCAGCGCCCGCGTGATTCCGGGCGACCTCTTCCTCGACGCCGGCAGCGACGGTCACTGGGACTATGTCGTGAAGCTCGTCGCGGGCAGCCAGACTCCCGTCGCGAACTACGCGTCGCTGTCGATTCTCGATGTGAGTGCAATCGCGAGTCCCTCCTACCTGATGAGCGGCAGCGACAACAGTGGCTACTGGGCCGGCTATGGCATCCGCGACCGCCATCCCTACGCGTGGGACGGCGGCGGAACGCCGCTGGGCACGGGCAGCCTCACGGGGTTCAATCAGCTCGCCTCGGGCGGAACGCTCGCCTTCGACCTGGGGATCGGCCTGCCGATGAACGCGAACCTGACGCTCGCTTTCTCACCGAGCTGTGCGAACGACGTCCTGATCGAGAAGGTCTCGGCCCCGGTGCCCGAGCCGACCGGTGCGCTGATCTTCGGCATCGGTCTCGCCGCCGTGTCGCGAGGACAACGAGCGCTGCGACGCGCTTGATCGCGGCGACCGACGGCCTCAGTGCTGGTTGTTCTCGGCCGCTTCGATCGCCCGCGCGATGGCGTCGGAGATGAGTCGGTGGCCGAGCGGGCTGGGGTGGAAGTCGTCGTCGGGCAGGTAGAGCGTTTTCGGGTCGTGCGCGGCGAAGAGCGGCTCTAGCTCCACGCTCGTGACCTGCTGCTCTGCGGCTACGCGCTTCAGGATCTCCTGATAGACGGGCGTTGCCGGGTAACGATCCGCGAGCGTGTCGGAGACGGGCGGAATCAGCAGCAGCGGACGCGCACCCGCGGCGCGCGCCGTCGCGATCATCGCGCGCAGATTCGCCTCGAATGCGTCGGGGGGTACGCGACGCCACGCGGTGGGCCCGCCCACCTGCTTCGCGATCCAGCGACCGAGCCGGTCGATCAGGAACTCGCCCGCCCGCAGCGCTCGCAGTTGGTGCCAGGCGGCCTGCCGCCGGGCGGCACGTGCGGGAATCTCGGCGTCCTCGTAATACCTGCGCCGTCGCTCGTCGTTGTGGGCGCCCACGTAGAAGACCGCCCAGTCCGGCGCAAAGGACGCGAAGCGCTCGACCAACACGCGCGACTGGTAGGAGCTGTAGCAGGGGGCCGCGGCAACCATGGGCTCGAAGCTCTGCTCGGGGTGCCGCGCCCCGACCGCGCGCGTCGCGAGCGACCAGAATGCCTCGTCGTCGGCGACGCCGAAGCCGTACACCGTCGAGTCGCCGACATAGAGAATCCGGCGCGTGCCTGCGGGCTTCTCGTGCAGCGGCAGTGGACCGCGCAGACCGAGCGCATTCACGACGCCGCCTGCCATGGCCATGCCCGGCTGGTACGCGAAGCCGAGCACGGGGTCCTCGCGCCAGAACTCGTTGTCGCTCACCCAGCAGGTGTCGTAGCGCGGCTGGCCGAGCACGCGCAGGGCGCCCTCGAAGAGCGCGAGCGAGAAGGCGATCGCCAGTAGCCGAAAGACGATTTCACGCATCGGCGCGAAGCTAGCCGAGACGAACGCGCGACGTGATGCCGAGCGAGCGGTTATTCTGTGATGGCGTGCGCAGCCAGCCAGCGCTTGTAGGCTACGGTCGGGAAGAAGGTCAGGAACAGCGTCGCGGCCGTGACGGCGCCGAGCGCCGATGTCGTCGCGATCATGAATACGATGATCGTGCGGCCTACTTCGGGAACCCACTGCACCGTCGTGCCGGTGATCCACCAGTACCAGAGCCGCCCGATCGGGTCGGCGAGCTGCATCAACGCCACCGACCCGGCCCAGATGCCCCAGAGCAGGAAGCGGTTCACGAGCAGCGGATCGGCCAGGCCGAGACGCTGTCGCCGGCGCAGCTGACCGAAGTAGAGCAACGACTCGACCGTCATCCACACCATCGCAGCCACGCGCGCCGCGACGACTGCGAGGTAGCTCAGGTTCGGGATGATGTGGACTTCGAAGCGCTCGACCGCAGCCGTCACGACGAAGGCGACCGCGGAGATCGCCGCGGCCACCAGCACCGCACGCCGTGCCCAGCGCGCCCGCGGGCGGAACACGCGGTGCGTGAACATCGAGATTCCGATCATCCCGGCCGTGTTCGCGAGAAACTGGAGGGCGTGCAGCGGGGGCCGCCAGGCGGGCGGCAGCGCGACGCTGGGGTCCGCCCAGGAGATGTAGACCGCGCTCGACAGCAAGGTGCCGAGCAGCGTCCCGGCCAGCAGGTAGACACCGAGCCACGCCTCGGGACCCTTGGAGCGGGCTGCGAACCGGATCAAGCGGACGCCGATCACGCCACACAGCACACAATTGAGCAACGTGACGACACCCGCGAGCGCCTGCAAGGGACCTCTCCCCATCCGCACCTCGTGCGGATCTTCGCGTCATCGGCCGGGGATAGGTTCGTCTTGACCGAGCCGTCCGTCCGGGGATCGGGTGAGGAACTCGTCGATCGCGGAAGCGAGCGCGTCCGGTACCTCGACGGCGAGGGAGTGTCGCGTCTCGGGCGAGCGAATACTCTCGATCCGGCTTCTCCGGGTAGACGCTACCGGGATGGTCGAGCACCACGAGGCGATGGCGGCGCGCGAGCACGGTATCTTCCCGCCGCTTCGGGAGGGTTGGATGTCGCCCGCGTTCCGAGCCCGCTTCGCGTCGCTGTGCGTTCTGGCCTTCGTGGCGGCGTCGCTCGCCGCGCCGCGTGCTGCGCTCGCCCAGCAAGAGAACGCCTGGCGCAGTGCAGGTCGCGCTGCCGTCGCGCGAGCGCGGGCGCTCGACTCCGGTTCCGCGAAGCGGGCGAAGAACCTGATTCTCTTCGTCGGCGACGGCATGGGCATTTCCACCATCACCGCAGCGCGCATCTTCGACGGCCAGCGCCACGGCAAGCTGGGCGAGGAGAATGAGCTCGCCTTCGAGAGCTTCCCCTACGTCGCTCTCGCAAAGACGTACAGCGTCAACGCGCAGGTTTCCGAGTCGGCCGCGACGATGACGGCGCTCGTGACGGGTGTGAAGACCAGGGCCGACGTCGTCGGGCTCGACGAGCGCGGCGTGCCGGGCGACTACACGAGCGTCGAGCGCAGCCGCGCACGCACGCTCGTCGAAGAGGCCGAAGCGCGCGGTCTCTCGACGGGGATCGTCACCACCACGCGCATCACGCACGCGACGCCCGCATCCTGCTACGCCCACGCCGCGCACCGCGACTGGGAAGACGACTCGATGCTCCCCGCCGACGCGCGCGCGGCGGGGTTTCCGGACATCGCGCGCCAGTTCGTCGAGTTCGAGATCGGCGACGGCATCGACGTCGCGTTCGGCGGTGGTCGCGCGCAGTTCCTGCCGAAGCGGGCGAAGGATCCCGAACATCCCGGAGAGGTCGGCGCGCGCACGGACGGTCGCGACCTCGTCGCGGCGTGGCAGGGGCACCATCCGCAGGGATCGTGGGTGTGGAACCGTTCGGACTTCGACGCGCTCGGCGCGAGCACGGCCGGCCCCGTGCTCGGCCTCTTCGAGCCGTCGCACATGCGCTTCGAGTTCGAGCGCGGCGAGGACACCGCGGGCGAGCCGTCGCTCTCCGAGATGACCGCGAAGGCGATCGAGCTGCTGGCGCGCAACCCGCGCGGTTACGTGCTGATCGTGGAAGGCGGGCGCATCGACCACGCCCACCACTTCGGCAACGCCTTCCGCGCGCTCGGCGAGACGGTGGAACTCTCGAACGCCGTGCGCGTCGCGCACGCGCTGGTGAAACAGGACGAGACCTTGTTGATCGTGACCGCCGACCACAGCCACGTCCTCACGATGGCCGGCTACCCGACGCGCGGCAACGACATCCTCGGCCTCGCGCGCGGCAACGACGACCGCGGCGCCCCCGAGCTGACACCCATGCGCGACATGCTCGGCCTACCCTTCACCACGCTTTCCTACGCGAACGGACCTGGCTACACCGGTCGCTCGGTCGAGCAACCCGAAGGCGCGAAGCACTACCCGCACAATCCCAGCGGCTACGCGGGGATTCGAAAGGGGCGCCCGAAGCTCAGCGACGCCGAGGTGCGTGAGCCCGACTACCTGCAGGAGGCAACGGTCCCGGCGCGCAACGACACGCACAGCGGCGAGGACGTCCCGATCTACGCCACGGGTCCCGGCGCGGCGCTCTTCCACGGCGTGCAGGAGCAGAGCTTCGTCTACCACGCGGCGGCTTTCGCACTGGGCTGGACGGAATCGCGCTAGCTCCCCAAGTCGTCGCTGCCCTGCCGCGGGCGATTGCGGGATTTCGCCCGCGCGACCTAGACTGGTCGTCGATGCTCTGGCAGCAATTCTCCTCAGTGGTGTTCTGGACCTTCCTGGTCTCCTCGTCGATCGCGCTGTTCCCGGTGGCGCTGTTGGTGTGGGCCGCGACGGTGCTCTTCGATCGACGCCTGGTGGTGCTCCACCGCTTCACCTGCTTCTGGGCGTCGCTCTACACCTGGGTCAATCCACAGTGGCCGATGACGATCCGCGGGCGCGAGAAGATCCGCGACGACACCACCTACGTGATGGTCGCGAACCACCTCTCGCTGCTCGACATCCTGGTGCTGTTCCGGATCTTCAAGCACTTCAAATGGGTCTCGAAGATCGAGAACTTCAGGCTGCCGTGCGTGGGCTGGAACATGACCTTGAACCGCTACATCAAGCTGCGCCGCGGCAATCGCGAGAGCATCAAGGAGATGATGGAGGCCTGTGAGCAAACGCTGCGCTCAGGCTCGTCGATCATGATGTTCCCGGAAGGAACGCGTTCGAAGACCGGCTTGCTCCAGCCGTTCAAGACCGGCGCCTTCGAGCTGGCGCTGCGCACCAAGCTGCCGCTGCTGCCGATCGTGCTGTCGGGCACCAGCGACATCCTGCCCAAGCGCGGCTTCGTACTGCGCGGTCGCCACCCGATCTCGATCACCGTGCTCGACCCGATCCCCCCCGAGCGCTTCCTCGGCCTCGACGCCAAAGCCCTCACCGAACTCACCCGCCAGATCTTCATCGAACACCAGGAGGAGAAAGGGGACGGTCCTCCGGGTGGACGGGCTGTGGACTAGAGGGACAGACCTGCGCTTCCCCGGGGCGGGAACCGGGGGCAACTCGGTTCCCCGGGGTGCGAAGTCCGTCCCTCGAGTCCACAGCCCGTCCCAGGCGAGGACCGTCCCCTTTCTCCTTGGGGCGGTTTGCTAGGCTGCGCGCCCGCCATGAGCACGCTGAATTCTCCGCGCAAAGAAGTCCGCAATCTCGCGATCATCGCGCACGTCGACCACGGCAAGACGACCCTGCTCGACGGCCTGCTGCGCCAGACCGGCGCGCTGCCGCCCAGGCACGCCGCGGCCGAGCGCGTGATGGACAGCGAGGATCTCGAGCGCGAACGCGGCATTACGATCCACGCCAAGAACACCGCGATCGACTACGAGGGTGTCCACATCCATCTGGTCGACACCCCCGGCCACGCCGATTTCGGCGGCGAGGTCGAGCGGGTGCTCGGCATGGTCGACGCGGTGCTGCTGCTCGCCTGCGCGGTCGAGGGCGTGATGCCCCAGACCCGCTTCGTGCTGCGCAAGGCGCTCGAGCACGGCCTGAAGCCGATCCTCGTGGTCAACAAGATCGACCGCGTCGAACAGCGCGCGCCCGAAGTACTCAACGAGGTCTTCGACCTGCTCGTCGATCTGGGCGCCACCGACGACCAGCTCGACTTCCCGGTGATCTACGCCTCCGCCAAGGAAGCCACCGCCTCCCGCGAGGTCGACGCCCCGCGCCGCGACCTGCGCCCCCTGCTCGACGCGATCCTCGAGTTCGTGCCGCCGCCGAACGTGGACACCGAGGGACCGATGCAGTTCCAGGCCACCACGCTCGACTATGACGACTTCGTCGGCCGCCTGGTGATCGGCCGCGTCGAGCGCGGCTGCCTGCGCCGCGGCGCCACGGTGGTGCGCATCCCCGAGTCGGGCGCGCCCCAGTCGTTCCGCATCACCAAGCTCTACGGTGCGTACGGCCTCGATCGCCGCGAGATCGAGCAGGCGCTGGCGGGCGACCTCGTCGTGATCGCTGGCATCGACTCGATCGACCTCGGCGACACCATCTGCGACCCGTCGTGCCTCGAGGCGCTGCCGCGCATCGCGATCGATCCGCCGACCGTGCGCGTGCGCTTCTCGGTGAACAACTCGCCGTTCGCGGGACGCGAGGGCAAGTTCGTCACGTCGCGCCAGATCGCCGACCGCCTGCGCCGCGAAGTGCTCGGCAACGTCTCGATCAAAATCGAGCCCACCGAAAGCCCCGACGTCTTCGAAGTCGCGGGCCGCGGTGAAATGCAGATCGGCGTGCTGATCGAGACGATGCGCCGCGAGGGCTTCGAGTTCTCGGTCTCGCGCCCCGAGATCATCCTGCGCGAAGTCGACGGCAAGAGCTGCGAGCCGGTCGAGGATGTCGTCGCCGAGGTGCCCGACACGGCCGCGGGCTCGGTGATGGAGAAACTCTCGCAGCGCCGCGGCCGCTTGACGTCGCTCGAACAGCGCAGCGGTACGACCATCCTGCAATTCGTGGTGCCGAGCCGAGGCCTGTTCGGCTACCGCAGCGAGTTCCTCTCCGACACGCGCGGCGATGGCATCCTGCATCGCACGGTGCGCGGCTACGAGCCCTTCTCGGGCGAGCTGCCGACGCGCTCGGTCGGCGCGATCATGGCCACCGAGCAGGGTGTCACCACCCAATACGCGCTGTGGAAGATCCAGGAGCGCTGCGACCTGTTCGTCGGTCCCGGCTTCGCCTGCTACGAGGGCCAGATCGTCGGGCAGAACCGCCGGCCCGACGACATGAACGTCCACGCCTCGCGCGCCAAGAAGCTCACCAATATCCGCGCCGCCGGCAAAGACGAAGCGATGGTGCTGACACCGCCGCGCATCCACTCGATCGAGACTGCGCTCGGCTGGATCGCCGACGACGAACTCCTCGAGGTGACGCCCGTGTCGCTGCGACTGCGCAAGAAGATCCTCTCGCGAAGCCACCGCAAGCCCTGAGATCGGGGCGCCGGATCACTCTGGCGCCAGGGCACCTCGGCAACGCGTGACGCCACCGCGACACCGCGGATCACGCCGGCACGACCCAAAGTTCAGGCGCCAGCACCCGATCTTCGCCGACGCGGCGCACGCGCCCCGAGAACTCGAAGGCGCCGCGCAGCCGCAGGTCGGCGCTCGACGCGCCCAGCGCAACCTCGATGCGGCCCGGCTCGACGATGCGCGCGAGATCGGGTCCCGTGAACGAGCACAGGTCCGCGTGGACGCGGAACCCGACGCGCGCCGCGGCACCTGCTGCGAGCGACACGCGGGCGAAGCCGCGGAGCTGCTGCACGGGTCGCGTCACGCTCGCCACCGGGTCGCTGAGATAGAGCTGCACGATTTCGTCACCATCGCGCGTGCCCGCGTTGCGCAGCGTGAAGGAGATCTCCACGCTGCCATCCGTCCCGATGCATGCAGGCGTGATCGACAGCGCCTCGTACTCGAAGCGCGTGTACGAGAGCCCGTGCCCGAATGCGAAGACCGGCACGAAGGCGGGGAATGGCGGCACGCCGCGCGCGAGCGCCTTGTGATCGTAAGAACTGGGCTGTGCCCCGACGCCGCGCGAGAAGCCGACCGTCGTCTTGCCACTCGGGTTGACGTCGCCCGCCAGCACCGCCGCGATCGCCGCGGCGCCGTCCTGCCCGGGAAACCACGCCTCGATGATCGCGGCGGCGCGGCCCGCGATCCGCGACAAATCGAAGGCGCGCCCGTTCACCAGCACGACGACGGTCGGCGTTCCAGCCGTAATGACGGCCTCGACCAGCTCCTCCTGCACGCCGGGCAGCGTGAGATCGGAGGCGTCGGTCCCCTCCCCCACCGTGCCGGTGCGGAAGTGTCCGGCCTTGTCGCCCACCACGACGACCGCGACATCGGCGCCGCGCGCACACTCGACGGCGGCGGCGATGCCCGAGCGGTCGTCGCTGAGCTGCCCCGGTGCGCGCAGGATCTTGCAGCCTTCCGCGTACGCGACGCGCGCTGCGCCGAGTCGCTCGAGCAGCGCGTCGAGCACGGTCGCTGCCGGCGTGATCGGGTGCTTCGGAAAATGCGCTGCGACGTGATTCTGGAACGAGTAGTTGCCGTAGAGCGCCATCGGATCGGCTGCGTTCGGCCCGATCACTGCGACGCGGTGCAGTGACGCGGCGAGCGGCAGCACGCCGTCGTTGGCGAGTAGCACGATCGACTTCTCGGCGACCTCGCGCGCGAGCGCGCGCTCTTCGGGGCGATCGAGTTCGATCGCATCGAGATTCGCGTAGGGCGACTCGAAGATCCCGAGCGCGAACTTCAGGCGCAACACGCGCCGCACCGCTTCGTCGAGCGTTTCGAGATCGAGCAGCCCGCGGTCGAGCGCTTCCCCGAGGCCCTTGGCGAAGCACTCGGCCGTCGGCAGCTCGACGTCGAGGCCAGCCGCGAGCGCCGCAGCGGCTGACTCGGCGGGTCCCTCCGTCACGTGGTGGAGCTGGTGCAGCATGCGCACCGCGAAGTAGTCGGCGACGACGATGCCGTCGAAGCCCCAGCGCTCGCGCAGAACCTCGGTCAGCAGGAAGCGCGAGGCGGCGCACGGCACGCCGTCGACGTCGACGTAGGCGTTCATCACCGACTTCGCGCCGGCCGTCTTCACCGCCATCTCGAAAGGCAACAGGAACACATCGGCAAATTCGCGCGGCCCGGCGTGCAGCGGCGCGAAGTTGCGGCCACCCTCGCTGCCCGAGTAGCCGCAGAAGTGCTTCAGCGTGGCGGCGATGCCGTCACGCAAGTCGTCGCCCTGCAGGCCCACGACGTAGGCGGACACGATCGTGCCGACCAGGAACGCGTCCTCGCCGACGCACTCCTCGTCGCGACCCCAGCGCGCGTCGCGCACTACGTCGGCCACCGGCGCGAGCGCCTGGTGGGTACCGACCGCGCGCATCTGGCGCCGGATGACACTGGCCACGCGGCGGATCAAAGCGGGATCCCAGGTGGCGCCGTAGTTGAGCGGTGACGGAAACTGCGTGGCGCCCTCGGCCATGAAGCCGGTGAGCGCCTCTTCGTGTGCGATCGCCGGGATGCCGAGCCGCGTGCTCTCGATCAGGTAGCGCTGGAACGCGTTCAAGGCGTGTGCGCCGTCGCGCGGCGCGACCGGCCGGCTGCCGAAGGGTCGCGTGATCTGTCCGATGCCGTGGCGCAGCAGTTCGCGCTGGTCGATCGGTGTGTTCATGAACATGCCCTGGAACGGCGCGAAGTCGCCGCTCGCGGGATCGAGCGTCAGCCAGACCGAACAGAGCTGCCCGATCTTCTCGTCGCGCGTCATGCGCGGCAGCAGATCGGCGGCGCGCTTCTCGGGCGCGAGCTTCGGGTCTCGATAGGCAGCGCGCGCGAGCGACGGATCCAAGTTGGTACCTCCTGGGAGCCGGGATCCTACCCAGGAGCGACGCTCGGATCGATGGAGTCGTCGGTGAAGCCGGCTCGCTGCGTGGTATCTCAGACGAAGCGGCTCACCCAGTTCTCCAGCATCTCCTGCCGCCCGGAGCGCGGGTGCGGCTCGATGTCGTTGGCGAGCACGTGCCCGGCGAGATCTTCCAGACTTTGGCGACCGGCGAGGATCTCGCGACCGAGAGCGCCGTCCCAGCCGGCGTAGCGTTCGTCGACGAAGCGTTGCAGGCGACCGTCCGCGAGCATCGCCTCCGCGGCGAGCAGACCGCGCGCGATCGCGTCCATGCCGCCGATGTGGGCGTGGAACAGGTCCGTCGCATCGACGCTCTGACGGCGCAGCTTGGCGTCGAAGTTGAAGCCGCCCGCATGCAGGCCGCCGCCGCGCAGGATCTCGCACCAGACGAGGGCCCACTCGCGCGCGTCGTTCGGGAACTGGTCGGTGTCCCAGCCGAGCCGCGCGTCGCCGCGGTTGGCGTCGATGCTGCCGAAGATCCCGTTGGCGATCGCATAGGAGACCTCGTGCTGGAAGTCGTGGCCCGCGAGCGTCGCGTGGTTCACTTCGATGTTCAGCTTGAACTCGCGTTCGAGTCCGTATTTCTGGAGGAACGCGAAGACGGCGGCGCTGTCGTAGTCGTACTGGTGCTTGGTCGGCTCGAAGGGTTTGGGTTCGATCAGCAGCGTGCCGCCGAAGCCGATCTTGTGCTTATGCTCCGCGACCAGGCTCATGAAGCGACCGAGCTGATCCAGCTCGCGCCGCAGGCTCGTGTTGAGCAGCGTCTCGTAGCCCTCGCGACCGCCCCACAGCACGTAGTTCGCACCGCCCAGTCGCTGCGTCGCTTCGAGGCAGTGCTTCACCTGCGCGGCGGCGTACGCGAACACCTCGGGATCGGGATTCGTCGCCGCACCCGCCGCATAGCGCGGGTGGCCGAACAGGTTCGCGGTGCCCCAGAGCAGGCGCGTCCCGGTGCGCGCCATCGCCTGCTCGACGCGCTCGAGCAGCCGGTCGAGGATCGCGTGGCTCTCGCGCAGCGTGTCGCCTTCGGGCGCGACGTCGCGGTCATGGAAGCAGAAGAACGGTGCGCCGAGCTTGGCGATGAACTCGAAGGCGGCGTCGATCTTGAGTTCGGCGAGCTCGAGAGGGTCTTCTCCCGCGGCGAGCCACGGGCGATCGAAGCTGCCGGCGCCAAACACGTCGCTGCCCGGCCAGCAGAAGCTGTGCCAGAAGCAGACGGCGAAGCGCGCCTGGTCCTCCATGCGCTTGCCGAGCACGACGCGATCACGGTCGTAGTAGCGGAACGCGAGCGGGTGTTCGCTGTCCGGACCTTCGAAGCGAATCCGTTCGACGTCAGGGAAATGCGTCATCGCGATTCTCCTCGAGCAGACTCGGCCAGCGCGTCGGCAAAGGCCGGGCGCAGCCGAGCATAGAGCGCCCGCCAGCGTTCGAGCGGCGCGCGGTAGTGGTCGCGCAGCTTGGGATCGGGTTCGAGTACGTGCGCGACCGGCGGCGCCGTGCAGACGTCCTCGGCGCGCTCGCCCGAGACGGCGAGCCGCGCGAGTCGCGCGGCGCCGAGCGCGGGACCCACGTCGGCCCCCGCGCGAACAATCAGTAGGCGATCGAGCACCGAGGCCAGGATGCGACCCCAGAGAGCGCTGCGCGCGCCGCCGCCCACCACGGACACCTCGCGCAACACGGCACCTGCTTCGAGCAGCACCTGCTGGGCGTCGGCGAACGCGAACGCAACGCCTTCGAGCACGGCGCGCGCGAGCGTCGCGCGATCCGTGTCGTGCGAGAGCCCGAAGAAGACGCCGCGCGCGGCGGGATCGTTGTGCGGCGTGCGCTCGCCCGAGAGATACGGAAGGAAGAGCAGCGCGCCGGCGGCGGGCCGATCCTGCGCTTCCACTTCGGCGAGCAGCGCGGCTTCGCTTGTCGCGCCGACGAGCCGCGTCACCCACGCGAGACAGCTCGCCGCCGAGAGCAGCACCGACATCTGGTGCCAGCGGCCCGGCAGACAGTGGCAGAACGCGTGCACGGCACGCGCGGGGTTCGGCTGGAAGCGATCGCCCGCGACGAAGAGGACGCCCGAGGTGCCGAGCGCGAGCGACGCGCTACCCGCCTGCACGACGCCCGCCCCGACCGCGCCGGCCGCCTGGTCGCCCGCACCCGCCGCGACGGGAACGCAGCCCACACCCCACGCGTTCGCCACCTCCGCGCGCAGTCGGCCCGTTGCCTCGCTGCCCTCGAAGACGCGCGGCATCGCGCGCTCGTCGAGCCCGCAAGCGGCGAGCATCGCGGGCGACCAGCTCCGTTTCGCAACGTCGAGCCACAGCGTGCCCGAAGCGTCGGAGCAGTCGGTCGCGGCGTCGCCGGTCATGCGCAGGCGCAGCCAGTCCTTCGGCAGCAACACCCGCCGCGTGCGTGCGAAGACGTCGGGCTCGTGCGCGCGCACCCAGAGCAGCTTCGGCGCCGTGAAGCCGGGCATGGCGAGATTGCCAGTGATGGAACGCGACGCGGGCACCGCGCGCTCCAGCGCCTCGCATTCGAGGGCGCTGCGGCCGTCGTTCCACAAGATGGCCGGACGCAGCACGGCGTCGCGCGCGTCGAGCAGCGTCGCGCCGTGCATCTGTCCCGAGAGGCCGACCGCGCGCACGGCGCGCAGTGCATCCGGCGCGTGCTGGCGAAGTTCGCGCACGGCGGCGTTCGCCGCGCTCCACCAGTCCTCCGGGTTCTGCTCGGACCACGCCGGCTGCGGGCGCGCAACGGCCAGCGGTGCATTCGCCGACGCGACGACGCGGTCGCTGGCGTCGAGCAGCACGGCCTTCACGCCCGAGGTGCCGAGGTCTATGCCCAGAGTGGTCGGGGAGAACGACACGACCCCGTCTACCAGAGCTGCGACCGCTCTGGCAAGCGGTGGGCTGGTTTCAGAAGGTTGGTAGACTGCGGCGCCGAGGGAGGCCCACCATGACGTCCGCCCGCCGACTCGACCGCCCGTTCCTTGGGATCGTGCTCGCCATCGCGCTCGCGGGGATCGCTGCGCCGGTCGTGCGCGCCGACGAAGCCCGCGAGGAAGTGGGCGTCCCCGTACCCGAGCGACCGAGCCCCGAGGAGCCGGTGGCCGCGGCCGAGGTGCCGATGACCACTCCGACCGCGTTGCCCAGCTATGCGACGAACGAGGCGCCGATCGAGGCGGTGCACCGGCCGGGCGGTATCTGGGGTCCGCTCGCGATCGCCGCCGACCTGCTCGTGATGCGCCCGATCGGCTTCGTGTCGCTCGCCGCCGGCGGCGCGGCGTTCGTCGTCGTCTCGCCGGTCGCCGCTGCGACCCAGACCCTCGGCAGCCGCGTCGATGCGCTCGGCGAGCGCGCCAAGGACGTCTTCACGCGCCCGCTCGGCGAGTTGTAGTCGCCCGCGCGAGCGCACCTCTCAGCGCGTGCCGAGCGGTGCCATCACTTCGGCGGCGAAGCGTTCGACCTGCTCCATCTCCGAGCCCTGGATCACAACGTAGGAGATGCCGGTCTGCTCGCGGCGCTTCGCGAGGCGATCCTGGATCTCGGCAGCCGAGCCGGTCAGGAAGAGCGGACAGTCGGCGACCTGCTCCACCGTCATGCCGCTCGATCGCGCGAGCGCCTCGCGCAGCGCGCTCGGCGTATCCGTGATC
>Ga0315283_10003563_pt1 | contig 13332 bp, 9 predicted proteins | sample YL17G09_0_MG_FD_204541 | JGI IMG/M metagenome (GOLD analysis project Ga0315283, IMG submission 204541) | Sediment microbial communities from Yellowstone Lake, YNP, Wyoming, USA - YL17G09_0 | ecosystem: Environmental > Aquatic > Freshwater > Lake > Sediment | place: USA: Wyoming | collected...
TGAGGACGGAGAACGGATGTCGGAGGACGGATTTTCCGTCTTCTGTTTTCCGACTTCTGTATTCTGTATTTCATACAGCTTCCAATGGCTTGTTTCTTTGATGAGGGTCCAGAATGATTGAGGTTTGGTATCGGGAGGACTCACTACGTAGCGGATATTATACAGATAATAGTGACTTTGATTGTCTTCAGAAAAATACTGTTCCGTATCGGAGTTATTGGACCAGGTTTGAGGCATCCACAGGACCGTAGGAATGCCATAGGTTGAGAGATACATAAAGTACGCGGTTTCCGCGATTTGGAAATTTTTGCCCCATCCGCCGCCCCTTCCTGCAAACACTCGGCCGGGATTTTCCTTTATCAATTCCTGAAGTGTTTGAAGAAGAAGGTTTGCATCGGCTTTTTGTGTGAGATACGTTATATTGGCTTTTTCAATGAGTGTTTGATTGTATTCTCCATAGCGAATGGTTTGTGGGTAGAGGAGATAACAGAGAATTATTGAGAGAATGACGAATGTTAGAGAAGAGGTAAGAGGTAAGAGGTAAGATGTAAGAATATTTTTGTTTTTCATCCTAACTCCTAACTCCTGCCTGCCGGCAGGCATGGCATAACTCATAAGTCGTATGCGATCAACAATCCACATCAACCCAAGCGGGGCTAAGAATAATCCAATGAGGTGTACCCCCACGATGAACCGGTGTTGATGGAATTCACTCATGCTGGGAATGAAATCCAGTAGTCCTCCCCATGTCGTTTTTCCGAAGTAGAGGAGGAGGAAGAAGAGGAAAAGAAAACTGAAAACGGAAAGCGGAAAACGGAAAGCGGAAAATTGAGAATAGTTTTGGAAATTATCTGTCCTCTGTCCTCCGTCTTCTGTCTTCTGTTTAAGACACACAAAGAAACCGACAAAGACGAGTGCTGTGTAGATAGGCAGTCTTCCCCAGTCAAAAAGAGATCCATTAAAAAGATTGACCAACACTTCCTTGGCTCCATAGGAGTTGAATTTCCAGACCGGGTCCCAGAAGGAAACATTGTGATAGGCGCTGTCAATAACTGTCGGGATAATCCAGTAGGAGAGCAGGACCAGCGGCGGGAGAGCCAAAAAAACGGTCTTGACGACAGCGGTTTTTGATTCTTCCCAGATGCGTTTAAAAGATGATTGGTGAAGAAATGAAAGAATCGGTTGGGTAAGTGCAATGACCGGAAGACTTAAAAAAAGCATGAGTCCCAAGCCGAGGTGGCCCATGGTGGTAGCGGTGATGAATACTATCGCATAAAGAAAGTCGTGTGTTCTGGGGTTGGGTAACGAATTTTTTAAAGACGTTCGGTTCCGTATGTCAGAATCCCGATGTTCCTTTCCCCTCACTACGCGAAGATTTGCCGTATGGTTTATTCTCACTATTTTTTGCAGGCAAATCTTCAGTTCTTTAAAAAATTGTTCTCCAACCCCATTTTCAGCGGTGTATCCATCATTCATCCAGCGTATTGCATACGCAAGCGCTAAAGGCATAAAGATCATAGCAAATAGTTGGCTCGACAGCCCCCATCCGCGCCAGAGAAATGACTCTATATCAATACCGTACAGTCCGTCAGTTGAGATGTGGGAAGCGAGTAATGCGCCGATGCCTGCGGTTAGCCAGGGTTGTTTGAGAATACGGAGAGACAGGAAGACAGAGACTGGAAAGAAACATAATAATAGGTAGATAATCCAGTGGTAGTACTGGAATATACTGAAGGCAGAAGGCAGAAGACGGAAGACGGAAAGAAGCCGATAGGTTCCCACAATTACAATTTGCGGTACATGGGAGTAGTAGTATGGCAAGTTGTATCCTTCTGCCCAGTTGGGGACCCAGTGGTCGATTAATAGTTCAAGATGACAGAAGGTAGAAGACGGAAGACTGAAAAATCCTTGCGGGCAGATGCGGTCGGCGTAGTCCCAGATTTGGTTCGTCCTATCAACAAGTGCGTACTGGAACGCATTATCGTTAGGATCCACCATTCCAGTGGGTTCAGCCCTACACAACCACAGGTTAAAGCTGATGGCGAAGACCAACATTCCAATTGCAAGAATTATTTTAAGATGTTTCATATTTTCGGAAAACTCGGAACACTCAGATAAATCGGAACACTCAGAAAACCAGAATATCAGAGAATCAGAAAAATTAGAATTTCTGATCATCTGACTGTCCGATAATCTGACCATCCGAGTATTCTGAGTTTTCTGAATACTTGTTACGGCCAAAGCGTCGGGTTCAGCCAGTCCGCATGGTCGTCCGTAATACCGTCTCCTCCATCATCGACAATAAGAGCAAATGTTTTGACTCCCGTTATGTCGATGTCAATATGTCTCGGATACTCAAATCGTTTTATTATATCTGATTGGTAGAGAAGCGTATCATCTCCATAGAGTTTAAATACAACGCTTCCCTTGCTTCCGGCTTCCGTATCAATACCTACGTCAGCGGTAAACCGTTTGAATACCCCCGCAAGGTCATAGACAATATAACTGCTTGCGTGGGTACCGATTCCTTTTTTATAAAACGAATACTGGACAGATAATCGATCCCAATTTTTAGACGGACCGCCTGCGTTTACCGGCATGTTTGTTACTCTGCTTCCATAGCCTTGCTGGCTTGTGTGGGGAGTAAGTTTCGTGAGAGATACCGGAGATTTGGTGATGAGGGGAAGGTTGAGAAACAGAAAACAGAGAACAGAGAACAGAGAACAGAGAAGAAAGGAGGATGCACCGATGGCTTTTCTGGCAACATAGAGGAAGAAAAAGAAAAATGCGATTTGGAAGAGAGAGATAAGGATCGTGTAGATGGGAGACCGTAAAAAAAGGAGTGCGGGAATACTGTTGTACGGATAGTTATAGGATAATGCAGTATCGAGATTAAGGAAGAATAGCAATGAAAACATTACATATTCAATAATGAATATTTGGAACGGTCTGGTTTTCCACCACAGCATACGCATTTTTTCGGTGTTTGTCCGATAGACATAAAAAAGTCCCCAGATCAGCATAAAAACAGATACGGGAAATGCGTACCGGTCATGGGACTCGGTCTGGAAGAGGAAAAAGGAAAAACAGACAATGATGAGGGAGGTGAAGAAGCGGAAAAGGACGGAAGACCTTTCTCTCAACATCGTCATTACTGCTAACAGATATCCTGTGGAAAACAGGATGAGACCGCTGGTTTTGGCATTTATGATGCCGACACTGAGAAGTTTATCCGATACCTGCATGCCCGTCCCTTTTGCCACTACCCACCAGAGGTTGAAAGCATTGAGAGACATCAGTGGGAAATAATCGTAATTGGATGTGAGCGAATCCATGACCTCCAACATTTTTTTATTCAAAAGAAATTCAATATTGAGAATAAAAAACGCAGACACAGCCCCGGCCATGCCCTTGATAAGGCCTTTGAATGAGCCGAGTTGCCAGAGAAGAAGAAAAAATAACGGGCCGTAGATCATGTTTTGGAGTTTGGTCATCATAGAAAGCATAAAAATTGCTCCTCCCAGTATCGGTTTGTCGGAAGCCGCGCAAAGGACCGCGAGAAAAAATATAAACACGCCCAAGGAGTCTACCTGACCCCACAGTGCGCCATCTATGAGGGAGACGGGGTTGAAAAGATATAAACAAGAAAGCAGAAGGCAGAAAGCAGAAGACAGAGACGGGAAGCCGATGCGTTTTGTGTTGCGGCCGATCCAAAGGATGAGTCCGGCGATCCCAAGGTCAGCCAGAATTGACGGCAGTTTGGCAATAAGGAGAAACAACACATTCCCGCTGTTCCAATAGGAATCGAAGATGTGCGGATCGGCAAACAGACGATATATAAATGCTAACAATGCCAACAGATACGAAAACGGTGTGGGATAGTTGTTGTTGGTTACTGCGATTCCCTCTACCACGCCGTTGTCCAGTGCCGAGAGTCCCCAGGATTTCCAAAAGGCAATATCCGCCTCAAACCCTGGGTTGGGCACCAGGAAGAGACGGAGGGCAAGGGCCAGGAGAAATATTGACAAGACGACATGCCGTTTTTTCATATTTGTGATACTAAAAGTATATCAATCCGATAAATACTACCAATGCCACAAATACTACAAATGAATAATTAACTGGATTCAATTATTGAATAATTATTTCATTTATTTGTCGGATTTATCGGATTTATAGTATTATCCGTTTTCCATTCCACACTTTCCACAATAGTGTCAAACACCGTCTCATCCAATATACCGTTGGCAATCCGGATCATACGGGTCGGGTCATTGGGAACTTCAAAAAATACGTCGAGGTTGGGCGTTTCGCCTTCGGTGTTGATGAAGCGCGCTTTGTAGCCTTTCAATCCTTTTTTGTTGGTAAATTCCGCAATAGGCGAGACGCCGGTCAGACCCGAAAATTGTTTCCACCAGTTGGAAACAAATTCTTTTTTTGGTTTTTTCGCATATGGTACAAATGTTGTATTTTTTGATAAATCAATGACATTGATGAGGATGTTTTCAGCCGGTTTTTTTCCATTCCATGAAATTCCGACCGAGTCATTAGGGTCATTGGGAAAGCCGGAAAGCGGCAGCGTTTCCGGATATGAGAACCGGTATGCATATGTTTTGCCTTCCCATATAATCCATTTGGTTTTTGCATCCGCTGTAAATACTGTTTGTTCTGCCTCCTTTTCTTCCGTTTTTTCCGGTTGGGAGAAATTGACCCAGCTGGGGTTGTTTGCCGGCGGACCAAGGTAGGTTTTTCCTGCAGGAATGGCAATGGATCCTTTATTGGTATTTGAAAGATGATAGGAAAGATAAAAAAGCGAGGAAATGAAGATGCTTATGGAAAAACACAAAAATAGCACTGATGTATTGATGGAGGATGTTTTTGTATCATCAGTGTCTTGCATACTGTCCATACCTTAGCAAGGATCGTGTAGAGATTCAAGAGGAACAAAACAGAAGACAGAAAACGGAAAACAGAAAGCCGAAGAACTATGAACTAGGAACTTGGAACCAAGAACTACCGGTCCAGTTGGATGGAAAAAGACGTGACGGCCGGTGGAGCAGAAAACCGGTAGACCCCGGGAGCAAACACTGCTATTTGATCGTTTATATAGGAACCCGCATTGATTGTAATTTGTTTATTACTTGGCTGAACGCGTATCTTGTACTGTTCTTCAATTACCACGTCTATGGTTGTTATTTTCTCTTCTGAAATCGGTTGCCCGTGGACATTAAGTTGGATGCATGATCCTTGATTGCACTGAAATTGGGAGCCCAGCGTGTAGATTTTTTTGTATGCGCTTGGCAGATAGTGGGTAGTCATGAATGCTAAATCTTCCGGTTTGGCAATCCAGAATACATATCCTTTCTGATCCATAACGAGGAATTTTGTTTTTGAAGAAATGAGGCTTTCGGTAAGCGTGGGAAGAGGGCGTTTGAGAAGATGCGCAAATTGGATATACGGATGACAGCAGATGTAGTACCCGTCCGGACGGAATACATAGGATCCTACCATGTCATACACGGGTTCATCGGGTTTTATGACGGAAAGAACACTTTGAAGAACATCCAGCTGTTCCTGATTGCTCCCAAGCGGGATTTGGCGATCGAGTGTCTGAACAGAGAAGGAAAGGAGAAGAAGAAGGGACAAGACAGAGACAATAACCGTTTCGTGTTTTTTGAAAACAGCCGTAACAAGCCATGCCGTTCCTATCGCGGCAATCATGGACGGGATGATGAAGTATTGAACATACGGTTTAGGGAAAAGGAATAAAAACCCGATTGCGCTTATAAGAAGAATTCCAAGAAACAGTCCCGCAGCGCGGTAGTGCTTATATATACCATAGATTCCCGGAATCATGAACAACCACAGAAAGCTATTGAGTATCCACGGGAAACTTATACCTTCTTTCTGGACGTAAATCAAAGGCCATGGTGACAGGGTCATCCAGAGGGGAAATGAAGAATTGCCGATGTTGACAATAGCTGAATCATGAATCATGGCCTGAATACCCTGAGAGATAAGGTTTGTTTTTGTCAGATAGAGAAAAAAGATAAAAACAGGAACAAGAGCGCCGCAGATACCCCATACGAGTATCGTCTTCAGGCTCGTTTTTTTCCCCTGCAAAAGCAATAAAAGAATTGAAGGAACGGCAAAAATAATTTTATACATGGTAAGGAAACTGACAGAAAGAAAAAATCCGCTCAAAAAATATTGCACACGTGATCCATTTTTTATAAGAAGCAGTACTCCAATCAGAAAAAAGAGCACCATCACCATATCCGGACGGATTTCTATGGTTTTGTCAAACGTCATAGGAAATGCAGTAAAGACAAGGACGGCAAGAAGTGCCGTGTGCAGGTTTTTCGTAAAAAGTTTGGCAAGAGAGAAAAAAACCCGGAGTGTCAAAAGATATACGCCAAACATGAGAAGCCGCCCAAAAAGAGCAGTTGCCGGAGCATACGGCAACAGGAACAAGGGCCTAAGGAATCCCGGGTAAAAAGGAGTAATGTAGAAGAAGAAATCCTGATAAGGGAGCTTTCCTTGAGACAGAAGGTACGCCCAATGGAGATAGGACATTTCATCCGGATCAAACTGGCGGGAGAGGAGTGTCGAAAGCTTGAGGATAAGCATGATGCCGAGTGCCGAAAGGAGTATGAGAGGAATTGCCTGTTGCAGTTTTTTCATCACCTTCTATTATACAGGTATGTATACGTTGTGGAGAAAGACCCCGTACGTGTTCATTTCACTTTTCATTGTTGTTTTGAGTTTGTTCCAAACATTCCTTTATATACAATACACGCCTGCAGAATCAACGTTTCCTTTTGTCCATAACAGTATTGCTGATTATTACTATTACGTGTCTTTTATACAGCAGGGGATGGAGGGGAGATTATTTGTTGTGCCGCGGTATACTACAGACGAGTTTACCGGTCAGCCCGGCTATCTTGTGTTTCCGTGTATCGGGTTTGTAGCTTGGATATTGGGAATTTCGGCACCGGTTGCCTACATGGGGGGACGCATCATATTGAGTACTATCTTTTGGATATGTGTGATGGGCCTCGTGGGGTACGTATTCAAAACTTTTCAACAGCGGATTCTTGCAGTGTTTTTTGTGTGTATCACAACACCCGTATGGTACCGGAAAGACGGGATCTTCCGGATGGTAGGGGATTTTTATTCCGGCATTGATCCTATCATGCGCATCTCATTTTTGCCTCACCACATGTTGGCAAATACCTTTTTTATTCTATCGCTGGTTTTTTTTCATAAAGCATCAGCATCAAATAAATTGCGGTGGGCAGTATTGGGCGGAATATGTGCTTCTCTCTGCGGCTTGTCAAATCCTGCAATTCTTCTCATACTCTTTTCTACTTTTGGCATTGCCACTCTGTTAAACAGGAGCTTTACACGCAATTTCAAAGTGACAATCATTTACAGTGTATGTATCGTGGGAACAATACTTTTCATGTACCGTGTAGTTTCCTCACCGGTTTTTGGCAATTTTATCGGATGGGAACAAAGCCAGCAATATCCCATAGATGTCATACAGTTTTTTATGATGCTCGGGCCTCTCAGTATTATTGCGGTTGTGGGGATTATGGTGGCATTGAAAAAACGGACTGTTCTTTGGAATTTGATAGTAGGATGGTTTCTCGGTCCGTTTATTTATATCGCATTTCAGCGTTTTCTTCCGATTTCCAACGCCCGGTACGTGCAGGCTGCTCCTTATGTTCCGACAGGACTCCTTGCTTTTCTTGCCGCATATACTCTGTTTCGTTTGTTGACTGTGCGGTACCGAATACTTGTAGGAGCGGGCTTCTTATTGTTGTTTACTTTTTTGGCAGTTCCGTCCTTTGTGGCAAGCATTCAAAATCAACTGCTCTCTTTTTCACACAACAAAGGAAGCCCGTATATTTTTGTACCTCATGATGTTGTTGACGTTATGCTTCAACTTTCACACGCAGGTGAACCGGATGACATTGTTCTTGCTCCGGATCCATTGCCGCTCCTTATTCCTGCATTTTCCAACAAACGCGTGATGTACGGATATGGCTCCAGGGGTTTGGAAAAACAAACACAGGGGTATGAGTTTTTCGGATTTATGAGAGGAGCGGAGAGCATTGGATTTCTTGACCGGGAACGTGTGCGCTTTCTCATTTTTGAACGCTCCAGAGATCCGGAGATTACTTTTTTGTCAACCATTGGATGCAATACAATTTATCAAAACACTACGTACATGCTTTGTGAACGGAAACAAACTGCGTTCTCCTTGTAGAAAAATTATACATATCAACGTACAATAGATGTAGTATGAAGCGTTTCGTATGGGGAATTTGTATCGTTTTTTTTGTCCTTTTTTCTTTTGCTCCGACATTGTATGAACTATCAGAAAAGGAAAAAGTGAACGGCCGGACATTTGAACTGGTCCATAATTACATTACGGATTACAATTTTTACCTTTCAAGAATCAGGGAGGGGATGGAGGGAAGGTGGACAGTGGTTGAGCGCTATACGAGCGAGCCTCACGGAGGGTCGCTCATCCAGATTTTTTATCTTCTTTTAGGAAAACCGGTTGCGTTTTTTTCCGATCCTGTTTTGGGTGCAACTGTTTCCTACCACGCATCCAGAATTATCCTCGGAGTTTTGTTCCTCTATCTTCTTTCCCGTGTGGTGATACTAGTGTTTCCTTCTTTATTGTGGCAGATGCTTGCGTTTCTTATGATAGTGACAGCAAGCACGGTTCCGATCATTGTCTACATCGGCGGAAATATCCGGTTAGGCGGGTTCATGCCGTGGTGGACGGTCATGGATAGTCTCCATCGGATTACGCTTTTGCCGCACGTTTTGTTTGGCCAGGCGGGGATTCTTTTTCTTTTGTGCGTGCCGTTTGAACAGATTTTTTTGAAATTCATCATCGCTTTTCTGTTGGGCATGGTGTTTCCGCCGGGAGTGTTGTTCGTCACGGCCGTTTTTGCGTGTATGAGTTTTTTAGAATTTCTTTTTGCACCCCGCGTTTTTATGAAATCCGGAAAAGAACGGGCTGTTTGGTTTCAAACGAAACTTCTTCCGCGGATTGCCGTCGTTATCGGGTGTTTGCCGACATTTTTCTATTACAGCCTCATAGTGACACAGATTCCGTGGAAGCGGCTTGTAGAGTTTGACGCACTCAATCCAACAGTATTTCCTCTTTTGGAATATGGATATGCGGTAGGGCCGGTTCTTTTGTTTGGCACGCTCGGCGGAGTTTTAAGTTTAATCAAAAAAGAAAAAAATATGCTTGTTTTCGTTTCCTGGATCATCACATGGATCGCCCTTCTTCTCGTTTTCCGTATTGTGCCGCAACAATCGTCGCTTCGTTTCACTGAAATGACGCCAAATGTGCCGCTGGGGATCCTAACTACCTACCTCTTCTATCAAATATTTTCCTTTGTTCGATTGTTTTTCAATTCAGCAAAGGAGAAAAAGGAAGTTGGAATAAGGAAGTATGCGGGGAGAATGAAAGGTGTCATATTCGTTTTTCTTTATTCATTATTCATTATTCCGGTTGTTCTCGGTCTCGGTATCATGATTTCATCCTTTTTTTGGCAAAAGGATTTTGTTGATCAAAAGGTTTCAGCCGGGTGGCCGCCAATTTCCATGAATAATTATATTGTTTACCCTATAACGGGATTTGTTGACGCATTATCTTTTATTGAGAAACAAACGCCGGTTGAGGCCATTATCCTTTCTTACCTGACTGCAGGAAATTACATCCCTCCGTATACCGGCCGCACGGTGTATGTAGGCCATGATAATACTCTTGATAAAGAGCAAAAGATGGATATTGTCCACCGGTTTTACCAGGGAGAAATGAGTCCCTCTGATGCAGAGGTCTGGCTTTCTCAAAACCGCATCAGCTATGTGTTTTTCGGACCGGAGGAAAAAGAATCGGAGAAGGACATCTCTTCTATTTACCCGTTTTTGCATGAAGTGTATAGCAATGCGGATGTAACCGTGTATTCTGTTTTTCCTGCCGCACCAAATTAATTCATGATTCAACCGTTTGTTTCTTCCTACGTTCATCACCAAATGCGTGTGGTTGCTTCACAATTATCGGATTGCCGTAGTGTACTGGATTTCGGATGCGGGGATATGGCGCTGGACCGGTTGTTGATTACGCGCCACCCGGCGCTTACGATAACCGGTATTGACGTCATGCCGTTCTCAATTCCCAAACAGACGGGATTGAAGTTTTTCGTGTATAAAGGAGATACGTTGCCCTTTGGCAACCGATCGTTTGACGCCGTATTTTCCTATCATGTGTTTCACCACACAAAGAATCCTTTTTTTGCATTATCCGAATGCGCACGCGTTTGTAAAAACCGGATAATCATTGTGGAGCCGGTCCTTCGCTACCCTTTTGAAAAAACCGGATTTACTATTTTGGATTACCTTACGAACATATGGAAAAAAGAGCACGTGTCCATGCCATGCCATGTCCGCACCCTTTCGTGGTGGAGAAGGAAGTTTAAGAAATTGAACCTTTCCTGCCGCGGGATACGCTCTGTGGGCGTATTGCCAAGATTTTTTCCGATCGGAGAAACGAAATTGTTTGTTTTGGAAAAACATGTATGAACAAGTGTAACGCATGCGGCAGGACCTCGTTTGCGCCTCTTTACACACAAAAGAACGGACGGCGGATCGGACGCTGCCGGAAATGTGAATTGGTGCAGGTCGTGCCACTCCCTTCGAAAAAAGAAATCCGGCTTTTGTACCGGAACGACTGGAAACACTTTGCACCATACCAGAGCCAAACTGATGCGCACAGGAAGTATTTTGAAACGCTTTTTTCTTTTCTTTTTCCATTACAAAATGGAAGTGGATTGCCTCGGGTTTTGGATGTGGGCTCGGCAACCGGCGTCTTTTTGTCACTTTTGAAAAGAAAGGGAATACAGACTGCCGGCGTTGACGTATCCAGCGATGCAGTTTCGTATTGCCGGAAACATGGGCTGGAGGCCTATGAAGGCACACTTTTTGAAATTGCCAAAGAGAAAAAATGGAAAGGCGTGTTTGATGCGGTGTTTGCCTGTCAGGTGATTGAGCATGAAAAGGATCCACTTACATTTCTCAAAACAGTGAAAAGTATTGTAAAACCAAACGGGATTATCGTTATCACAACGCCCAATCACGACACTGTGTGGCGAATGATTATGGGGAAACGGTGGATCGGGTATCAGCATCCGGAGCACTTTTTCTTTTTCACTCCGAAAACATTGACGAACCTTATGCATACTGCGGGGCTGACCGTATCCTTGACCAGACCGGATTTTTCCCGCCCCTATAATGTCGGGTACGCATTCCGAAGACTTGGCGATTATATTCCAAAATTACACTGGTTCTTCCGTCTGCTTGAACGGTTGTTTCAAAATGTGCAGATTTCGGTTCCGTTTAACCCCTGGGGCGACTTTCTGGCTATAGGGAGGTTATAGAAATACTATAGAAATACTATGGGGAGAAAAAAAAATAATAAGAAATAATAGGAAAAGAAGCTTTAATATTACAATAATTTATATGCACGTGCATATGAGTTATTGTAATTATTGAAGAATTATTTGGAATACCTCGTTTGCTTTTTTGGCGGGAAAATCAGATGGTTCCAAATCAAACGGAAGTTGGGGATCATCGCGAAGGATTGCATAATAATCCAGTGCGATTTTGGTGAGAGGCATGTGAGGATGATTACGATACTGTTTTATAAACGCTTCATACCGATTTTTCAACCCTTCAAGCCCGTACACGCGATTGATCATTGTCTGGGTATTTTCATCGCCGATTGATCCGTCTTTGCCGAGTTTGGAAACCAGGATGGTACCCGGGATGTCATGCTCTTTGATAAAATTCTCAACGATACCGTGGGGATTATACGGCGTGATCCATAGACTTTCCTGCAGAAGCGCGCAGCCGATACGGTGAAGATACTGCCGAAGCATGTTCCGGTCATTATTGTGTGTTGTCGGAATGTCATAGGAAACGAGATAGAGATATCCATCCCACGGACGTTTCGTTTTGTAGGAAGGAATCAGTTCGTTTATTCTGCGTTTCCCTGACTCGGTGATTTCAAGCTCTCTCCGGCCATTTTTTGTTACGCGTTTAAGCAGATGATTGGCACAAAGCGTATAGACCGATCGTGCGATAGTCCGATGATTGATATCGGACAAAAGAAGTTGTGCGTTCTGAAATGCGGAATCGATTTCATACTGCGTATGTTTTCCGGCAATCGTGTACACAAGAAATGTTTGGAAAAGGAAAACATCAGCAATTGAGCCGAAGATATCACCGGTGGCAAGCGCGACGGTTTTGACGATATCCTTTTTTCTCATACAGCATTTTACAATAACTCATATGCACGTGCATGTCAAATATTGCGTTATGAATTTACTCTTTGTCTCCTGTTTGTTTTTTGGGTACAATGGGGCAATTGTTATGCACTGTTATCTCTGTCATAAACCGCTCCACTATTTTTTTACGAAAAATTCCTACCGGTTGTACCGGTGTCTCTCCTGCGGGCTTGTTGAGACGGAATTGGGAGTACCGTACAAACAGTTCGTCAGGAAATTTTATGACAGCGGATATTTTTTGGGTGACAACAGCGCCTGCGCGTATAAAAATTATGAAAATGACAAGCCGTATATCGTGGCAAACATGCGATCAGTGTTGTCGCGTATAAAGCTTTTCAAAGAGACCGGTACGCTACTGGACGTAGGGTGTGCTTACGGGTATTTTGTGGAACTGGCGCTCAAAAACGGATTTGATGCGTATGGGTTTGATCCATCACAGTATGCCGTTTCAAAAGCAGAGCCAGAAATTAAAAAAAGAATACATAAGGGGACGCTTTCTGATGTTTCCTACCAAAAGAATTTTTTTGACATTGTCACAATGTTTGATGTCTTTGAACATTTTGATGATCCGATTGCTGATCTACAAAAGGTACGCGTCTTATTGAAAGGCGATGGGATTATTATGATAGCAACCGGTGATACTGATTCTCTTGCGGAAAAAATTTTGAAACGCCGCTGGACATTCTATATTCCTCCTCAACACCTGTTCTTTTTTAATAAAAAAACTATTACGGAGACGTTGAATAGGGCGGGGTTTGAACCGGTTACTTTTTTCCGTATCGGCAAATGGCTGTCGCTTTCCTATGTGTTGCACCTTGCCAAAACCAGCAGCGAAAGCAGGTTTGCGTCCATCCTTATTCCGGTTGTTGACACATTACATCTTGGATCGCTCCCTCTCTATCTTCCGATTGGTGATAATATGGTGGTCGTAGCACGGAAAATATAACCAAATTTA
>Ga0315283_10003564_pt1 | contig 13332 bp, 14 predicted proteins | sample YL17G09_0_MG_FD_204541 | JGI IMG/M metagenome (GOLD analysis project Ga0315283, IMG submission 204541) | Sediment microbial communities from Yellowstone Lake, YNP, Wyoming, USA - YL17G09_0 | ecosystem: Environmental > Aquatic > Freshwater > Lake > Sediment | place: USA: Wyoming | collected...
CGCGGCCTTCACCGCGCCACACTCCTCGTGCCCCATGACGACGAAGCGCGCATTGCCTTCCTTCAGCCGCTCGAGGGCTTCCTCGGCCGTGCACGGGGATTGGTCGTCGGTGCTCATGATTTCCGTTCGCCGCGCGGCTCCGTCGGCATCGCGGCCCGCAACTCCTCCGTCGCGGCTTTCGCTTTCTCGAGGCCCTGCAGCATGACCCCCGTCGCCTCGATCACGAGCACGAATGCGCCCTCGTGTCCCGAGTCGCGCTCGGCAGCGCTCTCAAGCTGGTCCACGACGTCGGCCATGGCCGCCAACTCATCCATCAGCGTCGCGTCCAGACGGGACAGGGTCTGGAGCGCCGTTGCGGCATCCACCTTGCCTTCATCCAGTTGCACCTGGAGCAAGGCCAGTTCGAACGTCACACGACCGGAGGTGTCCTTGAGCACTGCGCTCAATTCGAGTGCCTTCGCCCGCAGTGTCTCGTCCATCGGCACCTTCGGCAGTGCCTGCAGGAGACTTTCCGCGCGATCTTCCACCTGTGTCGCGCAATGCCGGACCGCGGCCACCGCTGCCCTCTGAAGCGCCTGCCCGTTACTGGCTGTCATCGCTCGCTCCTCGCCACAAACGTTGATCCTGCGCACTCAAGCCGTACTCTCCTGTTCCGCGCTCGCTCCTGCCGGCACCTCAGTGTACCGGCGCCGGTGCGGACGACGAGGTCGATCCAGACGGGCTCGATCACGGGCGTCGGCAGTGGCTACTTCGCGAGTTCGCGGTCAGCTTGAGCTTGACCATGGGCGGATGTTCGTACGGATGTAATTACCAATTTGGAAGGGCAGTTGACGAAGTTCTTACAAACAGGTACTTTGGTATACAAAGGTACCATCCCTGAGAACATGATCACCGAATCCAAACTCGCTCCGATCCGCAAGGGACTCCTGGAATTCCTGGTGCTGAAGATCGTTGGCGTGAGCAGCGTCTACGTGCCGGACATCCTGCGTCGGCTCGCGGGCACGGAGTTCGCCACGCAGGAAGGGACGCTCTATCCCCTGCTCAGCAAACTGCGCCGTGACGAACTCGTACTGTACGAGTGGCAGGAATCGGATGCGGGTCCGCCGCGGAAGTACTACCGTCTGACGGACGCCGGGCGGGCGCAGCTCGCCGCGCTTGACGAGTACTGGAATCAGATCAACCGTACCATCGCCGACATTGGACATTGAGCCATGAAACGCATCTCCGTCACCGTCAGCCTCAATCGCAGCACGCTCCAGTTCGACGACGCGGCGTATGCGCGCCTCGACCAGTACCTCGCCGAATCGGCGAGCCTGCTCGAAGGTGATCCCGACCCGCAGGAGATCCTGGGCGACCTGGAGCAGGCGGTGGCCGACCAGTGCACACGCCGTCTGCGTCCGGACCAGAGCGCCGTGACGCTTGCGGAGCTCGAGCCGGCACTCGAGGAGATCGGGTCGGTGCAGGTGCCCGGCGCTGCGGCTGCGTCGGGGTCGACGGCGCGGGAGTCGACACGGCCGCTGCAGCAGATCAGCGAAGGCGCCGTGGTCAGCGGAGTGTGTCTCGGACTGGCGCGCTACTTCGGGCTCAACGTGACAGCGCTCAGGATCTTTGCGGTGCTGCTGCTGTTGCTCTCCGGCGGAGGCGTGATTCTCGTTTACTTCGCACTGATGCTGCTGTTTCCTTACGCGCCGCTATCGCCCGGCGGCCGCCCGCTCCCGTGGTTGCCGGCCAGGAGTCGCGCGTTCATCGAGTACGTACGCGTGAAGTTCCACCTCGCGACGAACTGACCGCGTCGGGCGCAATCCAGCTTCGTATGGGTGCCCGCTCGACGGAGGGCGGACTCCGGGCCCTGCCCTTCGGTTCATCCGGGCATCAGGCCCGGTCTTCGACCTGCTGGAGCAGGTAGAGCACGATCGAGGAGCAGCAGCTCGAACAGGCGCGGCCCGATAGAACGCCCGCGCCCTCGGGTCGAATTCGAGGTCCTTCCAGACCGCAATCAGCAGCAGCTCGCGCCTCCATCGACGGCGAGATACTGCCCTGTGACGTGGCGTGAGGCCTCAGAGGCCAGGAACACGACGACGCCCATCAGATCCTGGTCGCCGCCGATCCGCTGCAGCGGCGTCATGGCGATCGCCATCTTCTCGAACGTGGCGAGCAGACCTGCCGACATCTTCGACGGGAAGAACCCCGGACAGATCGCATTGACGTTGATGTTGTACTTGCCCCATTCGGCGGCGAGCGCTCGCGTGAAATTGATGTCAGCGCCCTTGCTGGTGTTGTACGCGATGGTGGTCATGCCCGGTGGGTTGCCGGCCAGTCCGGCGACGGATGAGATGTTGATGATCTTCCCGGCCCGCTTCGGGATCATGACGTGTTTACCCACGTATTGGCTCAAGAAGAACATCGCATGGACGTTCAGATTGATGACCTTGTGCCAGGCCTCCGCCGGGTAGTCCTCCGCCGGCGCGCCCCAGGTCGCGCCCGCATTGTTGACCAGGACGTCGATGGTGCCGAAGCGCTCCACCACGCCGTCGACCAGCGCTGGAATGCCATCGGTGACGGAGATGTCGTTGGTCACCGTGACGACCTCGATGCCGCGCGCCTCGAGCTGCGCCTTCGCCTCGGCCAGCTCGTCCGCCTTGCGCGCGGTAATGGCGACCCGGGCGCCCATGTCACCGAGTGCATGGGCCATCTGCAGGCCGAGCCCGCGCGAACCACCGGTAATCAGCGCCACTTTGCCGGTCAGGTCAAACAGGTTTCTGGTATTCATGCTTCCCCGTCTGTGGACATTCGCGCCAGTGACGTGGCTGTGCCGAAGTTGTCACCGCGGACTGCCAGTGACATGACATCGTCTTTTCCCCGCCTTCCCACTGAAGTCATTCCCCGCAATTGCTTGCGGTCAGTTCACGCGTGGCAAGGGACGTTGGGGTCAGGGCGGCTGATTCATGCCGCCCTGCCCCTGAGATTCGACGCAGGTGAAAGATCAGGCCTTGGCGGCGTCCTTCAGCTTCTTCATCGCACGCACCTTCACCTTGACCGTCGCCGGCTTGGCCTTGAAGGTCGTGGGCTCGCCGGTGAAGGGATTGATTCCCTTGCGCGCAGGCTTCGCCGCAACGTTGGTGACGGTGATCTTCAGCAGTCCCGGCAGCATGAAGGTGCCGGCGCCCTTCCTGCCGATCGAGCCGCGGATCGCGTTCTCGAGTGCGGCGAGCAATGCGCGCACGTCCTTTGCGGCGACCTTCGCTGCACCTGCGAGGTGAGCGACCAGTGCGGACTTGGTCAGCACGCTCTTGATCGATTGCGGGGCCTTCGGGGCAGCCTTCCGGGCGGACTTCTTCGCGGACTTCTTAGCTTTTGCCATCGGGGACCATTTGACCTCGTGAGTGGATGAATTCGCGGCCGGAAGATACTGGCCGCGATGTGAACGGTAGTCCAATGGGCCGTGGAAGCCAAGTGGTGCGGGAGTCTATTGACGGAGGGGTCATGGCGATGCGATCGAGAGAGGAGCTACGCTCAGTTCGGTAGCTTTACGTCGAACTTGATCGCGGCCAGCTGCTCGGGCGCAATGCCACGCTTGTGCAGCAGCGGCAGCCAGCGCGGGTCGCACGATCGGCCTCGCCGGAGCGCGGCGCGTGCTGTGCGGTTCAGCGTCGTACGACCGGGCGGTTTTCGGTTCGGTAGCGATAGACCGGGAGCGACGCCAGGAACGGGTGTGGTTCGAGTTTGCCGCTTCTCTGCAGCTCACGCAGGATCACTCGTACCAACGGCAGAGACTTCACGACCCGACCACCCTGCTCGTCCTTGGCGGGCAGGCGATATGTGTTGCGTTCAAACCCGTTGCCGGATGTGGTCCAATTGAGCGACCTGCAGGGCCCACCCGCGACCTGACCGCGACCTGACCGCGACCTGGAGCCACGCCGGAGCCCGCACCGATGGAACGCCTCGAACGCTTTTACCGCATGCAGTCGATGCTGAAGTCACGGCGCTACGTGCGCACCGACGAGTTCCTGGAGGCACTCGAGGTATCTCGCGCCACCTTCAAGCGCGACCTCGACTACCTGCGCGACCGATTCCGCGCCCCGATCTCCTACGACCGAGACCATGAAGCCTACTGCCTCGACGACAAAGTCGCCGACAGCGCACTCTGGCAGCTGCCCGGTCTCTGGTTCAGCGCGGACGAGCTGCGCGCGCTCCTCACCATGGACCAGCTGATCGCCGAGCTCGAACCCGGCGTGCTCTCCGAACTGATCGGCCCGCTGCGCAAGCGCCTGAAGGAACTGCTCGAATCCGGCGAACACTCGGCCGCCGACATCGCCCGCCGCATCCGCGTCCTCTCCATGGGCGCCCGCGCCATCGAACCCGCGCACTTCCGCACGCTCTCGACCGCACTGCTCGCCCGCAAGCGGGTGGATCTCAAGCACACCCGCCGCGCGGACGGCGACGTGCTCGAGCGCGAGGTCTCCCCGCAACGCCTCGTCCACTACCGCGACAACTGGTACCTCGACGCCTACTGCCACAAGCGCCAGGCGCTCCGCACCTTCGCGGTGGACGCGATCGAATCCGCCGCGGTGCTCGAAAAGGCCGCGAAAGAGGTGAGCGAGCAGTCCCTCGACCGTCACCTCGCCTCGGGCTACGGGATCTTCGCCGGCGCCGACACGAAGGAAGCCGTGCTGCACTTCAACGCCACCCGCGCCCGCTGGGTGAGCCGCGAGACCTGGCACCCGCAGCAGGACGGCAAGCTGCAGCTCGACGGCAGCTACGTCCTCAAGCTGCCCTATTCACGCGAGCCTGAGCTCGTGATGGATATCTTGAAATATGGCGCCGATGTCGAAGTGCTGGCGCCGGAGTCGCTGCGCAAAGCCGTCGCCACGCAACTGGCGAGCGCGGCGACTCTATACTCTCGATAGCGCTGGCTGCGCCCCCGCGTGGCATCGAGCGCCCGCCCTCTCCCAGCATGGCTGGGAGAGGGCGCAAGCGAATCGAGCGAATCCGCAGGCGGCCGCTGCGGCTGCGGCCCCTACTTCCTGCCCGGCGACGCGGGCTTGAACATCTGCTGGCTCGAGAGGTTCTGCATCACCTCGCCCATGTTGTCGCGCAGCGGGTACGTATCGTTCGTGAGCCAGCGACCGAGCAGGTTGGCGTAGAACGGGCTCGTCAGCACGCCGCTCATGCCGCCCGGAAGAACCGTCCGGCCCTCGATCGAGCCTGAAGAGGTACCCGGCACGCCGACATAGCGGCGGTTGGGACCCGAGCCGAACATGAAATCGTTCGACGACGCCGCCCGCGCGCCGTGCGACGAAGCATCGACGGTGCCGAAGCCGCCATCGGTCGCGAGCCCCGTCAGGTCGTCGAAGGACGGCGGGAAGCCGAGCGCCGCATTGGGGATGCTGAACGGCCCGCCCACCGCGATCCCGTCGAACACGATCCGGTGCAGCCTGCCCCAGACATAAGCGTTCTGGTTGGTCGAGCCGTTGAACGCTGCCTCGAAGTTCGAACCCGCGAGCAGGTTGAGTGCGTCCTGCAGGCTCTTGAGCATCACGTAGTCTCGGCGTTGCGCAGCCTGCGGCAGCCCGAGCGCCGCCGCCCAGCCGAAGAAATCGACGGTCGAGAGGCCGATGCCGTCGCGCTCGACGAGGTGACGCAGGGCCTTGACGGCCTCCGCCGAACCGGGCGTCGGCACGCCGAGGCCGCTGAGCGTCATGTCGACGCCGTTGTGGATTGCCTGCCCGCGCCAGACGGAATAGATCGTGGCCGCGATGCTCTGCTGGACCTCGGCGGCCGACGGCGGCAACCGATAGCCATCGCGGTCGGACGCGTCGTAACCACTCGTCACGCCCGTCGGCGTCGTGAAATTCCACGCACCCAGGCGGCCGACCGCCTCGGCGACACGCGCATCCCCCGCCAGCGCCGCAAGGGCTGCGGGCGCACCCGGCGCCGACGCGTTCGTGAACGCGGTGAGGATGTAGGGCGTGAACACCTGCGCGTCGAGAAGCGTCACATCGGCCTGGATGGCCTCCATGTCGCTGCGATCGACCTTGCCCTTGGCAAAGCGCTCGTTGAGTGCCTGCGTGATGCGGCCGGCCCGGGTGCCGAAATCGAACGAGTAGCCCAGGTAGAAGATGCCCTGGCCGCCGACTCGCAACTGGTTCAGCGGATTGTTGTCGAGCGTGGCCCCGGAGGTGTCGTTGTTGGCGTTCACGACAAAGCCGTTCTTCGGATTGACGGTCTGCGGCAGCTCGCTCGAGGGCAGCGAGAGGTAGCCGGTGCCGTTGAACGCGTCGGGGCTCGGGTCCCTCAGCCACTCGTTGCCGCCCTGCCCGTCACGGATGAACCACGGCGGTGCGCCGGTGACGGTGCCCGCCTGCAGGTCCTCGCGCAGCGGCACTTCGCTGGTGGTGAAGTAGCCGATGTTGCCGTAGATGTCGCCGTAGATGAAGTTCTGCGAGCCGACGTCGAAGTACTCCAGCGCGCGCTTGAAATCATCGACGTTCTTCGCGTGATTGAGGAGCCGGAACGTCTCGAGCTCGCGCGTGCCGCTGAAGCCCATGTACTGCACGCTGATCACCACGCCGCCGCCGAGGTCGGCGACGATCGGTCCGTTGTTGCGGCGTGGAATCGTCAGCACATAGGCGGGAATGCCGCCGCCGGCGGGAACCGTGAACACGGTGTCGGAACCGTTGCCGAGGCCGTCCCGGGCATTGGCCTTGAACGTGACGGGGATCGGGATCACGTGCTCGGGCGCGCCCATGTAGATCGACGACACGCCACTCGGCGAGCTCGAGTCGGGCATCAACTGCTCGAGATAGGTGTCCGTGACGTCGAAGCCGGTCGTGGTTTCGCCCCAGGTCACGTACTGGTTCTGTCCCAGAACGATCCACGGCGTGCCGGCGACGCTGCTGCCGATGGCGTCGAGACCATCCTTGTTGGCGTTCAGGTGGACCTGGTAGAAATTCGGCGGCAGGTCGAGGCTCAAGTGCGGGTCGTTCGAAACGAGCGGCCGCCCGTCCTTCGTCCGCCAGCCTGCCACGGCCCATTCGTTGCTGCCGATCTGCTGCTCGGTGCGCGTCAGCGTGTTCTTCAGGAACGGCACGGCCTCATAGCGCCTGCGCAGGTCGCGCAGGCCCTTCACCACGGCCGGATCGAGCGCAGGCGGAGCCACGGACATCGCCGCAGCGGGGGCCGCAGCCGCCGCAGCCTTCGACGAAGCCTTGGCGCTCGTCTTGGCGAGCCCGCCGATGAACGGCGCGCCGCCGGTCGCGTCCGGAATGGACGACGCCTTGTCGAACGGCGCGGAGCGGAACACGTCGCCGAAGAACATCGCATACGCACCATCCGCCCCGAGCACGGCGGCGTAGGTCTGGTAATCCCGCGTTGCGCCATCGTCGAGGTCGAACGACAGCTGGAACGCCAGCGCCTTGCCGATAATCGCGCAATCGAGCGCCGACCACGGCTTGAATTTCGTGAGTTGAAGCGCGCCATACTGGGCCGGCAGCGGATTGCGCTGCACCCAGGCATTCACGCCGTCTGCGTAAGCCTGCAGCCCCGCTCGGGTCGCAGGCGAATACGCCGCAAGCGACCGTTCCGCGGCGCGCGCAAGACCGATCGTGCGCAGTTCCACGTCGCTCGGGAGCGCTGCTGTTCCGAGCAACTCGGCGAGCGTTCCGCTCGCCTGCCGGCGCAACACGTCGATCTGGAACAGGCGGTCCTGGGCCTGCACCCAGCCCTGCAGGAACAGCGCGTCGTGCTCGTCGAACGCGTAGATGTGCGGCATCCCGTCGACATCGCGCAGGATGCGCGCGGGCCCGTGGAGTTGTGCCAGCGACACCGACGTGTCCTTGACCTGCCCTGGCGGATTGACTCCGGCATGCGCAGCGGAAAGAACGACGAAAGCGCAGACCGGCAACAGGCTGATGAAACGCATGTTGATTCCCCTCGACCGTTATTTGCTTGGACCCACGCGACCGCGTGACTGTCCTCAGGCACTACGATACGCCTTCAATTCAACCGGGCCTATCGTGCACCGCAACCAAATTTGACATATGAGTCGAGACCGACGGCACCGTCCCGCGGCCAGGGTTCGTCACTGGATGCAGCCTGCAATCAACCAGCACGGAATGCGTCTCGATCTCACTCCGCGCGCTGACCGAGCACACTGCATGTGCAGCCTGTTCGCTACGACGTGATTCAGGAAGGCCTGGCGCCCGCATCTTCCCTGATCAGGTCGGCGCCCTTCTCGCCGATCATGATCGCCGGCGCCATGGTGTTGCCGCCGACGATGGCCGGCATGATCGAGCTGTCCACGACTCGCAGACCCTGCGGGCCGTCCACGAGCACTCCTGCTGGCGCTTCGCAGATCACACGCCGCTCTCGGCACAGCCTTCCGCGCAGCCATGTCACCCTGCAGGACGAAAGGGATCCAGAGCACGCTGGTCAGCTTGATGAATTCATTCAACCGCGCCCTGGTCCAGCCGACCTCGCTCGCGAACGCCACCTGCGACTTGCGGGCCGGCACCAGGAACTCCTCGAGCAGCATCCTGCCCGGGTGTATCGGATTCGTCGGCTGCAGTGCGCGCATCTTTGCCATTCCCGCTTCCTGCACAGGCTCAGTCGTAATCCACGACCCTCACGTCCCATGCCCGCCCGTGCTCCCAACGGAACACGACTCGCCACTGGTCGTTGATCCTGATGCTGTGATATCCCCTCCAGCGTCCCTTGAGCGCCTCGAGCCGATTGCAGCTGCAAAATCGGGTCAGCCCAACGCTACCGGGCCACGGTACTGAGTGCCAGCCGGGTAATTGGGCTTTTTGGCGAGATACTCACCGCACCCCCTGCCCCGCCATCGAGTCGGGCGACCACAGCCGCTCCGACGGCGGCTCGATGTAGTGCACGCCAGTGTTCATACCGGGGAAGAACGGCGGGAAATAGGCGCCAGTGCCGAAATTGCAGGCGACGTGCAGGACGGTGAACGGCACGCCGGGCAGCGCGTCCTTGAGCGTGAGGCCGTCGTCCTCGAGGTGAGCTGCGGTCGCGTTGCGGCGCGTGTTCGCGAGCAGCCACTCCGGAAAGGCCATGGTGCGGTGGGTGTCGCTGGCTATGAGCGAGCGCAGCGGCTTCTCGGCGGCAAAGGGACCGGCGAGGCGCTCAATCGGAACATGAAGTCCGCGGGAAATCGGTTTTCGTTGCGTTTCACCGCCTGGTTGAGCACCTTGACCTCGACTTGGTAAAGGTACGCCAGGTCCCGGTCCAGAATGACCTTCAGGCCTCGGACCCGACGGATCAAGCGCGCGACCTCGATGTCCGGCGTCGGAGCTCGGGATTCACGTCTAGTGAGCGGCACCGGCATCCTCCATGCACGTGGCCAGCCACATGTGGCCGCTTCGCGCGATAATCCCCCTCGCCTGCAACCGGGTCCCGGCGTGAGCTCGCTTCGCACCGTGCTAACGGCCTGACGCGCCACCGACCTCGGAGTTAAGCTACGGCCGCCCGGCGCAACTGCGAACATCCACGCCTCCGGAGACAGGATCGGCATGGCGGACGTCTTCGTCTCCTACTCCCGCAGCGACAAGGCTCGCGTTGCGCCGATCGTCGGGGCGCTCGAGGCGCAGGGGTGGTCGGTGTGGTGGGACCCGGCCATCGCGCCCGGCCAGCAGTTCGACCGGCTGATCGCGGACGAACTCGAGCGCGCCCGCGCCGTACTCGTGGTGTGGACGCCCGACTCCGTGGAATCGCGCTGGGTGCGCGGCGAAGCTCGCGAGGGCGCGGACCGCGGCATCCGCGTGCCGGTGCAGCTCGGGCCTGCGCGCCTGCCGATCGACTTCCGCGCCTATCACACCACGGATCTCGGCGAACCGGGTGACGCGGCATCGAACCCGCAGTTCCAGGACGTGGTGCGCGCGATCGAGGGACTGGCCGGGCGCGCGCCCCGGTCGCTCGCCGCCTCCACCCCTCCCCCGCTCGACTCCGTGACCACTTCGGGCCCGCCGCGCATCGCCATCTGCGTGCTGCCCTTCGCCAACCTCGGTGGCGACCCGGAGCAACAGTACTTCAGCGACGGGATCACCGGTGACATCATCACGGAGCTGTCGCGCTGGCGGCTGCTCTCGGTGCGGTCGCGCTCGGCCTCGTTCAAGTATCGCGGCCCTTCGGTGGACACCGCACAGGTCGCGCGTGAGCTGAACGCGCGCTTCGTCGTCGAAGGCACGGTGCGGCGCATCGCCGATCGCGTGCGCGTCAGCGTGCAACTGACGGACGCCGAGTCGGGCAGGCAGGTCTGGGCCGAGCGGTTCGACCGCGGCCGGGAGGAGATCTTCGCCGTCCAGGACGAGGTTGTGCAGACGATCGTGAGCACGCTCGTCGGCCGCGTCCAGTCTTCCGACGTCGAACGGGCACGCCGCAAGGCGCCCACGAGCCTCGACGCCTACGAGTGCGTGCTGAACGGCAACGCGCTTCCCTGGGATGATCCGGAGGGGGCGGCCGAGGCCACGCGCCTGTTCGAGAAGGCGATCGAAATCGATCCCGGCTACGGCATGGCCTATGCGCTGCTGGCGTCGATGCGGTCCGCGAAATGGCGCCACGATCCCGGCGACTCGACGGCGCTGCTGGACGAGGCCTACGCGCTCGCAAAGCGGGCCGTCGAGCTCGACGACGGCGAGAGTACCTGTCATTCGCTGCTCGCCCATGTCTGCCTGCAGAGGCGCGCCTATGAAATGGCGTTGCAGCACATGCGGCGGGCGGCAGATCGATCCCTACTTCGATCCTCCGTGGTACTGGCGCCAGACCGGGCAGACCTACATGACGCTGGGTCGGTACCAGGAAGCCGTGTCCATGTTGGCGCACATCCCGGCTCACACCTATCGCACTGCCGCGCTCATGGCTGGGTGCCACGCACGGCTCGGCGATCTGCAGAGCGCGAGAAAGTGCGTCGCGGACTGCCTGTCCATGATGCCGGCCTTCTCGGTTCGGTGGTACGTGTCGAAGGAACCGTACCGGTTCCCGGCCGACGCCGAGCGGCTGGCCGAGTCACTGCGCCTCGCCGGCCTGCCCGACTGACGCCGCATCGCGCAGATTGAGCGAATCCGCATTCCGGAAGCAACGATGTCCGCCAATCAGTCGACTGGAGACGCGACGGAGCCGGCCTGGGTCGGGGACGTGCTGGACTTCTGGTTCAGGAAAATCGGTGCCAGGCACTGGTTTTCCAAGAGCGCGGAAATCGACGAGGAGATCCGCACGCGATTCCTCGCGCTGCACGAGCGGATCCTCGCGGGCGGGACCGAGGGCTACACGACGCCGCGCGCCGCGCTCGCCGCCGTCGTCGTGCTCGACCAGTTCTCGCGCAACATGTTCCGCGGCTCGCTGCGCATGTTTACCGCCGATGCGCGGGCGCGTCGCCTGGCGAGGGAGGCCATCGCGCAGGGGCTCGACGCCGGCCTCGCCAGCGAGGAACGGGTCTTTCTGTACATGCCCTTCGAGCACAGCGAGGATCGCGAGGACCAGGCGCTCTCCTGCGAACTGATCGGGCGTCTCGGCAACGACTACTGGACCGAGTACGCGCAGGCGCACAAGGTCATCATCGACCGCTTCGGCCGATTCCCGCACCGGAATGCCGTGCTCGGCCGCGAGTCCACCGCGGAGGAGATCGAGCTCCTCAAGGATCCGAACGCATCATTCTAAGGACGCGGGTGCCCCTTCCCGCGCCTGCGCATCGCTGCGCGCCGTGCGCAGCAGCTCGAGCGTCGAGCCGTCCGGTTTTCCGTCGAAGTACTTCGCGAGCAGCCGCTCGTACACCGACCCCCGGGGGGACACGGACGCGAAGAGCGTCGCGCAGGAGCGAAGCTTCTGGTCGTCGGGCGAGCCGAAGATCTCGTGCGCCGATCGCCCCTCGACGGCAAGCGTCGCCTCGAAGCATTCGACGAGCCGCAACCCGAGCGCGGGGTGCCGAAGGTAGGCCTCGGCCTCCGCGGCACTGCGGATCCCGTAGCGCCGCGACATCTCGCTGTCGCCGAGCCCGGCCAGCTGCGGGAAGACGTACCACATCCAATGCGTGCGCTTCCGGCCGCGCTGCAGTTCGGCGAGCGCCGCGTCGAAGTTGCGCTCCTGCGCAACCTCGAAGCGGCGGAGTCCATGCGGGTCGCTCGCGTCCGTCACGATCGTCTCCTCGCGGCGCGCCACGCTCACTGGATGGACTTGAGCTTCTCCTGGTCGAAGACGAGCACCCGGGTCCGGCCGCTCATCAGGTAGGTCCAGCGCCACACCTCGGTCTGGCCCACGACCTGGTTGCCGCTGCGTACGTCGACTTTCTCGACGGTCTTCGAGGCCGGCTCGCCGCAGGCGTCCAGCACCGCCGCCTGCGTCACGCCGACCCTGACGATGCGGCTGCCGCAGCGGAAGTCATCGTCGGCCACGGCCGTGCCGGCGAGCAGGCCGCAGCAGAGTGCGATGGTTGATGCAATGCCGTTCGTCTTCATCGTCGCTCCTCCGGATTTCGCCGAGGCCATCGCCCCGGTCTCAGCTGAATTCGTGCACTGGCTGGCCCAGCTTCTCCGGCGTAATCAGCACCACGCCGCCGCTGGTGACGTGAAACCTCGCTTCGTCCGCGGCGCGGTCGAGCCCCGCGGTGAATCCGTCGGGCAGGATGCAGAACTTGTCCACGACCGCGCGTCGCAGCCGCACGTTGCGGCCGATGGTGACGTCGGGCAGCACGACGCAGTCCTCGACGATCGATCCCTGCTCCACGACGACCTTCGTGAACAGCAGCGAGCGGATCACCGCGGCGCCGCTCACGATGCAGCCGCTCGAGACCAGCGCTTCGAATGTCTGGCCACAGCCGCATGGGCTGCCGAGCACGAATTTCGCGGGCGGCAGGTCTTCCTCGAGGGTGCGGATGGGCCACGACCGGTCGTACATGTTGAGCTCCGGCTGCACGCGCGTCAGGTCCATGTTCGCCTCGAAGTACGCGTCCACGGTACCCACGTCGCGCCAGTACGGCCGGCCATTCGCCATGTTCACACAGCTGTCCTCAAAGCGGTGCACGCTGATGCGGCAGTCGCCGGCCAGCAGCACCGGCAGCAGGTCTTTCGCGAAGTCGTGCGTCGACCCGGGGCGACCCGCGTCCTCCCGCAGACAGGCATAGAGGACGTCTGCGTTGAAGACATAGATGCCCATGCTGACCAGCGCCCGCGCCGCGTCGCCCGGCATGGGCGTCGGAAGGGCCGGCTTCTCCTCGAACCCGCGCAGCCAGCCGTCCTCATCGACGGTCATGACGCCGAAGGCGGCGGCGGACTCCACGGGCATGTCGATGCTCGCGATGGTGACGTGGGCCTCGCGCTCGACGTG